>Ga0310697_10004743_pt1 | contig 13347 bp, 5 predicted proteins | sample 172DNAGHGlowgp2_FD_203883 | JGI IMG/M metagenome (GOLD analysis project Ga0310697, IMG submission 203883) | Sheep rumen microbial communities from Palmerston North, Manawatu-Wanganui, New Zealand - 1728 DNA GHGlow gp2 (v2) (version 2) | ecosystem: Host-associated > Mammals > Digestive system >...
AGCCTTATGCCCGAATTGCTGCCTATCTGATATGCTACAGGCGGGTTCCCCTCGTGCACAAGGTTGTTCAGGTAAAGTGGTTCACCATCAATGAACAAAACGCACTCGAACGTATCGCCGACAGACAACTTCGAGTTCACAATCTCCTCCACGACAAAACGCGACTTGCCCAAGTGCCTGATGGTACAGTCGCGGTCGGGCTGCCAAGTGATATGGATGCGTAACCCTACCGGCAAAGTCTTGGAGTCGAGGTGTCTGTTCACCACAAAGTTGCTGTTCTCCGCATTATTTTGTTTGCAGAAGGTTTGGTAGTCATTGAATCCCACCATATTAGCCAACACGTCGAGCGTACCCCTTCGTGTCTCGGTCGTTCCTTCGGCATAATAGCCCCACAAACGCTTCAGCGTATTCACGCCTACTGTCTGATGCTGCAAGCGCTTAATCTCATCGGCCAACCACACAAAATCCTGCGGTGTGCGTACCTCCTTCCCTACAACGCGTTCAATAGCAATACATAAGGGCTTTTTTTCACTCATCCTGTTCAATCTCTTGTTTACTGCACTGCAAAGATAGCACATATTTACGATACTACCAAACGGATTTCCGCTTTTAAGGCAAAGTGGATGAAAGTGGATGAGATTTCCAATGTCTTTTTCTGTCAGAAAAACTATATTTGCCGCTGAAACATGTGTATGTTTGGAACATGACAAGACTACTTACTATAAATGATATTATACATACATACTTTGCTTACTACAGCAATGGTGACATTCAGTCATCCCTCTATCAACGCGAAACTATGATGAGAGAGATGAATGAAATAAAAGAAGATTATAACAACATTGGAGGGACATGGCCTGATGGCACAAAGATTACTCTTGAATTGGTTCTACGAAAATGTGTAAGAGGGATATATTCACGAGGACACCAATATTGTATTGATGTCAATGCTGTGAATAAAGCTATCAATAATTTGCTTACAGGCACCTATGGGGTGAATAAGAAGTTTGTATCAGGTAAAAACATAAACGAAGACTTTCAAGATTTTGAAGAATTATATGAAGCAGTAAAAAGTTTAATCAAGATTTCCGGAATAGGCGAAGTAACAATATATGATACTGCCCGTCGTATAGGTCATATACTAAAGGCCCCTATCTATCCTCAACAATACGTTTACCTGACAGCGAGGAAAGTCAAGAATGCAGGAAGCTTTATTGTTGGGAAGGAGGTGAATTATAGAGAACCTGCTACACTTTTTCTACCTCATTTCGGTACACTTCAACCATTATTCATCGAAGATATATTGTGTATCTTCTCTGAATGGTTCTGGTGTTATAAAGATATTCATTCCCGTCCACCTTATCCCAAAAGAGAAAAAAGAATTGGATGGCCTTGGTGGAGTATCACAGTGGAAACATTTAGGAACAAAGTTTTGGATGACATTCATAAAGAAGATTGCAAATGTCACCGCCGTTGGTCGGAGTTCCCGATGATTTATTATCCACCGTTACTGGTTTCCAAACAAAACAATAAAAATAGTTTTACTCCTTGCAATAGGTCTGTGTGTAAATATTACCCCACATTATAAAAAATTATAGGGAGGGGAATAATATATAATTCTTAGCAACTCTTTTAAATATATAACAATCAAACACAACAAACACATTATGAAAACAAAACATTTATTTTTATCGTTATTTTCATTTTTCGTGAGTATCACCATATCATCTAATGAATTGCATACACACGAATTATATGTCCAACCTGACGCATGCATTGATGGTATCTATTACAAATTCTACGAAACAGAAGCCAAGGTTACATATGAACGTTTGGAAATAGATCCTTCAACTTTAACTGATATTATTTACACCAACTATACTGGCAATGTCGACATTCCAGAATTTGTGGAATACAATGGGATAACATATAAAGTTACTTCTATTTCAAATGATGCATTTAGAGGTTGTAGCTCGCTTTACACAATTAACATACCCAATACCGTTACTACTATTGGCTATAACGCATTCAGGGATTGTACAAATCTGACATTCACAATCCCCAACAGCGTTACAAGTATCGGAGGCAACGCATTTCTCAATACTCCATGGTACAATGGACAACCCAATGGAATGGTGTATGTAGGTAATGTGGCATATTGTTACAAGGGGTCAGGTTTACAAAATATTTCTTTGAGGGACGGAACCTTAAGTATTGCTTGTAATGCGTTTAGAAACTGCACTGATCTCAGGACTATCACGATTCCAGAAAGTGTAACAGAAATTGGTGAATATGCTTTTGCAAATTGCTCATCATTAACTTCCATTTCCATCCCGGGAAATGTAACAAGTATTGGTTGGTCTGCTTTCGCGGAGTGCTCCAAGATTACATCAATTACAATTCCTAATGGTGTAACCAAACTCGAGGAACGTCTTTTTTCTGGTTGTTCTCAGCTCAATACCATAATACTTCCAGATAATCTGGTTTTTATTGGATCTGGTGCTTTCCAGTTTTGTTCCAGTTTAGAATCTATTGCTATTCCTGAAGGTGTGACAAGCATCGGCGGCTCAGCTTTCAGGAGTTGCACTAGTCTGACATCTCTCACAATCCCCAACGGCGTGACATGTATTGATGGACAAACCTTTCAAAATTGCTCCAGTTTAACCTCCATCACTATCCCCAACAGCGTGACAAGCATCGAATACCAGGCCTTCAAGGGATGCACTAGTTTGACATCGGTTACTATTAATATAGAAAATCCACTATCAATCGATGATGGCCAAACTTTTTCCAACAGCGCCAACGCCACCCTCTATGTTCCTTACGGTTGCAAAGCAGCATACGAGGCGGCACCCTATTGGCGAAATTTTGCAGAAATCATCGAGATGGAGGCTCCTCCTTCTAACATCGCTTTTGCCGACTCCAATGTTAAGGCTCTTTGCGTGGCCAACTGGGACACCAATGACGATGGCGAGCTGAGCGAAGCAGAAGCTGCTGCAGTGACAGATTTGGGAGAAGTATTCAGAGGAAATACATCGATTACTTCGTTCGACGAACTGCAGTACTTTACAGGACTGACGAGCATTGGCAATAATGCCTTCTATAATTGCTCTAGTCTGTCCTCCGTCACCATTCCTGGCAGTGTGACAAGCATCGCCGACTATGCATTTAGAAGTTGCACTTCACTCTCAAAAGTTATTGTGTCAGACCTTGCCGCATGGTGTGGCATTTCGTTCAGTTTCCCTTCGGCTAATCCTTTATCTAAAGCACATCATCTTTACAGTGATGAAACCACAGAAATTACAAATCTTGTCATCCCAGAGGGCGTGACCAGTATCGGCAATTTTACGTTCACTGACTGCTTTGGCCTAACCTCCGTCACCATTGGCGATGGTGTGATTAGCATTGGCGATGATGCCTTCTATAACTGCTCTGGTCTAGCTTCCGTCGCCATTGGCGATGGTGTGACGAGCATTGGCGATGATGCCTTCTATAACTGCTCTGGTCTGGCTTCCGTCACCATTGGCGATGGTGTGACGAGCATAGGTGAATTTGCGTTCCGTGGATGCTCTAGCTTGACTTCCATTATTATTCCCAATAGCGTGACAAGCATAGGTAAAGATGCGTTCGATAGGTGCTATGGCCTAACCTCTGTCACCTTTGGCAATGGCGTGACGGACATCGGTGACGCTGCTTTCTATGAATGCTCTAGCCTGACCTCCATCACCATTCCAAATAACGTGACTTGTATCGCAGTCCGTGCCTTCGCTGGTTGTACTAGTCTGACCTCTGTTGTGTCAGAGATAGAAAAACCATTTGAATTTGGCGAAGCAGCTTTTGGAAGAATCTCTGACGATTGCGTACTGACTGTGCCGAGCGGTACACGAGATGCCTATCTTGCAGCAGGCTGGACAGAAGAGATTTTTAAAGGTGGTATCGTGGAAGCTGCTGCGCCTTCACCCTCCATTGCTTTTGCCGATGCCAATGTCAAAGCCATCTGCGTAGCTAATTGGGACACCAATGGCGACAATGAACTGAGTGAAGCAGAAGCAGCAGCCGTGACAGATTTGGGAGAAGTATTTAAAGGAAATACCACTATCACTTCGTTCGACGAACTGCAGTACTTTACAGGACTAACGGAAATTCATGACTATGCATTCCGTAATACAATAGCATTGACTTCAGTTATTATTCCAGAGAATGTCACACGTATTGGGAAAGGCTCTTTCGGACAGGTGGTAGATATAGGAGCAAGTAATTTAGTTTCTGTTCAACTTCCTGATGGATTGACTGAAATTGATGAAGATGCTTTCTGGGAATGTAATAAGCTCAAAAACATTAATTTTCCGACAAGTCTGAGAACCATAGGTGAATGCGCATTCCATAATACAGCTATTGAATCTTTAATATTGCCTGAAGGATTCCTTTCTCTTGGCTATTCTGCATGTAACTTTTGTAGTTTTCTTAAATCCATATATATTCCTTCCACAGTTACAAGTATCGGCGAATACGCTTTCTCTTCCTGTAATGCCCTACATTCAATTGTGGTATCAGAGGATAATACTGTCTATGATTCTAGAGAAAACTGTAATGCTTTGATAAAAACAGAAACTAATAAATTAATTCGCGGGGGTAATCAAACAATAATTCCATTAGGAATATGTTCGATAGGAGACTATGCTTTCGACGGATTAAGCAATCTTTATTATGTTACAATTCCAAAGACGGTAACTTCAATTGGTGACGGTGCATTTCAGAACTGTAATGAACTTTTATCTGTGAAAGTTGATATTGTAGAGCCTCATCATATTACTCAGTATACTTTCTCCGATTCATGGGGGCGCACCTATGCTGGAAGCGCTACCCTTTATGTTCCTGCTGGCTGTAAAGCAGCATACGAGGCAGCTGACTACTGGAAGGATTTCAAGAGAATCATTGAGTTCGTCGAAGGCGATGTGAATGGTGATGAAGAAGTTGATGTACTTGACGTGGTGGACATTGCCCGCTATGTGGTAGGCACACCTGCTGAGACATTCGTGCCCATCCTGGCCGACATCAACTACAATGGCGAAGTGAACGTAGGTGATGCTGTTGCGCTGGTCAACGAGATTGCTGGCGACCAGAACTTCGTAAAGCCTTGGCGTGCGCCACAGCAGAATTCTGTTGCAGGCGATGTATTGACTTTGATCTCAACAGACAACGGAATGTCTCTCTGCGTGGAAAACGAGCGCAACTACACGGCCTTCCAGTTCGACCTGTTCTTGCCCGCAGGAACAGATGTGACAGACTTGAAGCTGAACGCTCTGCGCAAGCAGGGACACCAGCTTATATATAATAAGGTAGAGGAAGGTCACTATCGTGTGGCTGCCATCTCAACCTCTAACCGCACATTCAGCGGCTACGAAGGCGAACTGTTGGCAGTCGGCCTCGAAGGCATTGCTAACGAAGACATTTGTCTCCGCGACATACGCTTCTTCACGACCGACGGCGAAGAACACCTCTTCGACGACATCGTGATGCAATCAGGCACAGCAACAGACATTGCCAGCCCGCAACAACCCTCTAATGGCGATGAAGCAATCTACAATCTTGCTGGCCAGCGCATCCAGAAGATGCGAAAGGGCATCAATATCATAAACGGCAAAAAAATTGCATTCTAATATGAGTTAGTTTCGTTAAGACAAAAATTCTATTATGAAAAAATATATCATTTCAATCGTTTCTACAGTTCTCTGTTTGATGAATGCTTATGCCGACAACATCACTGTTGCCGATGTATCCATGAGTCCTGGTGAAACCCAATCGGTAAGCATCAACCTTACCAACACCGAGACCAATCTCGTTTCATTCCAGATGGATCTTACCCTGCCCGAGGGCATCACGGTTAACAAGTCTGGATGTTCGCTCAGCAACCGCTTCACAGACCCAGATCAGGAACTAACCATTGGCAGACAACCTAATGGTGCAATCCGCCTGACCAGTACTTCATTCAACCTGACACCCATTAGCGGTACGAGTGGCGGAATCATCACACTCTCGCTGACAGCTTCAGTCGACAGCGAAGGCGGCACAGCTACTATTAACAATATCCGCTTTGTGACGAGCAACTCAGAACGCATTACGCTTGCTGATGCCACATTCGACATTAGCATTGCTTCAGCTTCTCCCGTCATCACCTTTGCCGACCCGGCAGTCAAGGCACTCTGCGTAGCTAATTGGGACACCAATGGCGACGATGAACTGAGTGAAGCAGAAGCAGCAGCCGTGACAGATTTGGGAGAAGTATTTAAAGGAAATACCACTATCACTTCGTTCGACGAACTGCAGTACTTTACAGGGTTAACGAGTATTCAGGACAATGCCTTTAATGGCTGTACAAATCTGACATCCTTCATCATCCCAAGAAATGTAACATCGATTGGAGGCGACACCTTCCGCGATTGCAAAAACTTAATATCAATCTCTGTGGCTGATGGAAACACGAATTATGATTCACGAGACAACTGCAATGCAATTATCGAAACAGCAACAAACAAACTATTATTGGGCTGTACGAACACGAACATTCCCATGGGAGTGACCTGCATCGGAGTCCGTGCGTTCCAATGGTGCAAGTTTACATCCATTGACATTCCGAATAGTGTGTCGTCAATTGAAGAGGACGCATTCAGCTGGTGCCCGAACTTAACATCCTTCATCATCCCAGAAGGTGTAACAACGATAGCGCCAATAACGTTCTATCAGTGCACTAGCTTAACTACTATCACTATACCATCGTCCTTGAAGAATGTCAAAACTGGTGCATTCAGGGACTGCTCATCGCTCTCCAAAGTCATTGTTCCTGATATCGCTGCATGGTGCGGCATCATCTATGAAGGAGATGATTGGAATGGTGATTTCCCATTAGGCCGTGCCCACCACCTTTATAGCGATGAAAACACAGAAATCACTGAGGTGGTCATCCCTGAAGGTGTCACAAGAATTGAGGCACGAGCTTTCCGTGATGCAGATTATGTTACTTCAGTAACACTTCCTAACAGTTTGACTTACATTGACCAACAAGCATTTCGGGGAATGAGTCACTTGACTTCTATTAACCTCCCTAATGGTCTTACATCATTAGAGCATGATTTATTCTCAGGTTGTAAAGCATTGCCTACTGTCACGATCCCGGGTAGTGTGACCAGCATCGGCAGCGGAGCCTTCTGGGGTTGCAGTAGCATGAACTCCATTAACATACTTGATGGAGTGAGAATCATTAGCCAAGATGCTTTTGATGGTTGCCGTAGTTTGACTTCAATCACTATACCAAAGAGCGTGACACGCGTTGGACTTTCGGTTTTTCAGGGCTGTACCAGTCTTACCTCTATGATTGTTGATGAGGAGAATACAACCTATGATTCTCGCAACAACTGTAATGCCATTGTTGAGACTGCCACAAACACTCTGATTGCCGGATGCCAGAACACAATCATCCCCGAAAGCGTAACGAGTATTGCCTCCTATGCTTTCCAAGGCGGTTGCACAGGTACGACTCCTGTCCTTGTCATTCCAGCAGGGATGAGAAAAATAGGCGACTATTCGATTGATGGCTGCACTGGCCTGACGGATGTCTGGTGTTATGCGACACAAGTTCCCAACACAAGCAGTAATGCTTTTTATGCTTCTTTTATTCAATATAAAACGCTCCATGTACCAGCAGCTTCTTTGGAGGCTTACAGCACAACAGCACCTTGGAGCGACTTCGGCACGATTATAGCAATCGAAGAAGAACTTAATACGGAAAATGTTGACATCGCTTCTGCTGAAGATTTGGCAAACTTTGCTTCTCGTGTCAATGCGGGTGAAGTCGCACTATCCGCCACATTGAAAGCTGACATTGACTTCACAGCATATCCAAATGTGATGATAGGAAACAACAGCTACTACAGAGGCGAGTTCAATGGCGCTGGACATAGCATCAATTTAGCGCTGAATCGCACATCTGAACATGCTGCGCTCTTCTATAGACTATCCGGCTATGTTCACGACCTCACTATTACTGGTACCATCACTACCTCTGCAAAGTATGCTGGAGGCATTGCGGGTGAGACATCCAATGCTACTATCGAACGATGCCAGAGCAGAGTGAATATCATCAGCACGGTTAACGGTGATGGCACACATGGCGGCATCGTAGGTGCAGCCCGCCCAGGCAGCATCATACGTGACTGCCTCATCAGCGGTTCCATTACCGGCAGTCAGACAAAGTGTTGTGGCGGTGTTTCCGGTTGGTCAGAAGGTTCAGTATCCATCACTAATTGCCTTATCACAAGTACATTCTCGGTAAGCACAGAGGATAGTGATAAATTGTCTCGCAACAGCTCCAATGTTATATCTTCGAACAACTATTTCCAGGGGACATGGGATGCTGCCAATAATTGTACCGATGTCACTCTGCTCACAGAGAATCAGGTAGAATCTGGCGAAGCATGTTATCTGCTTAACAATGGTCGTACAGATGACGACATGGTTTGGTACCAGACACTTGGCGTAGATGATTGTCCTGTACCAGACAAACGTCGCTTAGCCGTCTTGTTCGATAATGGTGCATACGTCAATGAGCAAGTAGCTAACATCGCTTTTGCCGATGCCAATGTCAAGGCAATTTGCGTGGCCAACTGGGACACCAATGGCGACGGCGAACTGAGCGAAGCAGAGGCTGCCATCGTGACGGACTTAGGAGAAGTGTTTAAAGGAAACAGAACAATCACATCATTCAACGAATTACAATACTTCACAGGACTCACAAGTCTTCAGGACAATGCCTTCAGAGGTTGCACGAATCTGACATCTTTCATCATCCCAAGAAATGTAACATCGATTGGAGGCGACACCTTCCGAGATTGCAAAAACCGAGCATCTATCTCCGTGGCTGCTGAGAACACATATTATGATTCACGAGACAACTGCAATGCAATTATCGAAACTGCAACAAACAAACTATTATTGGGCTGCACGAACACGAACATTCCCATAGGAGTGACCTGCATCGGAGTCCGTGCGTTCCAATGGTGCAGCTTTACGTCCATTGATATTCCAAATAGTGTGTCGACAATTGAGGAGGACGCCTTCAGCTGGTGCCCGAACTTAACATCCTTCACTATCCCAGAAGGCGTGACAACTATAGCGCCATTAACTTTCTATCAGTGCAATAGTTTAACCAACTTCACTATCCCCAACTGGGTAACGAGTATCGAAGAACGAGCATTCAATTGTTGCACAAGCCTGACCAGCATTGCTATCCCTGGCAGTGTGACAAGCATCGGTAACTACGCCTTCTCGGATTGTACTAACTTGACTTTTGTAACAATGCCTGATAATTTTATTAGATTTGGTGTCCTTGCATTTGGAGCTGAGAACAACATAGAAGCAGTATATATTACGAATTTGGCAACATGGATTGGCACATTTTTTGGCAACAGCAATCCGCTCCGTTCTGGCGCCAAACTATATTTGAACAACGAGGAGGTTAAGGATCTCGTAATACCAGATGGCACAACAAGTATTCATGGGGCAGCTTTTGAAGGTTGTGAAAGCCTGACATCTGTCACTATCCCCAACAGCGTGACGAGCATCGGTGGTTGGGCATTCTCTGGTTGCAGCAACCTGGCCACTGTCATCATTGCCAATAGCGTAACGAGCTTTGAAAGCTATGCCTTCCGGGAATGCAGCAGCCTTATGGATGTATGGTGTTATGCTGAAGCTATCCCAAGCACAGGAAACGATCTTTTCTTAAGTACAGACATCGCTTCTGCCACGCTCCATGTGCCGGCTGCTTCCCTGGAGGCTTATAGCTCAACTGCACCCTGGAGCGGCTTCGGCACGATTGTGGCGATTGATGAAGTGACTTCGGGAGATGAACTGTATGCTTCCGACATTACGAGACCTAACGGTTGTAAAGTCAACATCCCGATAATCCTCGAGAATCTTAACGATTATGCCGGATTGCAGTGTCAGATCACATTGCCAGAAGGTGTTTCCTTTGAGAAAGTGAACAGGACCGGACGCCTGACCGATCACAAGTTGAGCACCGACCATCTAGGCAACAACACTTACCGCGTTCTTATTTATACTGACAGCAGAACACATTTCACCGGAAACGATGGCGTATTGTTCACTATCACCGTTAACATCGCTGATGACATGGAGAACGGCTCTTATCCTATAGCCATCACAAACATAGTGGCGTCGGATGCTGACCTGAACGAATCCTTCTTGAGCAACAGCGCGGGCATACTCACCATTGACAGCACTATCAAGCTGGGGGATGCCACAAATGACGGACGTGTAAATGTCACTGACATCCTGGCTGTCGCTAACTATATCCTGGAAATACCCATGGCGACTTTCAACGAACAGGCCGCCGATGTGAATGGAGACGGACGCGTTAACGTCACTGACTTGCTTGGAATCGTAAATATCATCCTGCCCGGCAATAGCAACAACGGCAATTCCGCGCCTGAAATGTTGATGAATGAACCACAGTAAATAATATCAAACAAATATAAATATGAAAAAACTAGGATTAATCATGATGGGACTTCTTGCCATAGCCGGCAAGAGCTCCGCCAACGACAACCTGTCTGTCGAGGATGTGACAATCGAAAAGAACGGCACAGCAAAAATTGAAATCATCTTGAACAGCTCAGACATGAACTATGGCGGATTCCAGTTCCATCTGCAGCTGCCCAGCGGAATAACCGCCGTGGCAATCGAGAAGACTGACAGGCTGAATGGTAATGGAAGCGGGGCCGAATACTCCCTGAAACTGGAAAACAACAACGTCCTTTGCTACAACGATGCCAGAATGAGCATTGAAGGGACAACTGGGGCTGTTGCGAGGATCACACTTGCCGCAGACGAGTCTACCACTGTAGGCAGTGTACTTACCGCCAAGTTGACGGATGTGGTTCTGAGCACTGTCGATCTCGAGCAGAATGATGCAGAAGATGCCGTTTTCAGTATCACCATCGGAGAGGAGAACGACGGATATCTCAAATTCGACGAGAACTCTGCCACACTGCCCACATACACGGCTGGCGAAAAAGGAAATGTGAGAATGACAAGAACCATCAAGGCGGGCATCTGGAATACCATCGTACTGCCTTTCAACCTGACAAAGGCAAACGCTGCTGCAATCTTTGGAGAAAACTATCAATTGGCCAAATTCTCAAACTTCGCCGTGGACTATGGCGAGGACGAGGAGAACACAACTCCCATCGGCATCACTTTGAACTTCATTTCCTACACTATTCCTGCTCGAGGCAATCTGCCAGGTGGCACTCCTATCCTCATTAAAGTCGAAGAAACAATAGACTCTCCTTTTGAACTGACGAACGTGACACTTGCCAGAACAGTAACAGATGTTGCGGCGGAAGACATTGGTTCGCCAGAGAATCCCACTGGCACCACAGGCAAGTTCACAGGCTCCCTCGTGAAGGCCACTGTCCCTGCTGACGGGCTTTTCATCAGTGACAACAAGTTCTGGTACTCTACCGGCAAAACGACAATTAAGGCCTTCCGAGGATGGTTTGAACTCGGAGCCGTCCTTGACAAGGAAACCGACTTTGGCGTGAAACTGCATGTCATGGTTGACGAAGATCCGACTGCGGTCGAAGGAATGTCTGCGGAAATCCCCCAAGGCACTATTTATGACTTAAGCGGACGCAAGCTGGAGAAAGTGCCCCAGAAGGGCATATATCTCCTCAATGGCAAAAAGATACTGACATATTGATAACCGAAACATTGAAAATCATGAAAAGGATATATATCACACCCTGTCAAATCGCAAGCAGATTGCTGCCCGAAAAAATCATAAGCGCAAGCAGATACATCAATTCTGCCGGAGGAAATGTCACTGACATCCATTATGGCGGTACGGATGAGAATGGCACCATCAATCCTGATGTCAAAATTCACACCAACATCTGGGACGACGAATGGTAATTAAGTAACCATAAATACACATGAGAAAGAGGGGATGCGCCATTTGGTGCATCCCCTCTCTGTCTAATTATCGATTTACTTCAACCCACGGCCTACGAGGAAGGCTGTATTGTCTGGCATGCGGTCAGCAAAGCGCTGGAAGAGCGCCATGGGCTCTTCGCCACCTCCCTTCTCGAGGAAGGTCTGCTTGAACTTGGTGGCCAACTCTTTGTTCCAGACATTGCCTGAAGCCTCGAAGATGGAGAAGATGTCTTTGTCCAACACCTCTGCCCACAAATAGCCATAATAGCCCGCACTATATCCGCTGGAGAAAATATGGTTGAAGTAGGTTGTGCGATAGCGTGGACCTATCTCAGGAATGAGTCCCATCTCCTTACATACCTTCTGCTCGAAAGCATCAATGTCCAAGCCTTCGACGCTCTCCAACTCGTGCCACTTCATGTCCAGAATGGAGGCAGCACAAAGTTCTGTCGTCATGAAACCTTGATTGAATTTCAGGGAGTTGTTAATCTTCTCGACCAGTTCTGCAGGAATAACTTCTCCCTCTTCGTTTGTGGCATACTGCGCCAAGAGTTCAGGTTGGAAAGCCCAGTTCTCGTTGAACTGCGAGAAGGTCTCCACGAAATCGCGCTTCACGCTGGTACCGCTGACAGAAGGATAGTGGCACTGAGTGAGCAAGCCATGCAGAGCATGACCGAACTCGTGAAAGACGGTCTGCACTTCGTCGATAGTAAGATTCTCTTCCAGATTGCCGACATTGACGATGATGGGGCGAACCATTTTCCCTTCGGCATCAACATATTGCTCGCGTATGTTATTCATCCAAGCGCCACCGCGCTTGCTGCTGCGAGGAAGATAGTCTGTCGTGAAGATGCCGAGCAGATTGCCACCTTCGTCTGTAACCTTATAAGTCGTGACAACTTCCGGGTTGTACGAAGGCACGTCCTTCAACTCTTCCATATTTACGCCATAGAGTGTGTTGGCAGCAATGAAGATGCCTTTCACCACGTTCTCGAGCTTGAAGTAAGGCTTAGTCAGTTCTTCATCGAGGTCATATTTCTGCTTGCGCACCTTCTCGGCATAGTACCACCAGTCCCAAGGTTCTATCTTGCTGCCAGCAGGAAGTTTGCCTGCCGCGATGTCCTCGTCCATCAACTTCTGCATATCATTGACTTCCTCTTTTGCCTTGGCTACGGCAGCAACCATGATGTCGGAAAGGAAAGCATCGACAGTCTCTGTGTCGTGAGCCATCTTAGGCTCCAAAATATAGGCGGCAGGATTATCATAGCCCATTATCTTTGCCTTCTCGATACGAAGACGCATGATGTCGAGAACGAGTTGACGGTTGTCGAATTCGTT
>Ga0310697_10004744_pt1 | contig 13346 bp, 20 predicted proteins | sample 172DNAGHGlowgp2_FD_203883 | JGI IMG/M metagenome (GOLD analysis project Ga0310697, IMG submission 203883) | Sheep rumen microbial communities from Palmerston North, Manawatu-Wanganui, New Zealand - 1728 DNA GHGlow gp2 (v2) (version 2) | ecosystem: Host-associated > Mammals > Digestive system >...
GTTGCAGAAATATTACAAACAAAAACAGACGGACAAACAGATTTTTCCTTAAATCAAAATACGTTTGAAAACCCAGAGCGTTTTAATGGCAATATTGAAGCAAACAAAATACAAACCGTAGGGGGCAAGATTTGCGTCGACAATTTTATATTATCGGCAACAATGGCAATCGGCCAAAATTTTAGTTCGGTTATTATAGGAGCAAGAAATGAAAGCGGTTACGGATTCGCAAAACCGACAATTGAAATTACACCTACGCAAATTATTTGTGTTAGCAATGTTTCTTCGACCTTTGATTTTACAGAAAATCACGGCTTAACAATCACTAACGATTTACAAATAATTATTATTCAAACAAAGACCGAAAACGCAACTATTATTGTACAGTCAAACGGCGAAAGATATACAAAAACTAACGCAAATATCGGTCAGGCATATTACGGCTTTGCGATTTTTTCAAATGAAAACATAAATGAGGTTGATGTTTCGCTTGCGGTTTGTGATATTTATAAACCCGTTTGGGTTTGCGGTGATTCTTGGGTATCAAAGGGTGATAGCAGATGGTATGGCCAAGCACTGTCTTTGGGATTAACAAATTTTCTTAAATCAGGGCACTCTGGTGAGACAAGTGCAAATGGTTTAAACGGTCTATTGACACTGCTCTCAATGTATAAACCTAAAATGATTATTTGGCTTTATGGAATGAATGACGCAGATACGGACGATAGTACACCGAACGCCGATTGGTTATCAAGCCTAAACAAACTCAAGAAAATTTGCTTGGAGCAGTTTATTGAGTTAGTGCTTGCCACAATTCCGACCACACCAACAAGAAACAACAACGCAAAAAACGCAATTGTTATTAACAGTGGTTATAGGTACGTTGACGAAGTAAAAGCTATGGGAGCTGACAATTTAGGAAATTGGAGAGCAGGGTATCAGTCAACAGACGGAAATCACACAACGGAGGCAGGTGCAAAAGCATTATTGGCACGTGTTATTGCGGACGTGCCCGAAATTGCAATTAAATAAACGGGGGTATGTATGAACAATGTAATCTCTTTACTAAGAAGCAAAGGAGAAATATTATGATAATAGATAAATTACATCAGTTTGGATATTCAGCTCCGAAGCTCCCCAAGTTCAAAGGCCATGTGAAAATCACTCTCCACAACTGCAGGACCGGAAAGAATGAGGTGATCGAGGGTGATAACATCGTCACCAATGCGATCAGAGACATTCTCGCTGCTAATTACGTCGGAGCTGTTGATTATTCAAAGGTCTTTGGCTCGGATGGTTTCTGGAAGAAGTGGTTCGGAGGTCTCCTGTTATACGAACAGGCTCACACTCTGGATCCTGATAACTACTTCCCGAAGAGTGATGCAAACAATCATCTCTGGGGCCATGCAGGACAGACGAGCATCGATGCGAATCATGATGACGATCTGACAAGAGGAAATCCTCTGTCGATCGCTGTCACTCATACAGAAAACTCAGTAAAGCTTGTCTGGGTGTTCGATTCTATTCGTGCAAATGTTCCGGACGGACGTTATATCAGATCCTTGTCTCTGACTCATGCTGACACCGGAGATGCAGGTCTCGGATCTGACACTTATGCTTTCAGAAACTTTCAGCCTTTTGAAGCCATAGCTCAGGAAAGCTTTAAAACGATTCCAACAACACAGAAGACCATCTTTAATGGTCAGCTCTTTGGCCAGTACGATGATTCTCACGGATTCTCATTCTTTATAGGTGATTCAGGTGAGTATAGTACGAGCAAGCTTCTTTTTGCTACAAATAAGGTCACTATTTATATTAAGAAATTCCCTTACTTAAAGAGTGGCCTGTATGAGACCTGGTCTGTCGACAATACATACGTCAGGTCTTTTACTATTACATCATCTAACATTACATTCTATTCGCAGCCGGCTTTCTACTTCGATTACGAGAACAAGCGACTCTGGCTCTTCAGCAATATAACGAGCACCGGTCTGGCTTATGATAAGAGTCACATCAGCTACATCGTTATTGACTGTGAATCTGGTACCGAAGTAGCACACGGAACCATCATAAGTGATGCTCAGGACCTCGGAGCTATCGGGGGCTTCTATGGTGCCTATGGATATCAGTGGAGTGCAAGCTTCCTTCCGTATAACATCATTTTTGACGGAACCTATTTCTATTTCCCGACAGGTGGCAACGTTCAGGGAATAACCGGATTCAAGAAAATCAACAGATCGAACCAGTCAGACCAGACTGTTATATCATTCTTGAATTCACAGCCTTATGTCCAGCCTGTTCGAGCAGGTGAGCTGCTTGTAGCCTGTGGTCATGATTTCGTTGCAGAGATATATGCCGGCACTGCTCCTGGTATTGTTGTTAATGGTAATACCGGATATCCTTGTGCAGCAGTTGGATTCTTAAACAATTCAGCGATGGATGCTTATAACCTGCAGGATAAACCTTCGTTTGAAGGTATGTGTGTTGGTATAACCAGAAATATTACTACTGTAAACAGAGGAATCTTTGCGAACAAGATGGTTAATACCACACTCTTCAATCTTCCTTCTCCTGTGCAGAAGACAAGCTCGAGCAGCATGACCGTCGAATACACTCTCACACAGATCGGAGAGGAGGATGAGTCATGAAGGAATTAGTTTTAGCTCTGCTTGCTTCAGGTGGCTTATTCTCTTTCATTCAGTTCTTCATCTCTTTCGGTTTCTCCCGAAAAGATAAGTCTAAGAATATTGAGAACGAGCTGAAGGAGATAAAAGAAAATCAGGAAGCAGGATTCCAGAAGCTGAAAGAAGAACAGCAGGAAGGATTCAAGAAACTCAACAGAAAGGTCGACTACAATGCTGCAGTCTTAGCCAGGACTCATATATTGAGATTTAACGATGAGATCCTGAACGGTTTCAAGCATAGTCGTGAATACTGGAGACAACAGCTCGATGACTGCGACACTTATGAAGAATTCTGTAATGAGAATCCGGACTTTAAGAACTCCTATACAGAGATCGCAGACGAGAACATTAAGAGCACGTTTGCAAAGTTAATGAATGAGGGAAAACTCTAAAAGGAGGTTTTATGAAGCATGACATAGTGTATATCTTGAAGAATGACTACGATTCTGAAGAGCTTCGATATTCGATAAGGTCAGTCGTTCAAAACTTTCCTTATCGGAAGCTCGTCTTCGTCGGTGGATGCCCGAAGGACATCAAGCCGGACATCTATATTCCTGATCTTCAGGAAGGAGCAACTAAGTGGGAGCGATCGATGCACTCGCTGCAGTTGGTCCTTGATAATGATGAACTGACAGAGGATATCTGGCTCTTCAATGACGACTTCTTCATAATGGATCCTGTCAGATCCGATGTGAATTACTTCAGCGGATCACTTGAAAGACAGATCATAGAAATGAAACAGAAACATCCTCGGGGCTCTGGTTATATCCGGAGCCTCGAGTCATTAAGAGCATCTTTATTCAATATGAATAAAGACACTCTATGTTTTGCTCTTCATATTCCGTTCTTGATTAACCGTGTGAAAGCGGAGAAGCTCTTCGAAGAATATCCGGGAACAAAGATGTTCCGCTCTTTCTATGGAAATTATTACGGAATAGACTGCAGTTTCATGCGAGACGTTAAGATATACGATCTGGAAACGGTACCAGACACAGCTTACATCTCCACAACAGACGATTCGTTTTCTAAGGGAAAAGTCGGTGAGTTTTTAAGAGCTTACTTCGCTAGTCCTTCGAAATATGAAAGAAACACATTAGTGGAAACAATTAAGGAAATCTATGACGAGGACGGAGAAATCCGATATGAAAATTAGTCATAGGATCTGTGACACAATCAAAGTAAAGGAGAAAGAGAAATGAACATTACAGAAATCGTAACAGTCCCAGTCATCGTGGGTTTTTGCTATCTCATCGGCTATCTTGTTAAGTTATTCAAGAACGAGAAGCTGAATGACTTTATTCCTGGCATCTGCATTGTGATCGGTATTGTGCTCGGCCTTGTATCGTTCTACACGATACCTAATCTCGTTCCAGCGTCTGACTGGCTTGCTGCAGCTGTTATAGGCGGTTTTAGTGGATTATCCGCAACAGGTGTAAATCAGGTTGTTAAGAAACTTAAATTGATGATAAATGACAAAGGCGGTGAAACTAATGGCTGAAGAAAAGAAAACAACTCCCAAGAAGAGCACAGCAAAGAGAACATCTAAGAAATCGGAGAAGACTGCACTTATAGCTGAGATTAAGCCTGAGATCGTAGTTTCTCTGAAGACCGCCACTGTTCTCCCTGCAGAGGGCTTGAAGATCAGAAAAGGCCCCGGTGTTGATTTTGACAAATATGCAGGAATGAAGATTCCTGCAGGTACCGAAGTCGACGTTCTCGAAGAGAAGGATGGCTTTGTCAGGATCGGCTACGATCAGTGGGTAATGAAGAGCTATCTCGGAGGAACTTAATCATGGCAATAGACAGAACAGCAGCGAACCTGGCGACGTTCTGTCTCAGCGTCGTGGGAGCTCCTTACTGGTTCGCTTGCTATGGAAACGTAGCATCGGAGGCATTATATAATTCCAAACGAAGCGAGCCTCAAAACAAGAAGTATTATGACTCCTGGTCAAAGAGCACCTTCACTGATGACTACGGAAAGCGAGTCACGGACTGTGCAGGTCTCCTGAAGTGGTTCTTATGGGCTAAAAGCATGGATGATAAGTCACCGACTTATAAAGCCTCAGAGGACTTCGGAGCTACGTCTTTTTATAATAAGTGTACTTCGAAGGGTAAGATCAGCTCTCTTCCTGAAAATAAGATCGGAATCTGTGTCTTCAACGGAAACGACACCACAAAGACTCACATGGGAGTTATTGTCGACCAGATTGGAACCGTAGTCGATGCTCGTGGCCATGCTTACGGAGTTGTTAAAAACTCAAAAGCAAGCAGCTGGGACTACTGGGGAAAGTGTCATCTCATCAAGTATGATGCTGCTCCACCTGTAAAGGACCAGTACACTGTCGTTACACAGTATCAGCCTCTTACAGTCAGGAAGGATCCGACGAGCAAGTCGGAGGAGATCGACAAGCTTGCTAAGGGCTCGAAATTCATCTCCACGAACATCGTTGAAGGTGAGAATATTAACGGATGCACAGCATGGGCCGGAGTGAACGGAGGATATGTCAGCGGATATTATCTTTCACCTACTCCGAAGGTCCCAGATCCTGAACCGGATCCCGAACCTGTTCCACCTGATCCCGAGCCTACACCTGCTCCTTCAGGACATTCCTATACTGTTAAAGTGAATACCTATCTCTCGCTGCGTACCGGTCCCGGTACCGGTTACGATGAGGTTGGCCGGCTCTTTAACGGTGCGATCGTGACAGCTGTCGAAGAATCAGGAAACTGGATAAAGATATCTGGTGATCTCTGGTGTTCGAAAGCTTATTTGAAATAGACACTTGTCGTGCTTTTTCCCTTATTCAAGGTCTCAGCTCCTTCGGGGGCTGGGACTTAAAGACAAAAAGATGAGTTAATCTCATTGTTAATAACCCTCCTGAAAAGCCCCTTCGATTTTTGTCGGAGGGGTTTTTCTTATGCCCGAAAAAAGAAAACCCTCAGTCGATTGGCTGGGGGCTTTCTTTTGCTTGAATGTTGACAAAATGAAAGATGCAAGAATCCTTCAAATAAGGTCGCTCCATTATAGCATAAAAAACCTCCCGGGGGCTATCAGCTCGGGAGGCCAGTCGGTTGAGGACTCAACCGATATCAGTATGCAATTTCATTATAACATTTGACCAAAATTTGTCCAAAGAAAAATGAAAAAACCGCAAAACCCTTGCGGTTGAGCGGTTCTTAATGGTGGAGATGAGGAGAATCGAACTCCTTGAGATTTGTTCACCAGTGAACAAAATGACCGCCAGACGTGGACTTTCAACGTATTCGGTATGTCAGAGTCCGTCAGTTGTGGACTCATTTTGACCAAGATTTTGACCAAAGGTGAGGTCGATGATCTCAGCTGCTCTCTGCTGATCTCCGTCGACAAAGTGTCCGTAAGTCTCGAAGGTAGTCATTGAGACGGAATGTCCGACGATGTCTTTGATACTCTGCTCCGGGAGAACATTCTTCATCATCGATATAAATGTATGTCGAAGTGAATAAACCGTTCCCGGAAGATTCCGCTCCTTTTTCAGCTTCTCCCAGTGGTTTCTCATGGTCGACTGATTTCCCATTGAACCATCAGGACTGCAGAAGATCCACTTCGTGTGCAGCTTATATTCATCGTTTCTCTGAATGGTTTTATCCAGGATCGCTCTGGTCATATTCCCGATCGGGACCACACGACGAGCATTTTCGTTCTTTCCCTCGGTGATTTGACCTGCAGCATTAACGGACCGCTTGATCGTTACGATGCTTCCCCTGACATCGTCGACCTGAAGCCCGAGAGCTTCTCCCGGTCTCATTCCTGTCAGCAGCAGGAAGCAGAAGAGCGGATGATACCATAAATCGGACTCTTCGAGCAGCCTCCTGGCATCATCTTTCTGAAGGATCTCTTTTTCTTTCCGGGAATGGCCCTTCGGAATATACAAATTCCCTCGGAGGAGCTCGCACTGATAATCTTCATAACCGAACTTGATGATTCCCTTGATAATTCCTCGGAGGTTTTTCAAAGTTTTTTCTGAAAGTGCCTTGTGACGTCCTGACGCTTCGTTAATGACGCTCTGCCAATCTCGGAGGGTAACTTTACATATTTTCACAGAAGCGATTCTAGGGGCTATGTAGAGCCTTATGTAACGCTCGTATTGAGAATAGGCTTCCGAGTTCTCTCCACGACGAGCTTTTACATCTTCCAGAAACTCCTGAGCGACACGGCCGACAGTCTTGGATCCTGAAGCCTCACCGTAGAACCACTGGTCATATTTCTGTTGGACTTCCTTACGGCCTTTCACACCGGGAACGGAAGAAGAGAAGGAAAAGGATCTTCCTTCTTGCATTACTCTTATTCTCCATCTTTTTCCGTCCCACTTAGGTGATGTCATTTTGTTCCTTCTTGTGATCTTAAATATTCAGCATAGCTTTTCAGCTTTGAGATGCTTTCTGCAGACAGTCCGTCAGTAATTGATTCTTCGTTAGTTTCTACCAGTACATCCATTAACTTCCCCGGTGTCGTATGAAGAGCCAGAGCAAGATCAGGAAGTCTTTCGATTGAAATGTTATTTTTCCCTTTTTCTATTGCACTAATAGCTTGTCGACCAGAAAAGCCTGACTTTTTTGCGAGCTCGTCCTGAGAAAGCCCTTCGGATTCCCTAAGCAGCCTTATATATTCCCCTAATCTTTTCAGCCTTTGTTCTTCCATTTTATTCCCCTTTCTTTACTTTGATTATAGGTTGATTATTACATTTTTGCAATATTCCATTGACCTGTGTAAATTTGTGCTTGACAAGGAAACGGAAAAGAAGTACATTAGCATTGTCAAGCAAGACATGACACTAAGTAAAGGAGGTTTAAAGATGACCAATTACGCAAAACTAAAAGGTCTTATGGTCGAAAGAGGTCTTGAGGTCAACAAGTTAGCTATAGAGTTAGGGATTTCAAGACAGGCAACATCAGACAAAATCAATGGTAAATCAAAGATATCGCTTACTGATGCTCAGGTTATCTCAAAAGCATTGAAGATGACCAGCGAAGAAAGAGACGCCATTTTTTTTGCGGAGTGTGTCCAGTGAGCGTGGACAAAATGCAAGGAACTCTTTATCCGTCGTTAAACAAATACTTCGAGAATCAGACGGAGCTCGCTCACGCAGGATGTATGTCACGAGTAAGGCTCTGGTCCTGCCTCACAGGAGAAAAGGAGTTCACCAGAGCGGAAAAGAAAGCCATAGCAGCGAACATCGTAGTCCGGATCATGGACAGACCGAGTTTTGACTACGCAGAGCTTGAGAAAGCGGTTCGGGCTTGGAAGGGAAATTTCGATACCGAATATAGAAAGGAAAAAGCAAATGGCTAAGAAAGCAACGTTTGAGATCTATGAAGGATTCACCAAGAGGAAGAAGAAGTACGTCGTTACAGAGTTTAAGACTGACTTCGACATTTTAACAGCTTACTGTAAGAAGTTCTTTAAGTGCTCTGAGGCTCACATTTTCGCTACAACAGGTTACTTGTGGAACGGTGAGCTCTATCTGGAGAATCCTGCAAGGCCCGGAGCAAAGCTTGTTCTCGTAGCTTATTACGTCAGATGAACAAGCAGACCGTAAACGCTGTCGACGTATTGCTCCACGTTGCAGCTCTCCTGATTGTCTTCGGAGTTACCCTGGTCTTCATCAAGGTGACGGAACCGGTACCTGAAGAAGAAATCATAAGAGAGATCCCCGAGAGAGAACTTCCCCAGATCATTCCTGATATTGATATCGGTCCGATTAAAGAGACTTACGCAGGTGAACTTGAAGAAGTCGTTGAAATGTCAGCTGTTATCTTCGAGATCGAGCCGATAGGCCGTTATTTTATAACCGCTTACTCGCACATCGAGACAGGTTCGAAACTCACGGCATCAGGTGGGAAGGTCCATAAAGGAACAATAACGACAGCTGCTGCAGACGTTTGGGGTGGTTACTTCAAGTTCGGTGATTACGTCTACGTCGAGGATTATGGCCTCTATCGCATAGAGGACACAGGATCCGCAGTAAAGAGAAGACATCTCGATCTCTATGAACCTGATATGAAGAAACTCGATTCATATACCGGTTACAAGCAAGTTTACAGAGTCAGTTTCCCATACGGGATCCCAAAAGACAGTTAAGAAAGGAATTTTCATATGGATATCTTAATCATTTTGGCCTGTCTCGCAGTTGGTATGGTCATCGGAATGACATTCGAGGCGATCTACAACATGGAGACCAGGAAGTTCGACCACGCTCGCATCGTCGCTCTTAACGGAGAGAACGTAAGACTTAAGAAGAAACTCCATGAAGTTAAGAAGGAGCTGACGACTAAGCCGGTGATAAGTAAGAAGGTCCTCGAGATCTTAGACTTCTCGGATCCTTATCAGGACATCAAGTTCGGAGACTGATTATGGGAGCTTGTAAGACCTGCGAGACTTGCCACTCATACAAAGGCAACAAGAAGAAGGTCTTCTTATATGACGGTGTGTGCTATCTGGTTCCCTCAAAGCCTCAGTTCGTAAAGAAGACAAGCAGCTGCAAGCACTGGAAGGAAGGAGAGAAGAGATGAAAGACTTAAGCGGATTAGTCAAGCAGATCCTCACAGAGCATAAGGACGCTCGTGACGATGATTTCAAGGTAATAGGTCATGTGGTCAAGGCTCTCAATCCTGAAGCGATGCACCTGACATTCGGTCAGACGTTATGGAACCACAGCAAGCTCAATCTTCCCTCATTCGAGACGATAAGAAGGACCAGACAGAAGATCCAGCACGATCATCCGGAGCTGCGTGGAGAGCTTTACGAGAAGCGAATGGAAAAGCAGACAGAATACGCTAATCAATTCGGAGGAAATTAACAATGTTTATCCAATTACATGGAGTGAAAGGAGCCCGACTGGTTGTAAATGTCGACCACGTCAGAGCGTTCCAGGAGATCACTGATGATTCCAAGTATGCAGTTTATAAGGAATCCGGAGCGAAGTCACTGGTCCAGATCGATGACAAGCTGGTACCGGTCAGAGACTCGATCACTCAGATATCTCACGCTTTGCGGAAAGCAAAGCTTATCGGAGGTGCAGAAAATGAAAGACAAGGTTCTTAGAGCAAATTTATCGAGGCTTATTGAGGGCTGCAGCAAAGAGCTGAGATCCTACTCAAAGGACTCGATGGTCCTGAAGCTCACGATCATCACCAAAGCTTCAGGAATCAATACAGAAAACAAGGACGGACCTGCTCCCGACTGGTATATGGCCAGAGTCGTGCCTACAGAACAGGTCGACACGGATGACAGCATAATCGATGAGTCAGCAAAGATCTTATACGGTTATGACCATTTCGGAAACGAGGGAATCCTGCAGGTAGTCCCTTATAGAAAAGACGAAGAGGAAGGAGAAGAAGATGGTCCATAGAGAAGAACATAATGAAGGATTCACACAGGTCAGCAACGCTGTTCTGAGAAACGTGAATCTCTCATGGGAAGCTCGTGGATTCTTATGTTATCTTCTTTCACTCCCGGATGATTGGAGCTTTTCGATCAAAGGACTGGTAAAGCAGACCGGAGCAACTGAGCACACGATCAAACGTCTGGTAAAAGAACTTCAGATTGAAGGTTATGTGGTCCTCACTAGGCATACAAACGCTCGGGGAAAAGTCACGAAATGGACTTGGGATATCTATGAAACAGGTAAAAAAGTCCAGATGTTGAAATCACCACAAGTTGAAATTACCAGATGTGGTGAAAGCCAGATGGTGGCTGAACCAGATAGTGGCTCCACCACATGTGGTAAAACCGCCTCTATACAAATAACTAATATAAACAAAGAACTAAATAAACAAATAACTAAAGAAAACAAACAACAAGACGGTGTGCTTTCTGAAGTTGAATCGATGTTTCTTCAGTTCTGGGCGATTTACCCCAAAAAAGTGGATAAAAAGGGCTCATTTCGAGCTTTTAAGAATATCCCGAAGTTGAAAGAAGTGTTTCCAGGGATCCTAAAAGCTCTCGAGATCCAAAAAGAATCAGAGCAGTGGACTAAAAATCACGGTCAGTTCATCCCGAATCCTACTACTTATATTCACCAGGAACGCTGGCTCACCGTAAGCGAGACCGACGAGACTCAAGCGAAGATCAATGAGACGGTCAAGCAAAATTACGAGAAGTTCTTATTTTAAAGGGGGAAAAGATGTTATCAGTTCAATCATTTATGACAGGTATAGAGATGCTGCGGAAGTGCTTTATCGGATGGCAGTTCGACACAAAGGATGAAATGCAGGTCAAGTTATGGTTCTCAGCATTTAAGAATCTTACTGATGACCAGTTCATTTCACTTGTTAAGGAATACATAGCGAAGAATGAATATCCACCTAAGTGCATCAAGAACCTGACAGACATTTATGTCGACAAACAGGTGAAACTCGCAAACATTCCTCCCGAAAAGGCCCTGGCTTATGTCCGTGATATCGTTACCGACTGCGGAGGCTGGGAATACGGAAAGAAGGATATTTACTCAAAATTGAGGCGATTTCATACCCTTTATGCTGTAGTTCAGGAATTTGAGGACACCTTAAGGATAATGTCCGCTAACGATCCTTATACAGCTGAAAGGTTCAGAAAAGTTTATGAGGAGCGATTAAGGGAAAGTGCTACATCTGCAGTCAACAAGTTCTTAGGGTTAGCGATCTCCCAGGGCGATAACAAAGCACTCGGATCAGCTGCTCTCCCTTATGAGACTTAATCGGAGGTTATCAAATGAAAACCGAATTTTATTTACACTTCCCGGAAGGTCTTCCGAGAGCGACAGCCCAACAGAAAGGCGAGGCGATCAGATATAAGAAGAGCGACGGAAAGGTCCTTCCTTACATCGACCACTACAGAAAACCGAAGGTCCAGGCATTAAGAAACGAGCTCACCTACAAGATGAAGAGATACCGTCCGGAACAGACCTCCGAGAAGCCGATCAGACTGACAGTCATTCTCTACTTTGACATTAAAGCTCCGAAGAAGCTCTGGGGAACGTACAAGACCACAAAGCCCGACTGCGATAACTATGTTAAGGAGATCAAAGACGTTATGACTCTCCTGAAGTTCTGGAAAGACGATAACCAGGTCGTAGACCTCCGAGTCGTTAAATACTTCGCAGAGAAGGGAACGATATTCATCAGGATGGAGGAACTTGAAGATGGATAAGCCTGAGACAAAGATAGTGCAGACCAGATTCCTGGTTGACAAGAGACATGGAACGTACTACTGCTACGAACCGAACGGAAGAAGCCATATTGAAAAATCCCATGAAAATAGTCCAAAAGGAGACAGAAAATGAAAGAAAATACAAAAATCGTGATGATTCCGAGATCACTGCTTCACGCTCATCCGGATAACCCGAGAAAGGATCTCGGAGATCTTAAGGAGCTGGCTGACTCAATCGCTGAACACGGCATCATGCAGAATCTCACTGTAGTTCCTGACGAGGGCGACGGAGACGGATATAAGATTCTGATCGGTCACAGAAGGTTCGCTGCGTCGGAGGGTGTTCTTGACGAGCTTCCTTGCGTAGTCGCTAAAGGTCTCACTGATAGAGAACAGGTCGGAATCATGCTCTGTGAGAATATGCAGCGTTCAGACCTCACATATCTGGAACAGGCTCACGGCTTTCAGATGATGATGGACCTCGGAGATACGATCGAGACCATATCAGAGAAGACAGGTTTCTCTAAGGCCACAGTTAAACACAGACTCGCTATCAACGAACTGGATCCTAAAGCCATCGAAGAAGCTAAAAAGTTTTTTCAGCCGACTATCGCAGACTTCATCGCTCTTGAGAAAGTTAAGGATGTCGACAAGAGAAACGAAATTCTTGAATCATCCAGTAATTCATCAGAAATCCAGGACGGAGTTGATGATTATCTCGAGGACGTTCAGGTCGCAGAATACTTCGCATACTACAAGAAGTTCTTTGAAGAGGCAGGATGGATCGATGAGACTAAGAAAGACAGCTGGTTCTACTATCGGGAAGGTTATACCGAAGTTATGGGAAAGCTTCACGACCATTCAAAGCTTAGTAATCGTGATTGTAAGCTCATTCCTGAAGCGGAGCTTAAGAAGATCATTTCGGAGGTCAAAGGAGAAGTACATTTCAGCTTGAATTGTGACTGCATCAGAGTGGCCACTTACAAGGCTCCTAAATCGAAGAAGGGTGAAGAAGATAGGGAAAAGGCACGAAAAGAGGCCGAAAAGCTCAAAAAGAAGAACAAGGCAGCATTAAAAGAGATCAGGGCTAACATCTGTGACGCTTACATGGATTTCATCCAGAACTCTCAGTACGAGCAGAAAAGTCCTCAAGAAGAACTCGGATATGTATATCTGCTTCTGGACCTCTGCAGAGAATTCGGAATGGGTGTCACGCTCTATATGCTCACAGAGGAAAAGGTCAGGTACCAGCTTCACGATAAGCTCACCTTGAAAGGTTACGACAAAGAGGAATACTTCAAAGACTTCGAATCGTGGACACCTTTATTTCAGCTCCTGACAAACATCTGGTGGTCAATCTCCACGTCATATAACTCATTTGAAGATTATGACTGCAGACCGAAGAAAGAGATCCTCGAAGCTCACAAGTCATTTTGCAACATTCTGAAAGACATTGATGGTTTCCGCATCAAGGAAGAATGGAAGCCTGTTCTGGA
>Ga0310697_10004746_pt1 | contig 13342 bp, 20 predicted proteins | sample 172DNAGHGlowgp2_FD_203883 | JGI IMG/M metagenome (GOLD analysis project Ga0310697, IMG submission 203883) | Sheep rumen microbial communities from Palmerston North, Manawatu-Wanganui, New Zealand - 1728 DNA GHGlow gp2 (v2) (version 2) | ecosystem: Host-associated > Mammals > Digestive system >...
CTCACCTATACAAACGTGCGAACGACAGACACGTGATAGATCTGATCAATACACGCTGATCGCGATCATGGACACGACCGCGTCCGCGATGTCTTCGACGAGGTCCTTCCAGTCGACACCACGCAGGAAGTCCGCGATGGCTTCCTCTTTGCTGCGTCCTTGCGTTCCGGTCTCGGTGACCGTGTCCGAGTACGTCTCACCGGACGTCGCCTCGACGTGCGATCCTGACACGGGGACCAGATCCGACGTGTTGAAGCTGTTCCTTTTTGCGGTCCCGTCGGTCGTGGTTCCTCCGTCCTTGCTTCCTGAGGCGGTTCTGGCCCTGCTCCAGGTGTCTCCGAGATCAGACGCTGAGAATCCGGCCAGTCTGGTCATGGCCTTCAGGCGGAGCGCCCATTCGTCTCCGTGCATGTAAACGATGGCGTTGGACCGTTTCAGGACGAGCGCGTTCAGGACGGTCACGTCGTCGATCACGTCGGATCCGGACACTTCCAGATCCCCGCGAACGACCGGGATGACCGTCTCAAGCTGTGTGAGCAGGAGATCCGTCCAGAGGACCGGATCGAGGGTCTGCAGGTTGGATTTATCCATGAACGCGGTCGCGATGGTCTCCGCACTGCATGCGTCTTTATACTCGGCCAGTGTCATCATCTTCAGGTCCTCCTTCCGGTTTATCATCCCGCGGATCGTTCGGACGGCGACCGAGCTCGACGGTGATGTTGGTCCCGAAAAGCGCGTTGACGCGTTCCACGCCGCGCTTCCGGGCCGCCAGCATGTCGGCCAGGTTGGCGTCCAGCATGGCGTCATCTGCTGCGATCTCGTCGGTCAGCATGCGCTCCGCTTTCCGCTCCGCTGATTTGATCCCGATCTGCGCCATGAAGTCACGAAGCAGGTGCTCCTTCAGCGCGATCAGATCGTTGACCGTCGCGGCCTGACCGTTCCCGGCGGCGGTCAGCGCGATGCTTTTGATGTTCTCCAGGAGAGACGGATCAATCACGACGTCGAAGTCGCCCAGGCGTTTCTTCGCGAAAGCTGCGCGGATGGATTCCGCGACGGTCCGGTTCTTGGCGACCGTCCAGGTCGTCGACCTGGTGTTAACCGTCAGGATGTTCAGGGATGCGTCCACGTCGGCCAGCAAGCGCGCGAAACGATTGATTAGATCAGTCAGTCCATGCGGTGTCTGATACTCGGACGTTTCGTCTGCGGTGTCGTTATAGATGATCGCGCAGGTTTTCCCGATGGTCTCGTTTCCGGAGCCGAGTCCCGGCTGGGACCAGACGAAGGTCGTCGGCCTGTTGTAGTGATTGATTCCCGAGAGCCCGCCCCAGGCGGTCACCAGTCCAAATTTCTTGTGGTTGAAGATCCCGGCGAATCCATACAGGACCCGCTTCTCCGTTTCGATCTCCGGAAGCGATTCCGGGAGCCCCTTGTACACGAACGTCCCGAAGCAGCGCTCCAGCAGGTGACGCTTCCAGTAGAGGAATCCGCCGGGGACGTCGTTGACCTTGTAGAGGATCCCGTCCATCTTTTTCAGTTCTTTAGAGGTCATTTGATCACCCCGCTTTCCATGTGGTTTTCGATCTCTTTCAGTTCGGTTTCAGTGATTCCGGTCGGGGGATCCATCCACCAGTTTCTGCACTTGAAATATCCGGTAAGACTGCTGATCTGCAGCGCAGCGTCAGTCCGGAGTCCGTGAATATTCTTGAAGCTGGTCTTCGCGTCATTATCATCCAGGACCGGAGATTTCCTGAGTCTGTACTGCAGGAGAACGCTTTGCTGATACAGCGGATTGGACGAGAAGCTGGAGGATCCGAGTGATCCGGTCTTTACCGGGGTCGTCAGAGCCCGCGTCATGCTGACCAGTCCGGACGTGATCGCTCCGCCGATGAGCGCCGGATTTTCGGTCACGACGGCGCCGGCCACAGCCAACAGGGACGACATGGCCGTCTGGATCGCGTTCTTCGTCACCTCGATCGACGTGTTGATCGTGATCGGGATCTCCATTCCTGCGACGTATTCGTACTGCGCGACGATGTCCGCCGCGACAGAAGGCGCTGACGCGCTGCTGACGGCGTACACGGTGCAGACGCCGGTCCCGGACAGGAGGTTCGTCTTGTAGTTCACGTTCAGGAATTTCCGCATGCTGAAGACAGCAGGATCCAGCGTCTGCCATCCGACGAACGGGAGGAAGATCCGGATGATGTAGTCTCCTGTTGAGATTCGGAAGTCAGACGGAACCGAGACGAGCACGTTGGAGCCCAGGGACGTCTTCATGTCCGCCTCATGGTACACTTCCTTGATCGGATACCCGGACGTCGTCGTTGACTGCGACGGACCGATCAGGAGCGGCTGCAGTTCGGACGCGGTGTAGTCAATTTCAAACGGAAACGCCATCAGGCTGAACACGCCGCTCTTCAGATCATCGAACCAGTGATCCAGATGTGCAGCGCTCGAGATCTCGTTCGCCAGTTTTAGCGTCTCGTTCCGCGTCAATGAATACGCAAACACGGATGTGGCAGGAGACAGGAAACTGTTCTTGACATGAGCCGCCGGACCGTCTCCCAGCTGCGTCGGGATCAGGCCGCCGGCGGTCCTGACGATGTAGGACGGTTTCGCGGAATCAGGCGTCAGGTCGAACGGATAGAAGGCCGTGTTATTTCTCGTCTCTGAAAGCTCCGACGACATCGGCACCAGTCCGTCCGGCAGCATCCAGGACCCCGCCGACGCGGATCTTTCGATCCATGCGGTCGTTCCGGTGATGGCTGCCTGGTACGTCTTCAGAACGTCTTCCCGAAGATACAGGACCGGGTGATCGTTGTCGACGATGGTCTTCCCGGTGATGAAATAGTATTTCCCGAAGGTCGGGATATACGCGTAATTACAGGTGAAAAACTGCGGGACCGTTGGATTCGGCGCCTGGAATACGCTCTTGTCCAGCTCCAGGACGGGACTGTTGATATCCTCGACGTCCTGGAAGAGGACCCCGGTGATCTCCCGACCGGTCGGGATGGTCTTCGTGATCTTCTTCTCCGGGTCCGTGATGATGTAAAGGTAAACGGAAAAAGACATGATCAGATCTCCTTCACGGTGTCGGTCGGATTATACGTATTCCCGCTGTCCAGATCGAAGAACGGCGGAATGGTCATCCCGGTCGCCAGATACGTCTCCGCCGTGATCCGCGCATTGGTTCCGGACCCCTGTCGATAGACATGTACCGCCGGGAACCGTGCCGAAGCCGGCGTATAATAAAAGGATCCCGAGCAAAGCGTCGGAGACTGCGGCGTCGCGTCGCGCAGTTTAGCCCAGGTCGTCAACGGTGTCGATGACCGGTTATAGATGACGTACGTGACGGTCGCTTCCGGCGCGTCTGCGACGACGGAATCCGCCGTCAACGTGACAGTGTGCTGGTAGATCTTCCCGACGCCGTCCGCGCTCACGCCGGACGAAACGACGTTCCCGTCTTTATCGAAGCAGCAAAGTTTTCCCGCGCCGCCGGTCACGCCGACGGCCTTGCTTCCCTTCTTCCAGCGGGAGAAGAAACCGAAGATCATCCTGCCGTAACGTCGGAAATGTCGCCTGCTGACATGATTATGTCGATAAATACGGAATCATTGGCTGGAATAATAATGTCCGTATCTAAATTTTTATACATTACTATTCCATTTGAATTTGTTGTTGATGTCGACGATGTATTGGAATATACCTTTAATTGTCCAAGGTATGAAATCGATTTAACGGCCAAATCTGTTTCCGTGTTATTAGATACGGATATTCTAATGATGACATTACCGGTATCGTCATCATAATTATTTGAAACATACGCGCACGGAACGCAATCTGTTTCATTTTCATACCAATCATCGACAACAGGAACTTTCCAACAGGTCCATCCTTGTCCTGTAAAAGAAGAAGCTGCGCTGGTCAAAGCAAAACCGTAAGCGTTATTACTGAACGCACATTTCTTGTTATAATAATATACGGTTTGACGACATAATACTTTAATGGGATCAGTATGCACGGATGTCGTATCGTACATAATGCCGCCAAATTTATATTTTGATTTCCAAAATTCGCTAAACATAATTACACCCCTTTCTCCGCATTGACGGAGCCGGTCAGCAATCCTCCGCCGGTGATTGTTTCATAAAATTTATACTGCAGGCCGCTGCTCGGATCGACCAGTACGGGGTCGCCGTTTTCGTCGAACCCAAGGACCTTTCCGGACGCTTCCGGTCCGGCGTTGAATCCGACCACATTCCCGTCTTTATCCAGCCCGGCCACGCCGACCTTCGCCCCGCGGATCAGATCGCCGGGCTTTTTGATGTTTTTAATCTGTGCCATGATTTATTTTTCCTTTCATATTATATAGAGATCCCGGACCGGCCAGTGATGCCGGGCCGATCCGGGAAAGGTGGAGATCCTTATCAGGAGACGATCGTCGGAGTCGCGATGCTGTCAGCCACGACGAAGACGACCAGGTTCTCCGTCGGGTCGACGAAGTATCCCTTGTCGGCCTTTTCGTAGATGCAGGTGACCTCATGGTTCGCGTCGTACACGCTGCGCCGGCGCTCTTTGTTAAGCATAACGCCCATCGCCTCGTAGTCAGACATCACCGCGATGATGCCGTCCTGGTTAAAGCTGTACGTCTTTTCGTCGCCGCCCTGGGTGTAGTTCACGTTGGCCTTGATGATGATCTTCCGAGCGTCTGCATGGCCGACGCCGGGCGCCTGCCAGTATGGGACGGATTCGTACATCGGGAGCGCGGTCAGTTCAGAATTGAACGTGTCGCTCTGGCAGATGCTGTTGTACGCACTGACGAAGTTCGAGATGATGTCCAGACGGAGGACGTCGCTCGGGGTGTGCCTGTCGAGGTTCTTTTCCGCGATGTCGGACCCGGTTGTCGTTCCGGATACCAGCGGCTGGTTATGCAGACATCCGTACTCCTGGAAGTACTTGGTGTACTCGGAGATCTTCTGGACGCAGAAGCGCAGGAACTCGGGCGATCTGTTGGCATCCGCCGCGGTGGCCAGGTATCCGGTGTCTCCGGAGGTCAGTCCGAAGAAGGTGTTGTACTCGTTCCGGAGATCCACGACGAGCGTCTTGGCCGCGTTTCCGGTTCCGGTGCGGACCGCTTCCGGGTCCTTCTGGTACATCAGGCGATTCGCGATCGCGGTCGCTCTGGTGACGTTGGCCAGGTTCTCCAGCGCTTTCTCTTTGGCGTTGGATAGTTTGGTATAGATCGCCGTGAACAGCTTGAGCATCTCTTCCGCGGATGTGAAGGCCATCTCGAGCTGCTGGTCCGGGATCGCGACGTTGAGCTGGAACGCGTCGATTCCGGAGAAGAATCTCTGAACGAGACCCGGTTTCACGATGTCGATGTCGGTGGTCGTTCCGGACGGGACCGCCCAGTGGGCCGCCTCTTTCGCTTCGATTGGATCAACGTCGAGCTTCTGGACGATGCCGCCCCAGACCAGCGGATCCATCTTCATGTTCTTCCCGCGTCCGACGTACGGACGCTCGGAGATGACGAGCTTGTTGATCCTGTCGACGAGTACGCCGCAGAAATTCTCCTTGTTGGTGGCCGAGCTGAGAACGTTCTTTCCGATGGACACCAGGCCAGCGGCGTCATACGTCGCGGCAGCTTTGCGTCCGGTGGCCTGAGCGTACAGCTCGTTAACGATGGGGTAAACCTGATTGATGTTAGGCATGATTTTCTTCCTTTCTTATTATATGTCATTCTTTTGGTGTGTTCGGATCCGGATCAGGTTCCCGAGGTTCACCCGGTTCGGGATCCGGTTCCGTTGGTTTGATGTCTTCGATCTTCTTCTGCAGATCTCCGACGTTCTCGTTGAGTTTTTCGATGGCCTCCGCCAGCTTCATGTTGGCGTCGGTCGGGTCCTTCGGGAGCACCTGCTCCGCGAACTTGTCGAGTTTGAACATGGTTGACCTCCTATTTCTTCTCGTCTTTGTCCTTTTCCTTTTCGGAGTCTGACTTCAGCGCTTCCAGCACGTTCCTGACCTTTGCCGGAAATTTGACGCCGAGCCGTCCCAGATTCTCCAAAATGCTGATACCTTCGTTTGCGATGAAAAACGCCTGGCATGCCGCCATCAGTCCCGCTCCGCTCTTGATGACGTATGTGTCGAGAATATGTCCGACGGCCACGCCGAGCAGGATCCCGCATTTCTTCAGGATCCCCTTGTATCCGACCGCCGAGGACAATTTCTTCCGTTTGATCGCGACCAGTACGCCGGAGATGTAGTCCATGCAGATGAAGGTGATCAATGCGATCATCAGTCCCGTCATATCGCCCCATAGAAACCCTGCGGCCATTCCGACCGCAGCGACTGCGCCGTTCCAGATGTTTCGCCACATGGTCCCGTCTCCTGTATCTTGTGTTTGTCTATCTTCTTAATACTAAATATTGTGGTGATTGTCAATAGAAAAAATATTTTTCTAAAATTTAGAAAAATGTATTGACAAGGGGAAAGGAATGTGATACAATGTCGTCAGACAAAACAAAGGAGAACGACATGAAAACGATCGGAATGACATTTGAAGAAATGCTGGAACACTGGGACACCGTCGTCGAACTTATGGATCCCGGAATTCGGGATCTCCTGGCAGCAGACGGTTACAAAGACAAAGCTGAATTTCTGGAAGCGTATCTGGCAGCACACAAAAGCGTCTGGAACGAAGACTTTGTGGTGAACTGACATGATCTACTTCATCGTAAAAGTAATGACCACCGAACATGGTCCCGTTAAAACAATAACCCAGATCACCGCGATCGACGAAGGGATCGCTGTGATAAAGGGTCAATTGCGATGGTCTGATATGGCAGCATTTGACAAGAATCGAGATAAATGTCTGGAGTATTATGTGGCCGAAGGGACCGATCAAAATAATCTGAAAATAATAGAAAGATGGAAATAAGTGGTGAACTGACATGATCTACTTCATAATTGACAAATATATTCCAGGCGGATCCTGGCCGCCGGTCGAAGAGATCGAGCAGCTTTGCACACATGACGAAAGCGTAGCCAGGGCGGTCGCTTTCATGCGATGGTCAACCATGACACCGTTAGCCAAGGAACGGACCGTCGAGTACTATTTGACCGAGATGGACGGGGATCTGATGGATCCACGTCCGATCAGCACAAGATGGAAAATAATAAAAAGATGGAAATAAAAGGAGGTCAACCATGAACATCAGCTACCACGAAGCACACATCATCATCGCGCGCCGGATCCAGAAGAAGCTGGACCGGATCATCACCGAGATCATGATCGAGACGTCGTCCGACGAGGCGATGGACATCAGGGACCGGATGCAGCTCATCGACGCGGTTCCGAGTGAGGCCGAGTCGCTTTACAATCAGCTGGAGAGCTCGATTGACTACCACGAAAGAGCGAAATCAAAAATGGAGGATTGACAAGGAATGAATCAGGGAGTATTCTGGTGTCGTGACCTGGACGCGGAAAAGGAGACCGGGAAACCGGTCTTCCGGGCTGTCCACGGTTACATCGTCAAGAAATGGAATGTCAGGGTCGGGATCTACCGGATCACGACGGACGGACTTTCCAGCTACAAAGCGATCGACCTTAGGGACGGGATCGAGCTGGCCAACGGCCTGACGATCCATGAGGCCACGCGCTACGCGTCGCCGCTCCCGACGGCCGAGATGATTGCGGACGAGGACGTCTACGATGATGTCAGATTGATGTGGGACCACATTATGACACATCCGCAGGACGACGTCACACTGCCCGCGTATTAAGGAGGAAGACATGGCAACAGTCAGCAAACTGTCCAGCAACAAACCGGACAAGATCGACGCATGGGAGTTTTACCGGACGCTGGAGCGCGCGATCTCATGTAATACCATGTACGTCAACGGCTGCTTCGGGGCGTCTCTGGACATTCCGAAGAACCTGACACGCTACACGAAAGCCGGCTGGAACAAGGAACACGCGGAACAGATCAAAGCGGCCGCCGCAGAAGGTCACTGCTTCGGGTTCGACTGCGTCGGTCTGATCAAGAGCTGCGGCTGGTGGGGATGGGTCGGTGATCCGAAGGCGCTGTACGGCGGCGCCGTGTACAAGGCGCACAACATGCCGGACTGCAGCGTCCACGCGATCATTCGGGACTACTGCAAGAAGGGAGTCAACATCGACAAGAAGAACATGGAGATCCCCTTCCTGGCGCTGTTGTACGATCTGGACTGGTCGCACATCGCCGTCAGCATCGGGAACGGGATCGCGATCGAGGCGACCAGATACGGAGACGTACCCGGCGTCAGATACACGTACATCGCGAACGCAGCGCATCCGTTTGTCAAGAAGATCCCGACGCGCCATTATGACGCGTACGCGATCTGCAATTATATCGATTACTCGAAGATCTGGAAGGCCGTTGACGCCAACGGGATCCTGACCGTGCTTCAGGCGATCCCGGACGTCAAGCCTCCGGTCCAGATCACCAAATTCACGCTGTAAGTATATACTTAAGTATATACTTAAGTACACACCAAAGAACGACACAAAACACAAATAAAAAGGAGATTCATCATGAACAAATTCGCACAGAAGGCAAAACAGGTCACGGAAGGCGGCGACACGCTTTTCCAGGGAAGAGACAGGATCAAGATGGAGAATCTGATCGCGGCATATCCGAACGGCGTCCTGGTCACGGAATTTCGCAAACTGCGCGGTCCGAAGGGCGACTTCTGGCTGCTCGGGTTCGCGGAGGATCCGGCGGTCTGCTTCTCGGCCACGTCCATCGTCGAGGACATCCTGAACCAGTGGGTTGAAGGATATGACAGCATCATCGCCGCGTCCGACGATCTGAAGAAGAGCGGCGGCTGCAAGCTGAAGCTGTACTACAAGACCGGGAAGACCGGGAACCAGTACGTCGCCGTCGACGTCATTGGCTGATGGCCTGGAAGGGACGGTCTGATCTCGAAAAGGAAATGCGGAAAGCGAACGACCGACTCCGCGCTCTGGAAGCGCATCGGGACACTTCTGTCCCGGCGTACAAGGAAGCGATGCGGTTGATAAGAAACGCCACGGGGAACCCGACGGACCGGGCTCCCCGTTTCCGCAGATCAGACTTTAACTCAGAAAAAGAGCTCCGGAAAGCGCTGAAGAAATTCACGGGCGCCAAGACCAGCACGGTCACCGGCGTCAACAAAATGGTCAAAAAACAACAGGCCGCATACTCGAAAAGCGCCGGACGTCAGATCTCCGCCGCTGAGGCGAAGGCCATCGGGAACATCTGGGAAGGGATCCGGAAATCTCACGCGAAGTATGAAGCGTCGACGGACGAGACGTCGCAGAAGCTCATAGAAAAAGGTCTCGAAAAGGGATATGACGAGGACGCGATCACCGAGGTCCTGAACGAGCTCCGGGATGAAGGCGTCCCGATCGACGAATGGGAGGACCTGTTCGACCAGAACTTCGAGGACTGGGACGAGGCCGACGACGAGGAAGACATCGAGGAAGACTTCACGGAGGACTGGGACGATGATGTTGACGAATGAAGAAGTGATTAACGTCCTAAATAGTTTAATACGCCAATTCAAGAGATGTGAGCAGCCGACGACCACCACAGCTCTGAAATTCGCAGTGGGTGCAGTTTTGAAACAGACACCAAGATGTGTTTCTGTACGGGCAGTGGCTGATATCAATACCTACTACTGTCCATTTTGTATGGCAAAATTAAAGCAAATTGGTTGGGCATTTCTTAGAAAACAAGTGTTAATACCGAATGATCCAAAATATTGTTATAACTGCGGTCAACTCTTGAAATGGGAATAACGAATAAACAATACATGGAGGTCAAACATGACAGCGTTCACGCCGGTCAATACTTTTCAATACGATCAGATCGCGCCGGCTGTCGTGAAGGAGAGGCGACGCAGGGGAGCGTCGTCTCCTGTTTTATGGTCGGATAACATCATCACGTTCGACATCGAGACGACCAACCTGTACGTCTGGCCGGACGGTCGCGTGACCGGATTCGACGACACGATCACGCAGGAAGAATACAAGAAGGCACGGAAGGCCGGTTACATGATCGTCTGGCAAGCGACCGTCGACGGTCAGGTCGTCATCGGCCGGACCTGGGACGAGTTCCTGCAGTTCCTGAAACGGCTCCGGGAAACGATCGGAGCGCGGTTGATCGTCTGGATCCACAACCTGTCGTTCGAGTTTCAATTCCTCCGGAACGTCATCGAGGACTTCACCGTCTTCGCCAGGGAACCGATCAGACCGCTGCGCGCGGAGTCCGCGTCACTCGGGATTGAGTTCCGGGACACGCTTTGCCTGACGAACTCCAAACTGGAAGACGTTCCGCAGCTCTTCCATCTGGACGTTCAGAAGCTGATCGGAAAATGGGATTACGACAAGGTCCGGACGCCGGAGACGCGGCTCTCGGAGAATGAGATCGACTACGCGGCCGGAGATGTTATCGTCACGGACGCGCTGGTCAAGTATATGCGGGATCAATATGAACACCTTTACAAGATCCCGATGACCAACACGTCACGCCTCAGGAAGGAATGTCTGGCGCTCTACAAGGACAAGTACTTCTTCCGCTGCAAGGTCGCGGAAATGAATGAGCAAGACCCGAAGATGTACAGGCTGCTGAAAATCTGCTTTTCCGGCGGCTACACACACGCCAACGCGGACCACGTCGGGAAGATCATGAAGAACGTTGGGAGCTATGACGAGGCGTCGAGCTATCCCGGTCAGATGGTCGCCCATCGATATCCCTGGGGACGGTTCCAGGCGTCGAACGTGAAGGACCCGGACAAACTGAACCCGAACTTCGCCTATATCTTGCATGTCCAATTATATGACGTGACCAGCCGGTTAAACAATCACTACATATCATTTTCTAAATGCATCAAGCGCCGCGGGACGTACAACGACAACGGCCGGATCGTCATGGCTGACATGCTGGAGATGGTCATCACGGACGTCGACATGGATATCATCAGGAAAGCGTATCTGATCGGACGGATCAGGATCGTCCGCGCATGGTGCGCTCCGTACAGATACCTGGACACGACCTATATCAAATTTGTTCTGGATCTGTACAGACAGAAAACGGAATACAAGGGGCTCCCGGAATATGCCAACATTTACAACCAGATCAAGGTCAAAAATAATTCGACCTACGGGATGATGGTCACGGACGTCGTCAGGGATGACGTCGTCTTCCAGGGGAATCACTGGGACCCGGTCCTTCCGGACACGGAAGAAGATATCCGGGAGAAACTGAAAAAGGTCGCGGATCCGAATCACTGCTTCCTGTCCTATGCATGGGGCGTCTGGGTGACTGCATGGGCACGCTGGGCGCTCTGGCAGATCATCCTGGCGCCGGGATGCGACGACGCGATCATATACGACGACACGGACAGCGCCAAGTACTCGAAGAAGATCTCCGCCGGCGCCGTCGAGGCCGCTGTCGCGAAGTATAACGCATGGCTCGACGGGGAGATGCGGAAGGCGATGGCATGGCACGGACTTCCGCTCGACAGCTACAAACCGAAGGACCGGAAGGGTAACGAGCGACCGCTGGGTGCGTTCGAGTATGAGGCGACGTATGAAGAGTTCCGGACATGGGGCTCGAAGAAATACGCCTACAAGGAAGACGGAGAGATCCACACGACGGTCGCCGGCGTCGCCAAAACATACCACGACGCCAACGGAAAGCACGTTAAGCTGACGGATCTGAAAGACTTCAAGCCCGGACTGACATGGTCCTATCGAGAATCAGGACGAACAACGGCTTATTACAACGAGCAGCAGGACCCCGTCACGGTCGACGGTCACACGTTCACGGAGCGCTTCGGGGTCTGCGTCATGGCGACCACGTACACGCTCGGCATCACAGGAGAGTTTGAAAAGTACTACACGGCAGCACAGAAAAACAGGGACCACACCGGGAGCGCATGGCTCGACGGATGCGTCCGCATCGAATTAATGGAGGGAAATATTGACATATGAGTAAACGCGCTTTTTATTCGGACAGTATTTTCTGGAAACAAATGAAGGAATCAGACGCTGACATCAAGATCCTGCTGTCCGATCGCGGACCCGGGAAATCATTCGCGGTCAAGGATCTCGTTCTGGACAATCTTCCGGACCGTCGATTCTGCTATCTGCGCCGGAACGATCTAGAAACCAAGACAGGCGTCGCGGCGGGATATTTCGCAGACGCTCCGCTGATGAAGAAGATCCAGAAGATGGGATTCGACGGAATCACCGACTACAGGGGCGAAATCTATCTCGGACACATGGATCCGGAAGGGAAACGGAAGACCATGATCACGGACCAGTTCTGCGGGTTCGTCTGCGCTCTGATCGAAGAACGATACTACAAATCCATCGCGAAGTATTCGGAATCTAACGTCACGGACATCATCTACGAGGAATTTATCACCGACGGTCTGTATCTGAAGGATGAACCCGCCAAGCTCGAGAGCTTGTGGAGCACGTTCTCCAGGAACAAGACGAAGGTGACGATCTGGCTCATCGGGAACACGATGTCACGCGTCTGTCCGTATTTCCTCCACTGGGGCCTCCGTGGCGTCCCGCGCCAGCGCGAGGGAACGATCGACCGCTACACGCACACGGTCACGGTCGACGGAGATCAGGCCAGAACGATCACGATCGACGTCCAGATCATCCCGGAGCTGATCGGTCAGGGGTTCGGTTGGTTCTCCAAAAAGAAGGCCGCCGGGACCGGATGGGTGACCGGAACCTGGCCGCACCTGCAAAAGAAGCTGAACGAGTACGACGTGCTGCACACGCTTTTCTTTGATGGCGACATGTACAAGTTCAGACTGCTGCTGCTGTCGGATCCGGAGACCAGCGCGGTCCAGTGGTACGTCGAACCGTTCACGAAGAAGATCGCCCCGGACGCACGCGTCATCGCGACGTCCTTCGATAGGATCCTCGGGAATCAGTTCGGGACGGTCGGGATCCGTCCGCTCGTTCCGGAGGAAAAGGCCGCGCTGGAGCTGCTGAAGGCGGGACACTGGGTCGTGTCTGATAACCTGACAGGTGATGACTTCAACGTACTGATGCAGAACATGAGCAGGATGAAATAGTTTTCCACTTTTCCACAGAAGAATTTTCCACATTTTCCACAGAGTTTTCCACATGGTAAAGGATCGCGATGTCGCGGTCCTTTTTTGGTGTCGCTCAGAACCGACACCAGGTCCGTCCGTATTCAGGAGCACATGGCCAGAGCGCGCGTTCATCCCCACAGAAATTCAGGTTCTTTTATGTGTTCGGGGAACTGGCGGGCGGGCTACTCGCTATATATACCAC
>Ga0310697_10004748_pt1 | contig 13341 bp, 8 predicted proteins | sample 172DNAGHGlowgp2_FD_203883 | JGI IMG/M metagenome (GOLD analysis project Ga0310697, IMG submission 203883) | Sheep rumen microbial communities from Palmerston North, Manawatu-Wanganui, New Zealand - 1728 DNA GHGlow gp2 (v2) (version 2) | ecosystem: Host-associated > Mammals > Digestive system >...
TTACGGCAATGGGGGCTGAAAGCTATGAATGGTCGACAGGAGAAGTCTCAGCTTCAATCATGGTATCGCCCACCGAGCCCACGACTTATACTGTGGTAGGCTCCAATGCTCATGGCTGCTCCGACATTGCAGCGGTCACTGTCTCAGGTGGAACGGGAGTCGAAGAAGGCATGACCCTATCGGCAGAGGTTTACCCGAACCCTGCACACGACAAGTTGTTCATCAAGACCAACGAAACCGTCAACTCTATCGAAATCTTCACGATGACTGGCACTTTGGTGCAACGGCAACCCTACCATTCCAACAACATGGAAATCAATGTCCAAAGCCTCAGTCCTGGTCTTTATGTCATCAGAATGGCCACCGACCAAGCCATTGTGACAAGAAGATTTGTTAAAGATTAGTTATTGTTTCCTATATGTCTGATTGAGAGCGACTACAAAGGTCGCTCTCTTTTTCATTTATTTCGACCAATGCTGTATCCATTCCCTCTCTTCTGGTGTCATCTTGGTCATGTCGGCCTCGTAGTTGGGGTCTGGCACATACCAATCCGTCGACTCGAAGAAACGTTGCAAGGCTTCCGTCTTGAACACATAGCCGCGATAGGCGAACGGGATGTTCTTTAGGATGCGTTGGTCGTCTTTTGAAAACTTGGCTATGTTGAACTGCAAATAATGATACCAATTGGCATACTGATGCTTGGCTCCTTCCAACACCGTCGCGGCATCATGGTTTTCGCTCCAAGACAGTATCATGGCCAAATCCGGCTTGCTGATATTGAGTTCGCCTTCGGGATGGAAATTCACCTTATGGAAAGTCAAACCACCTTTCTGCAAATGGAACATCGGATAGTCGACATCATAATAGGTATGATAGTTCTTTCTGCCTATTCCATTGATATTCCATTCGTCAATGCTCTCGAAAAAAGACGGTTCGATGATGAACGACTCCATTTCGCCCATGTCGATGTTAAGCGTGAAGTCGTCGATCTGATGGTTGGCCCAACGGTTGGCGGCAGTCAACACGTAAGGGAAATTATACTCCTCGCCCACCGACATGGAAAGGTCGTAGTCGTAGGTATGCTGCACGATGTTCAATCCTTCACGAAAGTGCGCGTTGAAATGATAGACGAAGTTGAACGGGTAGTCAAAATAATCGCGAGCCTTGAGCGAATCCTCACACTGCTGGCGCGTCCAACTTTGCATCTTGCCGTTGGCGAAATAATCCGGCACCACCCAATCATCCTTATCAATGTCATAGTAACCACTCGAGACATGAGCCACTTGATACTTCAAAGGCTCGCCGTTAACCACAACCTTGAAATTGCGCATGTGCGGTTGCTCGGGAAACAGCTGCATATAGTCCTCCTCATAAGGATAAGGTGCGCTTGCCTCAAAACCGACCAACAAATCCTTTGGCTTGGCTGGGTTGAAGAATTCGTAATAAACTGTCACCTCAAGGTGGTCGCCCACACGGTTGATGGTCAGGATTTCCTTCTTCACCGAAATGTCGGTCTCAGTGATTGGAATCAAGTGATTGCCTTGGGCATAAAACACACCGTCATTGGCCTTCGCTCCGATGAACGGAAGGAGTATCAATAATAGAATGAAAGTTTTTTTCATGACTATTGGGAAATTAAGGTTTAGCTGTTGGATGGTTTGGGTTGGTCACGGTCGTAATGCGGCATCTCGTCAGGCAGGATGATGGAAAACTCGATGAGGCCTCCGACGACTTGCTTGGCATCGTCCTCGTACCAAGGCGTCTGGTAAATCAGTTTCTTCTTGCCTTTCTTCGAAATCGTGTAGACATTCGTTGCGGCATCGTCCAAAAGATGGCGAATGATTTGCTGCGAACGTGCGTTGTGGCATCCCATAAGGTCGCGGCCACGGGCATCGCCGTTCACTTCGATGCTGCTGTCGTTTTGGTAAAGGATTTCGCCGTCTTTGGCGCTGATGGTAATGGCAATGTTAAGCCCTTTCAAATAATCAAATTGGTTCATAATGCGTGTATTTTTGCTGCAAATATAGAAAAATACCCCATGCTCTCCTCAAAGGGTGAAATTTTTCTACCTTTGCAGCGTTTTATTTAAAATGAAGAAACTCTACCAGTATATCACCAAATCATTTTTGGGCACCTTTTTCCTCACCTTCTTCATCGTGGTGTTCGTTTGGGTGATGCAATTCGTATGGCTCTATGTCGACGATTTGGTTGGAAAAGGACTGGAAATCAAAATATTGGCCGAGCTTCTTTTTTACACTTCCATCACTGCCATTCCCATGTCGTTGCCCTTAGCTTTACTCCTTGCCTTGCTGATGTGTTTCGGCAACCTTGGCGAGCACTATGAGCTTGTGGCCATGAAAGCCTCAGGCATCTCCATGTGGAAAGTAATGCGACCCTTATTGAATTTCTCTTTGATTATCAGTATATTGGCTTTCTTCATATCCAATAGTATCATCCCTATCGCCACCCTCAAATGGCGCACTTTGCTCACCGACGTTCAGCGGCAGAAACTAGCCTTCAACATTAAAGAAGGCGTGTTTTACAAGGACATCGACAACTATGTCATTTATGTGGAGAAAAAAGGCAAGGACGGTAGCCATATTTATGGTGTGAAAATCTATGACCATACCGACCGACAAGGCAACACCAAAATCATCTCTGCCGATTCGGGCATGATGTCGATGAGTCCCAACCAACGCAACATCATCTTCACTTTGTATAATGGCTACAACTACACCGACCTCACCCCCGACAACTACAAGGAAACCCGACCCTTCGAACGTATGTCGTTCAAGCAGGAACAACTTAAATTCAGTTTGGCTTCGTTCGACATGACCCGTTCGGACGAAGACATGTACAAATCGTACCAGCAGATGATGAACATCCGCCAGCTCTCTACCTCACTTGATTCGCTCCAACACCGTTTCGCTGGCAAACAAGAGGCTTTCGCACAAGGCTTCTCGCGACGCTGGAGCAATTATAACAGCCTGCACACGAACAATCCGCCCAAGCGAAGCACACAATCCGTTCCCGACAGTATCATTGCCGACACCTGCACACCATTGAGTTGGCCATTGCTCGACCAGTACGAGGGCGAGGCACGTTCCGACATCGTCAACCTGGCCTACGCAAGTGCACAAAACGCCAAAGACAATGCCGCCTTCAATAAAATTGACTTCAAATCGCAAACCGAGAACATCAACAAGCACAAGAAGGAATGGCACAAGAAGTTCACACTGAGCATCGCTTGCCTGATTTTCTTCTTCATCGGGGCACCCTTGGGCAGCATCATCCGTAAGGGTGGACTGGGATTGCCTGTGGTCATCTCCGTGGTGTTCTTCATCATCTACCATCTCATTTCCACCATCGCAGAGCGCATGGCTGTCTTCGGCGACCTCAACATGTTCCTTGGTGTGTGGTTCTCATCACTCGTGCTGTTGCCCATCGGACTCTTCTTCACCTTCAAGGCCACAACTGATGCCGCCCTCTTCGATGGCGACAGCTGGAAGAAATTCTTTAAAAGACTGTTCAAAAAAGGGGATAAAACCGATGTTGAACTGCAAAAATAACACTTCCTGGCTGCCGTGGTACGACAGCCCTACAAAGCAACAATCAAACGATTGACTACGTCGAATTATCATTTCAATGACCAACGAAAAAACATGAAGATACTTCTACTCTGCAACAAACCTCCCTACCCTGCCTCTGAAGGCGGTCCCATGGCGATGAACAGCATCATCAGCGGACTCCTCGAAGCGGGGCATCAGGTAAAGATACTGGCTATCAACAGCGAGAAATACCATGTCAAGGAAAGCGACATCCCCGAAGAATACAAGAAAAAGACAGGTATCGAACTCATCGATGTCGACCTGACTGTCAACCCCTTGAACGCCTTTCTTAATCTGTTTACCAAAATGTCCTATCATGTTGAGCGTTTCATCTCCAAGGAGTTTAAGGACAAATTGACAGAAGTACTTGAAAAAGAACAATTTGACGTGGTTCAACTGGAAATGCTCTACATGGCTCCCTATGTAGAGATCATCCGCAAACACAGCAAGGCGATGATCGTGTTGCGCGCCCATAATGTGGAGCACAAAATATGGGAACGCATCGCCAAAGAGACGAAGTTCTTCGCCAAACGATGGTATATCAATCACTTGGCTAAGACCCTGAAGGAGTATGAACTGTCTGCCCTTGAGACCGTCGACGGCATTGCCGCCATCACACGAAAGGATGCCGCTTTTTTCAGAAAATACTGCTCCAAGCCCATCATTGACATCCCGTATGGTGTTTATCCCGAGCAGTTTACGCCCAAATCTGAAATTGAAGGCAAACCCAAGTTCTACCACATCGGCTCCATGAATTGGATGCCCAACGAGGAAGGCATACGCTGGTTCATCGATGAAGTGCTGCCCAAGACAGTGGAAAAGGTGCCCAATTTCGTCTACCATTTGGCTGGCCGCTCCATGCCCGAATGGCTCACCTCAATAAACAACCCGCATGTCGATGTCATCGGCGAAGTGCCTGATGCCAAGGAGTTTGTCAGCAACAACGATGTGGCTATCGTCCCCCTGCTTTCGGGTAGCGGCATCCGCATCAAAATCATAGAGTCGATGGCATTGGGCAAGACCGTCATCACTACCCGTGTGGGTGCCGAAGGTATTCTCTACGACGAGGATGTCAACATCATCATCGCTGAGAATAAGGCCAAAATGGTAGAGGCCATCCGCAGCCTCAACGAAAACCCGCAGACCGCTGTTAAGATTGGCCAAGCTGCAAGGAAATTGGTGGAAGAGACCTACGACAATCGCAAAATCATCGCCCGCTTATTGATGTTTTATGAACAGATTAAGCCGGGAAGCAAGATTAGTTTTCTGTAAAAGTTCCCCAACAATTCAACAATTAAACAACCAACAATAAACAAAAAACTATATCTTTGCTCCCCAAATCCGATGAGATGAAGATCTTTGTACTTCTACCCCGCATTCCCTATCCGCTTGAAAAAGGCGATAAACTACGGGCATTCAACCAGATAAAGCAACTTGCCAAGCACAATGAAATCGTCCTTTGTGCGTTGAACGACGACCCGAAAGTCAGCGAACAAGATGCCTTCCATGCCCTACAGCCCTATTGCCAGTCCATCAACTTCATCCGAATCAAGAAGCTGCAAATCCTTTTGGGACTTATCCGTGCCTTTTTTAAGGGTTTACCCTTACAGTGCGGTTATTTTTACAACCGCAAGGCCGCAAGAAAAATCGATGCCCTGATTGCCAAACACAGGCCCGATATGCTTTATGGCCAGCTGCTCCGCGTGGCAGAGTATATTCGGTACAAAAACCTTCCAAAAGCCATTGATTATCAGGATATTTTCTCATACGGCATGAAACGCCGTGCCGATATAGCTTCATGCGTCACACGACCAATTTACAATACGGAGTATCATCGTCTTAAACGTTATGAGGCAGCCCTTTTTGATGATTTCGATGTAAAATCGATCATTAGCAAGCCCGACCGAGACTTGTTCCCGCATGAACGCCGCGACGAGATCCTCATCATCCCTAATGGCGTCGACCATGACTATTTCAAGCCGCAAGAAAGAGAAAAGCAATACGACCTCGTCTTCACGGGCAACATGAACTATCCGCCCAATGTAAACGCAGTGGAATATTTGGCTAACGAGATTTTGCCCATCGTGTGGAAAACAATGCCTGAAGTGAAGCTCTACATCGCTGGAGCCACTCCCGACCCGAAAGTGAAGAAAACGGCCTCGGAGCGCATCATCGTCAGCGGCTGGCTCGACGACATCCGCGATGCCTACGCGCAAAGCCGTGTCTTCATCGCCCCCATGCGCATTGGGACAGGCTTGCAAAACAAGCTATTGGAGGCCATGTCGATGCGCCTGCCTGCCATCACCTCGCCTTTGGCCAATGCCTCGCTTGGCGCAAAACCCAATGAAGAAATCCTAGTCGGCAGCAATGCCGAAGAAATGGCACAACATATCATCACCCTCTTGACCGACAAGGAAAAGGCAGAACGCCTTGCCCAAGCGGGATTTGATTTCACGAATCGCGTGTATGACTGGGGGAAGGCGACAGCCATTTTAGAACACGAGATGCAAAAAGTCCTAAAAGGACGACCCTAAATCAAGCAGGGATTTCAATCCCTGCGCAATAAGCAAAACAAACACAACAGAATATGGCACAAGTAGACGACAAAAAAATCATCTTCTCGATGGTAGGCGTGAGCAAAATCATCCCGCCGTCAAGACAAATATTGAAAGACATCTACCTCTCCTTCTTCTATGGCGCCAAAATCGGCATCATCGGCCTGAACGGAGCAGGAAAATCCACCCTGCTGCGCATCATCGCAGGCAAGGAGAAATCCTATAACGGCGAAGTGGTCTTCTCGCCTGGCTATTCGGTCGGAATGCTTGACCAGGAGCCACAATTAGACGACAATAAAACGGTGAAACAAGTGGTGGAAGAAGGCGTGCAGGAAATCGTCGATATCCTCAAGGAATATGAGGAAATTAACAACAAGTTCGCCGAGCCAGACGCCGACTTCGACAAACTCATTGCCCGTCAGGGCGAGCTCACCGAACTCATTGAACAACACGATGCTTGGGAGCTCGACAGCAAACTGGAACGCGCAATGGACGCATTGAACTGTCCCGATGGCGACACGCCCGTGCGTAACCTCTCCGGAGGCGAACGTCGCCGTGTGGCTTTATGCAGACTCCTCTTGCAAGAACCCGACATCTTGCTCCTCGACGAGCCCACCAACCACCTCGATGCCGAAAGCATCCAATGGTTGGAGAGCCACCTGCAACAATATAAGGGCACCGTCATCGCTGTTACCCACGACCGTTACTTCCTCGACCATGTGGCTGGATGGATTCTCGAACTCGACCGTGGTGAAGGTATCCCTTGGAAGGGCAACTACTCCTCGTGGCTCGACCAAAAGACCGCCCGTCTTGCCATGGAAGAAAAGACAGAGAGCAAACGCCGCAAGACCCTCGAACGCGAACTGGAATGGGTCCGCATGGCTCCGAAGGCACGTCATGCCAAAGGCAAAGCACGTCTGGAATCGTATGAGAAGATGCTCAACGAGGATGTTAAAGAGAAGGAAGAAAAACTCGAAATCTACATCCCAAATGGAGACCGTTTGGGCACCAAAGTCATCGAAGCACACGATGTCACTAAAGCTTACGGTGACAAGTTGTTATTCGAAAACCTCAACTTCAGTCTGCCACAAGGCGGCATCGTGGGTGTCATCGGTCCCAACGGCGCGGGTAAGACCACTCTGTTCCGCCTCATTATGGGCTTGGAACAACCTGATTCTGGTACTTTCGAAGTCGGTGAGACCGTGAAAATTGGCTACATTGACCAACAACACGCCGACATCGACCCGGAAAAGACAGTTTGGGAAGTCATCAGCGGTGGGAACGAACTCATCCAGCTCGGCAAGCGCAGCATGAACTCGCGCGCCTACGTGTCGCGCTTCAACTTCGGCGGCAACGACCAGCAGAAGAAGGCAGGCGTACTGTCGGGCGGTGAGCGCAACCGCATGCACCTTGCCTTGACATTAAAACAAGAAGCCAATGTTCTCCTCTTGGACGAGCCCACCAACGACATCGACGTGAACACACTTCGTGCCTTGGAGGAAGGTCTGGAGAACTTCGCAGGCTGCGCCGTCATCATTAGCCACGACCGCTGGTTCCTCGACCGTGTGGCCACACACATCCTTGCTTTTGAGGGCAATTCGCAAGTGTATTTCTTCGAAGGCTCATACTCCGAATATGAAGAAAACAAGATGAAACGCCTCGGTAATGTCGATCCCAAACGTTTCAGATACAAGAAGTTGAAAGAATAATTCTGGATATTCTACATTGGCATCTTTATCATAGCATTCAGCGAAGGCTTTTAAAAATGTTCGGATCATCGTTATTATTTAATGCCGAATAGCACCTAATCTCAATTAAAGTTTACATTAACAAACAAAGTTTAAACAATGAGAAAAACCATTCTAACCTTATGCCTTGCTGCCTTCACATTGGGCAACTTGTTGGCTGGTCCCGTCGACCAGCAAAAGGCGCAAAAACTGGGTGCCAAATTCCTGAGCACCACCGCTATCAGCCAGAAAAACACTGACATTCAACTGAATCTAGTCTCGGCTGCTCTCGACCTTCAACGTGGCGGCACCGACTATTACGTTTTCAACGTCAAAAATGGCGAAGGTTTCGTCATCGTGGCCGGCGACGACCGCGTGAAGCCCATCCTCGCCTACTCCACCACGGGCTCAATCGACCCGAATAATATGTCGGAAGGCTTCCAGTTCACCCTCGAAGGCTTCCGTGAGGAGATCCAATACATCCGTGAGCACAACCTCACCGCCACGCCCGACATCGTGGCCGAATGGAACGCTGTGTCCAAGACTGGCAGCTTCAACCGCGATGAGCAGACCCGTGCTGTAGTGGGTCCGCTTTGCCAAACCCTTTGGAACCAGAACTTCCCTTGGAACAGCCAATGTCCCGAAGACGAAGAAGGCAGTGGTGGTCATGTGTACGCCGGTTGCGTCGCCACGGCCATGGGCATGGTGATGAAGTTTTGGGAATGGCCTGCCCAAGGTGTGGGGTCACATAGCTACAACCCTCAAGGCTATGCGCAACAAAGCGCCAACTTTGGTGAGACCGAATACCATTTCGAGTTGATGCCCAATGTGCTCGACTCGACCAACACCGAAGACGACTACTACTACATCGCCCAGTTCCTGCACCACTGTGGCATCTCAGTCGATATGCAATACAGCGGTAACGGCAGCGGTGCCTACTCAGAAATAGTGCCAGACGCCCTACGCAGTTATTTCCGCTACAACTCCGACGACCACATCACCAACTACGGCAGTTGGTGGCCAAACATGGGCTATACCAACGAAGAATGGGCACAAATGCTGAAAGACGGCGGCTTGGACGAAGGCCTGCCGCTCTACTACAGCGGTCAGGACGACGCTGGCCAAGGCGGTCACGCCTACGTGGTTGACGGCTACGATGAGAATGACTACTTCCACTACAACTGGGGCTGGAGCGGTCGCGACAACGCCTGGTGTCCCATCGGTGCTGCCAACACCACCCGCTACAACTTCAACACGATGGTGGGCTTCATCGGCCACATCATCCCTGCCAATGACACCTATTACTCGCGTCCCGACAGCGTGGCCAACATGGCTGTGCTCGAAACCGCCAACTTCGACGGTGTGCGCCTCAGCTGGACCAACCCCACAAACGACCTCAACGGCAACGCCCTCACCAACATCACCTCGGTGACCATTCGCCGCAACTCTGAAGTCATCGCCGAACTGACCGATACCGAAGTGGGTGCCGGAATGGACTATAACGACAACGGCCTCCAACCCGGCCTCTATGAATACGCCATCTTCGTCACCAACGAAGCTGGCATCAGCCGCACCACCTACCGCAGCATCCTCGTGGGCGAGAAGTGCAACATCGTCTTCCAACTCCACGACAGCGCCGGCAACGGTTGGAAAGGCGCCGCCATCAGCATCGCCGACGAAAACTTCAACCGCCTCGCCATAGTTACAATGACCGAAGGCTCTGACCTCACCGTCGACCTGCCTATGCTACGCGGCAACCTCAATTTCATCTGGAACCACGGCTGGTACCATGCCAACGAGGAATATGACACCGACGGAGAGTGTTCCTTCTCCATCCTCGACTATGCAGGCAATGAACTCTACACTTCCGCCAACCTCGAAGACGGCGTGTTTATGACCTACGAGAACAACTGCGAGCAAGGTCCGCTGACTTGCTATCCTGTGCATAACCTTCAAGGCGAGTATCAATGGCATGGCAACGAAGAATACGGTGTGAACCTCGCTTGGGAGAAACCTGACAACACTGCGAACCTCAACCACTTCAACATCTATCGTAGCATCCTCGTTGTCAAAGAGGCTGAACTCGTTGCCGAAGTGCCCTTCACAGGAGCCAATGATTACGAATACTTTGACATGACCAACGAGCAAGGAGACTACGAATATGCGGTCACAGCCGTTTACGTAAGAGGAAACGAACAATGCGAATCGGAGATGGAAAGCATCGAGAACTTGATTGTCACCCATATCGATGAGAATGTCGCTGATATCCATATCTTCCCCAACCCAACCAACGGACTGCTCCACATAGAAGGCCAAGGCACGATGCACATCAGCGTCAGCAATCTCATGGGGCAAATGCTCCTGGATAAAACTGCCGAAGGCAACACATCCCTTGACCTAAGCCGTTTGGAAGTTGGCATGTATCTCGTTCGCATTGAGGGCGAAAGTGGAGTGATGGTGCAGAAGGTAAATGTAAGGAAGTAAAGCTTTTGTTTTCATAATCATTGAAAGCCGCCTCGGTTTTGGGGCGGCTTTCTGTTTTTTGGTTTGTAAGGCTGTCACACCGTGGTTGTAGGGCTGTCACACCGTGGCAGCCGCTGACTGTTTTCCATACAGCGGCTGCCGTGGTACAACAACCCTACAACCGTATTACCACTTCAAAATTTTCTTGAAGTCATATTCTTCAGGATTGGGCAAATAAGCTTTTGCGGGAATATAGTCGACTGGCATGATGTATTGCAAACCGTCGTTGAAAATCAACTCAGCTTTCGGGCCGTTCAGGTTCACCAAACGCGGCTTGATCTTGCCGTTCTCGTCTTCGACATCCTTCAGATAGAGTGGTTCGATCTCGCCCTTAGGATTGGCTGTGACCATGGCGCCACTCACGCCCTTGTCAAAGAGTTTCTTCACACCATAGCCCAGCAATGAGCAATAAGTCAGGTCGTAGCCGTTGGGCTCGACGCAACGGATGCCGTAACCGATCTCGACGGGGCGGCTCTTCACATTGATACCCAAAGCCTTCAGTCTTTGTTGCAGCAAAAGGTTGAAAATGTGCGCCTTACTGACATTACCCAACTCGGGATGACCATGTTCGTCGTAGGTGAATGCCACACCCGACTTCTCGATTTCCTCATCGCTCATGAAGTGGAACACACCCTCGCTGATGATGACCACACCATAGTTGACTCCCAACAACTTGCGCTTCACGATGGAGCTGACCACCAACTTGATGATGGCATCAAAAGTGACTTCCGTCTTGTTGAACATCTCGGGGATGACCACCATCGGGCAGTGGCAGGCCGAAGTCATACCGAAAGCCAAGTGACCCGCTTCGCGACCCATGGCTGAGACCACAAACCAGTTGCCGCTGGTGCGGGCATCTTCGTAGATGGTTTGCACCAAATGCACAGCGGCATCCTTGGCGGAATAATAGCCAAAAGTCGGGCTGCCTTCGGGCAAAGGGAGGTCGTTGTCGATGGTCTTGGGCACATGGATGTTCTGAATGGGGAAGCCACTGTTGGCCAAGAACTTCGAGATACGGTTGGCTGTTGAAGCCGTGTCGTCGCCGCCGATGGTGACCAAAAGCTTGATGTTGTTCTTGACAAAAAACTCCGTGTTAAACTCCTCGTTTTTTGGTTTATAGCGGCTCATCTTCAAGGCCGAACCACCTTGTTTGAGGATGGCATCGGCATAGAGGAAGTCCATTTCGACCACATCGGGATTAGGGTTGAAAAGGTTTTTGTAGCCGTCGTTAAGACCGAGGACGCGATAGCCGTCCTTAAGGAAGGTCTTGGCCACGGTACTGATGACCGTGTTGATGCCAGGTGCCGGACCGCCGCCGGCGAGAATTACGATGGATTCTTTCATTGCTATGTTGTTTAGTTAGTATGTTGTTTCTTTTTTTCAGCGTCATTGCAAGGAGGCACGACGAAACAATCCAGGGATTAAGTTTGTTGTCTAGACTGCTTCTTGCCTCGCAGTGACGCAAAGCGTGTCCTTATTCTATCACCAGTTCATCACAGAAGATCCAAGCCTTCTGGCCAGCGCCAACATGGCCTTCGGGGCAGGTGCCAATGGTCTTGGCCACCATCTTCACATAGCGAGCATTGGTGCGCGGTCGCACTTCCATCTCCTGAATGAAAGCGCCGTCAGCATCTATCGGCACCTCGTTCTTCACTTTGCCCACGCTACGGAAATTCCTGCCATCATCGCTGATAAAGTACTCCACTTCGGTAGGCATCCAAATCCAAGAGTAGATCTCCTGCAAGAAGCTGCCTGCCAAGCGATTAATTTTCTTTGTGTGGCCCAAGTCAACGGTGGCGATTAGGTCGACGCCATAATAGCCTTGCCACGAGCCGGTGCGGAAGTTCTCGCCACCACGCTGATGGTCAATCAAAGCCTTGAGGCCGCCTGCCTCATATTGTTCGTTGTATTTATGCTCTAACTTCACTGAATGACGCGCATCTATCTTGTAATAGTTGGCATCAATTTCATTGCTCCAACGTTCTTCCTGCTTGGCTGCAACACGCACGGTGGTGTTGTCCTTAATGCAAATCGGCTGTTCAAACGACAATCCGTTTTCCTTGGGATCAGTGCCGTCCAGAGTATAGTAAATCTTCACGCCTTCAACAGGATGGCTCATACTAATCATCAGACTGTCGAAGAAGGTGTCGGAATTGGTGTTGATGGTGGGGACGATGACAATGCTCTCACCAGGGATACGCATCACAGGACAATTCTCGGGTTGCGTGGCCCAAGTGGAATTGGACTGATCGGTCATGGTAAACTCTAAGATACCACCATTGAACACTTCCTCAAATGTGATGTAACTGCGTTCCAACGACTTGCCATTCAGTTTCACCGATTCCACATAGCAATTCTTGGCGCTCAAATTCTTGGCCACCACCTCAAACTGTTTGCCATTTTCCATCGCCAATCTGACCTTTTGGAAACGAGGCAATCCCAGCACATAATAGCCCGAACCAGGTGTGGCAGGATAGAAGCCCATGGCTGAGAAAACGGCCCAAGCTGACATCTGGCCACAATCCTCGTTACCGGCATAGCCGTCGCGGCGGTCGGTGTAGAAGTCGTCCATCACCTTCTTCACATAGTGTTGCGTCTTGGTCGGTTGGCCAACGAAATTATACATATATACGGTATTATGGCTCGGCTCATTGCCGTGGGCATATTGTCCGATAAGGCCCGTGATATCAGGTTGTGCCCGTCCAGTGAGGTTTTCCGGTGCATTGAAGAGCCCATCAAGTTTGGCCCCATAGTCAACACTGCCACCCATCAAGTCGATATGGCCGTTCACATCCTGCGGCACAAAAAAGCCATATTGGTAGGAGTTGGCCTCGGTCAAGGTAAAATTCACTTGTGCAGGGTCGAAAGGACGTATCCAGCCACCGTTGCGGCGACCTTGGAAGAACTGGTTCTCAGGGTTATAGATGT
>Ga0310697_10004749_pt1 | contig 13338 bp, 10 predicted proteins | sample 172DNAGHGlowgp2_FD_203883 | JGI IMG/M metagenome (GOLD analysis project Ga0310697, IMG submission 203883) | Sheep rumen microbial communities from Palmerston North, Manawatu-Wanganui, New Zealand - 1728 DNA GHGlow gp2 (v2) (version 2) | ecosystem: Host-associated > Mammals > Digestive system >...
AACTTATCTTATGGATAAGGGTTACAGCGGCATGATCGTGACAGATCATTTCTTTAACGGCAATACTTGTGTTCCTGAAGACCTTCCGTGGAAAGAAAGGATAAAGATATATACATCCGGTTATGAGAGAGCGTTAAAGGCCGCTGAGGGCAAAGACTTTAATGTAATGTTCGGAGTGGAATTCAATTTCTGGAAGGACGAATACCTTCTTTACGGCATCAATAAGCAATGGCTTCTTGATAACGAATGCATCATGGATATGACCAGGCACGGACTTTTCGAAGCGGTACATGAAGCAGGCGGTGTTATGATCCAGGCACACCCTTACAGGGAAAGAGATTATCTGTCAGATATCAAGCTTGCTCCGTCCGCATGTGACGGTGTGGAAGTATATAATGCAGCCAATAAACCAAACATGAATGCGTTAGGGTATGAGTACTGCGTTAAGCTTGGCCTGCCTATGACGGCTGGATCGGATATCCATTATTTCCATGATAATGATATGGGCGGAATGCTTTTCGATAAGAAGCTGGAGTCGGTTCATGATTACGTCAATGCGATCCGTGAGCGTTCCGGAATACCCGTAAGGCTAAGTCCTGACGGTACCATAACTCCGGTATCACTGATACGCGAACAGACAGTATCGACTGAGCTTCCTACACTGCCTGTTTTATATCCTGAAGGGAAATGATCACTTCTCAGGCTTTATCGTCATGGCCACTGTTGCTGATTCGAGCCATGTCTTAAGGCTTGCCCGTCTTACATAAAGGCTGGTGATGATTACGCTGTCCGGATGGATCTTATCTTCAGATCCGGGATAGGGAGCAAGGAAAGTCCCCACCGCGCTGATCACATATGGAACACCGTCAGAGGTTCCGAGATATATCATCATGTGGCCCGGGAAGGAAATAAGGCTTCCGGGAGTCAGGTCCCCGATCATTGCCAGTTTCTCATCATCATCCATTTCACTCAGGTCGACTTTATATACTCCCTTGGAATTGGACTGACCTACACGGGGCAGGAGAATGCCAAAGCACCGGTAGATCTCTCTTGTTATTCCGGTGCAGTCATTTGCCTGAAGATCGCCGCCCCAGCCGTATCTGTCTCCAAGGAGTTTGAAAGCCTGTCTTACAATGTTGGCAGGTGTATAAGGGAGGAAGCCGACATGAACATCGTCTGATACCGGTATAAGTACATATTCGTCCACGATATAGCCGTCATCTCCTCTGGTGGGAACTTTGACGACGTAGTCACCGTATGTGGTGCGCTGATTGATCACTTCCGGAGCCTCTTCAACGGGAACCAGTTCCATTTGGGTACCCATGGGCAGAACAAGATTGGTCGTTGCATCGCTGTACGGATCATTTCCGAGTCTTATCTCACGCGCGGTAACTACAAGCCACTGTTCCGGATTCTGTCTGGCAACCCAGTCTTCTCTGCTCTCGCAGAGAGCCACCGCGTCTTTTCTTACCCATGCGGCATAGCTGTCGAAAACAACATAAAGATAATCTCCGTCGACGCTCTCGTGGAGTACTACACACGGCATATACGGCATGCATTCCGAGTACAGGATGGTGTCGAAATATTGATCATCACGGCTGTCGAAAACACGGTCTTCGGTAGGGAAGAGCCTTAGTGTCATCCTTTTTACCGTATATGCGAACTGTACCTCGACCTCGTCTTCGACACCGTCTATGTTTGAGAGATCGACAAGATTCTGCCAATACAGGTAATCGGTGCGTTCACCCTCAAGAAAGAATTTAGGCGGGTATTCCGGAACTGCCTTTGCGTTGTCATTGAGAAAAGTCCTTAATGTATTTCCGTCAAACTTATCCTCAAATTCATCCAGATGAGGGAAGACCGTCTCTCCGTCACCGGCTTTGATAACACCGCGGTTCTCATAATTGAAAGCCGTTATTTCTTTTTGATTCATGAGTATAATGTTGTCATCTGCGTCTATCCAGTAATCCGCATTCATCATCTCCGGTTCAACACCGTCAACAGTCCTTACATAGTATTTGTCGGGCGCAGACGATTCAGCTGCTGTTTCATATGTAACTTCAGCTGTTGTTGTCTCTTCTGTGGTTTGAACAGTTTCAGTTGGTTTCATGGTAGTCTCTGTAGTTTCTTTGGCGGTTTCTGCCGGTTCTGCTGAAGATCCAGTTGGAACGGTCCCGGGATCCTGTGAGGGAATAAAGCTGCATGAACAGAATAAAGCGGTTATCATTGAAGCGGCGAGCATAGCTGAAACCGCTTTGTTTTTTGAATATGACATGATCATCTCCAATGTATCCTGATTAATAATTTATTGACATAATTATAACTTAATCGTGGATATTAAGACTTTACCCAATGTTAAAATTAATTGTAAACATATATCAGGATCGTGAAATGACCGATCCTGCTGAAAATGTCTTTTTGACAGCAGAGGTTGAAGATATGATTTCTTTTTGCTTAGCTTTATTTGTTTTGCTTATCGGTTTCCTAACTTACGGCAGAGTCGTTGAAAAGGTCTTCGGACCGGATGACAGAAAGACTCCGGCGATCGAGATCAATGACGGTGTTGACTGTATGCCGATGAAGACCTGGAAAGCATTGCTTATCCAGCTCCTGAACATCGCAGGTACGGGACCTATTTTCGGTGCCTTGATGGGGGCTTGCTTCGGACCGGTCGTATTCCTCTGGATCGTTTTCGGTTCCATTCTGGGAGGCGCTGTTCATGATTTTATGTGCGGAATGATCTCGGAAAGGCATAAAGGTGCATCGATCGCGGAACTGTCAGGAATATATCTCGGGAAACCGGCGCTTTATATTATGCGTGTTTTCTCTATAGTACTGCTTCTCCTCACGGGAACAGTATTCGTAAATTCTCCTGCTGCACTTATCGCAAAACTCACCCCGGATTTCCTCGGAAATGTTTTCTGGATCATCGTTATACTTTTATACTATGTAGCGGCAACACTTCTTCCTATTGATAAGGTGATAGGAAAGCTATATCCTGTTTTCGGTGTGATACTGATCATCATGGCAGTGAGCATTGCAGGCGCAACGATGATCCTTCCGCAATATACCATTCCGGAAATATCACTTGCCGATCTTCATCCGGATGGTCTTCCGATCTGGCCGTTTATGTTTATTACCGTAGCCTGCGGTGCCATTTCCGGATTCCATGCCACACAGTCTCCTATGATGTCGAAATGCATCACAAGTGAGAAGGCCGGCAGGACAGTATTCTACGGTGCCATGATCATTGAATCCGTGATAGCTCTTGTATGGGCTGCTGCAGGTGTTGCATTCTACGGCGGAACTCAGATGCTCGGACAGGCTCTGGACAGTATCGGTCAATCCGGAGTTGTTTATGATATAAGCAAGCAGATGCTCGGAAGTGTCGGAGGAATACTTGCAATAATCGGCGTTGTAGTTTGTCCAATCACATCAGGTGATACGGCATTCAGAAGTGCCCGTCTTATCCTTGCGGAATGGACCGGACTGGATCAGAAAAGACTGCGCAACAGACTTATAATCACCATCCCTCTCCTCACGATCGGAGCATTACTGACGCAGATCGATTTTGATGTGCTTTGGCGTTATTTCTCATGGAGCAACCAGACACTTGCTATGATCGCACTGTGGGTCGCAACTGCTTATCTTGTTAAGAATAATGAGATCAAGCTCAAAAGTCTTATTACTGCCATACCCGCAACTTTTATGAGTGCGGTAAGTTTAACCTATATCCTTATGGCACCGGAAGGGTTCAAGCTTTCTTCTGCAGTCGGTTATCCCGCGGGAATTATATTTGCAGTTAGTTTATTTGCCGTATATTTGGTATTATCTTTCCGTAAACAAAGTAAAAAGACATAGAAGGGGATTATGGATGATCAGATTTATAGAAGATCCTGCCGAACGCAGGAAGATATCACGCGCAGTCCTTGAGGCATTGAAGGACTGGTTTGAAGTTGATGAAAGCCGTGAAAAATATATTGAAGAGTCAGCAGGTCAGCCGTTTTGGGCCGCTTTCGAAAATGATGAGCCTGCAGGTTTTCTCTGCCTTAAGGAGACCGGTAAAGATACAATGGAGCTTGCCGTTATGGGTGTGCTCAAAGATCACCATAGGAACGGCATAGGAAGAAGGCTTTTCGCTGCGGCGAAGGATCATGCTTCCGCAAAGGGATATTCATTTATTCAGGTCAAGACCGTAAAGTCCGGCGTGTATGAGGACTATGACATAACCAATGAGTTTTATAAGAGTCTCGGATTCAAGGAACTGGAAGTCCTTGAGGATTACTGGGATGAGGCCAATCCGTGTCAGATCTATGTAATGAGCCTTAAGAGTGCCATCGGTACGATCACTACGAGACACAGTTACCGTGGTAGATTTGCTTCAGACCCTGTGCCGGTAAAAGATCTTGAGATGATCGCTTCCGCGGGGATCAATGCGCCTTCCGGCTGTAATAAACAGACCACTGATCTGATCATAGTCGACGATCCCGTTCTTCTCGATAAGATCAAGGGTTTGATAGATCCTCCCGTTGCACAGACTGCTCCTGCAATGATCGTTGTCCTCTCGAGGAATATAAATGCTTACCGTGACAGGTGTTTTGCGGTCCAGGATTATTCTGCCGCGATAGAGAATATGTTGCTCGCGATCGTTGAACTCGGTTATCAGAGCTGCTGGTATGAAGGACACATAACCGATGAGGACAAAATATGCGACAGGATAGCTTCTGTCCTGGGAGTGCCGGATGAATATAATGTTGTCTGTATCCTTCCTGTCGGAAAGGCGCTGGATGATTTTCATGCTCCATCGAAAAGATCATTTAATGAACGTGTCAGACATAACGGTTTTTAATAATATCTGATCTTATGGAAGTTTTAAGAGCGGAATCGGAGTGGCAGAGAGCGGGTGCGTACTCGGTGAGGATTCAGGGTATGAACCGCCAGTATCACATATCATTAAGAGACGAATTTGATGAGCACGACTGTGACGGTACAAGATACATAGTCCTGCTTGATGACGGCTACCCTGTCGCAACATGCCGTTTTTACGAGACGGAAGACGGTGCCGTAACGATTGGACGCGTTGTTGTTCTGCCTGAATACAGAGGCAGGGGATTGGGTCTCCGCGTTGTTGAAGAAGCAGAAAAATGGATTATGGAATCCGGATATAAAAAGATATATATTGACAGCAGACTTGAAGCCGTCGGTTTTTACAGGAAAATGGGTTACACTCTTGTTGAAGACAAGGTTAATATGAGCGGCACTTTCGAGTGTAAAAAGATGATAAAGATCATTTAGTGGTAATAGCAGATGTATAAGATCTATATTGTTGAGGATGATAAAGGGATCGCGGACGGCATTGCTTCCTGCCTAGGCAACTGGGGCATGGAGGGGCGTGTCGTTTCTGATTTTATGAAGGTAATGGATGAAGTCAGTGAGTATGAGCCGCATCTTATAATACTTGACATCACCCTGCCTTATATGGGCGGATATCATTGGTGTCAGGAGATAAGGAAGACAAGCTCTGTGCCGATCATCTTTATCTCATCAGCTACGGATAACATGAATATCATAATGGCCATCAACATGGGTGCTGATGACTTCATTGCCAAGCCTTTTGACCAGAGCGTTCTGTTGGCCAAGGTAACGGCACTGCTCAGAAGGACCTACGATTTTTCACAGGGAATTAATCTTCTGGAAGCCAGGGGCGCTGTGCTTAATACAGGCAGCAACAAGCTCTCGTATAATGGTACGGAGATAGAACTTGCGCGCAATGAATTCAGGATCCTTTATACCCTTATGCAGAATAAGAACAAAGTCGTAAGCCGTGAGAAACTAATGGAGGCTTTGTGGGAGACTGACTGTTATGTTGATGAGAATACTCTGACGGTCAATGTCGGCAGACTCAGAAAGACTCTTGAAGGAATAGGCCTTAAAGATCTTATCAAGACCAGATTCGGAGTCGGTTATATCCTGGAGGATCAATGATCAAAGACTATTTAAGATCACGCGTGAAAGTTTTCGTCCTGATCATAGTCATTGAGGCGGTTTTTTCATCCTCATATTTTCTCTTTGACATGCCTGTTGTAACAGTGTTATATCCCATGATCCTGAGTATTCTGATCGTTATCTCCGCCGGGATCACAGATCTTCTGATAACGGCAGGGAAACATAAAAAACTGTCGCATGGAGAGATGCCGGACAGCGTCGACATATTAGGAAAAGATTATCAGGAGATAATCAGAAAACTTAAAGAGGAAGAAGAGTTCTCTCATCAGAAAGCCTCATCCGATTACAACAACATGGTCGAATACTATACCGTGTGGGCACATCAGATAAAGACTCCGATCGCATCGATGCGTCTGCAGCTGCAGTCCGAAGATTCAGATCTGTCAAGACGCCTGAATGCCGATCTTAATAGGATCGAATCATATGTGGAGATGGTCCTGACTTTTCTCCGGCTCGATTCGGACAGCACCGATTATGTGATCAGGGAAATCAGTCTTGATAATGTCATAAGACCGGCTATAAGGAAATTTGCAAAGGATTTTATATCCAAGAAACTCTCTATGAATTTTGAGCCGACAGAATATACGGTCCTTTCAGATGAGAAATGGTTATCGTTTGTAATAGAACAGGTTATCTCGAATGCTGTCAAATATACAAATAACGGCGGGATCAGGATCTATATGGATGGCGGGTCAGTTCTGTGTATTGAGGATACGGGGATTGGGATCAGTCCGGAAGACCTTCCGCGGGTTTTCGAGAACGGTTATACCGGATACAACGGGCGTGAGGATAAGCGCGCAAGCGGCATAGGCCTTTATCTCTGCAAGAGGATCTGTGATAACCTCGGTCATAAGATCTCTGCCGTATCAGAGCAGGGAAAAGGAACCAGGATACTAATAGATCTGAGCAGACATCAGGTAGTCATAGAGTAACATTTCATCTAAACAAATGTGACATGCATGTTAGATTTGCGTAAGCATATCTTAAGGAATGGGTCTTGGTCTTTCACTATACTTTGGCTATCATAAACACGAAAGGAATTGACCTATGAGTCTTCTTGAAGCTAAGAATATCAAAAAGGTATACAAGACAAGATTCGGAGGCGCTTCTGTCGAGGCACTTAAGAATGTCAGTTTCACTGTCGAAAAGGGCGAGTATGTCGCCATAATGGGTGAATCGGGATCAGGAAAGACAACCCTTCTCAACATCCTTGCCGCACTCGATAAGCCCACCGCGGGAACGGTCATCCTTGAAGACCGGGATCTTACAAAAGTTAAGGAAAAAGATGTCGCAATGTTCCGCCGTGACAACCTGGGATTCGTGTTCCAGGATTTCAATCTCCTCGACACTTTTTCGCTGGAGGACAACATCTATCTTCCGTTGGTTCTCGCCGGCAAAAAGCATGCTGAGATGAAGCAGAGACTTGACCAGCTGGCATCGACTTTGGGGATCAGTGAGATATTGAAGAAATATCCTTACGAAGTGTCCGGCGGTCAGAAGCAGAGAGCCGCAGTCGCAAGAGCGCTTATCACAAACCCGAAGATGATCCTTGCCGATGAACCCACCGGTGCACTCGACTCGAAATCATCAGATGAGCTTCTCGCACTCTTCAAGAAAGTTAACCAGATGGGACAGACGATCCTTATGGTCACGCACTCAACGAAGGCAGCATCCAATGCATCACGCGTTCTGTTCATCAAGGACGGCGTTATCTTCCATCAGATCTATAAGGGTGAAGCAACCGACCAGCAGATGTATCAGAAGATAAGTGACACGCTCACACTTCTCGCTCAGGGAGGTGACAACTGATGAAGGCCGGTTTTTATCCGAAGATGGCCGTCAGCGGAATGCGCAAGAACGGCAGGCTTTATGTGCCGTATATTGCGACATGTATCCTGATGGTCTCAGTATTTTACATCATGCATCTGTTAGGTTTTTCCGATATGCTCGAAGGCTTTGCCGGCGCCGGAACAGCTAGGGATATGCTGAGGCTCGGAACTGTCGTAATGGCGGTTTTCGGTACTATATTCCTTTTTTACACACAGTCAACTCTTATCAAGGGAAGGCTCAAGGAATTCGGACTTTACAGTGTCCTCGGCATGAACAGAAGAAATCTCGGAAAGATCATATTTTTTGAGACGCTCATTACATGGTTCACTGCTGTCACAGGCGGTATTGCGATCGGCATCGGTCTTTCCAAACTTGCCGAACTCGGATTCAGAAAGATGATCGGCATTGGATCGAGCTATAAGTTCATCATCAGCTGGCAGTCTATACTTACCACTGTCATCGTGTACAGTTTTATCTTCTTCCTGATATTCCTTAACGCCGCGCGAAAAGTACGGTTCTCGAGAGCGATCAATCTCATCCATTCGGATAAGACGGGTGAGAAGCCGCCGAAGGCAAACTGGTTTATAGGTATTGCCGGTCTTCTCATTATGTTGTCAGGTTATGTTATCGCACTCAAGATCGAGCAGCCTTTATCAGCGCTCATCTGGTTCTTTGTTGCGGTAATACTGATCATCATCGGAACATACATTACTCTCATCGCAGGTTCTGTCCTGCTCTGCAGGTTCCTTCAGAAAAACAAGAAGTACTACTACAAAACAAATCATTTCGTATCCGTATCCTCCATGGCATACAGAATGAAGAGAAACGGTGCAGGCCTTGCTTCAATCTGCATTCTTCTCACAATGGTCCTCGTAATAATGTCCTCAACATCATCTCTGTATCTGAACAGGGAAGAATTGCTCCATAATCACTATCCGAGACAGATCAACTGCTCTGCAAATAATTATGGTTTCTCGGGAGATTATGAAGAGACCGCTTCAAAACTTGAGGATGAGATCATTAAGAAGACCAATGAGTTTGGAACGGAAGCAAAGGACATCATCTCGATCTCCTACTGTGATATCTCAGGCTATTTTGAAAACGGTAAGCTCAATGTGGACATCAATCCGCTGGAAATGACAACAACTATCGATTACGACAAGGTCGTTGTTGCTTACTTTATCAGCCTTGAGGATTACAACGGACTGACCGGAAAAGAAGAGGTCCTGAGCAATGGTGAAGTCCTGGCGGCTGTCAACGGAAATCTCCCTATTGAAGACAGTATAAGCATAGGCAGTGAGACATTCAAAGTAGCTAAAAAGATCAGCAGCAATGAAGGCAATCTGAAGAATATCGGAATGAACGGACTGGTTTCATCACTAATTATCGTTACAGATGATTTTAACGGTGTAGCTTCACGTTTCAAAGACATCAAGGATTACCGCGGCGAGCTGATGCTTGTCTGGGAATGGAAGCTTGCTTTCGATACCGGTCTTGATGAATCACAGGAGCAGGAGTTAAACAACCGGCTTAGAAGTTATATCAGGGATGAACTCTATACGGGAGATTTCTATTCGGTCCGCAGCGAAAGCAGATCGGAGCAGCGTGAAGATTTCGTTAAAACATTCGGAGGACTATTCTTTCTCGGCATCCTCCTCAGCGTGATCTTCCTTGTCTCATGTGTTCTCATCATCTACTACAAGCAGATATCCGAAGGATTCGAGGACCAGTCAAGGTTCGGCATCATGCAGAAGGTCGGAATGACGAAAGAGAATATAAAGAACAGCATCAACTCACAGATGTTCACCGTCTTCCTCATTCCCATCATCCTTGCCTGCGTGCACCTCGCAACGGTATTGCCGATAGTCCATAAGCTCCTGATGCTCTTTGGCCACAACAATGTCCCGCTGCTCCTCATCAGCGCCGGTGTCTGTGTGCTGGTCTGCGGTATCGTTTATGCGGTCATCTATAAGCTCACGTCTAATGCTTATTACAGGATAGTATCCTGATTAGAAACAGATAACTTAACCGTACGGCAGTTTCTAGTATCATCAAGTGTTGGCTGTAAATGATATAATAAGAAAGATTACCGTATCGGAGGAATGGCGATGCTGAAGTTTCTTGGAAGAGGTTCTGCTTTTACGGATGAGCACAACAGTGCGTTTTTTGTGGAGAATGATGAGCTTGTTCTTATTGATTGTCCGATGAGTTCATTCCATAGATTAAATGATAAGAACCTGGCATTGTATGATCATATATATGTTTTGGTCACTCACACTCATGGTGATCATATAGGCGGTATCGGAATGCTGATCGATCTTCTTCAGTTTTCCGTTATGACTCCTATAACCATAGTTGCCCCATCCAAGGAAGTTGAAGCGGATCTGTTCTATTTCATTTCAAGAGTTGAGGGCTGCAACAGTACATGGTATGAACTTATCAGCGCTGATGAACTTGAAAAGGACTGGTTGATATGTCCGATAGCGACGACCCATACTGAAGAGCTTGAAGGCAAATGCTTCGGATACTGTCTTTCGGTCGGAGGCAACAGGGTGGTCTATACCGGCGATACCAACACCATTATGCCTTTTGAGAAATACATAGGAAGCGGGACATACCTTTACACAGAGATCTCTGCATACAAGTCAGCCGTTCACCTTTACTGCAGTGACATGGTCCGGAAGATCAGGGAGTTTACAGATGCCGGTGTGCATGTTTACCTGATGCACATGGATGACGAGAAACGTATAGCACAGGTCATGAAAGATACCGGTGCGGAGTTTGCTCCTCTTGAACAGGGCGGGGCTACCATTGATGATACAGGCAGAATGCTGAGGGATATTTTCGAGATAACAGACAGCCTGTATAAAGATACATGTATGAATAACAGAAGGGATCACACTCTTTTGTTCTCGTATATAACTGAACTCGGCAAGACGATCGTGGGAGCCGACAGGGCAAGCTTCTGGAAATTGGACAAGAGAAACAACCAGCTCTGGACAATGTCTGCCACAGGTGTGGACAAGATCGCCATCTCCGTTGATTCGGGACTCGTAGGAAAAGCATTAAGAGAAAAGAAACCCATAATAACAAATGATCCTTATTCTGATCCGGATTTCAACAGTGAGATCGATCATAAGACCGGATATAAGACAGAATCGGTCCTTGTGCTGCCTGTAGCTGATGTAAACGGTGAATTCATCGGAGCACTTCAGCTTATCAATAAGAATGATGTAAACGGGTTCGATGATGAGGCTGATCCGAAGAAGCTTTCCCTTGCTGCCCTGGTCTGCGGAATTGCACTTGAGTCTGAGACATTCCTTGAGGAGTCACACCGCGACAAGCTCACGGGTCTTAAGAACAGGATGGGTTTTTATTATGACTTTGACGGCAGGTTCAAGGACTACAATAATCCTGGATCCGGCAAAACAATGTCTATCTTTATAAGTGATATTGACAAGTTCAAGAATGTTAATGATACATATGGTCATAATGCGGGGGATGACGTCCTGAAGTTTACGGCAGGTCTTCTTGAATCATTCTGCGGCGAAAATGACAGCGTGTACAGATGGGGCGGAGAAGAGTTTATCATGGTCATGCGTGACACGGATCTTGAAGGTGCGGTGAAGAAAGCCGAAGAGATCAGAGTCAGGCTCATGGGATCGGATATTTCAGCTGACGGAAATACTATCAGATGTACTATGAGCTTCGGCTGTGCTTTCTTTGATCCGTCTAAAACGATCGAGGAGAATATAAGCCTTGCTGACGGCAAACTTTACACTGCCAAAGAGACCGGAAGAAACAAAGTCTGTTCTGACTAAAAAATCAAAAGAATAAACAATTGTAAATAATTATTTATTATTGTATTATCAATACAAATTAAAAAACCTGTGCCTAAAAACACGGGTTTTTTATTAAGGAATAAGGATCGTTTTTTTAGGAGGAAAGTCTATGGCATTTTGCAATACATGCGGCGGCATTATCCCGTTCGCAGGCGGTGTATGTCCAAGGTGCAAAGCACAAGGAGGTGCAGACGGACAGGGAAGCGGTAATTCAGGCGTTAAAAGTCCCTGGTCCGGTCCTGCCGGCTCGCAGAATGATAAACCCGCCGGAAACACACCCTGGGGCAGTAATTCCGGCGCGAAGATCGGAAATTTCGGAGGCAACGGCTTTTTTGGCAATGTTGCGTCATCAGGCCTTGATAAGCGCAGCCTGATAAGCAAACTTGAGCGTTACAAACAGCTTCTTGTTGAATGCGAAGATCTTAAGAGCATGATCAAGCCTCAGAGTAGCTTCCCTTCTTCGCCGGAGACTAATTTCAAGACCAAATCATTTATGAGATATTTCTGGCCTTTCCTTGTAGGTGGAATTATCGGAGGTTATGTTATTTACATGATCGCTTCGTTCATGACGATGCAAATGGCAATTGACATTACAGGAGATCCAAAGATCGCAGCATCACAAATGCTGGGTGAGACTTTAGCAGGCTTAGCCGCCGGCCTGATCGTGGCAGCTGCTGTTATTTTCTTTGGTATATACGTCTCCAGGAGAAAGCAGGCTGAATTCAACAAGAATATTGAATTCATGAACAGGGAGGCAACCGAAAGATATAATCAGGGAATTAAGAACCAGAAGATGATCGACCTCTATCAGGAAAATCTTAATGAGATATATAAGTATGAGCCGCTTGTTCCTGAAGAACACCGCACAGCTGATCATCTTGGTCAGATCATCGATATCCTTAAGGAGAACAGAGCTGAGACAGTTGACGAAGCCTGTGCAATTATATGATAAGTAATCAAAAGCAATACCGTTAAAGGCTGCCCCGTGATACATCGGGACAGCCTTTTTTATATCCTTGTTTTCTGAAACAGAATGCTTGTTTCTTTATTTTCGAAATGATGTAAAATCTATCCTTGACCAAATGAGGTGTTATATGCAAAAGATTACAGATTACATTAAGAATAACGCGATACTTTTTATTTCAGGGGTGCTGGCAGTTGTTTCCTGCTTTGTGGTCAAACCTGATATGGAGTATCTCGGTTACATAAATGTCAGGGTACTTGCGATACTTTTCTCCCTGATGCTGATAGTTGCAGCATTAGGTCATATCGGAACTTTTGATATCCTTACCGGTAAGCTTCTTGCCAGGGTGAAGACATATAAAGGTATAAGTCTGTTAATGTCAGTCCTCGCCTTTTTTATGAGCATGTTCCTAACCAACGATGTATCGCTTGTGACACTTGTCCCTTTTGCCATAATGGTGCTTGCGCCTTTCGGAGAGAACAGGAAGCTCATGTTTACGCTTATACTGATGACGGTTGCGGCTAACCTCGGGAGCATGCTGACACCCATAGGCAATCCTCAGAATCTTTTCCTTTACGACAACTACAAGATACCGCTTCAGGATTTTCTGCTCCTCATGCTGCCTTATTCCGCAGTATCTTTGGTATTGATAGTGGTTCTGACATTTATTCTTATAAAAGGTTCTTCAAAGCTGCC
>Ga0310697_10004751_pt1 | contig 13335 bp, 9 predicted proteins | sample 172DNAGHGlowgp2_FD_203883 | JGI IMG/M metagenome (GOLD analysis project Ga0310697, IMG submission 203883) | Sheep rumen microbial communities from Palmerston North, Manawatu-Wanganui, New Zealand - 1728 DNA GHGlow gp2 (v2) (version 2) | ecosystem: Host-associated > Mammals > Digestive system >...
GACGCCAACTATGGGTCGGATGCCGACGGCTTTGCCTGCAAGATGCACAACGGCAAGGGCAACCGCTTCATCCGCTGCCGCGCCTGGCATAATAGCGACGATGGATGGGATCTCTTCGAGACCGACTTCGACGTGGTGCTGGCCGAGTGCTGGCAGTGGGAGTCGGGCAAGGCCGCAGACCATCTGTGGGTGAAGGACTACATCACGAAGTCGGGCAACATGTCGTTCTCAGGCAACGGCAATGGCATCAAGCTCGGTGGCAACGGTACGGGCGGCTCGTCGAAGGGCGTACACTATGCCTTCAACTGCATAGCCTTCGGCAACAACAACGGCTCGTCGGTGAAGGGCTTCGACTGCAACAATCACAAGGAGGGGCATGTGCTCGTAGGCTGTCTGGCCTTCGACAACAGCTACGACTATATGTTCGAGAGCGGTGGCTTTGACACCAACACCAAGTTTTACAATAATGTGTGCCTTGGCCGACAGGAAATCGGCGTAGGCTACAACGACTATAATGCCCTTGCTGCAGAGATGTCGAAGAACGGATGGACGAACCACCTCGTCACCAGTGTCAGCCAGGACGACTACCTCTCGCTCGACGAGGACGAGGCCATGAAGCCACGCGACATCTATGGCGGACTGCCCCGCAAGTTCGGGCGTCTGGCCTTCGACAGCCAGATGATTGATGCCGGAAACGCTACGTTCGAAGAGTCTATGCAGGTATGGCAGCAGCTGGTAAGCGACTTTCCTTTTCTGCAGCGCGCCGTCCAAGGCAAAGCCCGCGACCTCGGTCCTTACGAGAGTTCATACAGCGCTACCGGCATCGCCATCACCACAGTCAACAGTTCCCCAGCCGCCGCTCCAAGCAAAAAGGTCATGCGCAACGCCCGCATTCTGATAGAGAAAGACAGTCACTACTTTAACACCAAAGGACAACGATTCACCCCATAAATTTCACAAAAAGGGAGCAGAAGATCGACCTCGTAGATATATTATTTGCCCCCAGAATCTATATTGTTTACTCCCAGATAATATAATTAAGTGAAGAGTAAAAAGTATATAGTTTAGAGTGAATAGAGAGAACCATAATAAACTCTGCATCGACGTGTAGCAACCTGCACCTCTACGTTGGCTTGCTCGCCCGTTTGGTAGATTCAGTCGACATGGTCAGGCACCGTCATCCACAGGTAGTCGCTGTGGTAGGAATAGTTCTCGCGTCCCCATTTCCGCTGACGCGCCTACCCGTAGCCTTTTGGTAGCAAACGACAAGAGGTTTAGTTCTCTACAAATCCTTCCATGATAGCCGTTGGCGCAGCTTTGCTGTCGAAGGCACCGAGCCTGTAACCACCGGGCAGACACTGCGGCTCCCAGTAGAACACACCGCGGCAGTGGCCGTCGGTCTCCGTCTGTGCCTCACGAACGATGCGGGTCAGTTGGCGTCGGCCCTCCTCCATCAGTTCCGGATGCTGCTCGTCCACCTCGAAGCCCGTCTCCACAATCATCACGTCGCAACCATATTTCTTGCTGCAATAGCGGATGTTGCGCATGCAGTCGGTAATGATGCTGTCGGCATTCAACTCGGGATGATCCTTTCGGGCCCAGTAAGGATAGAGCGACATGCCAATCATGTCCCACTTGCCGCCATATTTCTTTACGATGTCGAGGTTCCAGTCGTAGAGCGACTGCTTGTGACCACGATCCAGGTGGATGATGACAGTAGCTGCGGGAAAGACCTCCTTCACAGCATCGTAGGCAGCGCCGATGAAGCCAGCGTACTGTTTAGGGTTTTTCTCGATATGTCCCATAGGCCAGAGCATACCGTTGGCCGTCTCGTTGCCTACCTGCACCCAGCGGGGCGTGATGTCATTCTGCTTGAGCAGAGTCAACACGTCGATGGTATGCTCCCGCAGGTCGCGCTTCATTTGCTTGAAGCTGTGTCCCTGCCAGGCAGCAGGAATGCTCTGCTGTTTAGGGTCGGCCCATGTGTCGCTGTAGTGGAAGTCCACCATCAAGTCCATCCCCAGCGCCTTGACGCGCTTGGCCATCGCCAGCAGTTCGTTTTTGTCACAGTCGCCTCCACGCGGATTCACCCAGACGCGCATCCGGATGGCCGACATCTGATAGTCGTTCTTCAACAGTTCCAGGCACTCACGTTCCCGTCCGTTGCGGTCGTGGAACACGACGCCCCGCCGTTCTTGTCCTTGCAGGAATCCTACATCGGCACCCTTTACGAAATTAGTTTCTTGTGCATGGACGCTCATTGCCGCCCATGTCATCAACATCATTAGCAGTAGATTTCGTTTCATCGTAGTTTGTTAGTTTGAGGAATGTGCTGCAAAGGTACGCTATTTTTTCGACATAACGACCTCATTACAGGAAAAGACAAAGGTACGAAAAGTTTGCGTAATACGAGCTGTTTGCGGGTAAATATGCGAAAAGCGGGCTAAAGTGTTGCGTTTTGTCATTTATCGACGCCTTCAGCGTCATTTGCGGACATAATGCTGATATTCATTGATGTGATGCCAGGACGAGGCTTTGAACAAACTTCGTCCTGGCACGGAAAACACGATGGGTCTTGGTTCTTTTTATTTCAGCAGTTCGTCCGGGTAGGTGGGCATAGCACCGTTTTGGGTGCAGACGTAGGCAGAGACCTGAACGGCGGTGCGATGTGCCTCAGGCACTGACTTTCCGTTGAGGATGCTGCCCACGAACGAGCCGGTGAAGGAGTCGCCGGCACCTACCGTGTCGGCCACTTTCACCTTCGGCGTTTCCTGGAAGGAGACGTGGCCGGGCGTGAACACATAGCTGCCGTTGGTGCCGCAAGTGAGCACGAGCATGTCAAGGTTGTACTTGCCCAGGATGAGCCAGCACTTGTTCTCGATGTCGAGACCGGGATAGCCGAACATGCGGCCGATAAGCACCAGTTCTTCGTCGTTGATCTTCAGGATGTTGCAGCGCTGGAACGACTCACGCAGAATCTCCTGCGTATAGAACTGCTGGCGCAGGTTGATGTCGAAGATTTTCAGGCAGTCGGCGGGTGTGGCGTCGAGGAACTTCTGGATGGTCTCGCGGCTCACCACGTTGCGCTGGGCAAGCGAGCCGAAGCAGACGGCACGGCAGTTGCGGGCAATCTCGGCGATGTCATCATCGAAGGGGATGTTGTCCCAAGCCACGTTTTCCTTGATGTCATACGTGGGGATGCCCTGCTCGTCGAGCTGCACCTGCACGGTTCCCGTCGGATAGGGCACACGGGGCAGCAGGTCGTTCAGGCCGTGTTCCTTCAGGGCCTCGATGGTCTCGTCGGCCAGTTTGTCCTCGCCCAGTGCGCTGACGGCGATGGTGTTGTCCATGCCGAGGAACTGTCCGGCATGATAGGCAAAGTTGGCAGGTGCGCCTCCCAGTTTCTTACCTTCGGGGAGTACGTCCCACAGGACTTCTCCGAGTCCTACTACATAACGTTTGTTCATAGTCTGTTAAGCGGTTTTTAGTTGTTTGATATAAGTAAAGAGATAAATCACGCCTACGGCCATGACGAGTACGGCACCTATCTGCCCCACGGCGTCGCTGGCAAAGCCCATGAGGAGCGGGAAGATAGTGCCGCCGAAGAGGCCCATAATCATCAGTCCGCTCACCTCGTTCTGCTTGTCGGGCAAGGCGGTAAGTGCCTGTGCGAAGCACATGGAGAACACGTTGCTGTTGCCGTAGCCCACGAGGGCGATGCCGATGTAGAGGAGCGTCTTCGTGTCGCCGATGCACATCAGTGCCATAGAGGCAGCCATCATGGCCACCGAGATGATGAAGAAGGTGCGGGTCTTGAGCACACGCAGGAAATAGGAGCCGGTGAGGCAGCCCAGTGTGCGGAAGATGAAGTAGAGCGAGGTGGCGAAGCCAGCTTCGTCGAGGGTCATCCCCGTGCGTTCTATCAGCAGTTTGGGAGCTGTGGTGTTCGTACCCACATCGATGCCCACGTGACATACGATGCCCAGGAACGACAGTAGCACGACGGGCACACCCAGCAGGCGGAAGCAGTTGGCGAACTGTGTGCCGACGGCAGGCAGCTGCTCGGTCGACTTCTCTTCGGAAATGGGGGTGAACCAGAGCAGCAGGGTGGCCAGCACACTCACCACGAAATAGATGGCAAAGAGCACACGCCAGTCGAGGCCGAAGGTGGGTATGAGCGCCTTATAGCCCCATCCGGCAATGAGCGGAGCCATAAACGAGGCGATGGCCTTGACAAACTGTCCGAAGGTGAGCTGTGAGGCAAGGTTCTTGCCGCCGCTGACCAGTGCCATCAGGGGGTTGAGCGAGGTTTGCATCAGGGTGTTGCCGATGCCCAGGAGTGAGAAGGCTACCAGCATCAGCGGGAAACTGTTGCCAAACATGGGCAGCATCAGCGAGAGGGCTGTGACAACCATCGAGAGCAGCACCGTGTTCTTCTTTCCTATCTTGTTCATCAGTACGCTCGTCGGCACACTGAAGATGAGGAACCAGAAGAACACCAGCGAGGGCAGCACGTTGGCCACGGTGTCGCTGAGCCCCTGCTCTTCTTTCACATAGTTGGAGGCTGTTCCAACCAAGTCCACGAAGCCCATGCAGAAGAAGCAGAGCATCACGGGAATTAAGAAAAATGATTTGTTTTGATTGCTCATAACAGAAATGATTTGTTTTTTTGGGGGGGAAACGGAGCTTCTTTCTTCAAATCTCTCCATCCGTTTTCTTATGGTTAATACTTTATTTCATAAACGACCGCTTTGCCGCCCTTCACCTTTATATTATTGTATGGCTCTGAGGGGAACACGAGGTTGGTCATGGCCATCTTGCCGTCGGCATCGAATGCCTCGACAGAGCAGCGGTCGATGAAGAGGCGCAGCTGCTTGATCTGGCCGTAGGTGGGAGCCGTGGTCACGCAGGGGAAAGCCTCGCTGAAGCTCACGTCGCCGCTCATTGTGCGGTCCATGCTGAACGTCTGCCCGGCGGCGTCGTATTTCATGGTGACTTGCTCGCCCTTGGCGTTCGACAGCACAATCTCTGCCTGTCCCTTCACGTCGACCACAATCTCACAGGCTTCTGTGGGCTTCTTCACCTTGGCACCGCGCACGGCCAGCATCTCCTTCGAGGGCACCACGCTGACGTAGGTCTCTTCGCCGCAGGTGAACAGGCCGAGGTCACGAGGAATGCTGTTGGCCGAACGGAACTGCTTCGTGGGCACTTGGTTGGCATACTGCCAGTTCGACATCCACGCCAGCACGGTGCGCCGGTTGTCGGGCGCATTGTAGAACGAGACGGTGGCATAGTGGTCCTTGCCGTAATCGAGCCACTTCGTCACCTTCGGCATCGACTCGCAGGTGAACTTATGGCCGTCGAACTGGCCTATGAAGTACTGTGTGGCCGAGCCGCCAAAGGGCCCGCCGGGGTTGATGTTGCACAGCAGCACCCACTTGTCGCCTATCTGCATCAGGTCGGGGCACTCCCATACGCCGCCGTGGTTGCCATACTCCTGGCCGAACGACGACTCATATTTCCACTGCGTCAGGTCGGCTGAGGAGTAGAGCTGCATCTCCTGCCCCACGGCCAGGATCATCACCCAGCGCTTCGTCGGTTCGTACCAGAACAGGTTGGGGTCGCGGAAGTCGGGCTTGTCAGCGGTGATGACGGGGTTGCCCGCATATTTCTTAAAGGTGCGGCCGTTGTCCTTCGATATGGCCATCGACTGCGTCTGGTGGTGCCCGGCGGAGGTGTAGAAAGCCACTACCTCATTGCCGCTGGTGACGCACGAGCCGCTGAAGATGCTGCCCAGCCAGTCGGGCTCAAAGGCCATGGGCTGTGCCTCCCAGTGCACCAGGTCTTTCGACGTGGAGTGCCCCCAGTGCATGTTCTCCCACTGCGACCCGTAGGGATTCCACTGGTAGTAGAGGTGCCACGTGCCGTCCTTATAGAACATGCCGTTCGGGTCGTTCATCCATCCATACACAGGCGTGTGGTGGTACAGCGGGCGGAACCGCTCGCGGTTGGCCGTGTCGAACGTGTCGGAGAACCTGATCTCCTTCCAGCACACAAACTCGCCCACGGCTCCCTTCTGCCGGCGGTCACCGTGAAACTCGATGTCCATCAGCCGTGCCCCCTTCAGCTCGTAGGGCACGTAGTAGTCCACACGGTCAATGGCCAGCTTCACGTTGATGCGCTGCACCATTTCGTTCCTTCCGTCGAGCACGGCAATGGCGGCAATCTCCTCCGTCTCCTGCACAGGCAGCAGCACGTACTTCTTGTCCTGGGCTGTTCGCAGCATGACATGCTTTTCGCCCAGCACCATTGGCGTCACTTGTGCCCACGCCGCCCGGAGCATCACGGTTGCCAAAAGCGTAAATAAAATTCTTTTCATTGTTTTTTGGTTTTTAGTAAAAAATTTTTTGCAAAGATAACAAATCCAACTGCATTTAACTATAATAAATGATACAAAGATTAATAAAAAACGTTCATGTGTAACATATTTGTGGGCAATGAACGATAATTAGCGCGAGTCCGATGAATAGTGTTTTTTTCCTGGGCTTTGCCTGATTGTTTTGCGGTTTGCTTTCAGCCATTGCCTCATTCAGTGCGAATTGTCGCCTCATTCAGTGCGAATTGTCATCCAATTCAGCCTGAATTGTCAGCTAATTTGGCCTGAATTGCAAACGCCTGATTATGAGGGTGTTGCAACGGTGTGATTATTCGCTTTCCATTTCGCTGATTAGGGCGTCCAATTTGTTGTAACCCTAATGAAAAAGTTCTTGCCGCTTGCCAGAGCAAGAACTTCTATGTCTTGAGCGTTAAGGACAACAAATTGGTCACCCCTGTTTGCTAATACTCCTCGCAGTGATGCTGTTCAACATGGCTGAAGCCGCAATGGCCGAGAGGGAGACCATCTTCTCTTTCCGTATGCCGGTGCAGGGCGACCTATTGAAACGAAACTAAATCAGCCCAAGTCTCCTGCCGTGGGAAACTTGGGCCGATACCTGAATACAATCTTTGTTACCTGCAATAATCAATAAACTAACTCAAAACATTAGCTAACTTAGACTCTATCATTTTACTAACTTCTTTTTTCCGTCTATGACATACAGTCCCTTGACCGGCTGAGCCACACGGCGTCCCTGCAGGTCGTACACTTCATGCTGTCTGCCGAGTGCGGCATTCTGGACAGCGGAGATACCTGTGGGGTCGTCGGAATCGCTGAGGATGATCTTAATGCCGGGGCACTTCTTCCTGATGACCTCCCAGTCTTCGTCCCAGCGGCCTGCGTTGCGCACGTCGAGCGTCTCGGCGTTGGCAGAGAGCTTGGCAGCCAGCAGTGCATAGTCATCGTAAGCCTCAGAATGCCAGTCGCCACTCCAGGTGTTCTGGAAGGTGCCTTTGCCGATGACTCCCGTCACCACCACGTTGCCCGTCAGCGAATTGTCGGCTACGGCGCGGATGCCCATATCGTTCACCATGGGGCCTTCCACTTTGATGTCGTCGATGTAGATGGTCTTGCCCTCGCCGGCGGCAGTCTCCTCAAACGGCCAGATGGCCAGCACGTTGTTGCCCGTATCGGTAATCTTGTCGCTCTCGGGGCCTGCGGCATACTCGTAGACCATGACCTGCCACTCGTCGGGCGTGTCGTACCAGCAGATGCGCTTGGCGTTATAGGCACCATCCTTGCCTTCGAGCTGCACCATCACGTTGTGCTTGTCGGCCATCTTCAGACGGAAAGTCACGCGGCGCAGACCCTTCAGGTTGGCATCGCCCACGGGCAGGGCTGCGTTGTGGTGCTCCTGGTCCCAGCCGCCGGGGTTGGCCTTGAGCGTCACCTTCAGGCACTTGTTGCCATTGTCTTCAACCACGGTGGGGTCTGCACGGTTCCAGAATCCACCGTCGCTGCCTAATTCCCGATCCTCGCCGTCCCACAGAACGACCTGTGCGTTACAAACTGTTGTGGCAAAAATTGTTGCCAGAAGTAAACTTTTCTTCATAATCAATGATGTTTAGGGTTTGTTGATAAATGATTTCAATTGCAAAAGTACGCATCTCATTTCTTTCAGACAATAAAAGATGTTTCATTGATTAGCAGAAAACGTTCAATGCAACAATCCTCCACTATTATGAACGATTCGTCCAAGCACCGCCCAAAGCTTCTCGCAGTGAGCGTCTTTGGGCGGTCGGACTGTTGCATGGCGGCATCAGTGCCAGATGCTGTGGAGCATACGCACCTGCACCTGGCTGTCGGCCCCCGTCACGTCGATACGGTTGTAGATGGACTTGGGGAACACGAGGTTGGTCATCGACATGGTTCCGTCTTCGGTAAGTATTTCTACGGAAGACTGGTCGACAAAGAAGTCGAGCGTCACGTCATTGCCGCTGACGTTGAGCGGAGCCTGTATGGAGGGGATGGAGAAAGTTCCGTTGAACGAAGTCTTGCCTGTGGCCGACGTGCGGTGGACGGTCAGTGTACGTGTCTGGGCATTGATGTCGGCGACATACTTCTCGCCGTCTGCGTTACTCAGCGTGACGGTCGAGTTCTTGTCGAGCTGAACCTTCAGGCGCAGCTGGTAGGCATCCTTCGCGTCGATGGCCGTCCCGGCCTGCTGCCACTCACCGGCAATCTTGTCGATTTCGCCCACGACGGGACAGCCCAGCAGGTATCTGCCGTCGTGCTCCGTGAGCTTCAGCTCGCGTGGCAGTGTCATGGCCGAGCGCCAGGGCGAGCAGGGCACATCGCCGCTGTAAGACCAGTTGTTCATCCAGCCTATCATGATGCGGCGGCCGGCGGTATTGCTCCAGGTGACACCGGCGTAGCAGTCCATGCCGTAGTCGAGCCACTGTGGCTCCACGGCGTTGCTGCCGGATGTGACATTGTCTGCCTTGAACTCCTTGCCGTCGAAATCGCCCACGAAATACATCATGCCTGACCCGAGGATGGGACCGCCGGGATTGACGCTGACGAGCAGCACCCACTTGTGCCCCATCTGGATAAGGTCGGGACATTCCCACTGCAGGCTGGGCCGGCCGGACAGTGGCACGAAGAACGTGCTCTGGTGCTGCCATGACTTCAAGTCGGCAGAAGCGTAGATGTCCACCCCCATCTTCCAGCCTTTGGCCAGGGTCATGATCCAGCGTTTCGAAGCCTCGTGCCAGAACACCTTGGGGTCGCGCAGGTTGTCGTCGTTGTTCTTGATGACGGGGTTGCCCGCGTAGCGGGTGAAGTTTTTGCCTCCGTCGGTGCTGTAGGCAATGCTCTGCTGCTGTTTGCCGTCACTTCCGGCCGAGGTGTAGAGGGCCACCATGGCGTTGGCGCCGAAGCCAGACGTGTTGTCCTTGTCTATGACGGCCGATCCGGAGAAGATGTCGCCCAGCTCGTCGCGCGTCAGGGCCACCGGCTGTTCCTGCCAGTGCATGAGGTCGGTCGAGGTGGCATGCCCCCACGACATGTTGCCCCAGTTGTTGCCTTGCGGGTTATATTGATAGAACAGGTGGTAGGTGCCGTCGGCATAGACCATCCCGTTGGGGTCGTTCATCCAGTTCATGGCCGGAGTGAAGTGAATCTGCGGACGGTACTGTTCATCTCGCCCGGCCGATGTGTTGTCGGGTGTGCCTGACGGGCCGGTCTGCTCCTGCTCCTTGTTGTCGATGAGCGGGTTGTAGTCTTGCTTTGGGTCGTCGCTGGAGCAGGAGGTGACGACTGCTGTGGCGCAGCAGCATGCCAGGCAGAGAGCGAGAAAGCAATAGGTTGGTTTCATCATGAGAATCAATTTATATTATGTGGAATAGAAACCGCTCCTCTCTCTTTGAAGAGGCGAGAGGAGCGGTTTTGGCAGTCACGTCAGCGTGTCTTGAGATATTCGAGAGCGTTCTTGGCCAGCGTGAGCACGTTGTCCTGATAGATGTTGTTCTTCGGGTGGGCGCTCTTGTCGGGCGAGCCGTCACTGTTCTTCATGGAGAACTCGCAGCCGCCGTTGCCGATGCAGAGCAGGGTGCCCTTGAAGTCGGTGTTGCCCTGCTGGGCCTCCCAGACGTTCATCTGGCTCACCCACCATATCTGGCTGTCCCACGTGCCGAGGGGGTAGACCCCGTATGTCTGTGTACACTGTATGTAGCAGGCCTCTTCCTGGTTGCCGATGCCAGTCCAGAGCGAGGGCAGGTTGAAGTAGAGGCAGTTGTGATCCTCCGTCCAGCCCGGACCCTTGAAGGCGATGAGCTTCGTGTCAGCCGTGGTCTCCACCTCCAAGCCCTTGTAGATGGGGTGCGTAGAGTGGTCTTTCTTGAACTTATGGTCGGGGTTCAGCTCTACGGCCATCTTCCATACGTCGTTGTTGATGCCGCCCGCGCCAAAGCCGAAGGCATGGTCGTTGCTCTTCATCTCGTCAAGACTGATGCGTCCCAGATGTCCGGCATAGACGGTGGCGTGGCTCCAGAGGAGCATTGAGCCGCCCAGGCGGTACCATTCGCGGATGACGGGTGTGGCAGTCTCGACCACAGCGGGTATGCCCCACACGTCGGACTCGGAAACACCCTCCAGGTCACGCAGCCAGAAGAGCACACGGAACGGCTCTACCGTGCTGGCGTCGGTGACGGTGCTGAAGGGCACGAACTGTGCGGTGGGGTAGGTCTCGTGCAGCCAGAGCCATGCCGAAGCCTCGTCGTCGTCGCCGTCGGCAATAAGCTGTTCGGGCGTGTCGTAGATGCTGAGGAAGCCGATGGCAGTCTTGCCGATGCGCAGCGAAGAGGCTGTGGAGAGAGAAGCACCCTTGGCGTTCACGGCCACAAGGGTCACGCTCCAGGTGTCGCCCGTCTGCACGTCGGGGATGGTGTATGTCGTAGCCGTTCCGGCGAGCGTCTCGCTGATGGTCTGCGCGCCGTTGGTGGCGGTCAGCCTGATGTTGTCGGCATCAGCCGCCTTGTCCCACTCCACCAGGGCGTCGTAGCCGCCGGGCTTGTCCACCTGGCTCATCTGTACGCCAGTGATGCTCGCAGCACCCTCGCGCATGTAACTCTTGATGACACCCTTTGAGGTGTTGCCGTCGGCCACCAGTTTGAACACATAGTCGAAAGGCACGTTTGTGGGCACGTTCTTGTGGGTAAAGGAGTTGCCGTCGGCAATCTCCGAACCCGACAGCGTCCCGTTCCGGTAAGTGGTCACCTGAACCTTGGCGGTCTGTGAAGGCCACGACCAGACGTAGTCGTCGCCTACCAGCTGGCCTGTAATCTCTGAAGCGTTGAGCATGGGCAGCTTCACGGCGTCGCGGTCGATGTCCTTGTCCTGGCATGCGGTCAGGACGAAGGCGAGCATCGCTGCTATCATAAACGATATATTCTTCATAACTTATTGGTTCTTTTTATGATTCTTGATTCTATTAACTGATTGTTCTTCATTCACACTCAATTATACCCTTTATTCTGCCGGTAGAGGCCGGGCACATAGTAGAGCTGGATGTAAGGCAGCGGGAAGTACTCGTTCTTGCCGGGCGTGAAGTGAGCGTCTTTGTAGTATTGCGCGTAGGTTTGCCCGTCGTAGGCCACGTCCTTTTCCTTCTCGAAGAAGGCGTTGAGCGTCTTCGAGGCGATGCCCCAACGGCGCAGGTCGAAGAAGCGGCCGTTTTCCATAGCCAGCTCCAGCCGGCGCTCCCACCGCAGACACTTGCGGGCCGAGACCTTGTCCTGGAAGTAAGAGGCAGGGTAGAGTGCAATCTCACACTGGTCGGCAGCATAGGCGATGTGCTTGGCCACCGAGTTCTTTGCCCGCTGGCGTATGTCGTTGATGATGGTGCGGGCACCCTCCAGGTCGCCCGTCTCCACCATGGCCTCTGCCCTCATCAGCATCACGTCGGTGAAGCGCAGCACGTAGTCGTTCATGGCGAAAGCCTGCCAGGGGTTGTCGAAGGTCTCGCCCTTTGAGCGCTGCGGCACCTCCTTCAGCGAAGCGTAGTAGCCGTAGGTGTTGGGAGTGCGGCTGTTGTCCTTCGTCATTGTGTACTCTGCCTCATACTTGTAGGGGAAGGTTGGCATGCCGACGGTGTGGAACAGACGCGGATCCCACTTCTGCGCGTTAGGCATACCGTTGACGGGATAGGCCGTCACGTTGTTGTAGTCGTCGAACATGGGCAGGCCGTCTTTCGTCTTGAAAGCGTTCACCAGGTTCTGTGTGGGCTTGTGGAAGTCCCATCCGCACGACCACATCTGCCAGCATCCGTTCAGCATGTTGCTCCAGTTGGCACGGCCGTAGAGGGTGTTGTCGTCCTGATAGCCGCTGTGCTGCACGGCGAACACGCTTTCCTTTGAGTTCTTGCATTCGGGCAGGAAGATGTCGCCGTAGTCTTCGAGATAGCCATAGCGCGAGTCGGCCACCTCCTTTGTGTATTTCAGCACCTCCTGCATGTAGTCGGCGTTGATGTGGCCATCACCTGTCGAAGCCTCGTAGCCGTCGCCCCAGGCCATCGTGAGGTAGCACTTGGCCAGATAGGCCGCAGCTGCTATCTTGTTGGCGCGTCCGCCCTCATCCTGTTCAACGGGCAGCCGGTCGTAAGCCATCTTGAAGTCGGCCACAATCTTCTCCATCAGCTGCTGGTGAGTAAACTCGTCGTTGCGGGTCTGCTCCTCAGAGTGTACCTTGTAGACCTCCTCGTCAATCCAGGGCACCTGATTCCACAGCTGCACCAGTTTGAAGTAGAAGTGAGCGCGCAGGAAGCGCACCTCGCCTTCGCGCACCGCCTTTGTGGCAGCGTCCATCGTCTCGCAGCCCGCCAGCGACACCAGGGCACGGTTGCAGCGGCTGATGGAACAGTAGAGGTGATACCAGAGCTCGTCCATGTGGTCGGGCGAGGAGGCGGTCAGCGTCGACCACACCTCTACCGGGTGGTAGTTTGTGTCAGTAGTTCCCGAGCCGCCCTTCATGGCATCGTCGGTCGACACATCGGCGTAAGGCCAGAGGTTGAACGGATAGGTATACCAGTCGTCGCCCAGTTTGGCGTAAGCCGATGTCACCATCCCCTCCGTCTGGCTCATAGCCAGGCTTTCGGTGATGACACCCTTAGGCTCGACATCAATGAAATCGTTGCAACTGCTCAGGGTTGCTGCGATGCCGCAGCAGGTGAGGCTGGCAGCGGCTAAATGCTTTATATATTCCACAGTCATAATATTCCTTGTTTTATATTTCGGTAGCTAATTATTCACTCTTCACTCTTCATTCTTCACTTTAGAACGAAGTCTGCACACCAAAGGAGATGCTGGTGCTGTTTGGATACATCCAACGGGGGTTCTCTGGGTCAGGACAGGTCAGGGAGCTGCTCTTGATGGTGAGCAGGTTATGGCCAGACACGTAGACGC
>Ga0310697_10004752_pt1 | contig 13334 bp, 7 predicted proteins | sample 172DNAGHGlowgp2_FD_203883 | JGI IMG/M metagenome (GOLD analysis project Ga0310697, IMG submission 203883) | Sheep rumen microbial communities from Palmerston North, Manawatu-Wanganui, New Zealand - 1728 DNA GHGlow gp2 (v2) (version 2) | ecosystem: Host-associated > Mammals > Digestive system >...
CCTGGGTGATGGAGAACTTGACCAAGAATGCCGTGGATGCCATGGATGGCGAGGGTCAGCTCGACATCACCGTCGAGGACAGCCCCAACAACGTGGTCATCCTGGTCAAAGACACGGGCAAGGGTATTGCCCGCAAGAACTTCAAGAACGTGTTCAACCCGGGCTTCACTACCAAGAAACGCGGCTGGGGCTTGGGCTTGACCCTGGTCAAGCGCATTATCGAGGAATACCACAACGGACAAATCTATATCAAGGAGTCGGAGGTGGGCAAAGGCACCACCTTTGGCATCGAACTCCCTAAAGTCAAGTCATAATCATGAGTTTCACCGACAACAATACGTCCCGCGTCACGATGCTGGGCACAGGCAACGCCATGTGCGTCAACTGCTACAACACCTGTTTCTACCTCCACAGCCCCAATGGTGGCATGCTGGTGGACGGCGGAGGGGGCAACGGTATCCTGCGGCAGCTCCTAAAGGCAAAAATCCCCTACGAGAACATCCGCCACATGTTTGTCACCCACAGTCACACCGACCACATCTTGGGTGCCATCTGGATGATGCGCAAGATTTCGCCCATGATCTTCAAGGGCAAGCACAAGGGACCCCTCACCATCTACTGCAACGACGTGGTACGCCACGCCCTGTACACGATGGGCGAACTCATGATTCCGCGCAAAATCTTCAATTCTATCGGACAAACCATCATCCTGCGCGAAGTGCATGATGGGGAACAACTCGACATCGATGACATGCGGGTGACCTTCTTTGACATCGCTTCGACCAAGGTCAAGCAATATGGTTTTGAGGCCAAGTTGCCCGATGGGCAACGACTGGTCTGCCTGGGTGATGAGCCTTACACCATGCAGAGTGAACCCTACGCCCGAGGCTGCGACTGGCTGATGTGCGAAGCCTTCTGCCTATACAAGGATCGCTTCACCTTCAACCCCTACGAGAAAAGTCACAGCACCGCCCTCGATGCCGGCATGCTGGCCCAGGAACTCGGCGTGAAGCACCTCGTATTGTACCACACCGAGGACACCCACCTCGACACCCGCGCCACCACCTATGCCACCGAGGCCGCCCAGTACTACAAAGGTCCCATCCTGGTCCCCAACGACCTCGACTCCTTTGACCTCAAGTAACTCCTAGCTCAACAATCCAGAACTAACTCTCAGAAAAGAGCAATGGGCTATCGTCCAAGAAATGGATAAAATGATTACCTTTGCAAGTTGATATAAAGTCATGACTAGACGGTGGACATACTGGCTGATGGCGATTGTCGCGGGATTGGTGCTTGCGGCATGTGCCAGCATCGGGTCGCCCGAGGGCGGTCCGCGTGACTACACGCCCCCCCAGGTGACGAAGACCTCTCCCGCCCCCGGCAGCGTCAACTTCAAGGGCAACAAGGTGGAAATCACCTTCGACGAGATCATCAACCTCAAGGACCAGCAGAAGAAGGTCATCATCTCTCCCGCCCCCAAGACCCAACCGCTCATCCGCACCGTGGGCAAGAAAATCACGGTGGAGTTCCGCGACGAGCTGGAAGAAAACACGACCTATGTCATCGACTTTTCTAATGCCATCGAGGACAACAACGAGAACAACCAGCTGGACGGCTACACATTTGCCTTCTCGACGGGTGATGACATCGACACGCTGGCCGTGTCGGGCATCGTACTCAGGGCTAACGACTTGGAACCCATGCAGCACGTCATCGTGGGTCTGCACAGCAATCTCGACGACACGGCGTTTACCCATGTGCCACTGGAGCGCGTGAGCCGCACCAACGACCGCGGGCTGTTCACCATACGCAATCTCAAGCCAGGCAGCTATCACGTGTTTGCCCTCAACGACGTGGACGGCGACTACCGCATGGCACGCACCGAGGACATCGCTTTTCTCGACTCGATTGTCGTGCCCACGACCAGCGAGTTCACCTCCCAGGACACCATCTTCACCTATGACCGCCGCGTGGATACCGTGATGACCGCCACCCACACGCTCTATCTGCCCAACGACCTGCTGCTGTGCATGTTCAACGAGGGATACCGCTCCCACTACGTGAAGCAGACCACACGACCTGCCGATAACAAACTGCATGTTCTCTTTGGCGCTCCCAACGACACCCTGCCACAAATGGAAGTGCTGCGCCCCGAAGCACATGAGCGCGACTGGTACCGCATCGAGCGTAATGCGAGCAACGACTCGCTCTTCTACTGGATTACCGACTCGGCGATGATCAAGGCCGACACCATCATTGTCGCCATGACCTACCTGCGCACCGACACCGCCGACCAGCTGGTACAGGTGACCGATACCATCCGCTTGGGCTACCGCAAATCCAGCGCCCAGATTAAGGAGGAGCAAAAGATGGCCAAGGAGAAGGAAAGCCGCCAGAAACGCCTGGCCGAGCTGCTGGATAAGCAAGAAAAGGCCGCTGCCCAGGGCAAAGAGCTAGATGAGGGCGAACTCGAAGAGATCAAGGAACTGCAACATGTCAATCCCAATGATATCCCCAAATTACAGATGGACCTCGCCAAGAGTGGCACCATCGACGTGGGCGACTCGATCATCCTCAAGTTTGACGCTCCCATTGCCAGTATCGACCCTGGCGGGATGAAACTGGAAGTCAAGCGCGACACGCTGTGGGTGCCCATTGGGGGAACATTAACCCCACGCTTGGCCGATGAGGGGAACCCCATGAGGTACTGGATACCCTTCACCACCCTGCCCGACTCGATCTACCGCCTGACCATCGACAGTGCGGCGGTGACTTCGGTCTATGGCCTGCACAACGAGCCATTGAAAAAGGAATTGAAAGTGAGGGGACTTCATGAATATGCCAACATTTATCTCAATGTCAACGTTCGCGACAATGCGTTTATAGAGTTGTTGTCTTCGGGCGAGAAAGTTGAGCGCACTGCACCCGTCAAGGGTGGTACAGCCCAGTTTATCAACATTACCCCCGGCAATTACTTCCTGCGGCTCACTATTGACACCAACGGCAATGGCAAGTGGGACACAGGCAACTATAAGAACCACCTCCAGCCCGAGGAAGTGTACTACTACCCCAAGAGACTGCGATTGCGCGCTAACTGGGATCTGGAAGAGGTATGGAATATCTACCAGACCGCCCTCGACTTGCAGAAACCCGAAGAAATCAAGCGCAACAAGCCCGAGAAGGCCAAGAATAAGGTTGAGAAGAAACAGCAGCAGAGCGACGAGAACGAGGAAGAAGACGACGAGTTCAGCACCGGCTTCAACAACACCTACACGGGCAACAAGTACAATGATGCCAAAAATAACCGCAACCGCAACCGCCAGCCGTTAAGGTAATCAATCACGCTCCAGCGGCTTATTGCTGGCAGCACGCTCCCTGCGCAGCCACAGGAAGAACCAAGCCACGGCCACCACAGTCACCGTCACCACCGTCACCCCGGTAAGATCGTGGCGTCCCAATGCTTGGGGCGAAGCGATTATGAACGTCGTGCACACCACGGTCATGAACACTGCGGGAACGAGCGTGATGATATATGCCTTCTTGTGGTAACGGGCAAGATAGACGGTAATCATCCACAGGGTGAACACCGACAAGTTCTGGTTGAACCAGCCAAAGTACTGCCATAGCACATTAAAGCCATCGGGGTTCTTCATCTGCCAAATGATTAACAACAACGAAGCCACGAACAAGGGCACACTGATTATCAATCGGCGCAACATGCTCTTCTGCTCAAAGTGCAACCACTCGGCAATAATCAAGCGAGCACTGCGGAAAGCCGTGTCGCCACTGGTGATAGGAGCCGCCACAACACCCAGCACAGCAAGGGTGCCGCCAAATAATCCCAGCCAGCTGCTGCACACGAGTTTCACGACCTGGGGAGCGGAGAAGTACTGGATCAGGGTTTTGCCGTCGGCCAGTTGCACCTGTGCCATGAAAGCCGTCACCTCCTCGGCGCTAACCACTTCTTTCCATCCACCATAGTAGAAGAAATAGGACGAAATCGTGGCCCAAATGAGCGCCACAAGGCCTTCGGTAATCATCGCACCATAGTACACAGGCCGCGCCAGTCGCTCGCTCTTGAGGCAACGGGCCATCAACGGGCTCTGCGTGGCATGGAAACCGCTGATGGCTCCACAGGCAATGGTGATGAACAAGCACGGGAACAAGGGATTCTTCTGCAAGAAGGCTACTATTCCCAACGTGTCTTTACCATCAATCACTAGGCTAGCGGTCCAGGGCGACAGGTCACCCATGTCCCACAACTCGGGCAAGTGAGGCATCTTCACAAACAGTCCCACCAGCAGGCCAGCGGCCATCACCAGCAGTGCGATGGCAAACAAGGGATAAATCCGTCCAATGATCTTATCGATAGGCAACAATGTGGCAATGACATAGTAACAGAAAATCACAATAATCCACAACAGGGAATTACCCCACATGCTGGACAGGATGAGGGCAGGGCTATAGACAAATACAGCTCCCACCATCAACAACAGCAACACCGTGAAGACGAGCATCACGTTGCGGGTGACATTTCCCAGATACTTGCCGATGAGCGTGGGCAGATTAGCCCCATCGTGTCGCAGCGAGAGCATGCCGCTCATGAAGTCGTGCACCGCTCCAGCAAAGATGCAGCCCAGCACAATCCACAGATAGGAAACCGTCCCAAACCACATGCCCATGATGGCACCAAAGATGGGACCCGTTCCTGCTATGTTTAGGAACTGGATCATGAACACCTTCCATGTGGGCAATGCCACATAATCCACACCGTCGGCCAGCCGCACGGCAGGTGTCTCGCGGTTATCGGGACGCATCACGCGCTCCACAATGGCTCCATAAATCACATAGCCCAACACCAGGGCCACAAGGCTAACGATAAAAGTTATCATGATAAACTGTCTTTTTTATATCTTTTACAGCGGGTTAATGCCTCGCAAAAATACAAAAAAACGCTGAACACCTTACACTAACAGACCCTTTTAATGGTTTTTATCACTCGTGAGGGCAACATTACGGCGCAGCGTCTTGAATCGCAGGCGCGAGATGGCACTGTGGGCAAAGGTGCGCTTGAACTCACCCGACGTCATCGCCTGGATGCGTTCGCTGGTCAATGTCATCACGGCGGGTGTTGGGGCAAAATCCTCGATAGTCGTGGGCATGGCCCCCCTGTTGTGGGGACAACACAGCTGGCACTCGTCACAGCCCACTACCCTGTTGCCCACTACCTTGCCCACCCAGTCGGGCAAGGTATCGTCATGGTTCTCGATGAGCAGACACGAGAGACATCGCGATGCATCAACGGCGCCTTCACCAGTCAGCGCCCCAGCAGGACAAGCCTTTACACACTGGCCACAGCCGTCACAGGTCAATGTACACGGCTTATCGGGCGGCAATTGGGCAGTCGTTACAATCTCTCCCAAGAAAAAGAATGAGCCCTTGCCAGGGATAATGAAACAATTATTCCGGCCAATGAAACCCAAGCCCGCCTGCTGAGCCCAATACCGCTCGCGGATGGGCGCCGAATCGACACACGGGCGAGTAGCGCAATGGGTGATTTCCTCGATGATGTGGGCCAATGAGGTCAATTTTTCACGCAACACCTCATGGTAGTCGCGACCGTAGGCATAGTAAGCGACCCGTAGGGTGCCAGGGGGTTGAAACCGAGCAGGATAGTAGTTCAAGGCCAGAGAGATCACCGTCCTAGCTCCATCAAGCAGCATGGTGGGGTCACGGCGCAGGTCACGGTGCCTGGCGGCCCAATGCATGCAGCCGTTGCGGCCCTGTTCCAGCCAACGCTCGTAGCGCTCGGCAGCCACAGCATCGACGGGCGCTGCGGCTGCAAAGCCACAAGCGTCAAATCCCAGACGAGAAGCCTGGGACTTGATGGTTGTTGCTAGTATGTCAATGCTCGGGGATTGCATCAAACTTGTAACCCTGCTCTTGCAGCCACTCGATGGCACGTGGCAGGGCATATTTCATGTTCTTCTCGGCCTTGAGCGAGTCGTGGAAGACGATAATTGAGCCATTGCGGGCATAGCGCTTGACGTTGTTCAGCACCTGTTCACCCGTGAGTTTGCGGCTATAGTCGCGGGTCACCAGGTCATACATGATGATGGCAAAGCGCGAACGCAAGACCCGTGACTGCCCCCAGCGCAACAGGCCGTGTGGCGGACGGAACAAGGTGCTGCCTATCAACTCGTTGGCCCGAAAGACGTTGTGCAAATAGTGCTTTGTTCCCACATGTGCCCCTTGCAGGTGACTCATCGTGTGGTTCCCCACCGAGTGACCGCGGCGGCGCACCTCCTCCAGCAACTGGGGATGACGCTCAACGTTTTCACCCACCATAAAGAAAGTAGCCTTGACGCCATAGCGGTCGAGCGTGTCGAGCACCCACGGTGTAACCTCGGGAATGGGGCCGTCATCAAAGGTCAAATAGACCGTGTGGTCGCGCTTGTGAATGCGCCACACGGTCTCGGGAAATATCATGCGGTAAAGCAGCGGCGGACGTTCGACTAACATTCTGTGTGTTAGGCTTTAGGTGTTAAGCTATAGGTGTCAGGTGTTAGGGATTTTACTCTCCATTATGACCTAACTCCTAACATGTCACTGCTGCTCCTCACCGAGGCCTTCCAGCGCTACTCCGGCCTGCTCCTCAGCTGCCTGCTGTTGGGCTGCCTGGCGTTGCAGCATGGCCTCGTCGTAGGACTTCTGGTAAGCCTGCAAGCGCTGCACGTTCACACCAGCGGCTTTGAGCTTGTCCATCATCTTGGTATATTTCTCTTCGCCGCACTGCGAGTAATAATCTTGCAGCATGAAGATCATGTACTGCTGATCGATAAACTTGTCGATATTGGTCAATCGGTCATACTGTGATGCATCAAGCGATTGATAGAAACGCAGGTAATTACCATAACGCAGAATCTCGCTCTCGAGCAACTTCTCGGCCTTCTGGATGCACTCGTCATCGCCACTGGCGCTACCCAGGGTGTAGTAAACGTTGGCCACCTGCTCGCCCATCTGCACGGTAAACGGTGAGATGGATGTGGGCAGCTTGGTCATCATCAGGTCGAGGATGGTGCGGGCCTTCTTGTAGCGGTCGGCAGTATAGGCTTCGGCAGTCATGCCGGCAGGAATAGCCTTCTGTCCCTCACTGGCAAGCGTGCCCTCGTTCAACAAGGCACTGGCCAGATCGATCATGGCGCTGCGCATCGTTGTTACCATGCGGCTTACCGTCTCGTCGAGATAGAGCTCGCCAGGCTTAGCGGTGTCGAGACCACCCCACAGGAACTTATTGACCACGTTGTCATACATGATGTCGGTCGAAACGGCAATGTTGTCACCATTGCTGCCTGCATCAAGCATAGGTGTTACCTGATAGACCAAACCCGTCAATCTCAGGTAGGGATCCAGACCCAGGTAATAGCTGCTGGGGACCGTCATGGCAAAGTAGCAAGGACGGTTCCAACCCTGTGCGATGCTGCTGGCGATCATGTCAAACGACATCAGCTGGCTGGCCGACATGCCGGAACCCATACGCTGCAAGTCGAGGTTGATGGATTCCTGAACCTGGTCGCGCTGCTCCTCGCGGACAACACCAGCCTTGATAGCCTGATCGGCATTAACGGGAATATAAACCTTAGGATAACGTATCTCGTTGATGCCATAAGGATTGTTCTTGCTCTCGTCGCTATAGATGAATGCCAGCGACTTGAGGGCCTCGGTAGGAGTTTCATCGGGCTGAACGAAGTAGCAGAACTGACGCTCGTCATAGGCGTAGGTGTTCTTGTTGGCCTGCATGGGAATCGGTGCCGACTCATAGGATGCACGCTGCATCTGGCTGATATACCAGTCGGTGGACAGGTAGCTCAGATTGACGGCACGCACGTCGGTGCGGTAGCCCTCAACCTCCTGCAAGTACCACAGGGGGAAGGTGTCGTTATCACCGTTGCAGAAGATCACACCGTTGGGCGCCACACTCGACAGGTAGTTGCGGCCAAAGTCGCGCGCTGCGGTACGTCCGCTGCGGTCGTGGTCGTCCCACGTCTGGCTCACCATCTGCAAGGGTACTAGCACGCCTACCAGGGCAGCGGCGGCAGCGATAGCGGTAGCCACGCCGTTGCTGCTCGTTGCCTGCTCGCCCTCCTTGGCCGATTTCTTCTTGCCCTTGAGAGCCCACAGGATGAGGCTCCACAGTCCAGCCACACCCATGCCAATCCAGATGCTATAGGCGTAGAACGATCCTGCATAGGCATAGTCGCGCTCACGGGGCTGGCTAGGTGTCTGGTTAAGGTAGAGCACGATGGCGATACCCGTCATGAAGAACAGGAAGAATACCACCCAGAACTGCTCGATGCCACGACGTCCGCGGTAGGCCTGCCACAACAGGCCGATGATACCCATCAACAGCGGCAGCAGGTAGAACACGTTGTGACCCTTGTTACCCTTGCCCAGGTCATCGGGCAGCAGGCTCTGGTCACCCAGGCGCGGGTTGTCGATAAACGAGAAGCCCGAAATCCAGTTGCCGTGGGTGATTTCACCCATGCCTTGAATGTCGTTCTGGCGACCAGCAAAATTCCACATGAAGTAGCGCCAGTACATGTAGTTCAACTGGTAATCCACAAAGAAGCGCAGGTTCTCCATCATGGTGGGCTTCATCTTCGTCTCCTTGCTGGCAGGGTTGCCGTCACGGTCGAGCGCGGTAGTTGCCTCGACCTGAGTACCCTGCATGCCCAGCCACTCAATATACTCACGCTCATGCTTGTCGTCATGGATGCGCGGGAAGAGCATGTTCTGCTCGGGGCTGTATTGATAGTTCTGCTTGGGACCCAGTTCCTTGTAGTGGTCGGGCTGACTGGGGTCGGTCTTCACCTCGGGGGCATACTGCATGGGGCCGTCCTTAGTGGCAGGCTGCATCACGCCATTGTCACCCTCCTTGTACATGATGTCGCTATAGAGCGTGCGGCCATACAGCAAGGGAGTTTCACCATACTGCTCACGGCTCAGATACTTGGCCAGGGCAAAGGTATTGTTGGGCGAGTTCTCGTCAAGCGGCGTGTTCTGCGAACTGCGGATGAGAATCAAAGCGTAGCTGCTGAAGCCAATGAAGATCACCAGAATGCACGACACGATATTGGTCCACACGCGCACGGGCACCTGCTTGCAGAATCTGAACAGGTAAACGCACAGGGCAATGAACAGCACCAGTGGAATCAACAGGTTATCGCCAAGGAACAACATGCCCGACAGCAGAATCGACAGGGCAAACGACAACTTGATGCGCAGGTCACTCTTGTTGCTGTAGAGCTCCCACAGTGCCCAGGCCAGAACGCCAATCAGCACGATGGCATAGGCCAGCACACCCGAGTTGAACGACATGCCCAGCGTATTGACAAAGAACAGGTCAAACTTCTGTCCCAACTCCACAAATCCGGGCTCCAGACCGTACAGGATCAAGCCCACAATGACAAACGACAAGAGCAGTGTCAGGCAAGAACCCTTAAGCGTCGAGGCCTTGCCCTGGGCACGGCACTGGTGATAGTAAAATATCAAGGCGATAGCGGGGATGCACAACAGGTTCAACAGGTGCACACCCAGCGACACGCCCAGCACGTAGGCTATCAACACGATCCAGCGGTCACTGCCAGGCTCGTGGGCACGGTTCTCCCACTTGAGGATGAGCCAGAATACCAGTGCGGTGCAGAACGATGAAAAAGCATACACCTCGGCCTCGACGGCACTGTACCAGAAAGTGTCACTCCACGTGTAGGCCAGCGCACCACAGATGCCACTACCCATCACCACCAGGTACTGAGCCAGCGTCATCTTGTCCTCCTCACCGTCCTTCACCACCAGTTTCTTCACCAGGTGGGTGATGGACCAGAAGAGCAACAGGATCGTCAGCGCACTAAAGATGGCCGACATCGCATTGACACACTTGGCCACAGCCATCACGTTACCACCGGCAAACTTGCTAGCAAAGTTGGCGGCAAGGATAAAAATCGGGTTGCCAGGCGGGTGGCCAATTTCAGTCTTGAAACCTTGTGCAATAAACTCCGGGCAGTCCCAGAAGCTGGCGGTCGGCTCGATGGTCAGCAGGTAGGTCGCCGCTGCCACAATAAAGATGAGCCATCCCAGCGCATTGTTGATGAGCTTGTACTTCTTCATCGGTTTTCCTTTTTGTCAAATAATTTGGTTGTATTTTGTTGTTTTGTATTTATCCAAACGGCAAAGTTACTCATAATCTTATAAACATCGCCCCCTTTCCTCCTGAAATTGACCAATTTTAACCACAATTCACCCCTGCCAACTGTTTTTTACTGCCACAACAACATCCACGCCCACCCCACTACACCTCCACAAAACTACTCCAAAAATCAAAAAAAGAAAACAACAAATACAACAATTACAAAACTATCCAGCGCATTTCTTTAGAAGACAAGAAATACAAGAAACACAATGCTATCCAGCGCGTAGCAAAAATAAAAAACAACTCACACAACTATCCTTTCACACAAATGACCATGAATGACCATGAATGACTATTCATGTCTTAACATCATTACAACCTTCACTTTCTACGTGTCTGTTTTTTAAAATAACGTGAGTTCGACGAAAATAAAGTATTGATACTCAATTAGTCCGCTTTGTAGAGACGCAAAATTTTGCGTCTCCCAGCGATAGATGCTACTACAACGCCTGCCCGGAGACGCAAAATTTTGCGTCTCTACATGGTGTAGATGGTAACTGACTGAAGGACAGAGTGTGATTTCATCGAACTCACGTTAAAATAGTGGAAGCCCCTCAATGCTTTATAGATCATCAGATAGAATGACCTCACCAATGCAATTTATTACATTGTATAGTTGTTGTTTTATTCTTGTTGGGTCAGGGAGTTGTAGAGGGTGAAGAGGTGGGAGACGACTTCGGGCTCGGTTAACGACGTGGGGAGGTTATAGGCGGCGAGGACGGCGCGGTCGTTGTCGCGGTGGGCTTTGCGGAGTTCGGGCGGCATCGTTATGGGGTCGTATAGGTCGGCCAGGCTGCTGTCGGGGTACAATGCCCTTGCATCGAGGATGGCTTGGGCGGTCTGGACGATGCGGTCTTGCTGCTCCTCCCTTACCTCGGGCCACGGAAAATTATTGTAAACTATATCCTTACTATAACGATAATCCGACTTCAATCTGCCACAAACAACCCTCATCCATGCCATGTGAACACTCGACTCCAACACACCAAAATGATACAAGGTCGCATCGGGAATAATCAACACAAGATTGCTTGCAAAAACAGTGGGGGGCATGAATCCCATAGGAATATAACACCTTCTTTCAGATGAAACTGATGGCACAATGATGAAATTGCCAGTGGGCATATTCTCGACATGAAATCGCGTGGGGCGGTCAGCCAGTTTCCTGGTGCCCTCGCTTTTGCTGGCTAGTCGCATTTCCCGTACGGCTTCAATGCGCTTGAGACAATGTGGCATGCTGCGCAATTCCGCGGGTGTGCAGTCACCAAGCCACAGGCAGTAACGGGGCATTTGGTGGATGAACTCAACAGCTCCATACCAAGGACGGAAATACTGTTCCGATTTTGGTTCCAACTTGATGAAGGCTTCCATCTCATCTTTCTCAAAGAGGTAATTACCTCCATCGATGGGCTTGTTGCCGATTCCTATTTCTGGGACGTCGCAAATGGGCTTGCTGCGACTGCCCACAAACACATCTGGCGCATCAATCAGATAGGCATTGATATGTTTAGCTTTAATAACTTGGTCACCATCAAATATTAATTTGTCCTTATTGTCTTTCTTGTCTTCAAAACCAAAGCCGATGATGACGCAATGGACGTGGGCCTTGATGGCAGCCTCGCTATCCCAACGGAAGGTGCGGTGGGCAAAGTCGATGACGATACCGTCCTCCATGAGGGGTTGCCACAAATTGGCGACCTGCTCACCCTGGGTAATACTGTTGGTCGAGACGAGGGCGGCGCGCATGGTTGTGCCACGCATCAGGTCAGCGGCTTTCTTGTACCATCCACACACATAATCCATGTTGCCGATGTTCTTCCATTTCGCCCCGAAGACGTTGATGAGGTCTTGTTTTTGCTCGGCACTCGCCATCCTTGCCCCGATAAACGGCGGGTTGCCCATGATGTAGTTAAGTTTTTCCTTGGGGACGATGGTGTGCCAGTCTATACGCAGGGCGTTGGCTTCGTGGATGTTGGGGAAGGACTTGAGGGGGAAGAATTCGAGGTCATGTGAGATGATGCGTTCGGTCTCGGCCAGCATTTGTGACTCGCTGATCCACAGGGCTGTAGTGGCGACAGTAACGGCAAAGTCGTTAATTTCGATACCGTAGAACTGGTGGATATCCACCTTGACGGGATTGACAAAGTCGTCGCCGCCAATAAACATGGACTCGCCCTCATACAGGGAACGAATCAAGCGGTTCTCCAGCCGCCGCAGCGACAGATAGGTCTCGGTCAGGAAATTGCCACTGCCACAGGCGGGGTCAAGGAAGGTAAGGCTTGCCAAATGCTGCTGGAAGTCTAAGAGGCGTTTGCGGCGCTTGCTCACGACCTTTTCCTCAAGGATGTCATCGAGCTGGCGGCGTAGGTCATCAAGAAAGAGCGGGTCGATGACCTTGTGGATATTCTCGATGCTGGTGTAGTGCATACCGCCACTGCGACGTGTCTCGGGGTTGAGGGTGCTCTCAAACACGGCGCCGAAAATGGTGGGCGAAATCTCACTCCAGTCAAAGTCGAGTGAGGCGTGCTGCAAGAGCAGGTCACGGATTTCCTCGTTCAGGCGGGGAATCTCGATGTCGCCTTCAAACAAGCCACCGCTAGCATAGGGGAAGGCGGCCAGGTCATCCTGCAGATATGGATCACGCTCGTCAAGCGGAGTGTTCAAGACCTGGAACAGGCGAATAAGGGCATTGCGCATGTCCATTGTGTCGTAACGGGCGAGGTAGTCATGGAACATGTCATGACGGCCGAAGATGCCTGCATCCTCGCTGTAGAGGCAGAACACGAGCCTAACGCACAACACGTTCAATGAGCGCAGCGACTCGGCATTGGTGGGGTCCTTGTATTCCTTGAGCAAAGCGTCATAGAGTTTGCCCACGATAGCGCCTGCCTGCATCGACACACGCATTTCACGTTCCAAATGCTCGCTGCCGGTCTCGACGAGGAAACGCAAGCGATAGTGCTCCTTGCCCAAGTCGGCGAGGCAAATCTCAAAGGGTTCGCCATTGGGATTCTCCATGTCATAGACCAGGAATGTCGAGAAATTGCAGGTCACAATCCAACGGGGACGCTTGCTATAAGGT
>Ga0310697_10004754_pt1 | contig 13333 bp, 1 predicted proteins | sample 172DNAGHGlowgp2_FD_203883 | JGI IMG/M metagenome (GOLD analysis project Ga0310697, IMG submission 203883) | Sheep rumen microbial communities from Palmerston North, Manawatu-Wanganui, New Zealand - 1728 DNA GHGlow gp2 (v2) (version 2) | ecosystem: Host-associated > Mammals > Digestive system >...
CCAGTCGTGTACAGGAAGGTTCGGTGGACATAGGTTGCTATGAGTCGCCCTATCAAGAAGCTCCCAGGCTGCATCACCCCGATGGCATTATGTATGTTAAAGAGGGCGGCACTGGCAACGGCACCTCGTGGGAAAATGCAATGGGAAGTCTTGCCGACGCTCTGCAAATAGTTCCTTTCACCGATGCCCAACAGATATGGGTGGCAGAAGGCACATATACTGGTGGTATCACGATGGTAGAAGGCGTGAACGTTTATGGTGGATTCGTTGGCAATGAACCGGTTAATTACAACCTAACACTACGCGATGTATCTACTCACCGTACAGAACTATCCATGGGTAGTAACTCTAATTATGTATTGATGCAAACTTCAAACTTCCCAGATAGTGTAGCAGTGGTTTATGATGGCTTTCATTTTTCTGATCAAGTCTATCTGTTAAGTGGATCCACTTTGCAAAATAGTGTGGTATACAATACCAGGGGCGAAGCGGCAATACGTGCAACAGGTTCGACCATAAAAAATGTAATTGTTCGCAACAATAGATATGGTATTCGAAGCCTTAACTCAACATTTTCAAATTGCATAATAACAAATAATGGCTATTCCGGAGGCTATAGCTACGCAGTATATGACTACGGAGGGTCATCATTCCATAACTGCAACATAGTAAATAACACCAATAGTAATTATGGCGTTTACCTAAATTCAAGTAGTTCCTCCTACATTAACTGCATTATATGGAATAATGGTACGTCAAACATTTCTGGTTATTCCAATAATGGCACCTCCTTCACCTACTGCGCCATTGAGGGAGGCCGCACAGGTGAGGGCAATATCACCTTGCCTTCCGGCAATGACGATGCAGGTGGAGTAGCCTTCGAGGATTCCAACGGTAACGACTATCACCTGACGGCGGCATCTGTCTGCATCGGTACAGGCAGCAATACTGCCGTAATGGATAGTCTCGATTTGGACGGCAATGTCCGTATCTACGACTCTGTGGTGGATATGGGCGTGTACGAGTTGCAGTATTCGCTCACCTGTCCGGCACCTCGCAATCCTCGCGTGGTCAGTGCCGACAGCACAGGTGCCGTGATTGTCTGGAGTGGCGAGACGGGTGCCACCTACCGCGTGAAATACTATAGCGTCATCAATCCCGTTCCCGTGTATGTCACCGTCAGCGACACCACCATCACGCTCCCCAACCTTGCACAAGGAAGTTACTACTGGCGGGTGCAGCGCTACTGTTCCGCCACGGACACCAGCCTGTGGGCTAAAGGGCCTTCGTTCTGCACCGTGCATCCCGAAGAGCCTGTTGTGGAGGGTGGCTCATACAAGATTTACACACCAGGACAGCTGATGTGGATTGCCGGCGTTGTCAACGGCACCATCACCTCTGGAACCGAAGGCGTTTATCCCACCGGCAACAGCGAGATGACGGGTTTGAAGGTGGAGTTGATGAACAACATTGACATCACCGGCATCGAGTGGAGTCCTATCGGAAACCACCAGAGCTATTACCGTAGTGGCTATGGCACCTATGATCGCCTCTTCAATGGTGAGTTCGACGGTGGTGGCCACGCAGTAATTAATCCTTGTTTGCTTGACCGTTATGCCAACCATGTGGGTCTGTTCGGATACCTCGGAAGTGGCAGCGAAGTCCACGACTTGGGTATCGAGGGTAATGTCACCATCTATGGTAATAACTATGTGGGTGCAATTGCCGGTGTCTGTAGTGGAACCATTAGCAACGTTTATAACAAGATAGCAGTAAGTGGTAATTCTTCTGTAGGCGGATTGGTTGGTAAAGGTTCGACTATCGAAAGAGCCTACAATGAAGGGACCGTTAATGGCAGTATATATGTGGGAGGCATTGAAGGTGGCAATGACGATTTGTATGGTACAATAATAAATGTGTATAACAGAGGAACTGTCACGGCTACAAATTACTATGCAGGCGGCATAACAGGTGGTGGTTTCCGGTACGAAATATACAATGTATACAATACCGGGATTGTTATGGCAGACCATAGTTATAGTCCGCTTTGTGGATATGCTGGTCAAGGTACAGTTCGGAATGCTTATTATCGTGAAGGTGTTGACAGTCGAGATCATTATAGTTCTCAACTCGGTGTTCCGCTCAATGACTATCAGATGCAGCACCCGACTTTCGTCTCTACCCTAAATCTCGGTCAGACTCCGGCACCTTGGCGGTCGGACTACTCTCCTGCTATCAACGATGGTTATCCAATCCTCATTTTTGAGGAACATGAGTTTACCGTCATCTACACCTATTTGGGTTCTGGCAGTGTACAGTTGAAGAACGGTTCCTTGTCGTTGAATCGCGGTGACCGTGTGGCAGACAATACCCTGCTGTCGGTCACGGCTACTCCTTCTTCCGGCTACCGCCTGGCTTCGTTGGTGGCCGTCCTCGGCGGCACCGACACCCTACAGCTCGACGCATTGGGCTTCGACACCATCCGCATCCATTCCGATGTCAACATCATAGCCACTTTCCAGCCCTGCAACGCACTACTGGACATTGACTACCTATCGGCTTCGCATTTCATCGCCGGACAGACGGCCGAGATTTCGTGGCAGGTACGCAATGTGGGTGGCGAGTCCACTTGCGGATACAACTGGTACGACTATGTGGTGCTCTCCACCGACTCGGCATCGTTCTATATGTACTCTGATGGATACTACCGCTTCAGTCGTGGCAACAGCACGAGACTTTACTCCTATTCAGGTCATCCTTCCTATATGGAACCCGGCCAGTCTTACACGGCATCCTGCACCTATCAGGTGCCGTACAATCCTCAGTACAACTACCGTTACATCTTCCTTATCTCGGGCAACCAGTACCGCTGCATCCGCATCGAGCGCGACGATGCGCCCTCTGCCGACCTGAAGGTAGAGACCGTAGTGGCTCCAGCCAATATGTTCGCTGGCACGCAGGTGTCGGTGATGGCCAGCGTGAGCAACATCGGACAGAATCGCACCTCCTCCAATGTGTGGACTGACGCGGTCTATATGTCGTTTAGCCCCACTTGGAACGCGGACAGTGCCACCCGCGTGGGCACCATTCAGCACAATGGCAACCTGCACGTGGACAGCAGCTACTCTGTGATATTCACTGCTGACGTCCCCGAACGCTACTATGGCACCTGCTACTTCTACGTGGTGGCCGACTACAACGGCGAAATCCGCGATGTTGACACTACTAACAATGTCCGCCGCTCCGCTCCCGTCAATGTCTTTATGGCCAATCCCTCCGACCTGGTGGTGCAGTCGTTCACCGCCGACAACGAGGTGGCTGTAGGCTATGGCCTCACCTATAACTATCACTTCAGCAACAACGGACCTACACCCATAGTGGGCAAGTCGTGGCGAGACAGAGTTTATCTCGTTCCGCTACAAGACACTACACGTGTTATTGCCTCTTCCACCAGTTACAATGCTTCGTCGTATGAGTATTACGACGAGAGCGATGGCAACTGGCATTATACTGACACTATGTCGATAGGTGCCACACGTGAACGCAGCGGTGACATTGGTATAGACAGATGGACATTAGAGGATAATGATCTTGACACTGGGTACTATTACTTATATCTGATGCTGGACTACGAAGACAACATCTTCGAATATGGAGGTGAATCGAATAATCTTGTCCGGCTGTCGCACCCCATACACGTAGTCTGGAATGCAAGCCAGACAACGCAATCCACTCTCGTTGTCCGCAACGTCATCCTACCCGACACCGCCCGTGCGGGACAGCAGGTGCAGGTGGAGTTCGACATCGTCAACCAATCGCAGGAGACTTGGAACCACTATCTCTCACCTCGTAGTTACTACTACGATAATAACAACGGAGTCTACAACAGCTATAACTATTGGTACGAGGACAACGCCACGCAGATAGCCCCAGGCGACAGCGTCCACCGCAGTTACACTATGACCATACCTCCATATCTTTCTGACGACACAATAAGACTTGCCTTCTCTGCCACCAGCAATAGATCTTCAATCAACAATGCTGCAAAGACTGTATATGTCACATCCTACGGCTTCGACTTGTCGCTGACACATTTCTCAGCGCCTGCAACAATCACTATGGGCGACAGCATCACCCTCTCGTGGACGGTGCAAAATGTCAGCGACCTGCCCAACGACACAATACCAATGTACCATTGCGGTGATTGTGCTAGCTGGGGAAGTTATTATGTGAACCACGAATACTATCTCTACCGCTACTACAACAGCTGTACTACCAGTTACTCCCAAGGTGCACAGTGGTACGATCGCATTTACTTGTCGACCGACAGCATCTTCTCATCCGACGACCAGCAACTGACAAGTGTCACTTTCAACAGCGGTTATTGGTTTTACGATGAGACCACTGATGCAGAATACTACATCACCGACACGCTCCATCCTGGCGAGAGCTACAGCCGCAGCGTTAAGGTGGCTATGCCCTACGCCCTGCAGGGCGATGTATGGCTGCTGATGATTGCCGACGGTGCACTGATGGCCTATGATGCCAACCGCGAGAACAACGTCATTGCACGCCCCATCACCATTGATCGCACCCCGCTGCCGGATCTCCGCATCGACAACTTCTCAATGGACACCGTGGTCAAAGCAGGCAACAGCTACACCCTCACCTATACCGTCAGCAACGTGGGCAGTGTAGCCACGCCCGACTCTGGCTGGCACGATGCCTTCTATATCGGCAGCAGCTACAGCCGTAGCAACACTTCGATGCTGCGCAAAAAAGCCCACAACACACGTCTCGCTGTTGGCGAGAGCTACACCGATACGGTGGTCGTCACCATCCCCACAGACTACACACCGGGCTATTACTTCCTCATCGCACAGACCGATGCCGACTACTACTATTATGACACCAATTATCACTACTATAGCGACAGTACTTACGAATGGTGGGTGAACGAGCGCCACGCAAATGAGAGAATCTTTGAGTTCGATATGGAGAGCAACAACCTGCTGGCTATGCCTGTGCAGGTGGCCCGCCCCGATGCTGTCGACCTGGCGGTCTTTGAGCCTCAGCTGCCAGCCCTTGTGCAGGCAGGTGGCGAAGTCACCGCCTCGTGGCGTGTCAACAATCAGGGCGTCGATCCTATCCAAAGCACCATTCGGGAGCTTCTTTACCTCTCCCCGGGCGTTACGATGGACGGCAATGCCATCTATGTTGGTTCTGTCAGCTCGCAGGTGACGCTCAACGCAGGTGAGTCCGAGATTCATACCTTTACCTTCCGTGCCGATGGAATTATCGACGGACAGTATCACCTCATCGTGCAGACCGATGCCTCACACCAGCTGCTCGACATAGACCGCAGCAACAACACGGCAGCATCCGCCGGTACGATGATTGTCAGCATACCCACGCTGACACTTGGCCAGGAGGAGCAGACAACCATCGACAGTGGTGCTTGTCTATACTATAAATTAGTTGTACCTTCCAACCAAGCTCACCAGAACATCACCGTCCAGTCCAAGGCTGACCGTCGCAGTGCCACTTCGGGCCTGTTTGTAAGTCGTGGCTCGTTGCCCAAACCATCGACGGCACAGTTCGCCGACCAGTCGGTCTATGTGACCGATAGAAACGTCTTTATGCTTGATGCTCCAATTGGTACATATTATATTATGGTGCAAAGTTCGTCTGACCTGACTGCTTCTTGCCCCGTATCTGTTTTGGCTTCTGTCTTGCAGTTTGAGATTGTCTCTATTGATGGCAATCAGGCTGGCAATACAGGTTCCATCACCACCGAAATCCGAGGTTCGCAGTTCGACACCGTGATAGATTTCCGACTGGTGAAAGAGGGCGTGAAGATTCCTGCCGAGAAGGTGACCTTCGTCAACTCCACCAAAGTCTATGCCACTTTTAACCTGATCGATCAGTCCGAAGGAATCTACTCTTTGGAAGCAGAACTACCTGGAGGCGCCATCACCACGAAGGAGAACTGCTTCACCGTCCGTCAGAGTGTTCCTGCTGAACTGATGCTCCGCATCTATGGTGAGAGTGCCATTGTGATTGGTAGCACCGCCGTGGTCAACATCGAATATGCCAATATGGGCGAAACGGACATCCCAATCCCCGCCTTGTTAGTGGACGGTGGCGAACACTTCATCGCTTTGGATGCCGACAGCCTTGTCAACGAGCAGAAACAAATCATCGTCCCCATTGCCGACGAACGCGGAAGTGTACGCCCAGGTGAGTCGGGGGTGATAAGCATCTTCGTCAAGGCTGCTTCTACCGCTAACTTGCACTTGAAAGTCTATGGCATGAAAACCGAAGAATAAACACCGAATATAGGAGATATAGATATATGAATACAAGGGTAATAAAACTGCTGTTTGCAGCAATCGCTTTTCACTTTTCACTTTTCACTTTTCACTGTGCTACGGCACAGAACGTTACCGCAGCCAAGATAGCCTGTCCCAACAATATATGGGTGAACAGCTACAACGGTGTGATGTTCCATCAGCGGACGGACCTCTCCATCCCCAACCGCGATATGCGGATGGAAGCCATCTTCTACTACAACAGTTCTGCCAACCGCTCCAATCGCGGCTACGGCAATGGCTGGTCGTTGGGATGCGAGTTGAGCTACGTTCAGACCGACACCTCCATTATTATTGTACAAGGCGATGGTCGCAAAGATGAGTTCCTTGCATCTGGTAGCAGCTATGTGGCTCCCGCTGGAGTGTTCAGTACGCTGACATCAGAGAACGGCGGCTTTCTGCTGACCACTAAAGATGGCGTAAAGTACCACTTTGCCGATGTCTCGCACCACAAGGTGACAAGCATCACTACACGCAGTGGCAACACAGAGAACTACGCCTACGAAGGAGGCAGACTGATGTCCATCACCGATGCGGCAGGCCGTGCCATCCGCTTCCACTATACTGACACGCTGATGACATCCATCACCACCTCGTTCGACAGCCGCATCTGGAGCTACGTTTATGACACTGTGGGTAACCTCACGAGCCGTACCGACCCCAAGGGGCTGACGCTTTATTTCGGCTACAATGCCCAGAACCGTCTCTCTTCGCTGACTGATGCTGACGGCTACACCACCACCATCACCTACAACCTTGAAGGCACTGCCCATCGTGTGCAGACGGCCAATACCGACAAGAGCATACGTTACGAGCCTACCAGCAACCAGACCATCGTGGTGGACTATGTGGATGAAAACAACGCCCAGTTCACAACCTATAGGTGGGATAATCAAGGCCGTGTGGTGTCGAAGACGGGCAACTGCTGTGGTATGAGCAACAGCTATGTCTATGATGCTGACAACAATGTTATCAGTATCACCGATGCTAACGGACACACCTCCACCTATACCTACGACGAGCGTGGAAACAAGACCTCCTCCACCAATGCCTTCGGTCAGACAGAATACTACACCTACAACGACCTCAACAAAGTAACTTCGTTTACCGACCGTCGAGGGAATACTACTACCTACTCTTACGACGCCAACGGCAATTTGACGCAGATTGAAGACCCTCTGCATCACACCACACAGTACACCTACAACCAATATGGTCAGTTGCTTACCTCCACTGATGCCAACGGCCACACCCAGACACTGGCTTACGACCAGTATGGCAATCTCTCCACCATCACCGATGCGTTGGGTAATGTTACCACCATGACTTATACCGAAGCAGGACTGATTGCCACCATCACCGAACCATCAGGTGCTGTCACCAACTACACCTACGATGCAACCGAGCAGCTCACCGCTGTTCGTGATGCTCTGGGCAACACGCAGTCTATGCAATATGACGGCAGAGGCAACACCACCGTCACTGCCGATGCCTTGGGACGTACCACGACAAATGTCTATGACGAAAACAGCCGTGTGATTTCCAAAACAGAGTCACTGGGTAAAGTCTCAACCATCAGTTATGATGCCCGTGGCAATGTCTTACAAACTACCGATGCCATAGGCGGCACTATGCGCTATTTCTATGACGACCGCAACCAACTGACCGAGGTGATTGATGCTGCTGGTGATACCACCCGCTATGCCTACGATGCGGTGGGCAACCTTATTGGCACCCGCACTCCTATGGGTCGGGAGATTGTTTACACCTACGATGTGGAGGACCGTCTCGTAGAGACTTCCGACCAACAAGGCACTATTGAACGCCGCCGCTACGATGCCTACGGCAACCTCGTCTCGCAGGTGGATGCATCGGGCGACAGCGTTAGGTATGAATATGATGCCGTCAACCGCCTCACCGCATTCTATGACGCTTTGGGCAACGGCACCTACTTCGGATACGACAACGTAGGCAACCAAATCTCCATCACCGATGCCTTGGGCAACACCACCACACGTGCATACGATGCAATGAACCGTATGGTGTCGGAGACTGATGCTTTGAACAACACCACTACATATACTTACGATGCCGCAGGACGCCTGCTCTCAATCACCGATGCTATGGGACGTACCACAGCCTACGAGTACGATGCTGTGGGTCGGTTGGTGAACATATCTTTTGCCAACGGCAAAAACCGCCACTTCTGGTACGATGCCGTAGGTAACTGCATCAAGGAACGCGACGAGATGGGTAGTGAGAAAGTGCATACTTACGATGCCCTCAACCGTCGTGTCTCCACAACCTATCCCGATGGCACAACAGATGCCTTCACCTACGACCTGAACGGCAATATGCTAACTGCCATCAATGCTTATGCCAACGAGACCTTTACATACGATGTCTCGGGACGTATGCTCAGCGAGACATTGAACGGCAAGACTACTACCTACGCATACAACCTCGTAGGACGTGAGATGACTCTTGCCTATCCTGGTGGCCGCACGGTGACACAACGCTACAATGTGCGAAACAATATGTCGGCCGTCTTGTCGGGAAACACACAGATTGCATCCTTCCAGTACGATGCCGACGGGAACCTCTTGTCCCGTACCTATTCGAGTGGCCTTTCTGCTAATTATTCCTACAACGCCAACAGTTCGCTGACCCAGATTGACGATGGCAATGCTCTGAATCTGACATTGACATACAATGCTGTGGGCGATATTACACAGATTCGCAACAACAACGACAGCTACCGCAGCGAGAAATACACATACGATGCTATTCGTCGCATAACTTCCTTCCAACGTGGCCGTCTGTCGGGCAGCAGTATGTACAATGTCTCTGCCCAGATGCAATATGCTATGGACGCTATGGGCAACCGCACTCAGACCACCAATCAAAATGGAACTGGTATCAATTACGCCACTAACAGTATGAATGCCTATACCACTGTTGGGGGAATCTCAATGCAGTATGATGCCGCCGGTAGCCTGCTGAACGACGGACAGCACAGCTACAGCTATGACTACAACCACCGTATGGTGGCTGTGGACAACGGCAACACAGCCGTCTACCGTTACGACGCCTTGGGTCGCCGCGTGATGCGGCAGACGGCTACCGAGACGCTCTATTACTACTATGCCGGCGACCAGGTCATCGAAGAACGCGATGCCTCAGATGTCGTTGTCGCCACCTACGTTTATGGCGACGGCATTGATAATGTGCTGCAGATGCAGCGTGGAGGCAATGACTACTATTACCACAAGAACCACCTCGGCAGCGTGATGGCCATCACCGATGCCAACGGTAGTGTGGTGGAACACTACGAGTACGACCCCTACGGAACACCGACTATATATGACGCCAATGGCAATATGATTTCCGCCTCTGCCATCGGCAACCATATCATGTTCACGGGGCGAGATTACGACTCCGAGACAGGTCTCTACTATTACCGTGCCCGCCACTACAATCCCTCCCTCGGCCGCTTTATGCAGTACGACCCGATGATGTACATCGACGGGGCGAATCTATATCGTTATGTGAAAAATAATCCAATATACTACATTGATAGAGATGGGCAGTTTGCACAAGCCTTAATAGGTGCAGGAATAGGTGCAGGACTTTCTATCATTGGACAATTATATAATAATGGGTCTGTTGACTGGGGAGAGGTTGGAATAGATGCATTATCAGGTGGTCTTACAGGACTATTGGGGCCTATGGGAGGGGTTTTGACATCTTTGTTAACTAGTGTAATAAAGGATATAAGAAGAGGTGAATGTATTGATGTAGGCACGGCACTATTAGATGGGGTGATGTCGATAGTTGGAAATGGTCTTTCGAGATATCTTAAAAAACATATGCAATCACAAATGGGTAAGGTGTATAATAATCAGTTGAGTAAAGCCAATGCTCTATACCAAAGCAAAACAAATATTAGTAAGTATCAAGCGGAGAAACTCGCTAATACACGTGCAATTAGAGAGACTAATAAAATCTATGAGAAAGGGAATGAAATTATTAATAAACATGATAATCTTCAGTCCTTTGTTTTGGGAATTTTGGATAAACTAATTGGCAGATTATTGGAAATGAATATGGACGATAACCAAACTGACGAAGATGATTGTATCGGAAGTAGAAAGTGTAGATTCAGAATCTTTGGTCGTGAATACTATTAATCATACAAGTAGGTTTTGATGAAAAGATGATAGTTATTGTCGAATTAATAAATGTAAGAAATGAAATACAAACACATTATAACAGTATTATTATTCACATGTGGCGTATTTACTGCATTTTCTCAAAACACGCACAATCCATGTGAAGAGGGTGACAACGAAAAGCCACCAACGACATTAACGCCATCGCCCACGCCACTGGGCGAGCATAACGCCACGGTCAATGCCTCGTGCGACCCCAATGAAATTGTGGGTACCATAGGCTATGATGCTAACCCCACGGACTCGCTCCATTGGGTAACTACGGCACAGCGGCTCAGCTACACCATCCGCTTCGAGAACGAACCGACCTTCGCTACAGCAGCGGCAATTAAGGTGGAGGTGCGTCTGCCGATAGATGCCAATATGGATGCATCTACCATCGGCATAGGCTCTTTCGGTTGGGGTAGCCACGTCTTCGCTGTGAACGGAGCCCCATCCACATACCAACGACGCATCGACTTGTCGGCAGAGTCTGGAATGTTCGTCGACGTGGTGGCAGGTCGTGACCTGGCACGCAACGAGGTGTTCTGGATTTTCCAGACCATTAACCCTTTCACAGGTCTGCCTCCCACGGGCATCCACGACGGCTTCCTCGCCATCAACGACTCTACCCACGCTGGCGAGGGCTTCGTGACCTTTATGGTCAAGCCCCGTAGCAACATCCAGACGGGCGACAGCATTGTGGCACAGGCCACCATCGTCTTTGATGTGAACGAAGAGATTCCTACCAACCGATGGCTTAATAGGATTGACAATGAAGCTCCGCAAACCCAGATGTCGCTACAACCCAACGCCACATTGGATTCCATCCACGTCACCTTCAGCGGCACCGACGCTGGTAGCGGCATCAAACAGTACCGTCTCTATGCCTCGCAGGACTACAGCAGCCTGCAGATGCTGGGTAGCTTTGCTCCCGACAGCAATGTGATGCTACCCATCGTGCTGGGCAGCAACTACCAGTTCTATTGCCTCGGTGAAGACAACGTGGGCAATGTCGAGACACTACGCGAACAACCCGACACCACTTTTGGTAGCAACCAAGTGGTAATCAACTCATCGGTACTCCCGTTGGGCAAAGGTACGGTGAGTGGCTCTGGTAACTACACCGTCAATACCGACGCCGCCTTACAGGCCACCTCAGTGGCTGGATACCACTTCGTGCGCTGGTCGGAAAATGGCCGCACACTCTCCAACGACTCCAACTATACCTTCGTTGCGGACCGTTCCAAGCAGCTAACCGCTCACTTTGCCATCAACGAATACACCTTGCAGACAACTGTGGCTACAGGCTCTGAATTGGAGGTGCGCGACAGTAGAGGCAATCTGGTTGCAAACGGTGCTACGGTGCATCATTTCGATACCTTGATTGTTACTGCCAGTGCGCAGCCTTGCTATACGCTCGGCTCGTTGACCCTTAACGGACAAGCCGTTGGCGCTAATGGGCTTGTGGTAGTGACTGCCGCACCCATTATCGCTACCACCGCGACAGCGAACTCTGTTACGCAGGTAGCCTTTGCCGACACTACCTGTCCTGGAACTGGATTCAACGGCTATGGTTTCAATATCTTGGGTACCGCAACACAGAACACTGGCACTACGACTTTCACCAACATCACAACTGGTGCAGACGGATGCGATAGCATAACCACGCTTAGCCTTACCATCCGCAACGCCCATACTATAACCTTTAATGCCAACGGCGGAAACGGCACAATCCGTACACAACAGGTTTGCAGCGGAGAAACAGAGGCTCTGCTGAACAACACCTTCACTAACGAAGGCTACAACTTTATGGGATGGAGCAGCAACCAGACTGCCACTACAGCCGAGTATATGGATGGCGCTTTCGTCAATACTACATCCGATATGACGCTGTATGCTGTATGGACCACAGCCTGCACTCATAAGACTCACACAGAACTACGCAACGTCTGCGGAAGCTATTCCTTCCGTGGACAGACGCTCACTGAAAGCGGCATATACGGAGATACTGTATTCAACGCCGTCGGTTGGCAATGCGATAGCATCTACCTGCTCAACCTCACCGTCAAACCCAATAGCTACACCTACGACACTGCCACGGCTTGCGGCAGCTACCGGTGGATCGATAACCACACCTATACCGCCAGCAGCGATGCTATCACCTATTCGCTGACCAACAATGTGGGTTGCGACAGCATCAAGATGCTCAACCTCACTATTAATCCCAACGCCACACTCTCATATAATTGCAACGGCGGCAACGGGACTATGTCTTCATTCACCGTCTGTGCCGGAGAACAGGCCGCTATAGCAGAAAACCTCTTCACTCGTGCCAAGTACAACTTCTCTGGATGGTCCACTACACCCGATGGTGAGGCTGAATATGCTAGTGGCAATACGCTCACATTAACGCAAAGCACCACACTGTATGCCGTGTGGACTCCTGCTTGCTACGATGTCTTCGACACCCTGCAGGTGGCTGCTTGCGAACAATACGCATTCGACAGTCGCAATCTCACCATCAGTGGTATCTACTCCAAACAGAAATATGGTGTGATTGCTGGTGGATGCGACAGTTCGTTGGTACTCAACCTGACCATCAACCACGGCACAACAAGCAAAGACTCGGTCGTTGCCTGCGACAGCTTCGTCTGGCACGGCAACACCTATACCACAAGCGGCACGTCGTCGTATCAAACCACTAATGCCGTTGGTTGCGACAGCACTGTGACGTTACATCTCACCATC
>Ga0310697_10004755_pt1 | contig 13333 bp, 13 predicted proteins | sample 172DNAGHGlowgp2_FD_203883 | JGI IMG/M metagenome (GOLD analysis project Ga0310697, IMG submission 203883) | Sheep rumen microbial communities from Palmerston North, Manawatu-Wanganui, New Zealand - 1728 DNA GHGlow gp2 (v2) (version 2) | ecosystem: Host-associated > Mammals > Digestive system >...
GTTGAGGTTATCAAGTCTTTTGATGATATAGTTCGACAAGGCCCTTTCATGGGGGTTGAGGTGCCAGCCATAGGATCTCGGTTACCAATAGTTGCCCCTGGCCTTGGTCTGGGTGTAAACCCTGGCCTTGGTCTGTACGGGGACGTCGTTGAAGTATATAAAACCTTGCCATTCAGAGATGCTAATGGTGCTATTAACAAGCACACGGTTGTGCCAATTACGACTGAATTGTTGGTGAGGAGTGGGTTAAAGACTTCATGTAAGATTCAATATGTTGCCGGAATATGGGTATATCCTTCAGATTTTTTCAACCCTCTCGATAGTGTTACGGGGAAGATGACGATTACAGAAAACACGCGGTCAATTCATTGGTATATGGCCTCTTGGAGTGACGAATCTCGCTTTTACAGGTTTCTTTCTAGATTGTACCATCGCTTAGTCGTAACATTCCGGTGTCATAATAGACATATTCTTTGATTGTTTCGTCATGTTACTGTTCATAATTTGTGTTTTATAGTTTAGTACCAAACATGTTTATTCCTTACAACGCATTAGTTTATTAAAAGTAATACCCGCCATACCCGTTGATGCTTATTAGAAGAAAGATTGTTTTCTTTTGAATGTTTTGAATTAGATCTATGCCTCTTCTTCCTGCTTCTTGGTACTATCCCGTACATCTTATTTGCGTTTCTATACTATCTTTATATGCCTCATTTATCCTATCGAATTGTGACAACAATAGACTGATAGCTCAAAAGAAATCTCTCAATGTAGTTTATATTTATGCTATTTTGTTCATCATTATCGTTGGCTTGCGTCCAATCGGAGCTAAAGAATTTGGTGATTCGGGAACCTATGCGGCAGTTTATGGCGCATTTCAGAGAGGTTGGTTAGATTCAAGCGATGGATTAGGTGGTGATTGGCTGTGGAATAGTTTTATGTTCTACTGCTCTTCTTTTTTACCTATTAACCTGTTCTTTTTATTAGTTGAGTTTTTATATGTTTTCCCCTTAATTGTTGCATGCAAAAGATGGTCGTATTGTAATTCATCATTATTATTGTTGTTTGCTCTCGGAGCGTTCTCCTTCTTTTCATATGGGACCAATGGACTTAGAAACGGAATGGCATGTAGCTTTGCAGTATTGGCCCTAACTTATATTGGAGGAAGTAAAAAGGATAAACTAATATGGGCATTCCTGTGTTTTTTGGCGATCTTCAACCATAAATCCACGTCTCTCCCAATAATAGCGATGTTATTTACATATCTTTATCCAAAACCGAAGCCGATGTTCTTTTTTTGGATAGGATCTATTTTAATAAGCATCATAGCCGGTAGTACTGTTTCGAGCTTTTTTGAGTCTCTTGGGTTTGATGAAAGAATGACTACATATCTAGACACATCTGACAGTGAATTGTTCGAGTCTTTCTCTCATTCGGGATTCCGTTGGGATTTTCTATTATACAGTTTTATGCCGATTCTCTTGGGGTGGTATGTCCTGTTTCGGCGAAAAGCAGAAATTAAACTTGATTATATGCTATTACTAGGAACGTATATCTATAGCAATTCTTTCTGGGTCATGGTTATAAGAGCAGCATACTCAAATCGTTTTGCTTATCTCTCGTGGTTCTTATATCCTTTTGTATTAGCTTACCCTCTCTTAGAACTAAATATCGTACCTAATCAAGGGCGTCGCCTATCTGCCATTATTATGATATTACATTTAGGCTTTACCTTGATTATGTTTCTAAGATGATGGGATGTACATCGCGAACAATTGCTTAACAGTATGAAAGTATTACATATTATTACTTGTGTGGCCGACTCTGGTGGCTCAGAGAAGTTGATGGAGGATTTGTTGCCAGGTCTTCGGAGACAAGGCATCGATATCTCATGTTTGGTATTCAATGGTTTTGATTCTCAGAATCGGCGCTTATTAGAAAAGGAGGGAATCAAAGTTTACGAACTCGGTCATAATGCTCATTATTATAATCCACTATTCTTCTTTAAACTCATCCCTTATCTTCGCCGATTTGATATTGTTCATGCCCACAATACTCCCGCGGTTTTATTTACGGCTCTTTCAGGTTTGTTTGGGACGGCTCACCTTGTTATGACTGTCCATAGTGCAGAAGGTAAGCTCCGTAACTTTTGGTGGGGGCGCCTTATAGATAAATGGATATATAGGCATTTCGGTACTATTATATGCTGTTCGTCGATTGCAGAACAGAATCTATTAAAAGAATACCCATTTTTGAAAGATAAAACCATCACAATTAATAATGGCGTAAATCTTAGCAAGTTTATTGATGCGAGTCCAAGTAAAGAAATCTTGGAGAATGCAGATAAAAGAGTAACGATGGTCGCACGTTTCAGAAAAGAGAAAAACCATATGGCGCTAATTGATGCGTTGAAGTTTTTACCGGACGCATTTCATGTTTTCTTCGTTGGAGATGGAGATACGAAGAATGCTTGTGAAATGTATGCATGCGACTGTCAGGTTGCCCAAAGAGTCCATTTTTTAGGATTACGCACAGATGTTCCTTCGATATTAAAAGCGTCGGATTATATTGTTCTTTCCTCAAGATTTGAAGGGCTGTCTCTTTCTTCAATTGAAGGAATGGCGGCAGGAAAACCCTTTATTGCAAGTGATGTTAATGGCTTAAGGGAGGTTGTTGGTGGAGCTGGTGTTTTATTCCCTGAGGGAGATGGAAAGAGTCTGGCAGAAGTCATTATTGATTTAGAGACGAACCCTAAGAAATACCTAGATATAGCGAAACAATGTGCAGAAAGAGCGATGCAATATAGTATTTCTAACATGATTGCTGGGTATCGTGAAGTTTATCTTAGAATAGAATAAAAGATAGACATTGCTATGAATAAAAGGAAGACATTGACGGTTTTCACTCCCACTTATAATCGTATTAAAACGATAAAAAGGACTTATAAGAGTTTATGTGAGCAGACAAATACTGATGTCGACTGGCTAATCATTGATGACGGATCATTTGATGGGTGCCGCAATTGGGTTTTTTCATTGGGAGAAATAGTTGATAGAGACGGTACTGTTTTTGATTGGATGGGGCGGCCTCTTTGTGAGAAAAGTGAGAATCATTTTGTGGTTCAAGCGGGGTTTTTACGAATTGAATATATCTATAAACCCAATGGGGGGCTATACACGGGTTATAATGTTGCTTTTTCTGTGATTCAGAGCGAGTTATGTGTTTGTATCGATTCGGATGATTATCTTCCATCGAATGCTGTTGAAATAATAACGAAAAAGTGGCAGGAACTATCTGTAAATCAGCGCCAGCAAATTGGTGGGATTGCAGGTTTAGATTATAACGTTGTTGACAAGAGCCCTATTGGTGGTGTCTTCAAGATAAAATCCCCAATTGCTTTTGTCCAAGATATGGGTCATATCGGTGACTGTAAATTTGTGTTTAGAACTGATGCCATAAGGCGTTTTGCTCCACAGATAGGATTTGAGGGGGAAAAGGATTTTAATCCTCACTTTATGCAAATGCAATTGTTTGATGAGTATCCTATGTTGGTAATTAATGAGAATTTATGCTGGGTTGAGTATCAATATGGCAACGATTCAATGTCACAAGCGATATTTAAACAGTACTTAAGGTCTCCAAAGAGTTTTGCTAAATATAGGTTACAAGAATTAGCGCTAAAACGGGGTAATAGTTTTCTCAAAAAAATACGATTAAGCGCCCATTATGTGTCTTCGTGTATTTTCTCAAAAGATAGAGATTGGTTGAAGAATTCCAATAGCAGAATATTAACTATAATATCTATTCCGTTTGGTGCATTTCTTTGTCTATACATAAAAGCAAAGGCTATTTCACAATATTAATTGGTTTTGATTCATAGTTACTCGTTTTCAAGAATGAATAGTATACTCATTATCGGGAAAGATAGCTATATTGGTAATCATGTTGACAAGTGGCTAACTAGGGCTGGTTTTTGTGTTGAACAACTCGATGTCCTGGTTGAAGATTGGAGAGTATTTGATTATTCGGTGTTTGATGTTGTTATTCATGTCGCAGGAATTGTTCATCAACCTAAGTGCAAAAACTGGGATTTGTATAAGCGAGTCAACACTGATATGCCAATCGCCATAGCTACGATGGCTAAAGAACAAGGCGTAAAGCAGTATGTGTTTTTTAGTACAATGGGAGTTTATGGGCTGCATAAGAAACTGAGAAAAAACGTTGTGGAGAATGATACTCCCTTACTTAGCGAGTCCATGTATGGAAAGAGTAAAAGGCTAGCTGAGGAAGGGCTTTTCAAACTACAGGATAATTCGTTTACCGTAACATGTGTCCGCCCGCCAAGCGTTTATGGCAAAGGCTGCCGAGGAGGATATATAACAGGGTTCACTACTATCGCAAGGAGATTTCCGGTGATACCCTATGCATATCAGGATGTCAAGCAGAGTATGCTTTTTATTGATAACTTATGCGAACTTGTTCGACTTTTGGTCAAGAATAGGATGTCCGGAGTTTTCTGTCCACAAGACGATGTCGCCGTATCCGCCAATGAAATATTGTCTACGATTTCTGAAGGAATTGGCAAGCATTATAGATCGTCAAAGATGCTTGGATGGTTTGTTAAGCTTCTCCGTTTTTTGCCAATTGTAAATAAAGTATATGGGGGAATAGAGTATGACAAGGAGTTATCGCAAATCGAGGGTTTAAACTATGTCGTAACTCCATTTCATGAAGCAATGATAAGTACTGTCAAATAATTGCTGGACAAGTGAAAAAAAGAAATAGAATAGGCTTCATCGTTGCCATCCCAGGTACTGCCCAGTCATTCTTAGCAGACCATATTCGGGCACTATCAAAGGAATACGATGTCTATTTGGTCGCAAATAGCGTATTGCCTGAAGCGATGAAGAATCTCCCATTGGCAGGATACCATATCGTCGAGATTGAGCGTGGGATTTCACTTCTAAACGACATCAAAGGAGTATTTGCCCTTAAGAGTTATTTCAAAGCGATACATTTTGATGCGGTGCATTCGGTGACGCCCAAGGCCGGCTTGTTGACGGCTCTTGCCGGTTTCTTAGCTCGAGTTCCTTTTCGCATCCATATTTTCACAGGACAGGTTTGGGCGAATAAAAATGGGTTTGTCCGATGGATGCTCAAGTCAATGGACAAGATTATTGCGGGGCTGAATACTCATATCCTTGTTGATGGGGAAGGACAGAGACAGTATCTGATTCAAAATGGAGTGGTCACGAACGATAAATCCCAGGTATTAGGAAAGGGATCGATAAGCGGCGTTAATCTGGAGCGGTTCTCTCCACGTCAAGAGGTTCGTGATGCCATCCGTAAGGAACTGAAGAATTCAGATGGAAAGATTGTTTTTGTCTTTCTGGGCCGCCTCAATCATGACAAGGGCTTGTACAAGTTGCTGCCTGCATTCAATCGACTTGCTGGAGAAAGAGAGAATGTTTATCTCTTACTGGTGGGGCGAGACGAGGAGGATGTCGCTTCCCATTTTGCTGAGTACAAGCATATCGTTCCAGGTGAGAACTTTTGCTTTTATGGCTTAACGAATGAGCCGCAAAAGTTACTACAGGCAGGCGACGTCTTCGTGCTACCTACTTACCGCGAAGGCTTCGGCTCCAGTGTCATCGAAGCTTCCGCCATGGGCCTTCCGGTCATCTGCTCTGATGCTTATGGTGTCATGGATGCGATGGTGGACAATGTGACCGGGCTGAGGTGTAAAGTGGGTGATGTTGAGAGTTTGTATAAAGCGATGTCAGCATTCGTGGATAACCCTGAACTGATTTCTCGGCTTGGAAAAGCAGGCCGTGAGCGCGTTGAGGCCGATTTTGACGGCAAAGAAATGTCGCGTCTGTGGGTGGAGTTCTATCGTAAACTCTTTGCCGCGGGGTAAATACGACAGTTATGGATAAAAAGTCTGGACTAGATTGGCTTAAAAGAATATCCCGCTGGTATTTCGGCCGGAATGCGCTGCTTTACAGCGTGGTATTGGCGGATACGGTGATTGTATTCTTATCCAGCGCATTCGTTTACTGGGCATTCCACCGAACGGGGAGTATGTTCGAGCATCGTTTTGCAATGCTCTACCCTGCCATCATGCTTTCTTTGCTGAGCTGGGTGGGATCGCGTGTTTTCCGGACCTACTCAGGGGTTTTTATTCGGGTTTTGTAGACTTGCCGAAAGTGTGCTATGTGAAATGCTACGACCTTTATCATGGCAGTCGGATTATGCTATCTGTCCAATGGTTTAGGCGTTGCCGCTCTTACAGCATTTAAACCGTTTCAGTTGTTTGCAACCTTCATCCTTGCTACCTTATTGATGTGTGTGAAGCGTATCGCCATCAAGACGCTCTATGAGATCACGAATACTGGCGCGCAGGCGATGTGAGTGCTCATCTACGGAGCGATGACAGGCGGTGTGGCGGTGGCCAAGAGCATCCGGGCGCAGATGTCGGCGCGCTTCGAACTGCGGGGCTTCATCTCGCACGACAGCCATCTCAAAGGGATGCAGATGATGGGTGTGCGGGTGTATACGCTGTACGAGGACCTCCTGAACGAGATGGAAGGCACGAAACCGACGTTCCACGATAAGATCATGATTGCCCAGGTTTGCGAGTATGATTATGACGAGGTCGCACGGGACATTGATGAACTCGTGGTGGAAATCGCCAAGAAGTTCGATAACAGGGAAACATTCCGCCAGATGAAGGATACTGTGCCGGAGTATTAAAGCAATAATTCGGTGAGGTGCTGGATAAATGAGTAATAAATGGAAGTTGAAGAATATGTACAAGAATTGTGTTAAGAGAGTTTTCGACTTTTTGATTTCTCTCATAGTCCTTCTTCTAATCGGCTGGTTCCTCGCCCTTATCACCCTTTGGCTCCATTTTGCGAATAAGGGCGCGGGGGCTTTCTTCCTGCAGGATCGCCCTGGGAAGAATGCAAAGATCTTCAAGATTATTAAGTTCAAGACAATGACGGATGACAGGGATGCAATTGGGAATCTTCTTCCAGATTCTCAGAGACTTACTAAAGTCGGCAAGTTTATTCGAAGTACTTCAATTGACGAATTGCCGCAGCTAATTAATGTTTTGAAAGGAGATATGGCGCTCATTGGACCACGCCCTTTGCGTGTTCATTATTTGTCCCTTTACTCGAAGGAACAGTCTCGTCGTCATGAAGTGCGCCCTGGTATATCCGGTTGGGCCCAATGCCATGGCAGAAATGCAATTACTTGGACAGAGAAATTCAAACTGGATGTCTGGTATGTGGACCATTGTACGTTGTGGACTGACATCCGTGTGGTTTTATTGACGATTAAGAACGTACTTATGCGAAAAGGTATTAATTCGTCAGAAGCAGTAACAATGTATCCATTTAACGGTCATAACTAAAAACATCATGCGCAGTGTAATCATTGGTGCCGGTACGTACGGCGAGGTTTATTTGGCATACCTTCAAGAGGAAGGGATAGATGTGGTCGGATTCCTTGATGACGATCCAAGGTTTGTTGGCAAGAGTATAAGTGGCATCCCTGTCTTGGGTGGCGTTTCGAGACTATATGATTTGAAGGAAACTGAAAACGTTGAAGCGGTGTATTGCCCTCTTGGTAACAATAAGCTAAGAGTTAAGTTTTTGTCGACGGCTAAGGACTTGGGCTACTCCATTCCCAACTACATTCACCCCTCCGTATGCATTTCGCCCAACGTTACAATTGGAGAAGGTGTTTATATTCTTCTGGGGGCGAGGATTATGCCCCATACGGTAATAAAAAACTATGTGATGATTAGTATGGGCGTTCTTTTGGCGCATCACAATGTTTTAGAAGAAGGCGTATTCCTTTCAACAGGATGCAATTTCGGGGCCTCTATTCATGCTCACAAGTATGCATATTGCGGAATTGGATCCACGATTATGACGGGGCTCCATGAATTGGGCGAAGATTGTTTGATCGGAGCAGGCGCTGTTGTGATTAAGGATGTCCCGGATAGGGCAGTAATGGCGGGCGTTCCTGCGAAGTTGTTGAGAATCAAGGATGAATAAGATAGTTCTATTGTGGTATCATATGTAACGGCGGACGAAGCAGTATCTCGAATCAAGTCCGGTAGCCATATTCACATAGCCTCTGCATCACAAGTGCCGAGTATCCTGATTGAAGCACTTTCTCGTAGGGTAGAGAATGAAGGAATAAAAGACTTGCATTTTCATCACTCGTACAGTGAAGGATATCCATTGTTCGCAGATAAAAGCTATGCGGGTGCATTCATTGATCAGCCTTTTTTCGTCGGGCCTCAAGTTCGTCCTTCTATATCAGAAGGTTATGCGGATTACTTGCCCGTTCATTTGTCTGAAACTCAATTGCTTTATCGTTCCGGAATCCTTCCTTGCGATGCGGCACTTATTATGGTGGCGCCCACAAGGGATGGAAAGGCTGTTTCATTAGGAGGAGATGTGGTTTGCTCCTTGGCTGCGATTGAGATGGCTAAGCAGGTGATAGCCGTTGTCAATCCAAATGTGCCATACACTTTTGGAGACGCAGTGATACCGATTAGGAAAATACATGCCTTCGTCTATGATGAGGCTCCTTTAGTGGAGACCACTGTCCCGGAATCCACGGAAATAGAAGTTGCCATTGGTAAAGAGTGTGCCGCCCTTGTCCCTGATGGGGCCTGCATTCAAATGGGTATCGGCTCATTGCCTAACGCCATTGCTGCACAGTTGCGTGATCATAAGCACTTAGGGATGCACACAGAAATGTTCTCCAATGGGCTGATGGAATTAATGAAGGCTGGCGTTCTGGATGGGACAAGGAAACAAATAGATTACGGGAAAGCCGTTTCTTCTTTTGTTCTTGGTGACAAAGAGCTATTTGACTTCGTGAATGAGAACTGGTCTGTCCTAATGATGGATATAAACTACACTAACAACCCTGGCATCATTTGCAGGAATGAAAATGTGGTCGCTCTGAATGCTGCTGTTGAAATTGACCTTTCCGGACAGGTCTGTGCAGATTCTGTGGGAAGTCGAGTGATATCGGGGACGGGAGGACAATTGGACTTCATTCGAGGTGCCAGTATGTCTCGTAAGGGAAAATCTATCGTTGCCACAACGTCTCGAACGAAGAAGGGGCAATCCAGAATTGTTTCCATGTTAAAGCATGGGGCCGGAGTGGTTACTCCGAGGGCTTCGATACAATGGGTGGTTACAGAGTACGGCGCTGTTAATCTTTATGGCCATTCCATTCAGGAGAGGGCAAATCTTTTGATTAACATTGCCCATCCGGACGATAGAGAAAGATTGGAAAGAGAGGCCTTCGATTTGTTTGGGCCTTATTTGAAGATGTACTCAGTTAAATAGTCGTCTCATTTCGTGTTATAAGGCAGGCATATGTGAAAGAATTGGATCGAAACAAACTTACTCTTCAGGTTCGGTGAACCTCAGCGCTTCAATGACAAGGTAATCTTTTCGGATAAGGTTAGATTTAACAGGTTGTACTATCTGCATCACTATTCATTTTGGATGGGTATTAAGATGAATACTGTTTTAGTGTTAGGAAAGCCGATGGACAATAGCATGGAGACGATATCGGCTTCTACTTAACTACAAAACAACCATGATTATCTTGTTCTCTTTTTTGAGATAAGTATGTGGTCTCACACACAGGTATGGCGACGGTATATTTGAAAATGAAAAGTAGTTCCAGACGAGATTTAGGTATAGTTGTACTTCGCACTTTTGCGATGTTGATGATTGTACTTTGCCACTTTTTTACTTGGGGGGGGGTATCGTATCTTCCTCAGTTTCTGAGTGTTGGTGTATTTGTCTTTCTCCTAATTTCTGGCTGGCTATATAGTGATAAGGATATACAAGCGCCTTTTAGGTGGCTATATGAAAGATGGAAGAAAATATGTATTCCAATACTAATCTGGGTATTGTTCGTTTGCTCGGTCTCGCTGTGTTTTTATCATCAGAGAATAGGAATTCGGGATTTGCTTTTGCTGGTTTCAAATCTGCAAGGGCTGTCTTGGATTCTCCCTTTCTTTCCGCATTTGTCTGGCGAAGGACTTGTGTTTGGCTTAGCACACCTTTGGTTCATTACCGTTCTGTTTTGTTGTTATTTTCTACTGTGTTTCAGGTCCATTTATAAGAACGATTTGATAGTCTGTCTGCTCTTATTCGCATTGTCTATCTGTTTAGGACTTGTTGGGATCAATCTTTTTTATCTGACGTGTTTTTTCTTAGGCAGCACTCTGAAGAAAGTTAGGCTAACACGATTGCGAGTTTTTATTATCACTTGTATAATGATTCTCGCCGTTATCGTTAGACTTGTTGGGCGCCACTTTTTGGACGGAACGTCATACTATAACGTGATCATTGTAAGCATCACACAGATCATTATTTCCGTATGGCTATTTGTATTGATTAAGTGGCTTGTCGACAATCTTAGTTATGCTCAAAAAAAGGCGGATAATTGGCTCATGCAGAAGGGAGATATATTATCTTATCATATCTATATTACGCATTATCTATACCTTTGTCCGCTATTCAATCTTCATTCTTTCACCAAATCTCTTTTTTTTCAAGTAATAGCGTTTATAGTGTTAACTCTAATAAGCGCCGTTTTGTTAAAATGGATTTCCGATAAGTCAATTAAGTATTTGAGCAGAGTGCTGGCGTTTTCTAAATGATTTGTGTCTATGTCGAGCTTTCCGATATACGTTCGTGCTTTCTTTCCTTATTTGCCAGTATGGCAATGAGTGATCATGGCTGTTGTCGGGTTGACATTGATGGGTATTTCATGGACGCGGGTTTCGACATATGAGGCAATCACATTTGGGGTAGGGGTTTTTAGGGGATTGTTCTTGTTGGAAGCGCTGGCTCTGGCTTGAATCGGCAGTCGTTGGGTGGAGCATCCCGGCTCTGACCTGACGACTGAAGTTCGGCGGATAGTGTCAGGCAAGAGGAGAACCTTATGTTAATGCTTTTCAGTACCGCGGTGTTTGAACCGTCCGGGTTCTTCCTGGCGGAGTTTCTGACATCGACGAAGCCGTTTAGTGTCGGGAGGCGGATTGGGCTTGTGGCCTTGGTCGGCTTTGGGTTGTCGCTATGCATTGAATGCATCCAGTTGGTTTTTAGTGTGGGGATTTTTGAGTTGACGGATCTGGTGCTGAATTCCGCCGGCGCGGTAGTCGGAGTAGGTATTTCATTGGTTATACATAGTATCATACAGTTATTTGCAAAAACAAAAGCTTATGGCTAACAATAATAATCCAAACTGGCTAGAACGCTTCGTCTCTGGTTACTTCAATAAGCGGGTTTTCCCTTACTGGTGCGTCGTGCTGGCGGATACGGCGATCGTGTTCGTGTCCACCGCTTTCGTCTATTGGGCATTCCACCGGACCGGAGTGATGTTCGAGCACCGCTTCTCGCTACTGTACCTTATGCTGCTGTACTCCATCCTTAGCTGGATCGGAGCCCGGGCGTTCCGGACATATTCGGGAGTGGTGCGGTATTCCGGGTTTGTGGACCTGCTCAAGGTGGTGTATGCCAATGCGTTGACCTGTGGATTGGCGGTCGCGGCGTACTACATTTTCAAGCATTTCGGGGTCTGGTCGATGGCGGAAATGAGGCCGTTGCAGATCTTCGCGACGTTCGTCCTGGCGGCGATGCTGATGCTGGTGATGCGGATGGTCGTGAAGACGCTCTATGACGTCGCGAACTCTAGCTCTCAGGCGATGCGGGTGCTGATCTATGGGGCTTTGTCCGGCGGCGCAGGCGTCGCTAAGTACATCCGGTCGGAGAATCCGGCGCGGTTTGAGCTGCGCGGATTCATCACGCACGAGAAACGCATCAAGGGAATGCAGATGCTGGGTGTGCCAGTGTATACGCTGGACGAGGACCTGGCCGAGATCGTGAAGAAGGAGGGCATCCAGGCGGTGCTCGTGAGCCCTTTGCGAGTCAATGAGTTCCGCGAGAACCAGAAGGTCCAGGACATCCTGATCGGCGCTGGCTGCAAGATCTACATGTCGCAGCAGGCGAAGGAGGCGAGCGTCAAGAACGGCGTCCTGAGCGACGAGGAAGTCGAGAACATGCAGCTCAAGGAGGTCTCCGTCGAGGACCTGCTGCCGCGCCAGGAGATCCGGGTCGATTTGAAATCGGTCGAGGAACTTCTCCGGGGCCGTCGCGTGCTAATCACGGGCTCCGCCGGCTCCATCGGCTCGGAAATCGTCCGCCAGGTCGCCGCCTTCAAGCCCGCGAAATTGATGTTGATTGACCAAGCGGAATCCCCCCAGCACGACATCCGCCTGATGATGAAGCGGGATTTCCCGGACATCCCTGCCGACGTGGTCGTCACCAGCATCGACCGCCGCACCAGGATGGAGTATATCTTCGAGTCCTTTAGGCCCGAGTACGTCTTCCACGCCGCAGCTTATAAGCACGTGCCCATGATGGAGGACAACCCTTCCGAGGCCGTTCTGAACAACATCGCCGGCACGAAGATCATCGCCGATCTGAGCGTGAAGTACGGGGTGGACAAGTTCGTGATGGTCTCGACGGACAAGGCTGTGAACCCGACGAATGTGATGGGCTGCTCCAAGCGCATCTGCGAGATTTATGTGCAGAGTTTGAACCAGAAGCTGAAGAAGGAAGCGAAAGGGGCGAACTACACGCAGTTCGTGACGACGCGGTTCGGTAATGTGCTGGGATCCAATGGCTCTGTGATTCCGTTGTTCCGTGAGCAGATCAAGAGGGGAGGGCCGGTGACGGTGACGGACGAGCGGATCGTGCGGTTCTTTATGCTTATCCCGGAGGCGTGTAAGCTCGTTCTGGAGGCCGGCACGAAAGGCAACGGCGGCGAGATCTTCGTGTTTGATATGGGCCAGCCCGTGAAGATTGCGGATCTGGCGAAGAGGATGATTGCGCTGTCTAATGCGAAGAATGTCGAAATCAAGTACACCGGCCTCCGCGAAGGCGAGAAGCTCTACGAAGAGGTCTTGAACGAGATGGAAGGCACGAAACCTACCTTCCACGAAAAGATCCGCATCGCCCAGGTGCGTGAATATGATTACGACGAAGTGGCGAAAGAAATTGACGACCTCGTGGACATCGCCAAGAAGTTCGACAACATGGACACCGTTCGGAAGATGAAGGAGATCGTGCCGGAGTACAAGAGCAACAACTCCGTGTACGAGGTGCTGGACAAGAAACCAGAATAGGCGATAGACGATGTCCCCTTCCGCGTCCTTCCTCCTTTATCTCGTCCGCCTCGGCATTCATCCCGAGACGGAATTGGTGCCGACGCCGCCTGA
>Ga0310697_10004756_pt1 | contig 13331 bp, 11 predicted proteins | sample 172DNAGHGlowgp2_FD_203883 | JGI IMG/M metagenome (GOLD analysis project Ga0310697, IMG submission 203883) | Sheep rumen microbial communities from Palmerston North, Manawatu-Wanganui, New Zealand - 1728 DNA GHGlow gp2 (v2) (version 2) | ecosystem: Host-associated > Mammals > Digestive system >...
GTTCAGCGTGAATCTTCGTCTTGATCTGTTTCGGACCGATAATCTGTTCAACGAAGCCCTGTTCGTCGATGATGAAGGTGGTGCGCACGGTGCCCATGTACTTACGCCCGTACATTGACTTCTCCTGCCAGACACCGAACTGCTCTACGAGCGTCTTGTCTACATCGGCTATCAGTGGGAAGTTCAGTTCGTGCTTCTCCTTGAACTTCAGATGCTTCTGGGCGTCGTCGACGCTTACGCCCACAACCTCCATTCCTGCCTCGGCCAGTTGCTGACGGTGGTCGCGGAAACTGCAGGCCTCGGCCGTGCAACCGCTCGTCAGATCCTTCGGATAGAAGTAAAGCACCAGTTTCTTACCAGCGAAATCGCTCAGGCGGATTTCGCGTCCATTCTCATCCTTGCCCAGTATTTCGGGCGCTTTGTCTCCAATATTCATAGTCGTGAAATGATGATGCTTGCAAAGGTGGAAAAAATGATTTTTCTTCTTTTATCTCTCTCAGAAGGCTTCCAGCATCCGCTTCAGTACCACGGAACACGAGATTTCGCGGTTGGCAGCCTCGGGGATGACCAGCGAGTTCTTCGATTCGATCACGTCGTCGGTCACGATGAGGTTGCGACGCACGGGCAGACAGTGCATGAACTTACCGTTGTTAGTCCACGACATGTGCTCAGTATCGACTGTCCAGGAACGGTCTTCGCAGGTTATCTTTCCGTAGTCTTGCGGGATGGTCACGCCAGGGTTCGACCAGTTCTTCGCATAGATGAAGTCGGCTCCCTCAAAGGCTTTCTTCTGGTCGTACTCTACACGGGCATTTCCAATGAACTTCGAATCCAGCTCATAGCCCTTCGGATGGGTAATCACGAGATCAACATCCTCGGCTGCGTTCATCCACTGAGCAAACGAGTTGGGAACAGCCTGTGGCAGGGCGCGGCAGTGAGGTGCCCAGGTGAGCACCACCTTCGGCCGTTCCACCGTCTTGTGCTCTTCAATCGTAATCAGGTCGGCAAATGCCTGTAGCGGATGCACGGTGGCTGTCTCCATGGCAAAGACGGGCTTGCCGCTGTATTTGATGAACTGTTGGAGTACTGTTTCGGCATAGTCATACTCACGGTCGGTCAGTCCGGCAAACGAACGTACCCCGATGATGTCGCAATAGCAGCCCATCACGGGAATGGCCTCCAGCAGGTGCTCGCTCTTGTCGCCGTCCATGATGACGCCGCGTTCTGTCTCCAGTTTCCATGCGCCTGCATTCACGTCGAGCACAATCACGTTCATGCCCAGGTTCATGGCAGCCTTTTGTGTGCTGAGGCGTGTGCGCAGTGAGTTGTTGAAGAATATCATCATGAGCGTTTTGTTCTTGCCCAGATGCTGATACTTGAAACGGTCGTTCTTAATCTCCATGGCCTCGGCCATTGCCTTCTCCAGCGGGCCGATGTCTTCTACGTTGATAAAACTCTTCATGTTGTCTTTTGTTGTTTATGTGTGATCGTGTTGTTACAGGGGATATTCCTCGAAGGCATAGAGCACCGTCGAGAGGTAGCGCTCGCCCGTATCGGGCAGCAGCACGACAATCCGCTTGCCTTCATTCTCCTGACGCTTGGCCACTTCGGCTGCAGCAAAGGCGGCAGCTCCGGCCGAGATGCCGACAAGTAGTCCCTCTTGCCGGGCCAGCTGGCGACCTGTGCGGATAGCATCGTCGTTGTCTACGTCGAACACCTCATCGATGACCGTTGCATCGTAGGTCTTGGGGATGAAGCCTGCTCCGATGCCCTGTATCTTGTGCGAACCGCTGGGCTTTCCGTTCAGTACCGCTGAGGTGGCAGGCTCCACGGCGATAATCTTCACGTCCGGATTCATCTCCTTCAGTCTCTTGCCGATGCCTGAGACGGTGCCGCCTGTTCCTACGCCAGCCACGAAGATGTCAATCTTGCCGTCGGTCTGTTCCCAGATTTCCATGCCGGTGGTCTCATAGTGCCGTTGTGGATTGGCAGGATTCTCAAACTGCTGCAAGATGACTGCGCCGGGGATGCTGTCGCGCAGCTCCTCGGCCACTCTGATGGCTCCGGCCATGCCTTCCTTTCCGCTCGTCAGCCGCACTTCGGCTCCGTAGGCCTTTACCAGGTTGCGACGCTCGGCACTCATGGTTTCGGGCATGGTCAGAATCAGCTTGTAACCTTTCACGGCAGAGACCAGGGCCAGGCCTACACCCGTGTTTCCGCTGGTCGGTTCAATGATGGTGGCACCGGGTTTCAGGATGCCTTTCCTTTCAGCATCTTCAATCATGGCCAGGGCGATGCGGTCTTTCACGCTGCCTCCAGGATTGAAGAATTCTACTTTGGCAATGATAGGAGTAGCAAGCCCGTTGGCCTGCGAATACTTGTTAAGCTCCACCAATGGAGTGTGGCCGATGAGCTCGGTCAGTTGTTTGGCTATTTTCATCATGATGATCTGTCAGAAAGACTATGCTTTCGTCGCAGTTAAGCCCGGCATGTGACGCAAATACGAACTGTACGCGCCTTCCAGACACCGCGTTTGTGACGTCCGTACACCGTGTACGTGACTTCCGTACACCGTGTACATGTGTCGTGTACACTTGGCAAATGCCTTGGAGCACAGTCTTTTCTACCTATGTTGTTACTTGTTTAGAACCTTCTTGGTCTCGCTTCCCACCTTGACGATATAGACGCCCTTCGTCACTCCGCTCAGGTTGACCTCTGTCTCGGCCTCTTTCGTGGTCACGGCGCGGACGATCTTACCGCTCATGTCGTAAACGGCGACGACCGATCCCTTGGGGGCACTGACGCGGAGCACACCGTCCTTCAGTGAGATGCCCGACGGCGATGTGCCGATGGTGGCGATGCCCGAAGCGCCTTCTGTGAAGAACATCTTCGAGAGACCGGCTAAGGGAAGCTTCGCTTCGCTGTTGTCGGTCAGATGGAGCACCATGTTACTGGCATCGAAGGTGATCTTCGAGATGTCACTTACGGCATAGCTGGTCTCACCGCCCGTTTGGGCTATGGTCAGGTAGGCATAGTTGTCGGCCGCTGCAATGCCGCTGACGGTGAGCATCAGACCCAGAAATAAATGTCTTAATGTCTTCATGTTCTGCTTGTTTCGTTTGTCTGTCTGCTTGCAAAGATACGAAAGTGTTAGGAGTATTCGCCTCTTCGTTAAGCATTTTTAACTGCTATTTCTCAATTCTGATACGAGCGTCTACTGCAATCACGCTGTTCTCGTCGGCCAGCAGCGGGTTGATGTCCATCTCCTTGATTTCGCGGGCAAAGCGGAGTAGGGTAGAGAGGCGCACGATGACCTCGGCGTATTTCTGCTCGTTGATGCCCCGCTGTCCGCGCGTACCTTTCAGAATCTTGTAGCCGCGCAGTGAGCGAATCATGGAGTAGGCCTCGTTGTAGGAGAGCGGAGCCAGACCCGACGACACGTCCTTCAGCACCTCGACGAAGATGCCGCCCAGGCCGCAGAGCACCACATGGCCGAAGCGCTCCTCATATTTCGCTCCGATGAACACCTCCGTGCCTTTCATCATCTTCTGTACCATCACAGCCTTGGCATCGGCTATCTGCATCATGCGGTCGAACTCGAGCGACAGGTGTTCAGCTGTTCGGATGTTGAGCGCCACGCCGCCCACGTCGCTCTTGTGGACGGGGCCAACGACCTTTGCCACTACAGGATAGCCCACCTTCTGGGCAAACGCCGTGAGCTCCTCCTTCGATGTGCTGACCATTTCGGGCACCATCGGGATGCCTGCACAGGCGAACAGCTCGCGCACCGTGTCGGGCGAGACGTAGCCGTTGTCTTTGATTCCGGCGATGATGTCCCTGATTCTGGGCACGTCAACGCCGAACAGTTCTATTTCGGGCGGAGCCGGCGGCGGGGTCTGCATGATCTGCGTCAGGGCTGTGGCCAGCGTCACCTCGTCGCTGAAGTTCACGTGGCCCTTCTTCAGGAACTCCTCCACCTCGGGGCCTGCCGTGTGCAGGCTGGGCAGGATGGGGAAGATGGGCTTGCGGCACGCTAAGATTTTCTTGTGCAGCACGTCGTAGGTCTCGTAGAGCGTCACCAGTCCGGGCGTTCCGAAGATGACCATGATGGCGTCGATATTGTCGAAGCGGTTCTCGCAGTAGTCGATGGCGATGCCCAAGTGTTCAGGGGTGCCCGTGGCAAGAATGTCGATGGGATTAGCTACCGACGAGCCGGGGTACAGCTTCGCCTTCAGTTCCTCGGCCACAGGTCCCTCTAACTTCGGCACCTGCAGGCCTCCCTTCGACAGTGCGTCGGTGAGCATCACGCCCGGGCCGCCCGCATGGGTCACGATGGCGAAGCGCTTCAGCTTAGAGTGTAGAGTGTAGAGTTTAGAGTTTGCTACCGCTGCAGAATCTGCACTCTCATGTGCGGTAGCAAGCTCTGCACTATTCGCTATAAACTTTACACTGTGAAAGATGCACCCCACGGTGGTCAGTTCCTCGCGGGAGTAGCACCTGACGATGCCTGCCTTGCGGAATAGAGCCTCGACGGCCGAGTCACTGCTGGCCATAGCGCCTGTATGGCTGCTGGCCGCACGGCTGCCGCTCTCGCTCGAACCTGCCTTGATGGCTGCGATGCGACAGCCTTTGCGGATGAGGCTGGCGGCATGGAACAGCAGTTTGTCGGGATTGGCGATGTTCTCGATGTAGAGCAGCTTCACGTGCGAGTCGGTCTCGGCGTTGAAGTGCTCGTCCATGTATTGCAGCACGTCTTCGATGCCAATCTGCTTGCCGTTGCCGATCGACCAGACGCTGTTGAACTGCAGCCCCTTGATGACAGCACTCTCCAAGATGAAGACGGCCGTCGCCCCGGAGCCGCTGATGAAGTCGACTCCCTTGGGGTTAAGATGGGGAATGGGCTTGGTGAATACCGAGTGGTGGTGGCGCGTGAGCAGACCGATGCAGTTGGGGCCTATCAGGGCGGCTCCATATTGCTGACAGGTGTCCAGGATGCGCTGTTCCAGGGCTGCTCCCTCCTTCGTTTCCTCACCGAAGCCTGCAGATATAATAACGAACGCGCGAACATTTTTTTCTTTTGCCAGCAGCTCCACCGTGTCAGGGCACAGCTTGGCAGGAATCACGAGGATGGCCAGCTCGGTGGGAGGCAGCTCGCGGGCATCGTGAAACACCTTGATGCCCTGCACTTCGTCCTCCTTGGGGTTTACGACGCGCAGGGTGCCGCCGTAGCCACCGTTCAACAGATTGCGCACCACAGCGCCGCCAGGCTTGTGTACGTTGTTAGAGCCGCCAATGACGACGATGCTCTCCGGTTGTAGCAGTTCTCGGTTAATCATGCTGCAAATATACGAAAAAACTGGATAACCCGTATGTTTTCGGGGAATTATTTGCAACAAATTCTCTGCAGGTGAATGTGTCGAAAACAAGGCCCTTTACAATTCAGTACGAATTACGATGCAATTCAGCCTGAATTACACGACAATTCAGCCTGAATTGCAAGCTAATTCAGTACGAATTGCAAAAGGTCTCGCCGGAGGCTGTGAAACGGCAGGGGCTTTGAAGGATGAAAGGCAAGGAAAAAGTGCAAAAAACCGCTGCGACAAGCGCGGGTTCCGGAAAACTTTTGTATCTTTGTAACGCATAAAAACTAACAGTTGAAAGCAACAATGAGAAAAACGGTTCTTTTGCTCTGCCTGCTGGGCTTCGTGCCTGTGTCGGCCCAGACATGGTCGCTCGTGTGGAGCGACGAGTTTAATCGTGACGGACGCCCCGACGAGGCGACGTGGAACTACGAACAGGGCTTCGTGCGCAATGAGGAAGCCCAGTGGTATCAGCCGGCCAATGCCTGGCAGCAAGACGGACTGCTCGTCATTGAAGCCCGCAAGGAGCGGCGCCCGAACCCGACCTATCAGGCCGGCAGCCGGCAGTGGGGGCGGCGGCGCGAGCACATTGAATACACCTCGGCCTGCCTCACGACGATGGGGAAGCGCGAGTTCTGCTATGGCCGTCTGGAGGTGAGTGCCCGCATTCCGACGGCAGGCGGTGCCTGGCCGGCCATCTGGACGCTGGGCTATGGGCAGGAGTGGCCGTCGTGTGGAGAGATAGACTTGATGGAGTATTATCGCATCGATGGTCGTCCGCACATCCTGGCTAATGTGGCCTGGGGCAACGACCGCCGCTATGATGCCGTCTGGCGCAGTCGGAAGGTGCCCTTCACTCACTTCACCGACCGTGATGCTTCGTGGGCACAGCGGTTCCACGTGTGGCGCATGGATTGGGACGAGACGTCTGTCCGACTCTATCTTGACGACGAACTGCTGAACGAGGTGCCGCTCTCAGAGACTGTCAATGGGCAGATCGGCCGGGGCTCGAACCCCTTCACCCGTCCGCAGTACGTGCTGCTGAATCTGGCCCTGGGCGGCATGAACGGCGGAAAAATTGACGATGAGGCCCTGCCCATGCGCTATGAGATAGACTACGTGCGTGTATATGAGAAGCGTTGAGCAGGGCGTAATAATCGATGCTTGGCTATGCAAAATGACAGGAAAAAGGCAAAATTGCTGTCATTTTGCAAAATATTCCGGAAAAAGGCTTGCTGATTTGTAAAATAGTTGTACCTTTGCAGGCGTTTTTTGATAGCAAAGGAACTAAGTTATGAGTAAACTGATAAAACCAATCGGTTACCAGCAGCTGCTGGACACGAAACAGACCGAGCAGGGTATCAAACTGATCAAGGAGTTTTTCCAGCAGAATCTCTCGACGGAACTGCGGTTGCGCCGTGTCACTGCACCGCTCTTCGTGCTGAAGGGTTTGGGTATCAACGACGATCTGAACGGTGTAGAGCGACCCGTGTCGTTCCCCATCAAGGACTTGGACGACGCCCGGGCAGAGGTGGTGCACTCATTGGCAAAGTGGAAGCGCCTCACGCTGGCCGAGTATGCGATAGAACGTGGCTACGGCATCTATACCGACATGAACGCCATCCGCGCCGATGAAGAGCTGGACAACCTGCATTCACTCTACGTGGACCAGTGGGACTGGGAGGCAGTCATCGCCAAGGAAGACCGTACGGTGGCTTTCCTGAAGAACATTGTGGAGCGCATCTATGCTGCCATCCGCCGCACGGAATATCTCGTCTGCGAGACCTATCCGCAGCTGAAGCCTTTCCTGCCGGAAAAAATACACTTCATTCATGCCGAGGAACTGCTTCAGCTCTATCCTGACAAGACACCGAAGGAGCGTGAGGATGCCATCTGCGAGAAGTATGGAGCCGTGTTTATCATCGGCATTGGCGGCAAATTGGCTAATGGTGAGAAACACGACGGCCGCGCTCCTGACTACGATGACTGGTCGACGGTGGCTGAGGACGGTCGTGCGGGTCTTAATGGCGACATCCTCATCTGGTACCCAGTCTTGGGTCGCTCGTTCGAGTTGTCGTCGATGGGCATCCGTGTCGACAAAGAGTCGTTGCTGCGCCAGTTGAAGATTGAGGGCAAGGAGGATCGCGAACAGCTTTACTTCCATCAGCAGCTCCTCAACGACCGCCTGCCGTTGAGCATCGGTGGAGGCATCGGTCAGAGCCGTCTCTGCATGGTTCTGTTGCAGAAAGCCCACATCGGAGAGATTCAGGCTTCCATCTGGCCCGACGATATGCGTCGCGAGTGCCGTCAGTTAGGCATGCCGCTCATCTGATAAAAATAATGAACTGTGATAGCTCAGACGAGTGTGATACCCTCGTCTGAGATGGTAATAAGCCGTCGGCGGTAAAGATCGCCGATGGCTTTCTTGTAGGCTTTCTTCGATACCTTGAAACGGTCGGCAATCAGCTCCGACGGACTCTTGTCGGAGAGGTCGCAATGGCCGTTGTTCTCGTAGAGGTAGCGCAGAAGCACCTCGGCAAAGTCGAGCGTGTGCTGGCGACCGGTGGACTGCAGGGTGAGGTCGATCTTGCCGTCTGCCCTTACGTGGTCGACATAGGCCGTGAGGCGGTTGCCCGAGTGGAGTGGCTGGAAAATCTGATTGTCGTAGAGCTGTCCCTGATAGCGGTTGTCTACAATGCACTTGAAGCCGAGGTCGGTCTTCTGCCAGATGAGGCAGTCGATGGCATCGCCGTGCTTGAGGAGGGGGATGGGCTTGTCTGTCTCTTCCTGCGCTGTTGGTTGCGATGGCATCGCAACACACGGGACGAGCAGCTTATCTACCTTTGCGGTCGCCATGAGCCGGTGGCTCTCTTCGTCTTCCTTCACATAGACAATATAGTGATTGCCCTGCACCATCCGCTGTTTCTGTTCGCGGAAGGGGCAGAAGAGGTCTTTCATAGGCCCCCACTTGAGGAAAGCTCCGTACTGGTTGGTCCAAGCCACTTCGAGCCAGGCGAACTCGCCAACCTTGGCCAAAGGTGACTCGGTGGTAGCCACGATGCGCTCGTCTTGATCTAAGTAGATAAAGACTTGCAATTCGTCGCCGATATGCATCTGCGGGGTACAGTAGCGGCTGGGCAGCAGCACCTCACCTTCGTCGCCGCCGTCTAAATAGAGTCCGAAGTCGACTCGTTTTGTGATTCTAAGGGTGTTGTAGTCTCCGAGTTTAAGCATGGGCTTTCTGATGTGAGTGGGGTTTCAGCCTCTGTGTTTTGGCATGGGGCTTCTGATGTGAGTGGGGTTTCAGCCTCCGTGTTTTGGCATGGGCTTTCTGATGTGAGTGGGGGTTCAGTGACAAGCAGACCGTCGCGCATGTGGATGGTACGGTCGGTAAGTGTTGCCAGTTCTTCGTCGTGGGTGACGATGACGAAGGTCTGGCCGAAGCGGTCGCGCAGGTCGAAAAAGAGCTGGTGCAGTTCCTGCTTGTTCTTCGTGTCAAGCGAGCCGGAGGGCTCGTCGGCCAGAATCACGGCAGGGTTGTTCACCAAGGCACGGGCCACGGCCACGCGCTGCTTCTCACCGCCGGAGAGCTCGGCGGGCTTGTGGTGGGCACGGTCGGTCAGTCCCATGAAGGAGAGCAGTTCTTCGGCACGAGCCTTTGCTTCCTTGTTGGAATGTCCGGCAATGTATGCCGGAATCATGATGTTCTCGATGGCCGTAAACTCGGGCAGAAGCTGGTGGAACTGGAACACGAAGCCCAGATGCTTGTTACGGAAGTCGCTGAGCTGCTTTTGGGAGAGGGTGGTGACGTTGACGTCGTCAACGATTACCGAACCGGTGTCGGGCTTGTCAAGGGTGCCGATGATTTGCAGCAGTGTGGTCTTGCCAGCTCCGCTGGGGCCTACGATGCTTACCACCTCACCTTTCCCGATGGTGAGGTCAATGCCTTTGAGCACTTGAAGTGAGCCGAAACTCTTCGTGATATTCTTAATTTCTATCATGTTTTCTTGAAGGGACTAATGGGGCTAATAGGACTAATAAGACCAATGGGACCAATAGGACTGATGGGGCTAAAGGGGCCAATGGGACTAATAGGGTTGCCCCTATTCTTCTTTCTGGTGTGGGCGCTGGTAATGTATCCACCGCAGGAGCATGTCGTAGATGGAGTTCTCCTCGTGGTGCTGGGCCTCGGTGAAGCTCATGCGATCTTCCTTCTGGTCGCCGTACTGGTCGGGGAAGATGATCATGAGGTTGGTTCCTGAGAAGTATTTTGTCAACTCGTCGGGCAGACGATCGAGGGCCGCCTTGTAGCTGATGGTGCCCTTACGGGCTGTCACCACGACAAACAGATGATCCTTTTCGATGCCGGCAGCCATCGTGGGCAGTTCGTTCCAGTGAGCCATGAATTTATACTCGCCGCGCACACTGGGATGCTCATGGTTGATAAATGCACGAATCAGTTCGAGCGATTCGTCACGTCCGTGGAACAGGATGCGGCAGTCGAGTTGTTCGGCAAATCGGCAAAGGCGCTCCAGCCAGCGATGGAAACCCGGCTCGAACTCGGCTCGTGACGGAACGGCCACTTGAATGAGCCGCAACGTGGAAAGGGGCTGTTCGAAGCGGGTCAGGATAATTTGCCGGTTCAGGCCATTATAGAGGCTTTGGATGAACTCGCCCCAGAACTTCTGCGTCACATTGGTGTGGACGTGCATGCCCATGACCACTTCCGAACAGGCGTATTCGCGGAAGGCATGCTTGATGCCGTTGGCGATGTTGGAGGCTAGGCGCACCTGCGTCTGCATTCTCACTTCAGAGGCTGCGGCCTGCTGCTGTAGCTTTTCCAGCAACCGCAACCCTTCTTCGTGAGCCTGCGGACTATGCTCGTCGTCGTAGACCACGTTGAGCGCCACCAGGTCGCGGCGCAGCTTCTGGTTGCGCATCAGCTGTGCCAGATAGACCAGTTGCGGGGCTATCTCCGGATATTTCACACAGATGAGTATCTTCTCATCGTCGGCCTTTTCCTGAATAGGTTTGAACTCAGTACGCTCACGGAACACGATTTCCTTGGCTGCCTTCTGCGTCATGAGCGTCGAGACGATGCATGTGACCAGAATCATGATGACCACGCCGTTCAGCATCTGGTCGTTGACGAGCATCACGCCCGGCATCACTTCCAGTCGCATGCCCACCATCACCATAGCTATGGCACCGGCAGCATGAGCCGAGGTCAGGCCGAACATCATGTGTCCCTCTGCCTTGGGCAAGCGGAAAATGAGGCTGGACATATAGGCAGCGAGGGCTTTGCCAAACGTACCGAAGAACGCAATGAGCAGAACCACCCACAGCATGCCCGGCTCTTCAACGATGGTGCGCAGATTGATGAGCATGCCCACACCAATCAGGAAGTAAGGAATGAAGATCGCATTGCCGATGAACTCTATGCGGTTCATCAGTGGCGATATGTGCGGTATATACCTATTCAGTATAAGACCGGAGAAGAAAGCACCGAAGATGCCTTCCAGTCCGATCAGTGCCGCCAGTGCCGAACTGAGGAACATCACTGCCATGACAAAGATGTACTGCATCACCGCGTCGCTGTAGCGTCGCAGGAAGTAGCGTGTCAGCCGGGGAATGATATAGAGGCTGCCCACCATGTAGAGGATGAGCTTCAGTACGAAGTGAATCCAGTACAGCCAACCGTTGTTCTCATTGAATGTGGCGGCCAGGCCTGCCAGCATGACCAGTGCAAGGAACAACGAAATCATCGACGAGCCTACGCTGAGCATCACGCTCGAATTGCGCTGAAGGCCGTAGCGCCCCACGATGGGGTAGGCTATCAGCGTGTTCGATGCCATGATGCAGCCCAGCAGGAACGATGCCTTGCCGCTGTAGCCGAGGATGGTCATCGACATGACATAGGTAAGCGCAAGCGGCACCAGGCAAGTGAGCAGTCCGAAGATGACGAACTGCCGCGAGTTCTTCTTCACGCTCTCCAGATCCATCTCCAGGCCTGCGAGGAACATGATGTAGAATAGACCCACGCGACCGAACAGCTCGAACGAGTTGTCACGCTCCAGAATGTCCAGTCCGTGCTCGCCTACCAGCACACCGGCCAGTACCATGCCGATGATGTGGGGAATGCGCAGTTTGCTCATAATGATAGGAGCAAAGAGCACTATCAAGAGCACCACGAAGAAGATGAGCGTGGGATCGGTGATGTGGATATATGAACTGAGCAGTAGCGTCGTCATGCGGTTTTACCAGTCTTCGTCCTCGTTGCCGACGATGCCGTTCTTCAGGGCCTCCTCAATCTTGTCCAGTACGGCATTCGAGTAGGCATGGGTCATGACCAGGGCCTTCGAGCAGGTGCGCTTCTTGTTGTCTTTCTGCACGAAGGGATAGTGCTTGGCTATCTCCCACTGCTCGTCGTAGAGGCGGCGGTCGGTCTTGTCGTCCTTCATGCGCTTGCCGTCGCTATAGACGTTCTGGTGAGCCTGACGGTTGTCGCTGTTGTCGAGGAATCCGCCCAGCCAGCCGGCATCTTCCGCTTTCAGGATGTCGTAGCTCTGGACGGTGTAGGTGACGCGTACGCGACCCTCTTTTATGTCTATCTTGATAACAGGGGTGATGCTCACGATGTAGCGGTTCAGCGTACCGGTGTGGTCGGCAATGCCGTCGAGTGTCGAGGAGATGATGATGCAACCGGCATCCTTGTCGTTCAGGGTGATGGCCTGTTTGTCCTTGAACGTAGCCGTTGCCCAGTAGTTGAGTGCCACATAGAGCTGCTGCTTGGTCTTGCCGGGAGCTTCAATCACCTGCTGATAGGTCAGCGACTCGTTCTTGTCGAGCTTCAGGCTGCTGGCCAGGTTGGCGGCGGCGTCGAGCCATTTCTCACCGTACCGCTGCTTGGCATATTTCTCCAAGTCGGCAGCTTTCATAATCTGTGCCTGAGCAGCGATGCTGAGCAGCAAGCTGAAGGTAAACATGAGTATTTTTTTCATTGTCAGTTAAGTATATTAAGAGTTATAAATTGTGCGCAAAGTTACAAATTAAATACGAATTATCAAATAATTCAGCCCAAATTATTCCTGTTTCCCCTTGATTTCGTACCATTCCGTAAACACATGAAACAAGGGGCTCTGCAATTCGTGCTGAATTAGCCTGCAATTCAGGCCAAATTGCGACGTAATTCGTACCGAATTGCAGGCTAATTCAGTACGAATTATAAAGGGGGCTTTTTTCCATTGAATAGACGTTAAAAATAATGATAAATAAGCCCCCTTCGGAGATATTCGGTTAATTACTAATAATGGATGTTAAAAACGTGGGTTCGCGTCTCTTTTTGCTAACAGGAACTCTTGAAATTGTAATCTTTTTTCTTACTTTGCGGATGAAAACCAGTCTGAAGATGAAAAATAAGCTTCTCACGAAAAGCGAAATGCAAGTCATGAACATCCTGTGGGAAATGCAGCAGGATGCTACGATTAGCGATATTCTGGAGCGCTATCCTGAGCCCCGTCCGGTCTATACGACCGTGGCCACCTTTCTGAGAATACTCCACCAGAAAGGTTTCGTCAGCTATAAGCGCAACGGGATGGGCAAGCAGTATGTCTATTCACCGATTATCTCCAAGGCCACCTACCGCAGGCAAGTCATGGAGGAAGTGAAGGATACATGTTTCGACGGTTCGGCTAAGTCGCTGATAGACTTTTTCGTCAAGGAGGAACAGCTATCGGCTCAGGAGGTAGAGGAATTACTTGCAATGATAAACGACCTTGAGCAACATGAATGACCTGTTTGTCTATGCACTGAAGTCGGCCGTGTGCTTGTCGGTGCTCTATATACCTTTTTATTTATTATTACGGAAGGAGACCTTCTTCCGCCTCAACCGTATGACACTGTTGAGCATCCTTGTGGCATCGCTCCTCATGCCCTTGGCTGACTTTACGCTCCCTCAGCAGATACCCGCCT
>Ga0310697_10004758_pt1 | contig 13329 bp, 10 predicted proteins | sample 172DNAGHGlowgp2_FD_203883 | JGI IMG/M metagenome (GOLD analysis project Ga0310697, IMG submission 203883) | Sheep rumen microbial communities from Palmerston North, Manawatu-Wanganui, New Zealand - 1728 DNA GHGlow gp2 (v2) (version 2) | ecosystem: Host-associated > Mammals > Digestive system >...
TGAGTGATGGCCTCGTCGGTCTTGAACTGCGGGTTGGCGCGGAACGTGTCGGCGGCGGTCTTCACGGCCTTCTGGTCCTTAGGGGTATAGGCGCGCAGGGCGTGTTGCACGCGGTTGCCCAACTGTCCCAGTATGTTTTCGGGAATGTCCGTTGGACTCTGGGTGATGAAGTAGATGCCTACGCCCTTCGAGCGGATGAGTCGGATGACCTGTTCTATCTTGTCTAACAGGGCCTTGCTGGTGTCCGTAAAGAGCATGTGTGCCTCGTCGAAGAAGAAGACGAGCTTGGGCTGCGGCAGGTCGCCCACCTCGGGCAGGGAGGTGTAAAGCTCTGAGAGCAGCCACAGCAGGAACGTGGAGTAGAGCTTCGGCTGAAGCATCAGCTTGTCGGCAGCCAGGACGCTCATCACGCCCTTGCCATTCTCGACGGCCAACAGGTCCTGAATGTCAAACGAGGGGAGGCCAAAGAAGTGCTCGGCACCCTGGTTCTCCAACTGCAACAGAGCACGCTGAATGGCTCCCACAGTGGCTGAAGAGATATTGCCGTACTTGGTGGTGTAGTCCTTGGAATGTTTCGAAACCCAGTCGAGCATGGAGCGAAGGTCTTTTAGGTCGTCAAGCAGCAGTCCCCGCTCGTCAGCTATGCGGAACACAATGTTCAGGACACCGTCCTGCGTCTCGTTCAGCTGAAGCAGGCGCGAAAGCAGCTGTGGCCCCATCTGCGAAATGGTGGCACGCATGGGGTGGCCCTGCTCGCCGAAAACGTCGTAGAACCGTACCGGACAGGCTTGGAACTCGGGGTTCTCAATGCCGAACTCCGGCAGGCGCTTCTCAATGAAGCCACTCAGCCTGCCCACCTGTGAAATACCGCTCAGGTCGCCCTTCATGTCGGCCATGAAACAGGGCACACCGGCCTGACAAAACGTTTCTGCCATCACCTGCAGCGTCACCGTTTTTCCCGTTCCCGTAGCACCAGCTATCAACCCATGGCGGTTGGCCATTTTTCCAGTTATACTCAATGCACCGTTCTCGCAGTGCGCAATGTAAAGACCTCGTTCTCTATCGTACATAATGCTAAGTTTTTGATAATATTTTGTGCAAAAATACAAATAAATCTTCATTTAAAGCATTAATTTGAAATTTATTTTTTAATTTTGCAGGCAATTAGTAGAAACAACAACCACAAAAACAAATAAAGATGAAAAAGATTAGAGCAGCCGTCGTTGGTTACGGCAACATTGGAAAATTCACGGTGGAGGCACTCGAAGCCGCTGCCGACTTTGAAATTGCGGGCATCGTGCGCCGCAACGGAGCAGAAAACAAGCCCGCTGAACTGGCACCCTACGACGTGGTGAAGGACATCCGCGAACTGAAGGACGTTGACGTTGCCATACTGGCCACCCCCACCCGCTCATGCGAAGAGTTCGCCAAACAGATACTGCCGTTAGGCATCAACACCGTCGATTCGTTCGACATACATACCAACATACGCGGATACCGCGAACGACTCATGGAGCTGAACAAGCAGACGGGAACCGTCAGCGTCATTGCTGCCGGATGGGACCCGGGGTCTGACAGCATCGTGCGCACTCTGATGCAGAGTCTGGCACCCAAGGGCCTCAGCTACACCAACTTCGGCCCCGGCATGTCCATGGGCCACTCGGTCTGCGTGCGCTCAAAGGCCGGTGTCAAGAATGCCCTGAGCATGACTATTCCCCTGGGTGAGGGCATCCACCGCCGCATGGTTTATGTAGAGTTGGAAGACGGTGCTAAGCTGGAAGACGTCACCGCCGCCATCAAGGCCGACCCCTACTTCGCTTCTGACGAGACGCACGTCTTCGCCGTAGAGAGCGTTGATGCCGTCAAGGACATGGGTCACGGCGTACACCTGGTGCGCAAGGGTGTGAGCGGAAAGACGCAGAACCAGCGCTTCGAGTTCAACATGAGCATCAACAACCCTGCCCTGACGGCTCAGGTGCTGGTCAACGTGGCACGTGCCTCGCTGCGCCAACAGCCCGGCTGCTACACGATGATAGAAATTCCCGTCATCGACATGCTGCCCGGCGAACGTGCTGACCTTATAGAACATTTAGTATAAGAAAGATAAAAGAATAAACATTATAACATGAAACTACTAAAAACTATCTGTGCAGCCATGCTGCTGACGTGTTTTGCCGGGAAGGCAATGGCACAGGACTATTCCAAGTATTATCAGAACCTGCCGACCCCGATGGCTCAGGTCACCACGCCCGTCATTCCTGATGCCAGCCTGTCGCTGACAGAAGTTGGCGGCGTGGGCGACGGTGTGACGCTGAACACCGAAGCATTCAAGAATGGCATCAGCAAACTCTCGAAGCAGGGCGGCGGCCACTTGAACGTACCGGCCGGCATCTGGCTCACGGGGCCCATCATGCTGAAGAGCAACATCGACCTGCATCTGGACAAGAACGCCATTATTCTCCTCTCACCCGACAAGAGCCTTTATTTGGATCCTACAGGAAAGAGCGACCGCTGCTATCCTGGCATCCGTGCCACGAAGCAGACCAACATTGCCATCACTGGCGAAGGTATCATCGACGGCAACGGTGCCCAGTGGCGCCCCGTAAAGCGTGAGAAGGTGAGTGACGTAGAATGGAAGGCTTTCCAAGAAATTGGCGGTGTGGAGCGTCAAGAGGGTAAGCTGTGGTACCCGTGGGACGTAAAAGCCGGTTACCCCAACATTGCCGACACACCTGAGAATCAGGAGAAGATGCGTGCCGACCTGATTCGCGTCACCGACTGTGAGAACGTGCTCATTCAGGGCGTCACGGTTCAGAACTCTCCTCGCTTCCACGTGCATCCCTGCAACTCAAAGAATGTCATCGTCGATGGAGTGACGGTTCGCTGCCCGTGGAACGCGCAGAACGGTGACGCCATCGACTTCTCTGACGTGAACATCGGCATCATCGTCAACTGCACGGTAGATGCCGGCGATGACGGTCTCTGCATGAAGAGCGGCAAGAACAAGCCTGCCTCTCCAGCTAACGGCTGTGCTGACATTCTCATTGCCCAGAACACCGTCTATCATGCTCATGGCGGCTTCGTCATTGGCAGCGAGAGCATCGGAGGCATGAAACGTATCGTGGTCTGCGACAACCGTTTCAGCGGCACCGACACCGGCCTGCGTTTCAAGAGCAACATTGGCCGTGGTGGCAAGTGTGAGAACATTTTCATTCAGAACATCGTCATGACCGACATCAAGGACGAGGCCATCGTCTTCCAGTGTGACTACATGGACCGTCCTGCAGGACGTGAGAATCCAGACTTCCAAGGTCCGAAGAAATTGGAGTTCGTACCCGACTTCCAGGACATCCACATCCAGAACATCGTCTGCCGCGGCTGCGCCACCGGCATCAAGGCGAAGGGCACCACGGAAGCCAACTGCGTCCACGACATTGACATCACCGATGCCACCATCCTATATAATAAGGTAGCCACCGACATTGACGAGGCAACCGCCAAACTGAAACTCACCAATGTAAAACTGGTGGAGAATAAATTGTAATATTTGGGGCTTAAAACTCTGAAATCGGCACTACGGCGATTTCAGAGTTTCTCTATTAAATCTTTCCCAACTCTTCTTTCAGCATGTCCATTGCATAGACAGCTCCCTGATAGTATAAGCCCGTACTGGGTCTTTCAATTTTTTTATAGGTATTCGAATCATAAACAGTATCTAAGGCCTGTTCCAGAGACATTCCATAATCATCCATTAGCATGATTACCAAATCATTCGTCAAACATTCAATCTGGAATTGTATATTTTGTTCTTCCTGTTTATTCATCGTTTCCAATTTTATGAAGTAATTTGATAGCTTCATAAGACTAATGCCCCTCCATGGCGGTTACAAACGATCGTTATATCCTCAACCGCATCTTCTATCGATTGTGTATGTTCTACGCCATAGTGTTTGGTCAGGAATTCCAGCCCCTTATATTTGCGTAAATACTGATAGGCCTTGGCATTTGTCAGCGAGAACTGTTTGGCAAAGGCTCCGATGACACATACCAGATATTCGACGATGTTTGATTGTTCTTTCGACATACTCAAATTATTTTGTCGTTTGCAAAGGTACGAATAAGCGAGCAAAAAAACAAGAGAATCTTGAGTTTTTTCGAGCGTGAGTACCATCGACGAATGTCGAAGGTAGGCTGCACCTCGGAAAACTCAAAAAATCTTTGATTTATTTGGTTTTTCGCTCGGTTTGCACTACCTTTGCAAATGAACTACTATCCGCGTTTTTCGGATAGTCAAAAACGAAAAAGGGATTAACACGACCGTGATAGACAAATTCCACGCCCGCGATAAACAATTATCACGGGCGTGTTAATTGTTTATCACGCCCGCGGAGTTCCAATTTCCCCGGCAGAAACTCCCTGCTTCCCCGGCAGAATCCACCTCGTACCCCGGCAGTTTCTCCCAGTTTCTGACAATCTCCAAACAATCAAACAATCTCGTCCTTAGCACCTACGCTAAAGACGAGATTCTTTATTGTTTAGAGGAAATTCCTAATGTGCTCAGCAGAGTCCCAGCGATTTAATCAGTCGCTACAACTATTTCACTACTATTTTCTTTGTTTCCCCATTCGAATATTTAATAATATTCACTCCCTTGCGAGGTGCATCTATACGCTGACCATCAGGAGAGTAATAGCCCACTATATATTTGTCATCATCGTATTTTACTTCCATAATCCCTGTCGGTTTCGGGTCGCTCTCTGTCAGAGCTACAATGTTGCCGAATTCACTCCACGGACTATTTTTACTATATAAACTGACAGAAGATTCTGGCACATGTAACGTACACCATCCTAATTTACATTGACTAAAAGCATATGAAGACGTACTCTTAATTGTCTTTGAATGACAATATAAATCTTCTAACATTACACAGCTTGAAAACGCATAATCTCCAATTTTATTTATATGGTCACCGAGAATTACTGAGGTTAAATTACGGCAAAATGCAAAGGAATATGATGAAATATTCGATAGGCCATTTCCAATGCTTAACGAGTTCAAACCTGTGCAACTTTGGAACGCATGACTACCAATGCTTGTCACGCTGTTGGGGATGGTAACGGAGGTAAGACTGATACATTTATAGAACGCACCACTGCCAATGCTCGTCACGCTATTGGGGATGGTCAATGAAGTCAACCCCCAACAGCTAGAAAAGGCATCACTACCAATACTCGTCACACTATTGGGAATCGTCACTGAGGTCAGGCCGCTGCAACCACTGAACACATAGTCGCTGATACTTGTCACGCCGTTGGGAATCGTCACCGAGGTCAAGCCAGAACAATCCATAAACGCTTTATTACCAATATTCGTCACACTATTAGGTATTATCACTGACGTTAAGCCAGAACAACCATAAAAAGCGGTATTCGAAATACGACTAATACCTTGGGGTATAACATATTCACCTTGATAATCATGATACATATATGCGAACAAATAAGAATTATAAATAGGTTCCTTTAAACCTGCACAGCCAGAGAATGCATAACTACCAATACTCGTCACACTATTGGGGATTGTCAACGAAGTCAGACCACTACAACCTTCGAACGCAGAACCGCCAATACTCGTCACACCGTTGGGAATAGTCACCGATGTCAGACCAGTACAATTCTGGAACGCATAACTGCTGATTCTCGTCAATGAACTTGGAAGGGAAAGTCTTTCTATCTTCGAACTTCCATAGAAAGCATAGTCACCTATGGCAGTTACATCATCATCAAAATTTACTTCATTGAATTGAGAGTTTGCAAAAGGAGAGTAATCTGCTGAACTTGAATTTGGAATGTTACAATTAACAGTCAAAGATCCTGTGCAGCCATAGAACGCTTGGCTGCCGATACTAGTCACGCTGCTAGGAATTGTCACTGAGGTCAGGCCACTGCAATTATAGAACGCATAACTGCTGATACTCGTCACATTGTCTGGTATGACAAATTCTTTTATTTCATTTTCGTCTCGATCAATAAGAATTACTGGTTTTCCTATATTGTTTCTAATCAAATTAACAATCTGATTTGTGCAAAATGCGGAATAATCAGTAACTGGAACCTTTACGTTTTTTAAGCCACTACAACCTTTGAATGCAAAAAGACCGATACTCGTCACGCTGCTGGGGATGGTGATAGAGGTTAGGCCACTACATTTCTCGAACGCAGAACTGCCAATGTTCTTCAATGAACTTGGAAGGGAAAGTTTTTCTATGTTTGAACATCCATAGAAAGCATAGTTGCCAATGAAAGTTACATCATCACTAAAATCTATTTCTCTAAATGAAGAGTCCCCAAAAGGAGAGAGATCTGAAAAACTTGCATTTGGGATATTACAATTAATTGTCAAAGATCCTGTGCAGCCTGAAAATACAGAACCACCGATGGTTGTTACACTTTGGGGAATCGTTATTGAGGTCAAACCAGTGCAGCCAGAAAACGCAGAACCACCGATGGTTGTCACACATTGGGGAATCGTTATCGAGGTCAAACCACTACAACCCTCGAAAGCACTACTGCCTATGTTTGTTACACTTTGGGGAATCGTTATCGAAGTTAGGCCACTACAATCATAGAACGCAGAACTGCCGATTTTTGTCACGCGATTGCCAATCGTCACCGAGGTGAGGCCACAACACCCTTTAAATGCAGAATCACCGATACTCGTTACTTCATCCCCAATAATTATCTTTTTTATTGATGGTAGATCACTAAACCAACTTCCAATTTCTTTACAATGGAATTCCACTGAAGTTAGTCCTGTGCAGCCCCAGAACGCAGAATTATTGATGTTTGTCACGCTGTTCGGAATCGTCACCGAGGCCAAACTACTACAGTTCTCGAAAACGCCTTGTCCTATGCTTGTTAAACTATTAGATATCGTCACCGAGGTCAAACCACTACAGTTCTCGAAAACACGACTGCCTATGTTTGTTACACTATTGGGTATCGTCACCGAGGTCAGGCCAGTGCAACCATAAAACGCCTCATCATCGATGCTTGTTACGCTGTTGCCAATGGTGACGGAGGTCAGACCAGAGCAGCCATGGAACGCATCCTGACCGATGATCGTCACACTATTGGGTATCGTCACCTTGGTCAGGCCAGTGCAACCATAAAACGCCCCATCATCGATGCTTGTTAAACTATTTGATATCGTCACCGAGGTCAAACCACTACAGCCTTCGAAAACCCATTTACCGATGATCGTCACACTATTGGGTATCGTCACCCAGGTCAGGCCAGTGCAACCATAAAACGCCTCATAACCGATGCTCGTCACGCTGTTGGGAATTGCCACCGAGGTCAGACCAGTACAATTCTGGAACGCATAAGCACCAATGTTCGTCACGCTATAAATAGTACCATTGTAAGAGACCGCTTTTGGGATGAATACGTTCCCTGTGTAATCATTATTGACGAGACCAGTCACAGTAGCATTCGTTCCCGAAAAGTTGTAATAAATTCCATTGATCTCGGCATCATAGGCAAACGACTTCGCTCCAACCATACTCATGAGCACAGTGAGCAGGAAAGTTAATCTTAGTTGTTTCATAGTTATGTATGTTTGTTATTATATAGTGATGTCTTTTTCAGCCTCTATAAGGAACTTTGGAATTAACAATTTTACAACTAGCTATTCCATGTTTTGCTAAAAGTTGCATTAAAATGTTTCTCTGATATGTTTTCTCACAACATGGTCCAATAATAACCTTCCGCAATGCAGATGTTGGTATACGTACATTCATATAAGGAGAAAAATTCCCCTTTGAATTGACTTTAAAATGTATGTCATCAAGTTTAGTAGCCAGAGAGAGGATCCTCCATTCATTTTCAAATCTGAATGCATGATGTTTTACCAATGCTGAAGTTAATACGGACATTTCATACAATGATTTAACCTTTAAATCCCCCAATTCTTTATCATTTTTAATTTGCTTTGCTTTGTTGATGTATTCCAAATATATCATTTTCGAGTAGAAAGAAACAGCAGGATGTCTTAACGAAAGATTCTGAACGACCTTAAAAGCATGTGGTGAGTTTATTTCATACTTTGTAAAGTCAAGAACATCTTTTCCTCCTGAATCTTTTGTTCGTACATAATAGTTCGAGATATCAAGTCCAATGGAAACGCCATGTCCATGATTCCCATACATTGCCCACATCGGTATATTATCACCATTTGCAGATGTTGAAACGACAAATGGTAACATGTTTCCTTGAAGTAGTGTTTCTACGAATTCCTTATCCCACTTTACATATAAGTCTTTGTCTGCTACATCAATGGATGTTGATATTTTCAAATCATCATCAAGTCCATTAAGTTCTTTTTCCAATGCAGGCAGTACTCTTCTTAACTCACAAAATCCATGGAGAAACTCCAAAGAATCATTCATGTATTGCAGTCCACTTCCATGGAACACAAAATGATTATCTTCTATTCCAGCTATTAACGTCTTTAAAACATCCATTGACGTATAGTGATAAACCAGTTGACCCTTATTATGGTATATATTTTCCATTTCCGTCTTCATAGCCCCTGCGACTCCCGAACAAGGCTATTCATAATAAGGTTAACTGATATACATGAAGAAGCGTGGGAATCTACCTGTTACTCGTCCCACACTCTGAGGCTCTGGCATCGCCCTGTTCGTCGAAACGAGCAACGCCGAAGCCCACGCTGATATGTATATAAACAACATAGATGCAGTAAAGCCTATGATGGCTGTCTGCAACATGTCGGATATTACATACCCATGAGCGTCTTTGTTGCTTTGATATTTGACGAACACGTTGAAACTGCCAGATTTCAGAGTGTCAAGTACAAAGCGTCAAGTACGCTTTTCCTATATATAGGTCCCCATCCTTTCAGTCCCGCCCTCAAGCAGGGCTTCGGTATGAGAACACTGCAAAGATAGTGAAAAACGAATAAAAAACAAAATAAAATCCGATTTATTTTTATTTTTGTGCTGTGAAAGCCCTAATGATATGGCGGGGGGTAGCCGCCTTGCCACCTACTTTTATGCGAGATGGTATCGACTTTCATTGAAGATAATGTGAACTTTCGTGCGTCATGGTATCAGGAAATACCGACGAAGTTGGTACTGCGGCGAACAAAAGTTGATACCGCGGCGGGCAAAAGTTCACACCGCGGGGCACAAAAGTATGAACGCATGCCGACCAATCAGGGAGAAACTGCCGGGGCACGAGGTGGATTCTGCCGGGGGAACTGGTAGTTTGATACGGGAAAACTAGAACTTCGCGGGCGGCAGAAACAATTTGGGCGTCCGTCCCAATATCTTCGGTCGGGCGCCCAAATATCTTGGGGCGGTCGTGCGAATCCCTTTTTCGTTTTTGACTATCTGTAAACGACTGATAATTAATCTTTTTGCAAAGGTAGTGCAAACCGAGCGAAAAACCAAATAAATCAAAGATTTTTTGAGTTTTTCCGAGGTGCAGCCTACCTTCGACGAATGTCAAAGGTACGAAAATAATAGCGGAAATCCAAATTTTCAGCCAAAGATTAATCACTGAATTCTTCTTCCGCTCCATCCATCACGCCAATAACCTTATAGAAAATTGAAGTAAAGGCGCTGGCACTTGTCAGATACATCTCCATACAAATGGTAAACGAATTCTCATTAACGACCAGTTTACACATCTTGTACTTGTTAATCTCTCGGGCATAGCCGTCGATATTACCCTTATTGATACCACCACTATAATCGAACTGCTTGATCAGTCGAAGATACATAGGATTGCTGTCAGAATCTGACACAATGACGTAATACACATCACCCTGACGTTTGAACTTGATGTCACCATCAGAGTCAATAGACGGCTGGAAACCTTCAGTTTTAAGGAAAGACATCACTTTGTCCCTCAAATTTCTCTGATCTGACGAATAGTCCTTCTGAGCAAATGCCATCGTACACATCAGTACGGAGCAGAAAACCATACAAATAATTCTTTTCATAATTAGATTCTTTGCCTATAGACACCCATGAGTCGGCACTTTAATTCGTTTTGTAATTTGATCATCATACGAGAACGAGACGGATGTCTGCCCTGTCGGGAAATCTCTTCTCATACCATGTTTTTATATACTTGCAGCAGCTAACAACAACTCACCCAGCGTAGGATGAATATGTATCATGTCACGTAATTGGCCGATGGTAGTGTCACGGCACATCAACACACTGACTTCCTGCACCAAATCGGCAGCATGGGCACCAAAGGCATGACAGCCAATGATTTGGCCGCCAGCACCTGACAACAGTTTGACATAGCCATCAGTCTCACCCATCGCAAGTGCCTTACCATTGGCCCGGTGAAACGCCTTGCCACATTGATAGGCGACACCCTGGCCCTTCAGTTGGTCTTCGCTGGGACCGACACACGCTGCCTCCGGCTCCGTGAAGATAGCGGCGGGCATGATGTCGAAGCGAATACCGTCGGTACGACCAAGAATATGGTTTACAGCACGTACGGCCTGCATCTCGGCGGCATGAGCCAGCATCTGCTGACCGTTGACATCGCCGATGGCATAGATAGGAGCAGCCTTACCCCCCGCCCTCTCCGGAAGGAGAGGGAGTTGGAAGTTCTCATCAACGGGAATGTTACCACGTTGGTCGAGGGTAATGCCTGCCGCCTCGAGATGCAAGCCGTCGGTGTTTGGCTGACGGCCTGTAGCCATGAGGATGACATCGGCATCAATGTCGGCTAACGACTGTACAGCGGTTTTCATCTTGAAGGCGATGCCTCGTTTCTCCAATACTTTGCGTAAGCGCTTTGCCACGTCGCTGTCGAGCATGGGCAGACACTCCTTGAGGTACTCGATGACCGTTACCTCGGAACCGAAACGCTGAAAGACGCTGGCAAACTCCATGCCGATGACGCCCGCACCGATGATGCAAAGTTTCTTGGGCAGGGTGCTCATCTGCAGCAGTTCAGTGGAGGTGACCACACGTGGGTCGTTGATGTCGGGAAGGGGCAGCAACTTGGACTTGCTGCCGGTGGCGATGATGATATTGCTGGCAGCGACAATGTCGCTGCCTACACTAACCATCTGGCTGTCAACGAACGAGGCATGACCGTGCAGAAGGGTGATGTTAGGATGGGCCAAAAGACCCTCCACCCCACTACGCAACTGCTGCACCACCGTCTGCTGACGCTCAAAAGCCTCTTCGAAGGTCTTGCTGTGGACATAAGTCTTGGTAGGTATGCAGCCTCGATTCAGACACGTGCCGCCCACCTCATCCTGCTCGACGATAACTACCTGCAGGCCTTGCTTGGCAGCTAACTCTGCAGCGCGGTAGCCACCAGGGCCTGCACCAATGATAAGCAGATCAGTTTGCATCATTGCACATCTGTTTATAGGTTACCACAGGATGCTTCGCTGCCTCCACATCATCCACTCGACAGATGGGGGTATTGTGGGGAGCTGTCTTCACGAGTTCCGGTTGCTCCTTGGCCTCCTCAGCAATCAGGCGCATGACACGAATGAAACCATCGAGTGTCTCCTTCGACTCATTCTCCGTAGGTTCTACCATCAGTGATTCATGGAACAGGAGTGGGAAGTAGATAGTTGGGGCATGATAGCCATAGTCCAACAGGCGCTTCGCCACATCCATCGTGGTGACTCCCGTCGATTTGTCTTTCAGACCATCGAACACGAACTCATGCTTGCACAAGCCCGTGATGGGCAGTTCATAGACATCCTTCAGACACTCCTTGATATAGTTGGCATTGAGCGTCGCCAACGGACCTACCATCTTCATCTGTTCACGGCCCAACGAGAGGATGTAAGCATAAGCACGCATCTCGACGGCGAAATTGCCGTTGTAGGGTGACACCTCTGGGAAGAGGTGCTCCAGTCCCTTGCGCACACCGACAGGACCACTGCCAGGGCCACCACCACCATGAGGTGTAGAGAAGGTCTTATGCAGGTTGATGTGCATGACGTCAAAGCCCATGTCGCCAGGGCGACAGGCACCAAGCATGGGGTTGAGGTTTGCACCGTCGTAGTACATCAGGCCACCGGCCTTGTGTACCATCTCGGCAATATCAGGAATATTCGGTTCGAAGAGTCCGAGGGTATTGGGATTGGTCATCATCATGGCTGCCACCTCATGACCGTGTTCCTCGAGTACCTGCTCCAGGTCGTCCACGTTGACGGTGCCATCGTAATATGACTTGACTTCGATGATGTCTAATCCGCAGACTGCTGCAGAGGCAGGATTGGTGCCATGGGCAGAATCGGGCACAATGACCTTCGTACGCTGAACGTCACCTCGGCTCTCATGATATTTCCGGATGATCATGAGTCCCGTCAACTCACCATGTGCACCGGCATATGGCTTCAGCGTGAAGTCGGCCAGTCCTGTCAACGCGCAGAGCGAGCGCTTGAGCAGTGTGCAGACGGCTTGTGCACCACGTGTAGTGTCGGCTGGCTGCAGGGGGTGTAGGTTCTGGAACTGTGGTAGCGCGGCCATCTCCTCGTTGACCTTCGGGTTGTACTTCATGGTACAGGAGCCAAGCGGATAGAAGCCGTTATCAACACCGAAGTTGTTTGCAGAGAGGTTTGTATAGTGGCGTACCACCGTCAACTCATCACACTCAGGCAGCGCAGCGGGTTCCTTGCGCAGCACGTCTGCTGGCAGTTCATGGTGTCCAAAACGGTTCTTGGGCAGCGAACAGCCACACCGGCCCTCCTTAGAGAGCTCGAATATCAGGTTTCCGTATAGTCTATTGTTCATGGGTCAGTGCGATTAATTGGTCGGTTTCTTCCTTGGTACGTTTCTCGGTGACGGCAAGCATGATCGTATCTTCAGCCACTTTGACACCGCCGAAGAAGCCTGCTTTCAGCCAACGCTGCTGCAGAGCATCCACATCGCCGTCGTAGCGGACGCAGAACTCATTGAAGAACGGCTGGTTAAAGGCCAACTGGAAGTGACCTGTTGCCTGCAGCTGTTCGCAGAGATAGTGTGCACCGTCGTAGGAGAGCTGGGCGGCTTCGCGCAGACCCTGCTTGCCCATCAACGAGAGATAGACGGTGACAAAAAGCGCCATGAGGCTCTGATTCGAGCAAATGTTGGAAGTGGCCTTCTGGCGGCGGATATGCTGCTCGCGGGCTTGCAAGGTCAACACAAAGCAGCGCTGTGGCTCACGACCGCTGTCGGCATTGGGCATGTCATGCGTCATACCGACGATACGACCAGGCATTTTGCGGATGAGTTTTTCCGTACAGCACATATAGCCCACGTAGGGACCT
>Ga0310697_10004760_pt1 | contig 13328 bp, 3 predicted proteins | sample 172DNAGHGlowgp2_FD_203883 | JGI IMG/M metagenome (GOLD analysis project Ga0310697, IMG submission 203883) | Sheep rumen microbial communities from Palmerston North, Manawatu-Wanganui, New Zealand - 1728 DNA GHGlow gp2 (v2) (version 2) | ecosystem: Host-associated > Mammals > Digestive system >...
ATGGCCTGGCAGTGTGTAGGCTATAACCAGCCGCCTCACCCCAGCTTCTTCCTCGGCGAGCTGGAGGGCATCACTATGGCTCCGCCGCCCCTTCTCTTGCGCGGTCGTACCGAGGTGGCAAACGGCGCAACCATCCAGACCACCGGCGACCATCTGCTCATGAGTGGCTATCAGGACATGACCGTCAGCGTGGCCGATGGCGCTTCGCCCTATATCCTGACGGTCAATGCGCCTGCCTGGGTGCAGGGTTCAGGCTCGAAGCAGGCTGTGGCCTCTACACCAAAGGCTCCCACGCGTACCATAATTAATTATATATATACGCTCACCGGAGGTGCCTTCAGCGGTGCTACCCGACTGGTGAAACAGGGCGAGGGTACGCTCGTACTGCCTAACGTCGTAGAGAAGCACACGGGCAAGACCGACGTGTGGAACGGTACGCTGCAGTTCGACGGCACGATGGAAAGCAGTCCTGTCTGGCTCAACCGCCACACGACGCTCGTCAGCAACGGCGGCCAGTTCATGGGCGGTCTTACGGCCGACTATAATGCCACCATCTATCCTGGCGGACAGAACGCTGTGGGCAGTATCAAGGCTTCCACCCTGTCGTTAGGCTTTGGCTCGCGTGTCGTCTTCGACGTGAACGGTTCGCAGACAGACCAGCTCAACGCCACAAAGCTCGTGGTCGACACCCGTGACTGGAGCTTCGGTCCCAAGTATAAGACCCCCGTCTTCGAGTTTGGCGGCGATGTCAACAATTTAGCGGCAGGCCGCTACGAGTTGGGTGCTGTGGGCAGTGTAGAAGGTAGCGTGAGCGACATCCTTGTCGAGGGCATCACGGGCAAGCGTTTCTTCCTGGAACATCAGGACGGCAAGCTCTACTTAGTGCTGGAGGACATGCGCGAGGCAACGACTGTGGTATGGAACGGAACGGCCGCCAACAACATCTGGGATCTGGCCGAGACGAAGAACTTCATCAATGACGGGACGAGTGTCTATGCTGCACAGGGCGATGACATCGTCTTCGACGACAATGCCCAGACGGGCAACGTCGTGGTGAAGGGTGCCGTGAAGCCGAACAGCATCACCTTTAACAACAATACACTGGCCTACACCCTGACGGGCGATAGCATTCTCGGTGGGGGCACGATTACGAAGAACGGCACGGGCAAGGTGACCATCAATACCGAGAACCGCACCGGTGCAACGACCATCAATGCTGGTACGCTCGTGGTCAATGCACTGGCCAACCTCACGGGCATCACCTACGGTGCACTGGGTAATGTCAGTCAGAAGATCACTATCAATGACGGTGCCACGCTCTCTGTCTCGCAGCCCGTCATCACCGATCAGCCCTTCAATGTCAGCGGCAACGCCACGCTCGATGTACCTGCCAACCTGACACTAACTCTGAATAAAGGCATTAAAGGGTCGGGTTCGTTGGTGACGAAGACGGGTGCCGGTCGACTGACACTCGGCACGTCGAACACTTTCAGCCGTTTGGCTATTAAGGGCGGTACGGTGAATGCCGTCGCGGCTAACAATAAAGATCAGTTGCCTGCAACAGTCGAGTTTCAGGGCGGTACGCTTTGGGCAGACAACAACGAAAGTACAAATATCGACAATACGGCCAATTTCGTCGTGCCGATGGGAAAAACAGGCACCTTCTATGGAGGATACCGTTCTACCTATAAAGGCTCACTGACAGGCGAGGGCACGTTTAATGTCTATACGGGCGGCGTACGCTGTTACTTTGACGGGGATTGGAGCCAGTTTGCAGGAAAAATCAAAGCCTTCAAGGAAAACCGACAGAACAAGAAATCCTATGATCCCATCTGGGCTTTCCGTAATACCAAGGGCCTGCCAAATGCCACACTCGAGGTGCAGGAAAATGTCCGCGTCAGCAACGAAGGCAAGGATATCGTGTTGGGTGCTGTTGCGGGTAAAGGCACACTGGTAGGTTCAGGTCGTTGGATTCTGGGTAGCAATGGAAAAGATTTCTATCTGAACACAGAAGTGGGAATTACCACAGCGCGTACTGATCCCTATGGCGGTACTATCGCTAAACAGGCATCGCCTGTGGTGAAACGGGGTGCAGGCAAAATGTCAATGCTCACATTGGGTAAACTCAATGGAACACTCACCATTGAGGAAGGTACTGTGAGCTTTAATGAGTCGAAGCTCGCTACGCTCGTAAACGGAGCTAACGCAACGACAGTCAAGGCCAATGGCCGCATCGTGGGCCAGGGTCTTATGCAGTCGTTGACTCTGGAGAGTGGGGCAGAACTCATCCCCTGCGGATCGGTCACCAACGAGACCACGCCTGGCACCATTCAGACGCGTTCGTTGATGAAAGTTGATAAGGATGCTACTGTCAACTTCCTTATTTCTGCTACCAAGCATTCAAAGCTGTTGTCCAATACATTCACTATGAACGGAACGGTGAAGGTGACCTTCGTGAACGACTATACACCGAAGCTGGGTGATGAATACACGCTCTGGACGGCTACTTCAACCTTCTCAGGCACACCGCAGTGGGTTCTGCCCGAACTGCCGGAAGGACTCTATTGGGATGCTTCGGGGTTGGCACAGCAGACGGGTGTGCTGCGCGTTACCGATGACCCCAGCGGCATCAGTCCGATTGCAGCCAGTCGTCAGGTGACTTGCGAGGTCTACAGTCTGAGCGGCAGCAAGGTGATGACCTTGCAGACCACCAAGGGCGAGACTGTGTCCAAGGTGCGCAAGGCAGGACTTCGTGCGGGCACCTTTGTCATGAAAATCAATGACGGACAGCACTCGGAAATGCGTAAGATTGTTGTAAAATGAACTGAATTAGCAAAAAACAGAGACGATTGACAAAAAAAAAGCGTCTCTGTTTCTTGTCCTATATCAAGAAAAAACGTATCTTTGCACCCGACTGTTTTGCAGTGCTTTTACTGAATGTATACCTAACATTATTAATAACTAAATTTTTCACATTATGAAGAAAAGACTACTTTTATCAGTCTTTGCCGTAATCGGTGCTATGAGCTCCTATGCTTATAACATAGGGGACTATATCTATTCGCACACGGCAAAGTTCAAGACTATGGGTGAAAATCTCGTGTTGAATGGAGGCTTCAGCCTAGGCGATGGTACTGAGGGCTGGAACAATGAGTTAGGGGGCGCATTAAGCACTACCTGGAAGGTGGTGACAAGCTGTGGCCCTAATGGCGAGAATGCGATTGAGAGCCAGGGTGCATCTACGGCCGAAGGTGACGCATTGGCTGCCAAGTGGCAACTGGATGCAGGTGTGTATGTCATTTCCTATCAGGTTTATACTGTTTCAAACATTACCAGCTCCGTCTCTTCGGGAAATACTAACTATGTGAACTTCTTTGCCAATACTACGGGCGACAACACCGTTGAGCGCGCCATTGCTGCAGCAGAGAGCTGGAAGGGCGAGCAGTGGACAGAGGTGGTCGACACGATTTTCGTGAATGCAGACAAGGAGTATCTGGTGCTTAACATCAACAATGTCTCTGAGGGTATCCGCTTCACCAACTTCATCGTTCAGAAAGTTTATGAGGTTTACGACAGCCGTGTCATTGACCGCACCATCGAGTATGCTGAGAAACTGCTTCAGGAACCCGATTTGGCTGAAGGCCGTGACGAGTTCGAGGGCATCGTTTCAATGATGAAGGAAGCTGTGGAAACCCCTGAGAATATTGAGGATAAGGATGCTGCAGAGGCGCTGATTGAGGCTTTCAACGGAGCTTTCGACGAGTTTATGAACCAGAACGGTGGTAACACCATCGGCACTACAGGCGACTGGACGCAGATTGGTTCTAAAGGCTATAAGGGTCTGACCACCTTCGGTGCCTGGAAGTTCGACGGTGGCCGTTGGGGCTTCTCACCCAATGACGGCAATCTGGGTCGTCCGGAGAATGATGGCTATGTGGCTTCGGCTGGTATTCAGAAAGGTTGGGAGCAGAACTGGGCTGCCTACATTGAGAGCTCTGCCCTGCAGACAGGTCAGAAGTACTTCTTCTCTATCGAGGCACAGGCTGTGGCCGCTTCTTCTACACAGATTTCTGAAAATTACGGAGCAGATTACAACACGCCTATCGTTGGTGGTGAAAACTATAAGATGTTCATTGGCAATGATACGCTGAACCTTGAGGGCGACACCATTAGCGGTTATTACTGGAAACGCTACTATATGATTGCTACGGTTCCTGCTGACGCCGACGCTGTCCGTGCCGGTTTTCTGTTCCACTTCCCCAGCACTATGGGTGAACGCGCCAGCTTGCGCAATCCTGAGTTCCGTCTCATTGGTAAGAGCGAGATTCAGATTAACTACGAGGCAGCTCTGAAGGATGTCATTATTCAGCAGACCGAGCTTGGCAAACGCCTGACTAACTATCCTACTGATATTGCCAGCTACAAGTGGGCTAAGGACTCGCTGGCTCGTGCTATCGAGAGCGCTCAGCCTGTTTATGAGGCTTCGTTTGACCTGGTGAAAGCTGATGGCAGCTGTGACCTGACGGCTACTGAAGAGAACGTTGACATCTTGAAGAATCTCTACCAGTCGCTGCTCGACGAGGTGAACGCTCTGGGCCGTGCCAAGAATTATGTGATTGCACAGAACGCCATTTTCGGCAATGTGCAGAACGCCATTAACGCAGCTCAGGCTGTGCTGGACGACGATCTCTATCAGAATGGTGACAAAGCTACCTTCCAGAAGGCCATTTCCGATGCACAGACTCTGCTTGACAATACGCAGGCATCAACGTCTGATGCTACTCGCGAGAATGACGAACCAGTCTTGCAACAAGCTATTGAGACACTGAATGAAGCTGTTGAGGCCTTCAAGGCCAGTGCTAACCTGCAGCCTGTCGTTGACATCGACTTCTCGAACCCAGCTACTCCGATTGTGGAAGGTGATACCGATGCTGACATGACCTACGCTGTCGTTGGCAATGCCGGACAGATGGAGTTTGAGTCGGGCATGTTTACTAGCGACAACTCTGAAGGTGGTACTACCTATACGTTGGGCGTGAATGGCGAGTTGAGTGATGTGCTCCGCGTGGGTAAGTCGAATGCTACCGTGGCTCTGCCTGCCGTGGGTGACAATGAGGTTCTTCGCGTAAGCTTCGATATGTGGGTTGGCAATCTCGTTAAACGCTATATGGTTGTTGAACTGCAGAACGAGGCTGGCGAGCGTGTGGCTGGTTTCAAGTTTAACCGCTATGACGGCGTGGTAGACTACAACGACTTCAATGATGCTGAGAATACGGGTCTCGACCTGATGAAGTATGTTTCTGCTATTGGTAAGAGTGGTACTGACAATGCTATGATTTGTGTCGACAACAACAAGTCTTCTTTCGAGCTGATTGTTGACTACAAGAACAAGACGATGAAGGGTATTTTGGTCAATGGTCAGAATGGCACTTGCAACGGTGCTGCTCTGCCTATGCCTGCCGCTGTTGACGAGCAGACAGGTGCCGAGAGAGACCTGAAGATTGTGAAGTTCGTACTCTCTTCTACTTACGACAACGCAGATCGCCGTTCGTTCTTTGACAACATGAAGGCCTACAAGTATGAGCCGAAGGATGCCAGTGGCATTGAGACTGTCAATGCAGCTGCTGCCGAGAATAGTGCTATCTATACACTCACGGGTGTGAAGGTGAACAAGGCTGTGAAGGCCGGTCTCTACATCCAGCAGGGTAAGAAGTACTTGGTAAAGTAAATCATTAACGCAACTGTAATAGAAAAGGGGGACGCATCGACGGTGCGCCCCCCTTTTCTTGTGTTTCTCTGTGACTTGAAATCTGCAATTACAAAAAATGGGGGTGGTTGTCAATAATTGCAGAAGGATTTTTTTGTTGTTTCATTTATTTTTATTTATTTTGCACCTTGAAATAAAAACGGCTACTGACATTTTGCAAAATTTAGAACAAACAATATCGTCTAATAATATTTTATGAAAAAAATCTTTTTCTGTGTCTCTCTCGTGTTAGCGGGATTGATGACTGGCTGCATTGAAAAAAATGAGCTAGTGGATGCTAAGGAAAAGCCTTCGTGGCTGGGAGGAAGCATCTATCAGGAATTGAAGAATCCGGGCTATCTGGAGGGAAAGTTCTCTACTTATCTGCGGCTGATTGATGATCTGGGCTATGCAGAGAAGTTGAACCGTACTGGTTCGATGACAGTGTTCCCCGCCAATGATGAGGCTTTTGAGCGGTTCTTCAACAGTAATGAGTGGGGTGTGACGAGCTATGAACAGCTCTCTACTGCTCAAAAGAAACTGTTGCTCTGTAACTCAATGCTCGACAATGCTCTGCTTGTAGGTATGCTGAGCAATACGAGCGGTACGGACAATGTGATGAAGGGCATTGCTATGAAACACAAGACCAACTTGTTTGTCACGGATACGATTCGTCGCATCCTCACTGCCGATGAGATGCCTCAGAACAATCATTACTGGGATCAGTTACGTGCGGCAGGCAAAGCCTATGTGGTGAGCGATGCAAGCAATCAGATGCTGGTGCACTTCACTCGTGAGCACATGTTGAGCAACGACATCAAGACGCTGGGGCCTGAGAGTGACTTTGCCATTCTTACAGGCACTCCCTATAAAGACGGTATGGCCTATATCTTTGACGATCAGGTAGTGAAGAGTGACATTACCTGTCAGAACGGCTATGTACATCAGGTGAAGGATGTGATTGTTCCGCCGGGCAATATGGCAGAGGTGTTGCGTAAAGATTCGGAGACCTCTTATTTTAGCCGTATTCTCGACTATTATTCGGCTCCCTATGAGAATCAGAGCGTGACTGATGCCTACAATGCGATTGCTCTGGAAACAGGTAAAGCACCTGTGGACATGATCTACGAAATACGCTATCTGAACAAGCAGACTGAGCACAAGCTGGTGAATGCTCCAGATAATCAGATTCAGGATTATGTGTTGAGCTATGATCCAGGATGGAATGAATACAGTCCGAGAGCCGTTTCGGATGGTGTTGACTATACGATTGGCGACATCGGTGCGATGTTTGTGCCTACCAACGATGCTGTGAAGCAGTTCTTTATCAGAGGCGGTGGCGCATATCTGATTGACCTGTATGGCGACAAACCGAACACAGAAGAAAACCTGGCTGAGAATCTGGACTCGTTACACTCGAAGAAACCTGACATCTTGACGCTCTTTTTAGATAATCTGATGCGCCCTTCGTTTGTAGGTACCGTACCAACCAAGTTTAAGGATATCCTTTCAGATGCCAGCGAGTATATGGGTATTACTCTTGACAAGATACAAAAGAAGGGCGAACGCTATGACATCAAGTTTGCTAATAATGGTGTAATCTATAAAATGACGGAGTTGATAGCACCAGACCGCTATCAGAGTGTCATGGCTCCATCGTCGGTCTATCCTGATATGCGTGTGATGGGCTGGGCCGTAGCTGATGACAATACGCTGGGCGTTTCACACCACTATTATTTGATGGCCATGAAGTCGAAATTCGCTTTCTTCATTCCCGACGATGAGGCTTTTGAACATTATTATATTGACCCTATCTATCTCGGACATGAGAAACCCCGTGCCCTGAAGTTCTCGTTTGTGAAGCAGGGAACATCAGATAAGGTGAAGTGCGTGGCCTACGACTACGATCCGGAGACCAATACCGTGGGTGAAGTACAGGGTAACGGTGCAGAGGTGACTGCCGATGAGTGGAAGTCGCTGATGGTCGATATTCTGAACTACCATACTGTGGTGCTCGACTCTAATGAGGTGTTTGGTACCAATAACTATTATAAGACCAAGCATGGTGGTGAGATTCATGTTACGGGAGCTAACGTGGGTGCTCAAGTGATGAGTGGCCAGCAGATAGACAATGGAGTCGCACCCTCTAATGTAGAGCGGGTCTATGAAGAGAAAAACGGAAACGCTTTCCGCATTGACCATGTCATAGAAGCTCCCCGCAACAGTGTGAGCAAGACGCTGCAGGCCAACAGCCGCTTTTCTGAGTTCTATAAGGTTTGCGCTGGCTTCTCAGCAACGGAGATACTCACTTGGGCAGGTATTAGCGCTGACCCTAACGAGTTTAATATCTCGGAACAGGATGCCTATGTCATCTTCTCAAGTGACCGTCGTGTGTCTGTGAAAGAAACCATAAACCGTTGCTGTTTGGATGAGAATGTGAAGATGTTCAATACTTATAACTATACGCTTTACGCCCCAAACAACGATGCTATGGATAAAGCCTATAATGCGGGTTTGCCCAGCTGGGATAAGATACGTCAGCTGTATGATGACCATTTGGATGAGGGCGGTACCCAAGAAGCTCAGGCCAAAGCGCAGGCTAAGGAAATGATAGACCAGCTGCGAGACTTTGCCCGTTACCATTTCCAGAGCGTGTCGGTCTATGCTGACAATGTGGTGAAGTCACATACCTACAACAGTTTGAGTACCGACGAGATCGGACTCGCCATGGAGCTGGAGGTAAGCGGAGGCAATGGCAAAATTTTTGTGAAGGATGGTGCTGGCGATACGCACACCATTGATGCAAGCAACTCGGCCACATTCTCGAACTTGATGACCCGTGACTATTGGTTCGATGCGGAGCGTTCGAGTGCCAAGTCTATCTATACATCGTCGTTCTGCGTGATTCATGAACTAACCGAACCTCTTAATTCTGGAAAGCTGGGTCTGTCGTGGACTTCACGAAAGAACAGGTAAGGCTCAAAGAAACAATGACTATTCTAAAGGCAAAATAATATGACGATAAAAAAAATATTGCTTACGGCCCTGATGGCTATTGTCTGCCAAGTGATGATGGCGCAAGGGGTGCGTATATCAGGAACACTCTCAGACAATGAGGGACCCGTCATGATGGGTAATGTGGTCGAGATTGATGCCAATAATCGTATCGTATCGGCTGCGCAGACCGACTTCAATGGCAACTTCTCCTTGACCGTGAAGAGCACGAAGAACAAATTGAAGTTCTCATACGTGGGCGATAAGACAAAGGTTGTGAATATTGGCTCACAGACGAATTTCAAAGTCAAACTTGAACCAGAGAACACTGTGCTGAAGGAGGTGACAGTAAAAGGTCATCGAAGCAACTCGGGTGGTCTGATGATTCAGAAGAAGGAGATCACTGTGTCTTCGCAGGTGATGAATATGGAATCAGTTGAGGGCTTGGCTTTCACCTCGGCCGATGAGGCTCTGCAGGGTGAGATTGCCGGTCTTGACATCGTGTCGAATTCTGGTAACCTGGGTGCTGGTTCGCAGATGCGTTTGCGTGGCGTGACCACTATCACAGGCGATGCTAACCCGTTGATTGTGGTTGATGACAAAATCTTTGACAATCCAGACGAGAACTTTGATTTCCAGAATGCAACCGAGGAACAGTATGCCTCACTGCTGTCAGTGAACGTGGAAGATATTGCCAGCATCCGTGTACTTAAAGATGCTGCCGCTACTGCTGTCTGGGGGTCTCGTGGCTCAAATGGTGTATTGGAAATTACGACCAAACGTGGTACTCGTGGCAAACCGCGTGTGAACTTCTCTTATAAGTTTACGGGCACATGGCAGCCAGATGGTTATGAGTTACTTGATGGTGACAGCTATTCGATGCTGCTGAAAGAGGAGTTCTACAACCCGAACCAAAAGCCTGATGCAACGAACAATATCTATGAGCTGAATTATCTAGGCTCTGACCGTTGGGCCGAGGCTCAGAATTGGGACAATAACACCGACTGGGTGAAGGCTGTGAAGCAGTTTGGTGCCATGCATGACTGGAACGTCAATCTGACGGGTGGCGGACAGAAGGCAACCTTCCGTATCTCGGCAGGTTATAAGCATCAGACGGGCTCTATCATCAAACAGAAGTTCCAGCAGTTCACCACACGTCTGGTATTGGACTACAATGTTTCTGACCGTATCCGCTTCTCTACCAACTTTGCCCTGACTTATACCGGTAATGACAAGAATTATGCGGGATTGTTAGGCATTGCCCAGAAGATAGCTCCGAATATGAGCATTTACCGTCAGGACTCCAGGGGAAATGATACGGACGACTATTATATTATGAATGAAAGTGAGAGTGGCCGCTATCCGAAAGATGGCAACTATTCTTCCTATGAACTGCGTGACATCAAGAATCTTGGCAACCCCGTAGCTATCGCTAATATGGCATGGAAGCGGGAAAATACTTATCGATTGACACCTGACTTCAGCGTGAAATACGAGATATTGGGTACAGAGGAGGAGAAGAGCCGACTAACCTTTAACGGTCGTGTAGATTTTGATATCTATGCGAGCAGCAGTCCAGACTATTATCCCGCCTCTTTGGCAAACGCTCAGTGGAGTAACGCTACCTATAATTTGAGCACCAATAAAGAAACCAACAATTTCAAGGTTGGTGGCCGTGTGGAACTGGTGTTTACACCTTATTTTAAGAATCATGACTGGTCGGCTACGATGTTGGCTCGTTATGAGATGAGCACCTCGAAGTATAATCAGCAAGAACTGTCAATGAATCAGTTGCCTACTGGGATTACTTCGCCTACGGTCTACAGCTCTCTGAAGTCGATGAACAGTAGCAACTCGCGTTCAGCTTCGCAGAATATACTTTACAACGGTCACGTTAGCTATAAGGATGGCCGCTATAGTCTGGGCTTCTCGCTACGTGCTGATGGTGACTCAAAATTCGGACCAGACAACAAGTGGGCTTTCTTCCCAGGTGTGTCTGCACGTTACAACATCAGTGACGAACCGTTCTTCAAAGCCATCAAAGGCAACTGGCTGTCTATACTCGGCCTACGTGCCTCATGGGGTGTCAATGGTAAGGCTCCAAGTGCTAACTATTTGTTCTATAACACCTACAATACCTCAGCAGGCAACTATGGTGCAGGAGGAATGAGTGTTATAGGTGGTAAGTCGATGGGCACCCCCGTACCGACTGGTGCACTTAGCGGTTTGAAGTTGGATGACTTGCGCTGGGAGAAGACCACCAGTTATAACCTGGGTTTCAATCTGGGCTTGCTGAACGACAAGATTGAAGTGGACTTTGACTATTATCACAAGGAAACTAAGGATTTGCTGATGTCGGGTGTGGCTATTCCCAGTATGGCAGGCTATGGCACATTGTCATACATGAACGTTGGACGTATGGACAACGATGGTTGGGAAGCAAACGTCTCGGTTAATAAGTTGATAAAGTTCGGAAAGTTCTCTATTGACTTCGGTTTCAATGTAGCTCAGAACTCTAACTTGTTGAAGGAAATGAACCAGAGTGTGCTGGATGCCTTGAATACCTATTATACGAATTATAGTTCAGGAAAGACTGGTAGTCCCTGGGCCATCACCCAGCGTGGTAACTGGCCGTTGCGTGTGCAGTTGAATAATTCGTTGGGTTCTATTTATGGATTCCGATATAAGGGTGTTTATCAGTATACCTACGACTATCTGGAGAATCTGAAGAAGGAAAATGGTTGGACGACCACCCAGTATGAACAGGAAATCAATAAATTGTTGGCGCAGGGGAAAACCTTCCCAATTGCATTGAAACCCAATGGACAAGTGCTGATGACCTCACAGGGACAGCCTACGCCCATGGTATTTAACTATGTGAACAATAATGGTCAGGGTAGTACCACTTATACGTTCCAGGGTGGTGATGCCATCTATGAGGACATCAATAAAGATGGACAGATTAATGAGCTTGACGTTGTTTACTTAGGTAATTCTCTGCCAAAGGTGAATGGTGGTTTCAACTTTACTTTCAAATATGGGCCTTGGAGTGTCAAGACACGTTTCATGTATCGCTTCGGCAACAAGATTGTGAACGTGGCGCGTCAGAATCTGGAGAATATGTTTACTACCTATAACCAGTGTGCTACGGTAAACTACCGCTGGCGTAAGGATGGTGACGTGACACCGATACCACGGGCTATGTATAATGCCTCATACAACTTCCAGCCCTCTGACCGTTATGTTGAGGATGGTAGTTTCGTACGATTCCAGAATCTGCAGATTGCCTATAACTTCGATAAGAAACTGATTAAGGAGCTCGGATTGAGCCAGTTGCAGATTTATGGATCTATGAACAACCTTTATGTATGGACCAAGTATAGCGGTGTGGATCCTGAGGTGTCACCTTCTGGTTATGGCGTTGCAGCCGATGTGTCTCAGACCCCGCGCTCAAAACAGTTCACGGTAACGCTCAATGTGGGATTCTAATCAATCGAAAATTGAATAATATGATGAACAATATATATAAACTAATGTGTGTCGGATGCACTGCCTTGGCAATGGCATCCTGCGTTGACACCATCATTCTTCCTGAAGACAAGACCGTTGACGAGGATTTCTGGAAGTCTAAATCGAATGTTCAGCTCATGGTGAATGGTGCCTATCAGTCCATGTTGAATGCAGATGTCATCATGCGACTGGTGGTTTGGGGTGATTTGCGCTCTGATGAATTGGTTCCAGCTTCATCGATTACGGGAACTACGATGGAGGACATGATTGAAATCAATCTGGCTAACACCCAGCCCGATAATCAGTTTGCCACATGGGGCAGCCTCTATAGTGTAATCAACAATTGCAATATTGTACTTGCGAAGGCTGCAAGAGTGTTGAATGAAGATCCTTCCTATACTAAGGGGGATTATCTCGCTGACTGCTCTCAGATGTTGGCCTTGCGTTCTCTGTGCTATTTCTATCTGGTTCGCAATTTCCGTGATGTACCGTATGTTACAGAGGCCTTCATGAGTAGCAATCAGAATCGCGATGTGGCTCAATCAGCCCCAAGTGAGGTACTGGCGGGTTGTATTAGTGACTTGGAGATGGCCAGAATAAATGCTATCTCTGCAACAGCCTATGCCGATTGGCGTCGTGTAGGCTATTTCACTCGTGATGCCATCGATGCGTTGTTGGCTGACATCTATCTGTGGCGAGGCAGTGTGACCCACTCTGCTGCTGACTATCAGCAGGCTGTCGACTATTGCGACAAGGTGATAGAGTCGAAGAAACAGCAGCATGTACCTGGACGCTTCGAGGTTCAGGTAAAGGAGTATCCCCTGGAGGATGGCCTGACCTCATTTGTCAACATCTTTGTATCGCAGAATGCAGAAGAAAGTATTTTTGAGTTGCAGTTTAACGGAACCGAAAATGTTGTTAATAACGAAGATCGTGGTAACAGAGGCATGTGTGAAAGCTATTGCCACTATTCGAGAAGCAATACTTCCATTCCTTATTTCTATGCCTCAAAGCTGTTTACTCCATCGGTAAACGATATTTGGACAGAGAGCGGGGCGACTACGGATGATTATCGTCG
>Ga0310697_10004762_pt1 | contig 13325 bp, 11 predicted proteins | sample 172DNAGHGlowgp2_FD_203883 | JGI IMG/M metagenome (GOLD analysis project Ga0310697, IMG submission 203883) | Sheep rumen microbial communities from Palmerston North, Manawatu-Wanganui, New Zealand - 1728 DNA GHGlow gp2 (v2) (version 2) | ecosystem: Host-associated > Mammals > Digestive system >...
AGAAATCGCCCGGGGTGTATTGGATGATGCCGTCAGTGGGGAGCACCAGTTGTACGGAAATCCATAGCGCGATAACATGAAATAACCGCTGGAAGGTAAAACCAAAGAAGAAACCGTTCGAAACAATTCTCCGCTGCTGCGTTCCCTGCTGAAAGAGGCACTTATATCCCGATGGTTCAGAAAGTTGGGGATGCTCCGCTTGGATACATGAAGGATCCAGACGCGAAAAACAAGATCGTGATCGACGAGGAAACCAGATGGGTCGTCGAAAAGATATTTGATCTTGCTGCCCATGGCTGCGGCGCGGCCAAGATCGCCCGGATACTGTATGACGAAAAGGTTCCGACTCCTGCCTATTGGAAATACATGCGCCACGGAAAAATCAGTTATGTCTTCACGGATGCGCCACCAGACAAAGCGTACTCCTGGTCTTTGGCAATCATCAGAAACATCCTGAAAGATGAGACCTACATCGGCAACACGATCCACTACAAGCAATCGACCGTATCCTATAAGAACAAGAAAATCGTTCAGAGGCCAGAAGAAGAGTGGGTCCGCATAGAAAATACGCACGAGCCGATCATTTCCAGGGATGTGTTTGATCAGGTGCAGGAGCAATCTGCCACCCGACGCAGGATGCAGAAAGATGCAACGACGCAGATTTTTGCCGGTCTGCTCAAGTGTGCCGACTGCGGATGGTCGATGACTTTTGGTCGGAACTCTAACGCAAACAATCCTTTTGGCTACTACGTCTGCGGGAGGAATCGAGCATATCGCTACAAGGGCGGAGAGTGTACCAGGCACTATCTTCGGTACGATGTGCTGTACGCCTACGTTTTGGAGCGGATCCAGCATTGGGCGAAACGAGCCAAGAAGGACGAAAACAAGCTCCTGGAGGATCTGCTCAAGTCCGGAGATCGGGAACGCGCCGCTGCAGTCAAGAAGCAGACAGCCGACCTGAAAAAGTCAGAAAAACGCAAGGCCGAACTGGACAACATGTTTGCCAAGATGTACGAGGATTGGGCTACGGGCCGCATCACGGAAAGCAACTTTAACATGCTCTCTCAGAGGTATCAGAAGGAGCAGGAAGAGCAGAATCAAAAGATCCAGGACTGCAAAACGACGCTGGCTGCAGGACAGCAGACGGTTGAGGACGCCCAGAAGTGGGTCGAGCTGATCAAGCAGATCGGCGTGCCCAAAGAGCTGACTGCGGAGCTTCTGAACACTCTGATCGAGAAGATCATCGTCCATGAAGCAACGGAAGACGACTTCGGCTTCCGGCAGCAGGAAATCGAAATCATCTTCCGTTTCGTTGGCAAGATCGATTAAAATGTATAAAAGTATCCTTAACTAAAGGAAACGGGGGTTGGTTATTCCCTCTCGCGTTTCATATACTCAAGGTGTCCACATTTTGTCGGCACCTTGACGCACACCCAAACGGGTGTGCCTTTTGCATATGCTGACGGTTCAGTTGAAGCTGTCGGCATTCTCGCGGAAGAGCTGCTCCACACGCTCCCGCAGGGCAGTGTGCTCCGGCAGCGCCAGCTGCGGGTCCGCGGCCAGTAGCTTTGTGGCTTCCTGCTGCGCCCGCTGCAGGGTGTCCGCGTCCGCGCCAAGATCGGCGATATGCGTCTCCGGCAGGCCATGCTGGCGGGAGCCGAAGAAATCGCCGGGGCCGCGCAGCCGCAGATCTTCCTCGGAGATCTTGAAGCCGTCGTTTGTCTTTGTCATGATGCCGAGGCGCGCCTTGACCTCCTCGGTAGCCGCGTCGGAGACCAGGATACACCAGCTCTTATGCTGCCCGCGGCCCACGCGGCCGCGCAGCTGGTGGAGCTGGCTGAGGCCGAAGCGCTCCGCGTTTTCCACGATCATCAGCGCCGCGTTTGGAACGTCCACGCCCACCTCGATGACTGTGGTGGAGACCAGGATATCCGTCTCCCCGGCCACGAAGGCGGCCATGATTGCATCCTTGTCTTTGGGCTTCATCTTGCCGTGCACACAGGTCACGCGCAGGTCGGGAAACACGCTCTGCAGCTCTTTCGCGTGTTCCTCGGCGGATCTGAGCGGCGTCGGGAGATCCTCATTCTCCTCCACCATGGGGCAGACCACGAAGACCTGGCGCCCTTCGCCGGTGAGTTTGCGGATAAAGCCGTTGAGCCGGGCGCGGTAGCTCTCGTCCACCGTGAAAGTGTCCACCTTCTGCCGCCCGGGCGGCATCTCGTCGATGATGGAAACGTCCAGATCGCCGTAGATGATCAGCGCCAGGGTGCGCGGGATCGGTGTTGCGGACATGACAAGCACATGGGGCTTGCCGGCCTTGCCGATCAGGGCGGAGCGCTGCTCCACGCCGAAGCGGTGCTGTTCGTCCGTGACCACGAGGCCCAGATTGCGATACTCCACATCCTGGCTGAACAGCGCGTGGGTGCCGATAATAAGGTCCAGTTCGCCTGCTTTCAGCGCCGCCTTGACCTCCCGCTTTTCTTTCGCGCTCATGGCGCCCGTGAGCTTCCCGATGCGAAGCCCGAAGGGGGAGAGCATGCCGCTCAGCGTGTGATAGTGCTGATCGGCGAGAATCTCCGTCGGGGCCATGAAGGCGCTGCCGTGTCCGCTTTTCCACACATACCAGATCAGCGCGGCCGCCACCAGCGTCTTGCCGCTGCCCACGTCGCCCTGCACCAGCCGGTTCATGACCCCGCCGCTGTGCAGGTCCTGCACGGCCTGATCCACGGCCCGTCGCTGGGCACCGGTGGGGGAGAAGGGGAGCGAGGCCCAGAACGCTGATAGATCGGCCTCACCTATAGGAATACCGACCTCCCGCACGCGCTCGCCGCGAATGCGGCCCAGCGCGCAGGCCAGCACGAAGAGCTCCTCAAAAATCAGGCGGCGGCGGGCAAGCTCCAGCGTACCGAAATCGGCGGGGAAGTGGATCTGCTCATAGGCGTAGCGGGCGGGCGCCAGCTCGCAGCGCTGCCGCACCTCTTCAGGCAGGATCTCCGGCAGCTTCTCGCCGCAGAGATCCAGCCCCTGCCGTACAGCCTGCAGGATACTGGCCTGATTCAGTCCCGCTGTCATCCGGTAGATGGGGACGATGCGGCCTGTCTGACCGCCCTCGCGCCCTTCCGGCTCTGCCACCGGGTTGCTCATGCTCCGGTGTGCGCCTTTTACCTCCATCTTCCCGAAGAAGACGTACTCGTCCCCCCGGTGAAAGCTGTCCTTCCGGTAGGACTGGTTAAAGTAGGTGATGTCCACGAGGCCGCTGTCGTCCACAGCCTTGAACTTCACCAGGTCCAGCCCGCGGCGGATGCGCGTGAGCCGGGGCGTATCGGCCACCACAGCGCGGATGCAGACCTGTTCGCCGTCCAGGGCCAGGGCGATGGGGCGGTACTGGCTGCGGTCCTCATATTTCCGGGGAAAAAAGGAAACAAGGTCACGGAGAGTAAAGACGCCGAGCTTTCCCAGCGCCAGCGCCTTTTTCTCTCCTATGCCCTTGATGTAACGTACGTCGGTGTTTAAATCTGTCATTATTCAGAAAACTTTAAGGTGTAGCTGTCGTTGACCAGGGTGAACTTCTCAATGAGGCCGCTGGTGCAGATGACGCGTTTGGAGTCCGTGACCAGGATCATCTCAAAGCCGCCGTACTGCCGCCAGTAGTTGAGCGCCCGGGTCTCGCCAAGAATGAACATGGCGGTGGAGAGGCAGTCGGCCATGGTGCCGTCCTCGCAGATGATGGTGACGGAGGTCAGGGAGTTGTTGGCCGGATAGCCGGAGGCGGGGTTGAGCAGATGGTGATAGGTCTTGCCGTTCATGGCGGTAAAGCGGTCCTGATAGGCCGCGCTGGTGACCACGGCGGTCTCACCCACGTTGATGACGCCCAGATGGGCGGCGGGGTACTCAGGGTCCTGCACGCCGACGGTCCAGAGCGAGCCGTCCGGCTTGACGCCCAGGGTCTGCACGTTGCTGCCCATGGAGATGAACGCGCTCTCTACCCCGGCCTGGCGCATGGCATCAATGGCGTTTTCACTGGCGCAGCCCTTCGCCACGGCGGCAAAGGTCAGCTCTGCCCCGATGGGGAGGGAGACCGAGTAGGCGCCGGAAGAGGGGAAGCTGGTCAGCACCAGCTTGTCGTAGCAGAGCTTCATCATCTCGGCCGAGATCTCCTCGTCCGTGGGGAGATAGTATTTGCCGTCCACAAAGCCCCAGCGCTTGACCAGCGGATAGATCGACAGATCCAGCGCGCCGCCGCTCTGGGTATAGACAGTCATGGCGGAGGAGAGCATCTTGGCCACCTGGGCCGAGACGATCACGTTCTGGCCGTTTGCGTGGTTGATGGCATAGGTGGTGCTGTTCGGCTGCTCCGGGTCCAGTGCCGCGTCCATGGCGACGATGACGCCCTCGGCGGCGTTCAGGCCCACCTCAGCCTTCTTGCCGTAGGCGGTCAGGGTCATGATGGTGTTCATGGCCGAGACCTGCCGCTGTGTCATCTTCGATTCGCCGCAGGCGGAGAGCGGCAGGATCATGCACAGGCAGAGCAGGGCGGCCAGCAGGCGTTTAGAGCTGATCTTTGTGAGCTTCATAGAATTCTCTGTAATCCTTTAACATGTACTTGAGCAGATTGGGCGTGTCCAGCTGATAGGGACACTTGCTGCTGCAGCTGCGGCAGCCGATGCAGTCGTCGATCTTGTTCATCTTGGCCTGCCACTCGGGGGTCATGTACTGCTGCCAGGGGGAGCGGCGCAGCAGCATGTTCATGCGGGCGCAGTTGCGGATCTCAATGCCCATGGGGCAGGGCATGCAATAGCCGCAGCTGCGGCAGAAGGAGCCGGAGAGCTCCTGCCGCTCCTTCCGGATGAAGGAGGCGAGCTCCTCGTCCATATCCGGGTCCTCCTCCGCCACGGCGAGCCACTGCCGCAGTTCTTCCATGTGCTGGATGCCCCAGATCGGAACCACGTTGTCATACTGCTTCATGAAGGCGTGGCAGGCGCGCACGTTTGTCAGCATGCCGCCCGCGAGACCCTTCATGGCGATATAGCCCATGCCGGCCGCCTTGCACTTTTCGGCAAGAGCCAGGTCGCGGTCGTTGGAGATGTAGCTGAAGGGGAACTGCAGCGTCTCGAAAAGACCGGAGGTGATGCAGTCCTCCGCCACATTGATCCGGTGGGTGGTGACGCCGATGTGCCGGATCCAGCCGCGCTCCTTGGCCTCCAGGGCGGCAGCATAGGCACCGTTCGGATCGTTCGGGTCGGGCACTTCCGGCACCTGGTGGAACTGGAAGAGGTCGATGTAATCGGTCTTCATGCGCTGACGGCTGAGCTCGATGTGCTTGAGAACCGTCTCCTTATCCCGTGCGGCGCTCTTGGTAGACAGCACGATCTGATCGCGCACGTCCGAGAGGGCGAGGCCGATCTTCTCCTCGCTGTCGGTATAGGCGTTGGCTGTGTCAAAATAGGTGATGCCCCCCTCAAAGGCTGCGCGCAGGAGCTTCACGGCGTCCTCCCTGCTGCAGCGCTGTACGGGCAGACAGCCCATGGCGGTTTTGGTGACCATCAGCCCGGTCTGACCGAGCGGTATTTTCTTCATTTTGAGTCCTCCCATAGGCACATGCCGAATTTCAACAAATAAAATGAAAAACAACTCTTGCCTTTGCGCCGCATCTTTGCTATAATACGCAAAGGTTGATCCGTTAACGGTATCTATGTAATTATAACAAAGATCTGCCATAAAGGCAATAAGCGGATTGACCGGATTATTTGCGGCTGTAGCTCAGCTGGATAGAGTGCCAGACTCCGACTCTGGAGGTCGTGGGTTCGAATCCCGTCAGCCGTACCAAGAACAGGCATCCCCGCAAGGGGGTGCCTGTTCTTGGTATTGATACCGTAAGTGAACCCACGACCTCCAGGTGCGAAGCACGTTCAATCCGCCGGAGGCGTTTCGCGCGGAGCGCGGAACAGGTCGTGGGTTCGAATCCCGTCAGCCGTACCAAAAACCCGATACCCCGTCAGGGGTGTCGGGTTTTTGCTTTGATGGAAGAAACTCGAAGGGAGCGGGAGTGAATGACGTGCCGAGGGCACGTTTTCCTCGCAAGGCGGCTCGTTTTCTGGGAAAACAGCATATTACGGGGTACGTGCGTTGACAGCGAAGGGAAAATGAATTATAATGAGGTTAAATATATCTAACCAATGGGAAAACTATAAAAAAGCTTTGTCCGGCCATCATGCCGCCCGGATTTGGGCTGCGCGCCGTTCTTGGCGCGCAGGGCCGACAGGGATACCCGAAGTAATGAACAGGAGGAAAAAAGATGGCGATGCTCAGAAAATTCTTTAATCAGACGCGGAAACCGGAGGGCATCCTCGGGAAGATGATGCTCAGCAGCATGAACGCAGGCCATGCGAAGCTGGCGGAATGGGGCCTTTCCCAGCTTCCCGCCGGTACGGTGGAAAAGGCCGTCGATCTCGGCTGCGGCGCCGGCGGCAACGTGGGAGAACTGCTTAGAAAATACAAGGATGCACATGTGACGGGCGTGGATTACTCGGATTTGTCCGTTGAGAAATCAAAGCAGTGCAACAGGAAGGCGATCGAAGCCGGTCGCTGCGATATCCAGTCAGGCAACGTTGCCGATCTGAAGCTTCCCGCGGCGACCTACGACCTTGCCACTGCCTTTGAAACCGTCTATTTCTGGCCGGGGCTGGAAAAGTGCTTTACGCAGGCTGCAAGGGTGCTCAAACCCGGCGGCTTCTTTCTGATCTGCAACGAATCGGACGGAAGAGACGCCGCCGGTCTGAAATTTGAAACGATCATCGACGGCATGAAGACATACACCGCAGAAGAAATCGAAAATGCGCTGAAAGCCGCAGGCTTCTCCGCGGTGAAGAGCGAGCACCATCCGTCCAGACCATGGATCATGGTGCTTGCAAGGAAGTAAAATCATCTGTGAAAAGCGAGCCTGCCGCCAGGAATACCGCCTGATCCGATTCTCAGGCCTGTCTTGATTCTGCAGGAGCGTCTAAGACCGCTGATCACAGCAAAACAGAAATGGCTCCCGGGATCATGATCGAGTGCAATTACTCCTGTATGCACCGACATATGCGGATGAAAAATAAAACTGACGCCGCTGGACTGCGGCGTCAGTCAGACTGTAGACAAACGCATGCGACAGAAGTCGGATACGCATGGGGAGAGCGCGAGAGGGGATTGGTTATTCCCTCTCGCGTTTGATAATCTCAAAAATGAGAACTATTCGGAAGTTCTCATTTTTGGTTCTCAAGGTGGCGACACTTTGTCGTCACCTTGACTGACGCCGCTGGACTGCGGCGTCAGTGCTATTATTTGAATGGATGATTTCCCAGAGCGGAAGCCTGTATGGGCTATCCAGAACAACCGGGGCAGTTCATGCTTTCACAGCTTCCGATGGTTCTGTCAGCTGATTTTTTCCATCTTGCTGTTGAGCCATTTGAGGATATCGCGGTAGACATCGGCGCGGTTGATCTCATTGAGCATCTCGTGCCGCCCACCGGGATAGAGGCGGATCATCACGTCCTTGAGCCCCGCGTCGCAGAAAGCCTTGTATGCCTTCTCCACACCGACGCCGTAGTCGCCCACCGGATCTTCCTCGCCGGACATGAAGTAGATGGGGGCGTCCTTGTTCATCTTGTCCACGTTTTTCTGGTTGCTGATATAGCGGATGCCGCTCATCATGTCGCGGTAAAGACTGCCCTTTGCCACAAATCCGCAGAGCGGGTCGGCGATATACTTGTCCACATTCTCGGGATCGCGGCTCAGCCAGTCAAAGGGGGTACGGGCATCCGGGATCCGCTTGCAGTAGGAGCCGAAGGCCATGTCGTTGAGCTGCTGGCCGTCGGCGTGGGCGCCCTTGGTCCTGACCATGAGCTCGGAGACGGCCCAGCCCGCGAAGACCAGGGCTTTGCCCTGCTGGCCGGTGCCGCTGATGATGGCGGCGTCGTACTTGTCCGGGTGCTGGATCAGGTAGGTGCGGGTCAGGAAGCTTCCCATGCTGTGACCGAAGAAGATATAGGGCAGATCGGGGTATTCCCGGTGCATCTGGTCCCGCAGCGCGTCAATATCGCGGATCACGTAGTTCCAGCCGTCCTCTTCCGCGAAGAAGCCCTGCTCCTCGGGACTGGAAATGGACTGCCCGTGGCCCAGGTGGTCGTCGCCCACCACGACAAAGCCGTTTTCCGCGAGGAAAGAGGCAAAGTCATCATAGCGGTTGATGTGCTCGGCAATGCCGTGCTCGATCTGGATCACGGCGCGAGGAGCCGTATCAGGTACGCATTTGCGGGCGTGAATGCGGTTCTTGCCGGTGCTGGAGTCAAAATAGAAATCCTCAAAACTGGGCATGGAAAGTTCCTCCTTCGTATGCTATACTGATCCGGTAAGATGATAAGATGATTTTACTCTTTCCTTTATTATTCGTCAAGGAGAAGCCCATGAAGGTCTATATCAAATACTTCGATAAAGAGATCACGCCCATTGAAAAAATCGAAAAAGGGGACTGGATCGACCTGCGCGCCGCAGAGGACAAGGAGATGAAGGCCGGGGACTGGGGCTTTATCCGCCTCGGCGTGGGCATGATCCTGCCGGAGGGTTATGAGGCCCATGTGGCGCCGCGCAGCAGTACGTTCAAAAATTTCGGCATCCTCGTCTCCAACAGCATCGGCATCATCGACAATTCCTACTGCGGGGAAGAGGACGAGTGGCGGCTGCCCGTCTACGCCGCGCGGGATACGGTGATCCATAAAAACGACCGGATCTGCCAGTTCCGCATCGTGGAAAAGCAGCCCGCGTTTGAGCTGGAGACCGTGGAGCACCTTCGGGATGTGAGCCGCGGCGGCTTCGGCTCCACCGGGAAGGACTAGTGGTCAGTGATCAGTGGCCAGTGATCAGTGGCCCATAGCCTTCCCCTGGAGGGGAAGGTGCTGAGCATCGCGAGGCGGATGAGGTGGAAAGCTGTACTGCGTCCGCAGGTGGCAGACAGTGGCAGTCGTGCTCAGTGTTTCGTGGAATAGGAACGTGCTTTCCGATAAAAGTGCTCAATACGGATAACGACAAAAGGGATGTGAGCTTTCACATCCCTTTTCCATTTTTGTGGGAGCCTGAAGGGGAGGGGCTGGTGTAACTCCCGCATTGTGCGCTTCTGCACTGTGTCCGCGGGCGAGAACAAGCCTTGCCCCTGCTGAGCATTGACCACTGGCAACTCCTCACAGGCAGCTTTGTCGTTTCTGCCCAATTACATACACGGCAGATGCCGGCAGAAGCGGCACAATGCCCCATTGACAGAAGCTGGGAAATGCTTTATAATTCGCCTTACTAACAAATCACCATACTAAAGCGATAAAGCGAGGGCGCGGCCATGGCTAACTGGTATACGCAGGATGTGGAAACTTTATTTGAAGCGATTCTGACGCTGAAAAGCGTTGAGGAGTGCAGATTGTTTTTCGAGGATGCCTGCACGGTAAAAGAGATCCGTGAGATCTCACAGCGGCTGCAGGTTGCCAGAATGCTGAGAAACGGCAGCAGCTATGCCGCCATCAATGCGGAGACCGGCGTGAGCACGGCGACCATCAGCCGTGTCAGCCGCTGCCTCGAATACGGAAGCGGCGGATACGATCTTGTGCTCGGCCGCATTGCGGAGGAAAAGCAGTGATTGACGAGAGCATGCTGAAGCCGGAGGAACGTGCGGTTTATTCGCTGCGCGCACTGTATCGGCGCTATGGCTATCTGCCATACCGGATGGTCAAGTTTGAAGAATACGATTATTATGCCCGCAACAAGGACTTCCTTGTCAGCGACCGGATCATCACGTTCACCGACAGCCGCGGCCGTCTGCTGGCCCTCAAGCCCGATGTGACGCTCTCCATCATCAAGAGCGGTGAGGATCGACCGGGCTGCAAACAGCGGCTCTGCTACAGCGAGAATGTCTTTCGCGCCGCCGGCAGCCTGGGGCAGTTCAAGGAGATCACCCAGGCAGGCCTGGAGTGCATCGGCGATCTGGACCTGTACGATCTGTTTGAGGTCGTATCCCTCGCAGCGCAGAGCCTGGCTGCGCTGGGAAAACGATATGTGCTGAATCTGTCCCATCTCGGGCTTTTAAACGCGCTGCTCACCGGGCTCGGCGGGGACGGCACGCTGGAGCGGGAATGCGCGAGCTGCATCGCGGAGCGAAATGTGCATGAGCTCTCTGCCCTTTGCCGCTCTTACGGAGTGGGAAAAGAAAGAATTGACGAGCTCTGTTTCTTCGCCGGTCTGCACGGCGCGCTGGAGGATGCTCTCAGAAAGCTCGCCCCTTACTGTGAAAGCAAGGCCGCGATAAGCGCTCTGAAGGAGCTGCAGATGCTGTGCACGTTGCTTGCAGAGGCGGGACAAGCCGAAAACATCCGCTTTGATTTTTCGGTCGTGAACAACCGCAAGTACTATAACGGCCTGGTGTTCCAGGGCTTTCTGGAGGGCATCCCCGAAAGCGTGCTGGCGGGCGGCCGCTATGACCGCCTGATGGAACGCATGGGACGAAGCGCCTCCGGCATCGGCTTTGCCGTGTACCTGGACAGGCTGGAAGACGAGGCGGATGAAAGCGCCTTGGATGTGGACGTACTGCTGCTCTGTGACGATCCTGCCGAGGCGGCCAGGAAAGCGTCGGTGCTTCGACGCGAGGGCAAGCGTGTGAGCGTGCAGCAGACGACCCCGGAGAAGCTGCGCTACGGAGAACTGCTGGATCTGCGGGGAGGGCTTTGAACATGCTGAATATTGCGCTTCCCAAGGGGCGGCTGGGTGAAAAGGTATACGGGCTTTTTGCAGACTGCGGCTACGCCTGCCCTGAAATCCTGGAGGACGGACGAAAGCTGCTGTTTGAAAACCGGGATGCCGGCGTCTGCTACTTCTGGGTCAAGCCCTCGGACGTGGCGATCTATGTGGAGCGCGGTGCCGCCGATCTGGGCGTCGCCGGGAAGGACACGCTGCTGGAATCTGCACCTGATGTGTACGAATTGCTCGATCTCGGCCTTGGCAAATGCCGCATGGCGGCAGCCGGACCAGAAGCGTTTCGCGATCCGTCTCAGCGTGTTCTGAAAGTGGCTACCAAGTATCCGAATATCGCGTCCGCTTATTACGAGCGAAAGGGGCGCGAGATCGACATCATCAAGCTTAACGGTTCTATCGAGCTTGCGCCGCTGCTGCACCTCTCCGACGTGATCGTCGATATCGTGGAGACCGGCAAGACCCTGCGGGAAAACCATCTGACGGTGCTGGAAGAGGTGTTGCCCGTGAGCGCCCGGCTCATTGCCAACAAGGCGGCCTATCAGTTCAAAACAGCGGAGATCGATAGCCTGTGCGAAGGAATGAAAAGGAGGATCACAATATGATCCGTATTTGCAGGATGGGAGAAGTGCAGACCGAGGAGCTCTTTGCCCGCCGTGACGCCGCCTTTGGCGTAGAGGATCGGGTACGGCAGATCATCAGAGAGGTGATCGCGCGCGGCGACGCGGCGCTTTATGACTTCACGGAGCGCTTTGACAGGGTGAAGCTTACGTCCCTGGAAGTGAGCGAGGCCGAGTTTGCGGAGGCCATGGCCGCAGTGGAGCCCGCTTTTCTCGACGTTCTGCGTGAGGCTGCGGAGAACATCGCGGCCTACCACAGCCGCCAGAAGCATGAGGGCTTCCTGCTGGAGAGAAAAAACGGCGTGTTGCTGGGCCAGAAGGTAACTCCCATCGAGAAGGTGGGGCTCTACGTCCCGAATGGGACGGCGCCCTATCCCTCCACGGTGCTGATGGACGCGATCCCTGCCAAGATCGCTGGCTGCCCGGAGCTGTTCATGGTCTCGCCCCCGTCGGCGGACGGGAAGCTGGATCCCGGTATCCTTGCCGCGGCCAGAGTGGCGGGTATCGACCGTGTCTTCAAGATCGGCGGCGCCCAGGCCGTGGCTGCCCTGGCCTACGGCACCGAGAGCGTCCCGGCCGTGTATAAGATCGTCGGCCCCGGCAACGCCTTTGTTGCGGAGGCCAAGCGTCAGGTTTATGGAAAGGTAGCCATCGACGTGGTGGCCGGGCCCAGCGAGGTGCTGGTGGTGGCGGACGCCGCCTCGGATCCCCGGGTGGTGGCGGCGGACATGCTGGCCCAGGCCGAGCATGACAAGCTCTCCACCGCCGTCCTGGTGACGGACAGCATAGAGCTCGCCGAGAAGGTGGCTGCTGAACTCGAAAGACAGCTCACCCTCCTCCCGCGGCAGGAGATCGCCCGCTCCTCCATCGAAAATAACGGCCGCATCATCGTGGCCGATAACTTGAAAGATGCTGTCGCCATCGCAAACGAAATTGCGCCCGAGCACCTGGAGCTCTGCGTGGAGGAGCCCTTTTCCTGGCTGGAGCAGGTGAAGAACGCCGGCTCCATCTTCCTGGGCCGTTATGCGCCGGAAGCGCTGGGCGACTATATGGCCGGACCGAATCACACCCTGCCCACCGGCGGCATCGCCAAGTTTGCCTCGCCACTCTCGGTGGACGATTTTGTGAAGAAATCCCAGTTTACGTATTATACAAAGGAAGCGCTGGAAGATGTGGCGGAGAGTATCGCCCTCTTTGCCCGCAAGGAGGAGCTGGAGGGTCACGCCCGCAGCGCACTGGTGAGGTTTGAAGCATGAGCCGTTTTTTCAGTGAGCGTTTTGCATCGCTCGTCCCCTACGTACCCGGGGAGCAGCCCCAGGACATGCAGTATGTGAAGCTCAATACCAACGAGTCGCCCTTCCCGCCGCCTCTAGAAGTGCTGGAGGCCGTAGCAGGGGAGAGCGGGCGGCTGCAGCTCTATTCCGACCCGGACGGGCGGCTGTTGCGCCGGAAGCTGGCGGAAGTCTGCGGCGTTTCGGAGGAGCAGGTGATTCTCGGCAACGGCTCCGACGAGATCCTGTATCTCGCCTTCATGGCTTTTGCCGACGAGGCGCATCCCATCGTTTGCCCTGATATCAGCTACGGCTTTTATACGGTGCTGGTAAACCTGCTGAATCTGCCCTGTGAGCGCATCCCCCTGCGGGAGGATTACCGCATCGCGGCGGAGGACTACTGCGGGATCGGGAAAACCGTGGTCATCGCTAATCCCAATGCGCCCACCGGCCTCTACTTGAGGCTTGAGGAGATCGAGCGCATCGTCGCCTCCAACCCGGAGAACGTCATTATCGTGGACGAGGCCTATGTGAATTTCGGCGCTGAGAGCGCGCTGCCGCTGCTGCAGAAGTACGATAACCTCCTGGTGGTGCAGACCTTCTCCAAGTCCCGCTCCCTCGCAGGCGCACGGCTGGGCTTTGCCGCGGGCAGTCCGGCGCTGATTCG
>Ga0310697_10004763_pt1 | contig 13324 bp, 7 predicted proteins | sample 172DNAGHGlowgp2_FD_203883 | JGI IMG/M metagenome (GOLD analysis project Ga0310697, IMG submission 203883) | Sheep rumen microbial communities from Palmerston North, Manawatu-Wanganui, New Zealand - 1728 DNA GHGlow gp2 (v2) (version 2) | ecosystem: Host-associated > Mammals > Digestive system >...
CTTCACCATCGCCCTGGGCGTGGTGGGCGTGCTGGCCCTGGCGGAGCTGTGCCGCCGCTGCGTCGGCCTGCCCATCCTCTGCGTGGCCGGGGCGCTGCTGATCTACACCTTCGTCAATCTGCTCAGTCAGCCGGACCGGACCTTCTCCCAAGTGCTGGCCCGGGTGGTCTACACCCTGTTCTACACCACCGGCGGCGTCATGGCCACGCCCATCCAGGTCTGTCTGAAATTCATTGCGGTGTTCATCATCTTCGGCGCGTTCCTGGAGCGCACCGGCATCGCCAGCTTCTTCATTGACATGGCCAACTCCCTGGCGGGCTCCTCCTCCGGCGGCCCGGCCAAGGTGGCGGTCATCTCCTCCGCCCTCTGCGGCATGGTCAGCGGCAGCAGCGTGGGCAACACCGTCACCACCGGCTCCGTCACCATCCCCATGATGAAGAAGACCGGCTATCGCCCCGAGTTCTCCGCCGCGGTCGAGGCGGCGGCCAGCACCGGCGGCCAGATCATGCCCCCCATCATGGGCGCGGCGGCCTTTTTGATGGCGGAGAACACCGGACAGAAGTACGGCCAGATCGCCCTCTGGGCCATTCTGCCCGCCGTGCTCTACTTCGGCGGCATCTTCCTCAGCGTCCATCTGGAGGCCAAGAAGCTGGGCCTTTCCGGCATTCCCCGCGAGGAACTGCCCCGCTTTCGGGTGCTGGCCAAGCGCATCTATCTGCTGCTGCCCCTGGTGCTGCTAATCTGGCTGGTGTCCACCAACCTGCGCTCCCTCCAGTGGAGCGCCAGCATCGCCATCCTGGCCAGCATCGTGGTCAGCCTGCCCGCACTGTTCACCGAGAGCCGGGAGGAGACGGGCAAGCCGGTCTCCCTGAATACCGGGAAGCGGCTTTGGGAGATGATCTTCGGCTCCCTGGAGGCCGGCGGGCGCAGCTGCATCACCGTGGCCGCCGCCTGCTCCATGGCGGGCGTGATCGCGGGCTGCATCACCGTCACCGGTCTTGCCTCCGGGCTCATCAACGGGGTCATCGCGGTCTCCCGCAGCATCCCTATCCCCATGCTCTCCACCCTGATCGCCCTGTTCCTCACCATGCTCTGCTGCATCATCCTGGGTATGGGCGTGCCCACCACGGCCAACTACTGCATCATGGCCTTCACCTGCGCGCCCATCCTGATCCAGCTGGGCATTGACAAAATCGCAGCCCACTTCTTCGTCTTCTACTTCGGCATCGTGGCGGACATCACACCCCCGGTGGCCCTGGCGGCCTACGCCGGGAGCGCCATTGCCAAATCCGACCCGATGAAAACCGGCCTGAACGCCACGCGCCTGGCCATTGCCGCCTTCCTGGTGCCCTACATCTTCGCGCTGGAGCCCAGTCTTCTGCTGATGAACGAGGGCCTTGGGGCCGCCGTGCTGGGCATCGTCACCGCCGCCATCGGCATGTTCGGCATCGCCGCCGCGCTGGAGGGCTTCGTCAAGGCCCCCATGCAGGTCTGGCAGCGGATCCTCTGCATCGCGGGGGGCCTCCTGCTGATCTACCCCGGCATCCTGACCGACGTGATCGGCGTGGTCCTGGTGGGAGCGGCCATCGCGCCCCAGCTCCTGCGGAAGCCCGCACAGGCCGCGTAACACGGCACATCCAATCGGGAGAGGGTCTCGCGCCCTCTCCCCTTTTGTTTTTTTGCGCAAAAAGACAGCGCTTGACAGTCCGCAGCCGGGCCGCTATAATGGGGCCAACAGTGGGACGTTTCTCCCGCGTCGGCGTGTTGGAATCGGTAGACAATGCGGACTTAAAATCCGCTGGGGAGACCCGTGCGGGTTCGAGCCCCGCCGCCGACACCAAAACAATCCCGTCGATTGATGTCGGCGGGATTGTTTCGCGTTTCCGGCGCGGTTTCGCGGGTCGATGAAATCCTTGTATTCAAACCATACTTCTGTTATAATAATTCTGATTGCAGAGAGCAAGGAGGTACGATGTATGGACATGATCACGATTCCCGTGACGATTCCGCGTGGTATGGCGCCCTATCTGGACTGGAAAGAACAGGACATCTCTCTGGAGCAGCGTGCTTTGCTTCTGTATCCATTGATCCGGCGGCTTGTCATATCTCACGGGCGGGCAGCCGAGCTGCTTGGTATTCGTAAAATGGAACTGATCGAGCTGTATGACGCCATTGGGATTCCCTACCTTTGTCAATCCCGTAAAGAGCTGGACGAAGAACTTGGCGAATTTTCAAAACTGCGGGAGTTGAGAGCGGTATGATCGTCGTTTCGGATACTACGCCGCTGATTTCCTTGATGAAAGCGGACAGTCTGCCGCTTCTGGCGCCGTTGTTTGGTGAAGTACTGCTGCCAGAAGCGGTTTACGCCGAACTGACCTCCAATCCCAGGTTTGCAGAGGAGGCAAAGCAAATCTCAAGCTGTGCGTTTCTTCGTGTGGTGACTTTAAACGAGCCAAGAGCTGTCGATATCCTGCGCCGGGCAAACGGCCTGGATTTGGGAGAGAGCGAAGCGATCGTATATGCCGACGGCGTGAAGGCAGACGTACTCTTGATGGACGAGGCGAAAGGCCGTGCTGTCGCAAAATCCATGGGGCTTCGCATCATGGGGACGATCGGCGTGCTGCTCTTTGCTTACGAAGAAAAGCTCCTCTCCGTGGATCGAACCAGACGCGCCCTGGAAACGCTGAAACTTGCAAACCGACATATCAGCGACGATTTGTTCTCCTATGCTTTGAGTAAACTGGAGTCTCAATCGTTCTGAATGCTATTTCAGTGTGAGTTCGGTATGGTAACGTGCAGGCCTGAATGCGTTTTCTTGATAGAACCTATGAAAATACGCGCCAGATAAAAACTCCTGTCGCCTCTCAGGCAGCAGGAGCTTTTATCATGATGCATGGTTTGCGCTGAAAGCCGGGGACGGCAAACCTATGCGCCTGTACCCGCCTCCGCCTCCCGGAAGCGGACGATATAGCGTTCACAGGCCCGGTGCAAGGCCCGCTCCGGGTCCGCCCCGGCACGGCGGCCCACCCGGACCGCCGCCAGAAGCAGGTTTCCCAGGGCGTCCTCCCGGTCCTCCGCTTCCGCCGCGCACAGGCGCGCCGTCTCCGCTTGCAGCGTCTCGCAGGCTTTTTCGGCGTTTTCCGGCTCAAAACCCGCCTGTTCCGCCTTGTTCAGCAGCTTGTCGGCGCGCCAGAGGGCGGGGAGCGTCTCGGCCACGTCCGCCATGGCCTGGGCGACGCTGCGCTGCTGCTTTTCCACGCGCTTTTTCGCGTCCCAGTTGCGCAGGGCCTCCTCCGGGGTGGCCCCGGCCATGTCGCCGAAGACGTGGGGGTGGCGGAAGATCAGCTTCTTCACCGCCGCGTCGCAGACCTCGTCGATGGTGAAGCTTCCCCGCTCCTCCTCCAGCCGGGCGTGGAAGAGCACCTGGAGCAGCACGTCCCCCAGCTCCTCCTTCATGTTCTCCAGGTCCTCCCGGTCCAGGGCCTGGGCCAGCTCGTAGGCCTCCTCCAGCAGATTGCGCCGGATGCTGTGGTGATCCTGGGCCGCATCCCAGGGACAGCCGCCGGGGCCCCGCAGCACCGCCACCAGGCGGCGGAAGTCCTCAAAGTCGTAGCGTTCTTTTTGGGCAAAATCCACCATTGTATTTCTCCATTTTTTTGTGAATTAATCAAGGAAAACGGGAGAAATGAAAAAACGGGAGTTTAATGAAGACGTCGGCACAGCCGACTAATGAAGTCACTCGCTCCGCTCGTGAATGAAGACGGCGGCTTCGCCGCCTAATGAAGCGAAGTCGCCCACGTTCTCAATTAGCTCCGCAGGAGCGTCTTCATTTCTTCATGAGCGAAGCGTCTTCATTCGCCCTCGAAGAGGGCGACTTCATTGAAAAAGCCTCGTCTTACGACGAGGCTTTTTCTGGTGCGGGAGAAGGGACTTGAACCCTCACGTCTATGGTGAGACACAGGCACCTCAAGCCTGCCTGTCTACCTGTTCCAGCACTCCCGCAATTGAAGCAAGGAGTATTATAGCAGATTTCAGGGATTTGTCAACCGCTTTTTTGGTCGTGGTTGGGCGGCAGGCGCGGGCGGCGTTTCGAACGCAAGGGGACGCGTTCTGGCGCGGGCGACGTCACTTGTTTCGGTAGCGCAGGAAATAGACCAGGCCGTAAAGCAGGTCCTTCTTTTCCGCGGGCAGGAAGTCGATCCCGTCCAGGACCCGCTGGGCCTCGCCGTAGTAGCGGTCCATCTCGGCCTCCACATAGGCCAGGGCGCCAGAGCGTTCCAGGAGCCGGCGCAGGGAAAGCAGGTCTTCCACGCTGAGGGGCTTGCCGTAATAGCGCAGCAGCTGACGGTGGGCCTCTTCGTCCTGACACATATAAGAATAAAACAGCGTCTGCTTGAACTCCGTGGCGTCGGAGCCCACCGCTTTGCCCAGGGCCGCTTCTTCCCCGAACAGGCCCATGATGTCGTCCTGGATCTGAAAGGCGATGCCCAGGTTCTCGCAGAAGGTCTCCAGCGTGTGCAGGGCCGCATCCTCACACCCCGCCAGGGTCGCTCCGGCACAGAGGGGCCCCACCACGGTGTACCAGGCGGTTTTCAGCTTGTAAATGTCGATGATCGCCCGGTAGCGGTCGATCTCCCGGGTGATGGCGTACTTCTCTTCAAAGGGCAGCGCCACGTCGATGATCTCGCCCTGGACCGTTTTCAGGGCCATGGCGTTGAAATACTCCAGCAGCTTCGGAAGCTGCCTGTCCTCCCGATAGGACTGAACCAGCACTTGGAGGGCCAGGAAGAAGCCCTGGTCCCCCGCGCACAGGGCCAGGGAATCGGCGGTGTGGCGCGTTTCCGCCCGGTCCAGGGGTTTTCCCGCCTCCTGCCAGCGGGCGGCGTAGCCACAGGGGATCGTGGGCTTGTTCCGGCGGAGCGTGGCGTGGTCGATGATGTCGTCATGGATCAGGATGGCCGTCTGAAACAGCTCGAAGGCCAGGGCCAGGCCCATGGCGTCACGGGTCCCGTCGAAAAGCGCGCAGCCCAGCTTTGCCAGCGCGCCCCGAATGCTTTTGCCTCCGGCGTTCATGCGGGCAAACTCCGAAAGGCTGAAGCGCACATGGACCTCATCCGATTGGACGAGCCGGGCGTTGTAGGCTTCCATCGCCTCTGTCAGCTCCCGGATCGCGGTCTGAAAGAAGTTCAGGAACGCGGCGAAGCGCGCAGCGTCCCGCGCCAGACCCGCCTCAGCCTCCTGCGGCACCCGGATCAGGATGTCCCGATGCGCGAACAGATCCCGGTCCATCAGCAGCCGCAGATCGGACCGCGTGCGGACGGAGACTTGCGTGCGATCCCCGCCGGGTACGGCGCTTTCGCCGTGGACGGAAAGGCGAATCATCGCGCCCCCCTCCCCTCACGCAGTCGGCGCATCACACGCCCTCGGAGCCGGAAGGCGCGTCGGACAGCGCCGCGCCGCAGGCGGCGCAGAAGCGGTGGTCCGGCTGGTTGGGCGCGCCGCAGTTGGGGCAGACGCCGGTCGGGGCGGGCGATTCCGGCTGGGGCTGTCTGGCCCCGCAGGCGGAGCAGAACAGGGAGTTCTGGGGCAGCTCCGCGCCGCAGTTGGGGCACTTGCTCAGGCCCCGCAGCTGGCGCAGCGCGTCCTGGGCCTGGGCCATGCTCTCAAACTGGCGGTTCAGCGCGGCGATCAGCTCCGGCTGCTCGGCGGCGGGATCGTCCCTGTGGGTCTCGTAGTAGGCGCTGCCCAGATTGCGGTACAGGCCCTCGATCTGTTTCTTGCTCTCCGCGACCAGCGCGTTCAGGCGGGTGGCGTCGGCCAGGTTTTTGGTGCCCCGGCTGACCTTGCGGCTCAAATCGTCGAAAAATGCCATGTGTCTCGTCTCCTTTGCTGAAGATATCCTGATGGATCGGGATGCATCGATCCTATCACACTGTAGACCGAAAAATCAATCCATTTCTCGCCGCTTCCTCCAAACGGGAACAGCGCCGCCTCTCCCCCGCGCTGCGTGGGTACGGCGGCGCTGCGCACGCCGGGGCGGCTCAGCTTTCGTCGTCCGCGTCCGGCTTCTGGTATTTGCGCGGGTCCAGGCGGTAGTGCTTGGCCAGCTCCAGCAGCCGCCGGACGGACGCATTCATGATCTCGTCCGTATCCGCCAGCATGTTCACATTGCCGCGAACCACACAGGAGGCGTAGCACTCGTCCACCAGCGCGCTGCGCAGCAGCTCCACATCCAAAACCATCTTGTTCACCTCCACTTTCAGGCGTGTCCGCACCGCCGCAGCTTCGGCGGCGCGCTGTCGTGATCGCTGCTTATTATATCCCACGGACGGAAAAAAATCAATCCCGGCCAGAGCTTCCAGGGGGCTTTTTCGGCGGAGATTCCTGGCTTGACCCTTGCATTTTCGCCCGCGTTTGCTATAATCGGCTTATCAAATGGCGGACGCAAAGGAGGAACACACTATGCTGCTGGCCATCGACATCGGAAACACCAACGTCGTCCTCGGCTGCTTCCGGGGAGAGGAACTGCGCTTTGAAGCGCGCATCGCCACGGACGGGGCGCGCACTGCGGATCAGTACGGCCTGGAGATCCGGCAGATGCTGGAGGCCTTCGGCGTCCGCCGGGAGGATGTGGAAGACTGCATCATCTCCTCCGTGGTGCCCCCGGTGCTTTCCGCCGTGCGCGACGGGGTCCGCAAATTCCTCGGGCGGGAGCCTCTGGTGGTGGGGCCGGACCTGGAGACCGGGCTGGAGATCTGTATGGACAGCCCCGCCCAGATGGGCGCGGACCTCATCGTCGTCGCCGTGGCTGCCCTGCGGAAGTATGCCGCCCCGCTGATCCTCATCGACATGGGCACGGCCACCACCATGGAGGTGCTGGAGCCGGGCAGCCGCTATGTGGGCGGCCTGGTCATGCCAGGGGTGCGCATCTCTCTGGACGCGCTGACGGGCCGCACCGCGCAGTTGCCCGGCATCGACCTGGAGCGCCCCGGCAAGGTGGTGGGCACCAACACCGTGGACTGTATGCGCAGCGGTCTGCTGTACGGCGCGGCCGCCATGCTGGACGGCCTGATCGAGCGCATTTGGGCCGAGCGGGGCATGAAGCACCGCGTCGTCGCCACGGGGGGGCTTGCCCCGTTCATCGTGCCCCTGTGCAAACACGAGATCATTCTGGAGAAGGACCTGCTGCTCCGGGGCTTGCAGGAGCTGTACAGGCTGAACGCAGCGCCCCCCGCCGGGCCTTGAGCCGCCCGGGAGAACGCTGGCGGCTGCAAAGAGAGGCCGCAGATCGTGCAGAGCGCGCTTTCACGTCGCAGGGACGTGGAAGCGCGCTCTGTTTTGCAGCGGTTTCTCCGGCAAAACGCAGCCGGTTCCGGGGCTTTTTCCGTCTCACCGACCCGCCGTTTTGCGCTTTCTCCGCAGGATCACGAGCCCTGCCGCGCCGACTCCCAGCAGCAGCGGGGCGAGACCGGCTTGCCGGGCCGGGCCGGGGCCGCCGGTGGCGGGGAGGGTGGTTTTTGGGGTGTTGGCGATGTGCACCGTGAAGACGGACGCCGCCGCGATCTGCGCCTGCGTGGGGTTCACCGCCGTCTCCAGCCAGCTTGTGTCCACCGTGACGGCGATGGGCGCGATCAGCCTGTGGTAGTCAATGGGGGCCTCGGTCTCCAGCAGGTAATAGACGCCGTCGGGGAGGTCGGTAAATTCTGCGCGGCCGTCGGCGTCGGTGATGACGGTCAGGGCCTGCTCTTTGTCCGGGGTGAAGGTCGGCGGTTTGTCGGGGTCAGGGCGCCAGTAGTACAGGGGGGTCTCCGCGCCCAGGGTCTCGTCGGCCTCCAACTCCTCCGCGCTGGGGTAACGGTAGAGCGCGAAGGCTGCGCCGGAGAGCTTCTGCGTATTGTCGCCGGTCTGGAACTTGTCGATGACGATGCGCGGAAGGACGGACTCCTTCTCGATCTCGCCGATGAGCAGGTTGATGACGTTGACCCGGTTCTCGCCGTCGATCGCCAGATATCTGGTGACCGTTTTCCCGTCCGCTTCTACCGTTACCGAGTCGGCATTCCGGTATTGATGCGTATCGGGGTCCCGGATGAGATAAGCGGCATTCTGGAAGGAATAGCCCTCAGGCATGGACGTCTCCGGTTCCTCCACCGCGTAGCGGGTGCCCTCCGGCACGCTGGGGAAGAAGATCGTACCTCCGTTGGGCAGATCGATCACGTCCTCCGCAACGCCGCGCTCGTTGAATATAAGATAGTTGTTCGTCAGGCTGTTCCACTCCCAGTCATACACGCTGTAGCGCACAATGCGAGGGCTGTCGGGGTCATCCTTGTCCAGCTGCGGGAAGCCGCTGAGGTCGCCGCCCTCCGGGGCCATCAGAGTCACCTTCATGGGGAAGAGGACGGGCTCTGCCTGCCCGGTTGCCTCATCGGTCGTGACGGTATCCTGCGGCGAAACGGCCTTTCCCGCGTCGTCCACCACCTGCTTGGTGATCTCGATGCCGTTCAGCCGGTTTTTCACCTGGAGCGGCTTCACCAGCCGTCCCACGTCGGTGTAGGCGTCGCCCACCCGCGTGGCGTTGACCGGCACGCCGTCCACCAGCATGGGATAAAAGACGTCCTCCTCCAGTTGGAACAGATCGCCCGCAGAGTCCGGCAGTTCCTCCGTGAAGTAGTAGCCGTAGCCCTCGTTCAGCAGGACGTAAGGCGCGCCGTCAAAGGTGACGGCCTTGCCCCAGCTTGCGGTCTCCGCCGTTTTTTCCACCATCATGCCGGGGGAGATGGAAAAGTCCGCGCTGAGCCAGCCGTCCCGTCCGGTCAGTTCAATCTCTCCGATATAGTCATGGTTTTCATTCTCATTGGAAACCTGATGGAGATGCAGCGTCAGACTTTTGATCGCGCTGTGCTCCGTCCCGCTGTCCATCCAGACTTTCCGGGCGTTGACGGTCCACGCCGCCAGCTCCACGGGGTCGGGATTCTCGATCTCCTCCCGGCCGGAAGGGAAGTTCCGCCACTTCGGGGGTTCCCCGTTCTCCTGGATCCGCAGCCTGGGCGTATAGTTCACCGCCGTCCCCTTGGTGTTGGTGGACAGCCCCCAGCTTCTCGACGTGATTCTCGTTGCGGACTCTTCGGAGTCTGTCACATACACCGGAATCACGCTGCCGTCGACCATAGTGATCGTCAGAAGGACTCCGTGATCCAGGCCCGGCATGACTTGCAGCGACCAATTGCCCGGTCCCCCGGTCACGGAAATCCCGGCCGGGTCACTGGATACGACCTTGACCGCATTCGCCTCGGTGATTTCCGTCAGCGCGAACAGCTCGGAGAGCAAAGTCGGCGCGGCGTCGAAGGGGGAACGGTATTCGCGCAAAACCCACGGGCTGTCGGGTTCTGCTATGGATCCCGCAGACACCTCACCAGAGGGCGTCGCATGTACCGCGATCAATTCGCCGTTCTGCTTGGTGATTGTCAGAAGAACCGGGCGATCCAGATTCTCCGCAACTTGCAGCGTCCAATCGCCCGTCGCCGCCTTGGACACAAGGATCCCGGCCGGGTCATCGGACACGAGCATGTACACATCCTCTTGGGAGATTTTCAGCAGCTCGAACAAATTGGCAGGAGAAGTCAGAGCAGGCGTGCGCGGGAAGGTGTACGTGTATTCCTGGGGCGCAATGCGTTGGGACGCCTCCACGGGACTTGCGTGTATCGCAAACACGCTGTCGTCCTGCATGATGAGCGTCAGAAGGGTCGGTTGAGCCAGGTTCGCCGCCACGACCACGTTCCATTTGCCCGGCGTATTCACGTCCGCAGTCACGGAAATCCCGGCCGGGTCGCCGGACATCACCCATTTCACGTCCGCCGGGGAGATACCCAGCAGCGCAAACAGACCGGACAGCGAAGTCGGAGGATGGTCTGACGGGAAAGTGTAATCGTATTCCTCGAAGTGGAACGTGCCGCTTTTCAGGGCGTCTTCGGTGTCTGTCACATACACCGCGATGATGTCGCCGTTCTTCTTGGTGATCGTCAGCACGGCCGCTTGGGTCAGGCCCTCCGCGACCTGCAGCTTCCATTTGCCCAGCGCCGCGTGCGTCACGGCGAGATTCGCCGGGTCGCTGGATACGATCCCGTCCACAGTCTCCGGGAGAAGCTCCAGCAAAGCGAACAGACGGGAAAGGGAGGTCGGGGCTTGCTTGAACGAAAAGGGATAATCATATCTCTGCACGTCGGACGGGAATACGTTCGTTACCGCTGCCTCATCTTCCCCGGAGTCGGTCACATACACCGCAATCACGCTGCCGTCGTCCATAGTGAGCGTCAGGAGCGCGGGGTGGCAGTCCTTTGAAAGGGTCAGCGTCCAGGTCGGCGCTGCCCGCTTCAGGACCATCCCCTCCGGGTCGCTGGATACGGCCTCCGTCACATCGCTTGCGTCGATATCCAGCAGCTCGAACAGATTGGAAAGCGTAGGGGGAGGAGCGGCGAACGGGAAGCTGTAGGTGCAGGTCTGCAACGCCGACGCGGCGTGGGACACCCCTCCGACGCCTATCGCACGCACCACGATCGCTCTGCTATCCTGCTCGGCGGTCGCCTTTGTGGTAATCGTCAGAACCACCGGGTGATCCAGGTTCTGCGCAACGGTCATCGTCCAATTTCCTTCTTCCTCCGACACGGAAATCCCGGCCGGGTCGCCGGATACGACCTGTTGCACATCCGCCGGGAGGATATCCAGCAACTCGAACAGACTGGAGAGAGAGGTCGGCGGATGGGAGCGCAGGAAGCTGTAATCGAATTCCTCCAGGGGGGACAGGCCCTGCGGCAGCTCTATGTCGAGTTTGTTGTTCTCCCGCCCGGAAATGGCGTCATAGGTCTCCTGGGTGGGCCAGACCGGGAAGCTGACGGTATAGGTCGCGTCCTCGATCAGGGTATAATGCGCACCGTCTCCCGCGTTGGGGGGCTTGATGTCCCAGTTGACCGTGCGCGTGGAGTCGTCGGCGTTATATTTGGCCTCCCCGAGCAGGACGGCTTCCTCCGCGTTTGCGGTCTCCGAACCGTCGGCGGTCAGATACCTGATCCCGTCATCCGTGTTTCGACAGAAGCGGAGCGCCGTCGTCACTCCCTCCGGGAACTCGCCAATGTACTCGGTTCCGTTCTTCAGCGTGATCGTGTAGGAGAAGTCCGGGACAGCCCCCTCCGGGGCCAGCTCGGTGGTCCCCGCCAGCGCCGTGCCCTCGGTCAGTCCGTCGGTCAGGCTCACATCCTGATAGAGGAACTTTCGCAGGATGAAGCGGGTGGCGGAAATCAGCTCCCCTGCGATCTCGCCCTCGTTGGCCGCGTCGGCCCAGTAGTAGGTGCCTGCGGGCGGCTCCTGCGTATAGATCCCGCCGGCGTAGGCGATGTTCGACATCCGCTTCATCCACATTGGCCCTATGCCGTCTTTCTCGTTGCTCTGGATGAAGACGTTGATGACGTTGGCCCCGGCCGCCACCAGCTTCTGCTCCAGCAGAAGGGGCCTCATTTGAATCTCCACGCCGCTGTTGCCGCCGCTCGACTGTCCTTCCGCGTAACCCCAGCCGGGAACGCTCGTGCCGCCGAAACTCTGAGAAAATTCTGTGATTTGGTATGGGTTATCTACTTTGGTATCCCTGACATGTCGGTTTGGCTTGCCGTCGGAGATGAACATGACGTATTTGTCCTTGTAGTTCACTTCGCTCCCGTCTTCCGCAGCGTCGATCTGCTTCAGGACCTTGCCCGCCAGATGCAGAGCGGCCTCCCAGCAGGTATTGCCGCCTAATCTTGTTGTGAGTCCGTTGACCATCACCTCAAATTCGCCGTAGTTCTGCGCGGTATAGGTTTTGCCGTCGGTCCAGGCGCCCGTAGAGAACAGAATCACGTGGAACGGCACTTGCTTTTCCTTCAGCATTTTGCCGATTTGCAGCAGCACCTCCCGTTCCTGTGCGATCGCGGGCCTCACATCAGGGTTGTTCTTTGGGTTGTCCATGCTTTCGGACACGTCCACCACCAGCACCACCTCCGCGCTGGCGTCCGGCATGGCGTTCTCCCCTGCGTCGGCGGTCACGCTGAGGGAAAGCTCGTAGCTCCCGTCACCCTGGGGGGTCAGGGTCTTTTTCGCAGCGGGGGGATCGGGGGTGATCGACGGGGGAAGCGCGTCGTTGTCCGGGTTGTCGGCGTAGGTGTGGAAGGAATAGGGGTTTTTGTCTCCGTAGGGGTCTTCGGCTTTGTAGGCGTTGTCGCCGGAACCGTAGGAGTTCACGGCGTTGGGATCGTATGGAAATGTTGCCGGCGTCAGGATATTCTGTCCGTTGATCCGGATCTCCGAGGCGAAATAGAATTCCAGCACGCCGTTGGGCGCCAACGCCCCTCCCCCTGAAAGCGTCGGACTATTTGCGTCAGGAGGTAAACGAGCATCAGCATTCGCTGAACTACTAGCGCTGTATTCTTTCCTGTTTGTCACCCCTTTCAGGTAATCGCCGTCTTTCATAAAGTACCAGACGTACTTGTTCCTGGGGTCAGTCAGCTTGTTCTGGCTGTACAGGCGCCGGAAATAGCGACTATCGGTAACACCGGGAAAATCGAGGTAAAACGCATCGTTTGGATACTGCCCTTCCTCGACGGACACGGTTCCCGCGCAGTATTCGGTCGTCCAGGTTTCCAGATTGGCTTTCGTAGGCGTATCGGTTACCACGGCAGTTCCCAGCAGGCAGCCGGTGGCCGCATTTTTCAGACTGTTTCTATAATTGATATTCCCTTTATTATTGTACTGATGATGATACCAGATCCATTGAGAAATGTCGTCAAAGGAATTATAGTACACGCCTTTCTCCGGCTTGTCGTCAAAGCTGAGGCTGAGCGTTCCGTCCACTTCCTTCACGTTCGCCTCTACAAGCTTAACCCTGTATCGGGTATAGGTGCGGGTGGAGGATACTTCATCATACTCAGTGCTTGTGTCCACCTCCAGCATATAGTAAGGCCCATCCGTGCCCGGCTCCTTTACCAGCACCACATAGGGAAGCCAGTCCTCGGTAATTTGATATAGGTATTGACTGTTCCATACATCGGGCCACCAGCGGTGGTTGCCGTCTCCATATTGATACTCCAGCACCGTCCCGGTGGCGGAAAAGCCGCTCTGGGTGAAGGTCAGCTCCGTCCCGTCATCGCTCAGCGCCGCCTCGGTGAGCTCCGGCGGTGCCTCGGGGCCGTCGGCGAAGTGGACGGCGTAGAGCGCGCAGTCCTCCGGGACCTCCAGCGGCTCGTCCAGCGTCACCGTCACGCGCACGTCGCCGCCCAGCTCATGGTATTCTGTCCCGTCCGGGGCG
>Ga0310697_10004765_pt1 | contig 13313 bp, 10 predicted proteins | sample 172DNAGHGlowgp2_FD_203883 | JGI IMG/M metagenome (GOLD analysis project Ga0310697, IMG submission 203883) | Sheep rumen microbial communities from Palmerston North, Manawatu-Wanganui, New Zealand - 1728 DNA GHGlow gp2 (v2) (version 2) | ecosystem: Host-associated > Mammals > Digestive system >...
GTTCGATGTCATCAATCAGATTCGCGATCAGGTGCCCGATGGCCCCGAGATTCAGAACATCATCACGTTCCTGCAGAACTCTAAGCGCGGCATCATGTGCAAGTAAGCGCAGATGTCCGATATCAAAACAGAAGAGGATGTGTTTAGGCACATCCTCTCATTGTTGTTATGCTTTTACGACTTTTGTTTACTTCGTGCCACCGCCGAGGGCGATGTAGAGGGAGATGACGGCCTGTGCACCCTTGTAAAGATTAGCGGCCTCGCTGAGTTGGGCCTGAAGCAAATCCTCCTGGGCCATGAGCACCTCAATGTAGCTGGCCTTGCCGTTGTCCATCAGTTCGTGTGTACCAGTATAGGCATCGTAGAGCACCTCTACCTGACGGCGGTAGTAAGCATATTTCTCTTGGGCACTCTCACAGTCGGCCATCGCTTCGTTCACCTGATTACCAGCATCGATGACGGTCTGGACGTACTTGTTCTGCAGGTCCTCAAGGGTCAGTTTGTTGATCTTCAGATTGGCTATCAGTTTGCCACGGGCAAAGATGGGCTGTGTCAACTGGCCTACGGCTGTCAGGAGCACTTTGCCGGGATTGATAATCATCTCGCCTGCAGAGTTTGTCCAGCCTGCCGTTCCCGTCAGCGTGATGCTGGGGAAGAAAGCCGAACGGGCAGCCTGCGTGTTGTAGAAGGCCTCCTCCATGGCGTGGTTGGCCATGCGGATGTCAGGACGCTGCTCAAGCATCGTGGCAGGCACGCCAATCTTCAGTAACTGAGCATTGATCATGTGCTGATCAAGAGGGTCCTTGGGTTTCTCGGTGAGAGCCGAGGTGCCCCACTTCTTACGCTCTATGTGCTGTGGCGTGATGGCCAGCAGTTTGCAGAGGGCGTTCTCGGTGGAACGGATACTGCGGCGCGTGTCGACAATCTGTGTCTTGACATTGATGTACGATGCCTCCATCTGGTTGACAGCGGTGGCATAAGCCTTACCGTTCTCGAAGAGCGACTTCTGCGTTTCGAGCGAGGAACCCCATAGGCTGTCAGTCATGGTCAGGATATCCAATTGGCGATCAAGCAGCTGTAGCATGTAGTACTGCTGGGCAACAATACTGATTAGATTGGTTCGCACGGCTTCTTCATACATCTGAGCCTGCAGGAGCACGGCCTTCGAGGCACGCTTCTTGTTGGTAATGGAGGCAAAGACATCGACATCAATCGAAAGTTGCAGCGGCAGGTTGTAAGTCTTACTCCATGGGTAGTTGTCAAACTTGGCGAGCGTGCCCTGCGGTGCTAAGTAGAGCGACGGCAGGTAGGCAAGTTTAGCGGCCTTCAGCGCAGCCTCGCTCTTCTCCACGGCTATACGGGCAGAATTCAGGTCGGTATTGCTGGCCAGCGCTTGTTCGATGAGTTGCTGTAGCATCGGGTCGGTAAAGAACTCGCGCCACGACAGCTGTGCGACGGATTCACCTTCGGTGGCAGCGCCCTGGTCTGTACCGAACACGCCAGCAGGTGTTTCCACCTTATTATCATACTTATTATATAGGCCGCAGCCCGTGAGCAACATACTCACGGATGCAGCGACAATCAGATTCCTTAGTCTTTTCATTAGTCTATAACTTCTTTAACTTCACTAACTTCTTTAACTTCTTTCACTTTCACTGTGCTCCCCTGGAACTTCTCATGCAGTTTCTGGAACACGATAAAGAAGGCGGGAACGACGAAGAGCAGGGCAATGGTGCCGACGCTCATACCACCGATGACACCAAGGGCGAGGGCACGGTTACCATTGGCACCAGCACCACCCTCAATGACGAGCGGTATCATACCTATGATCATCGTAGCCACCGTCATCAGAATGGGGCGCAGGCGCTCCTTGCAAGCCTCAAAGGCAGCCTCGGAAATACCCATGCCCTGGGCACGGCGCTCGGAAGCGAACTCCGTAATCAGGATGGCTGTCTTAGACAACAGACCAATCAACATGATGACACCCGTCTGCAGATAGATGTTATTGTCCATGCCTGGTATACCTTGCGTATAGCCGAGGTAAGCGAAGATAAAGGCGCCCATCAGTCCGAATGGCACACTGAACAGCACGGCCCACGGGGTGAACCACGAGTTGTACAGAGAGGCAAGGATGAGATAGATCAGGATGGCACAAATGATGTAGATGATGGCGGTAGCATTAGAGCCGGAAGCCTCTTCCAATTCGCGCGACATACCGCTATATTCGTAGGTGGCCGTAGCAGGCATCTCCTCCTTGAATACCTCGGCGATGACTTTGTGGGCGTCGCCCTCGGTATAGCCGCTTCCTGGAGAGATATAGCAAGTGATGCTCTGGAACAGGTTGAAGTGCTCGATGTTGGCCGGACCAACAATTTGCTTCAGCGAAACGAACTCGGAGATGGGTGCCATCTTGCCGCCCCTCACCTGTACGAAGATATTGTTCAGCGACTGCGGGTCGAGACGATATTCGGGTGACGCAGCAGCCATGATGCGGTAGACCTTACCAAACTGGTTGAAGTTACCGATGTATGCACCACCGCAGAAAGTTCCTAACGTATTGAGTACTTCAGCAGCCGACACGCCGGCACGGTCACACTGGACAGGATCAATGTCGACCTGATATTTCGGGAAGCGCTCAGAGTAGGTAGACATAGCGGAGGCTATCTCCGGACGCTCAGACAATTTGGCTAAGAAGTGCTCGGTCTGCTTGGCAAACTCAGACAGGTTGCCGTCGGTGGGGTCTTCCACCACAAGGCTCACACTGTTACTCGTACCATAGCCAGGTATCTGAGGCAACTCAAAGGGCAGCACCTGCACATTCTTGATGTCCTGACAGTCAAAGTAGAAACGGTACATGACGAGGGTCAACAGATGGTTCATGCCCGGACGATCCTCCCAGTTTTTCAGACGGACGATGAGGGTGGCATAGTTGGAACCAGCACCAGAGAACATACCGTAACCGCAGCATACGGAAAAACTCTCTAACTCGGGAATATTCTTTACCTTCGCCTCCACTTGTTTCACCATCTCACGGGTCTGCTTCAGTGTGGTGCCTTCCGGTGCACGAAGTTCGGCAAGGAACACACCCTGGTCCTCCTGTGGCACGAGACCTGAAGGCAGGCTCTTCATGAAGAACACCAGCAGCACGGCAGCCACAGCCAGGAAACTCCATGCCAGGATGGGGCGTTTGATGAACTTCTGAACGCTCTTGCTGTATTTGTTGTAGATGGCATTATAACTGACGGTATAGGCCTTCTTGGTGTAGTAGGTCAAACCCTTCCCTTCCTGCTTGCCTTCCTTCATTCTCATCATAATGGCGCAAAGGGCAGGACAGAGCGTGAGGGCCGACACGCACGACAAACCGACAGAAGAGGCAATCGTGACACCGAACTGGGTGAAGAACGTGCCTGACGTGCCGGGCATAAAGGTCACGGGGATGAACACGGCCATAAATACCAGGGTACACGATACCACGGCTACCGACACCTCGCTCATGGCCTGGCGGGTAGCTTCGCGGGCATCGCTGATACCGCTCTCCATTTTCGCCATAACAGCCTCGACCACCACAATAGCGTCGTCCACCACTGTACCGATGGCCAGCACCAGTGCAAACAGCGTCAGGATGTTAAGCGAGAAACCTGCCAGCGAGACGATGGCAAAGGTGCCCAGTAGAGAAACGATAATCGAGATAGAGGGGATGATGGTGGCCTTGAAGTTTTGCAGGAAGAAGAACACCACAAGAACTACGAGGATGATGGCGATGATAAGCGTCTCCACCACGTTATGGATGGCGGCAAAGAGGAAGTCGTCGCTGGTCATCAAAGTTATAAACTCCAGACCGGCAGGCATGTTGGCCTTCAACTCCTCAAACGTCTTGTTGATGCGGGCATTCACCTCGGTAGCATTGGCACCTGGAGCCTGGAAGACCATGAACATAGCACCCGGACGGTCTTGAATGTTCGACGTGAAGTTGTAACTCATGGCACCAATCTTCACTTCGGCCACATCGCTCAGGTGCAGCATGCCGCCGCCACTGGTGCGTAGCACGATGTCGTTGAACTCTTCAACGCTTTTCAGCGTACCCTTGTACTGCATGCTGTACTGGTAGGAGTTCTCCGACTGCTCGCCCAGCGAACCCATAGCCGACACGAAACTCTGTCCGCCGATGGCGGCGAAGACCTCGTTAGGTGTCAGGCCATATTGTGCCATCACGTCAGGCTTCAGCCAGATGCGCAGGGCGTAAGTGTTACCTAGACTCAGCACGTTACCCACACCGGTGATACGCATCAGACGCGGCTTGACGTTGATGTCAACGTAGTTAGACACGAAGTCTTCATCATACTTGCCGTCGGAACTCTTCACAGCGAAGATCTGCAGGATGTTATTCTGTCGTTTCTGTACGGATACACCAATCTTGTTCACGTCGGCAGGGAGCAGGGCTTGTGCACGAGTAACGCGGTTCTGCACGTTCACTGCTGCCATGTCAGGATCGACACCCTGCTTGAAATATACACTAATCTCAACGTCACCGTTCGACGAGGCCTTTGAGGTCATGTAGGTCATGTCTGACACACCGTTGATGGCCTCTTCGAGCGGCTGGATGACCGACTTCATCACGGTGTTCTCGTCAGCACCAGAGTAGCTGGTGCTAACCGATACCGTAGGTGGTGCGATATCCGGGTATTGCTCCACTGCCAGCGTGCTCATCGAGATGTAGCCCACCAACGCTATCACAATCGAGATGGCACATGCCATCACGTATTTATTGATGAAAATATTGTTCTTCATATTGTTGCAGCAACAAATTCTTCACTCTTCACTTTTCACTTTTCGGTTCTTCCGGGAAAAGTACCTTCTGTCCTTCCGTTACATTGTTGGCACCATTGGTCACAATCTGGTCACCCGGATTCAAGCCGCTGGTGATGATGAAGTCCTTACCGTTACCAGTATCTTCTGTCGTCACGTCGACGGCGGTAGCGGTACTATCGGCCTTTACCTTGTAAACCAGTGACTTGTCCTGAAGGCGTATCACGGCATTTTGCGGAATGACAATCACGTCATCCTCGGCAAAGTTCATCACCACCGTACCCTGGATACCGGAGTACAGATGACCGTCGGGATTGGGGAACGACACCTTAGCGGTCAGCGAACCGGTGGCGGCATTCACGACACCCGTCAGACTGGCGACACGACCTTTATGGGGATACTCCGTACCGCTCTTCATGATAAACGTGGCATCGGGCAGTTTACTGATATATTTTTCCACATCGGCAGCCTTCATGCCTTCCTTCACCATCGACTCGATAATGTCCTCCGTTACTGAAATCTCGGCGTACATCGTCGTATTGCCGCTCAGCATGGTCAACTGCGTAGCAGGAGAAACCTGGTCGCCGGCACGCACGGGAATCTCGCCGATAATACCTGAGACGGAAGCCGTGATGGTGCAGAAGCCGAGGTTCACCTTGGCACGGTTCACCGACGCACGGGCCTGGGCCACGGCAGCCTGGGCCTGCTTGTAGGAGTTCTCTGAGTTGTTCAGCATATAGCTGCTCACGATATTCTTCTCATACAGGTTCTTGTTCGATTCATACTCCAGTTTGGCTGAGTTCTCTTGAGCCAGAGCTGCCTGCAGGTTAGCCTCGGCAGCCTCCAATTCCAATTGGGCGTTGCGGGAGTCGATGACGAAGAGCGTCTGCCCCTGTTTCACCTGCTGACCCTCAGTAACGCAGATTTTTACCAATTGTCCACTCACCTGTGGCGTTACAGTAACGTCGTTCTGGCCTTTCATCCTGGCACTGAACTTGTAAGGGAGTTCGATACTCGATTTCTCCACTGTCATAGTTTCATACGACGACTGTGTCTCCTTTGGCATGTCTACTCCGCACGAGGTAATTATCGCCCCCATGCCGAGCATCACAGCCCATACCATCCCATTTTTTTTCATGATGTTTTATGTTTTAGTTGTTGTTAAATTTTGTCTTTGGTTACTTTTACGGAATAAATATGGGGACAAAGTTACAAAAATTTCTTAATTATCACACAAAAACCTTTGTTTTTTTTTCGTTTGTCACAAAAAATCCCCCGCATTTCGTCGAGGGATTAGGTACAACGATAGTACCAGTCGCTATGCGTGATGGCTGTCACGTATTGCTCTATTTTTTCCTCTTTAGCTTGAAAGGGGTATCTTTGTCCATCTTGCCGCTCAGGTACTGACCGTCCTGACTCAGCAGCAGGGTGTCCTTTTCTCCGTTGCTATCAGTCATGATGACCTTCTGGCCCTTCACCACATAGGTGCCTTTCTCTGATGATGGGGCTATGGCCAGTGCCGCTTTCATAGCTTTGCGTTTCAGCCAGCCGATGCCAGCAGCCTTCATGGCCTCGTCGCTGACCTTTATGTCAGCCTTCAGCACCATGTTCTTCTTGTCCTTGAACTCCACGGTGATGGCGGTCGTCACACCTTTCTTCATGGCTTCGATGGTTTTGATGGTTTTCTCGAGTTCCTTATCCACCTCGGCCTTTTCTGCAGCCGTCAGCTTCCGGCCTTTCTTTTTCTCTGCCTTGGCAATGCCTTTCTTCCTCAGCTCCTCCTTGTTTATGTCTTTCGTTGCCTCGTTCAGCTTGTCGGCCATGATATTAGGGTGGTAATACGTCCGTCCAGACAGATCCGTCTGTCCCCATACAGTAGTGGTACAGCCAATCAGCATCATGGCCACCAGTGCGAATAGTTGTCTTTTCATATGCTGCTTTCTATTTTATGATTGAGTTAAATCTACGGTGCAAATTTAGTGCTTTTTCTTAATACCACCAAGAAAAAGCTGCGAGAAATTTCTTGGTCTAAGGAATCTGGGATTGCAAGACCACACTCATACCTTTAGGTGTGAGAATTTAGGAATTATTTTTCCTTGATTCCTTGGTTCCTTAGAATAAATAACCTCTGCAGATAGGGTAGAATATTAAGTCTAAGGAATCTGGGAACTTAGGAAGGTTTAGCTCGACGGCTCCTAGGGAAAAGTTAAATTTTTAAGTAATTGGGGGAAAATGATGCATTTTTCGAAAAACAGTGGGAGTTGCATCGGTGTTGGGGCGTAGTCACCTTAGGGTCGTTCCTGACGTTCCTTTCACCCGTTCCGATGGCGCTTTGCGGTCGTTCCGATGATACTTTACACCCCTAAAGTATCATCGGAACGAGTCGTAGATGACGTCGGAAGCACCCGTAGATGACGTCGGAACGGGAGCAAGATGACGTCGCTGTAACGCTCTGTGACCTGTACTGATTTTGGTTGACAGCTTTGTTTGTTATTCCTAATTTGGTTTACACTCTTTGTTCTTTATTCCTACACAGGTTGTCAGTTTGAGACATTATTCCTGCTAAGGTAGACACTCTTGCTTTTATTCCTAAGATGGTTGTCACACCAAAATCGTTGTCCTAAGACGGTGCAAAGATAGACATTTACTTTGGATCTCGCAAGCTTATCCCTGATTTTGTTGTCAGAATGTTGATAGTATTGTCATCATCTGTATTCCCTTGCTGTAGGGAGTATCCAAGCAACGGGTTGTCGCTGCGCCCCGTCATCATTTCGTATGGGGTCTTCATGCCCAGGGCCTGATGCGGACGAGCATGGTTGTACATATAGACGGAGTTGCCTATTGAGCCTCCTGTGGTGATGAAGTCCAGGTCACCATTGTTGAAGAGCCAGGAGTTCTTCATAGTGTTGTTCATCCTCTCTGCCAGCGCATTGTGCAGAGGGTCGCCCGTCTGCGTCATGCTGATTCTGACGTTAATGGAAAGAAGCATTTCCACATATACCTGCGATGTATACTGCACACCACGGTCTGAGTGGTGAATCAGGTCTGAGAGGTCGATGCCGAAGCCTGAATAGCACTCAAGGGCCATCGTCAGGGCCCGCAGAGGTCCGTCTGTCTCCAGTGTCTCATGGAAACACCAGCCCACAATATAGCGTGTATAGGCGTCCGTCAGTAGTGACAGGTAGCCGAAGCCCTCGCTGCAATATACATAGGTAATGTCTGCCACGACCAGTTGCCCCGCATATCTGGCTACCAGTTTTGGAGTAGTATTAAGCAGGTCCGGCCAGATACGATTGTTGTGGTTGGAGTCCGTTGTCTTGGGTCTGTATCGCTTCCTGCGCAGCATCAGCCCGTTGGCCCGCAGCACGTCGTAGAAGCGGTCTCGTCCAAGGGTAAACTTCGCGCCGAAGTACTGCCTGCAAAGGTCCAGAAGCTCGCGGCAGCCAGACTTCGGCAGGTTGTCCGGAGCACGGATATAATGGCAGTAGAGCACTACGCTCGTGATGAGAACGGCCTCCTCGTCTTCCTTTTCGTCATGCTTGTAATAGCCCCATCTGGATATGCCAAGCAATCGGCAGAGAGGCGCAATCTTATAGACATGCACCTCCACTGCCAGGGCTGTGATTACTTGGCATCTGATTTTTTTCTGATGGGGATGCCGTAGCGTTCCTCGGCCAGCACAATCATGCGCTCGTAGGCATCACGAGCCATTTCTGTGCGTTTCAAGTCAATCGACTTGGTACGCAATTCCTGCTTCAAACGGGCAATCTCCCGAAGCAGTTCTTCCTTGTCCAGGTCCTTATCCATATCCGTTAAAGCTTCCTGTGATTTTGACATCACAGGATTGTCTTCGACTGCAAAGGTACGAATCCAATTTAAAATACAGCCATCAGAAAGACCATTTTCTTTCTCAAAACGACGTTTTGTCATGCCTGAAGATAAGTACTCTTCTACTAATGCAAGTCGTTTCTCATCTGTCATTGCTCCTACTTGTCGCATACTGATACACTTTTTGATTTCAAAAGTGTCAACTTATTCAGTACACGTCACTGTAACGCTCTGAATGAAATAATGTAGGAAAGACTTGCATTTCGCTTAAAAATTTTGTATCTTTGCATGTTAGTAACAGAAAGAGTATGAACAATGAGTGACGAAGTGTCATCCGTCACTCGTCACCAAACATATAATAGCTAATTCCCGTAAGTATGAGTTAAGGGACTTCTTTTTTTCGGGAATGAATTGAATGGCCTCTATTTAGTTGTAGAGATATCGTTGCTATATCGTAGCCATATCCAAACTTTTTCCCCTTTTTCTTCGTTTTGTGCAAAATAATCAGTATCTTTAACGGCAAACGCTATATCAAGATACAATAAAAGCTGGCCACACGTGACCAGCTCTGTTTCCAAAGTGAAGAGGAACCAAGCGGCAAGGTCGAATTGCTCATCATCACGCAGATGCCACCGTTCCGCACATCGTGGCTCTACTTGGTTTCTCCTTTCACACTGCAAAGATAGGAAGTTTATTTGTAATTTCCAAATATTTCTTCCTTTTTCTTCGTTTTGTGCAAAATAATCACTATCTTTGCAACAGCTATCCGCCCATAGTGGCTAAGATGTCCTCTGAGGAGGATGGAGCTGTAGGGTGGGGCACTACATATTGAAAGGCGTTACTGACGCTTTGTTTTTGGCTGTTCGAAACTTAGGAACTTTTGAATGGTGGTCAAGGCAAATGCAGATGTAGCTCCACGGGGTGTGTATATACTCTCCGTAGTGTGCTGCGAGGGCTAACCATGTCCTCACTAGCACACTTTACGGGTGTACTATATTCTCCAGCGTGGGTGTTTACTCTGTCTGTTTACCACCATAGGTTTCCTAAGACCTCGAATAGCAAACGGGCAGAAGTTAAGCACTCACGTTTTTTGTATGTAGCCATCAAAGGAACAAAAACAATCTGACTTTGGGTGCTTGTCAGAACAAAAGAATAAACACAAGGCAACAAAGAGAAACTGACAAACTATCGATATCGAGATTCATTTCACTTCTGGGTGACATAGAACTGGAAACCTAACAACGCAGAAGCAGAAAGGGATAATGACCTCGCACGAACAGCGTGGGGGATTCGTTATGCTTCATTCTGCAGCGTTTCCAGTCGCTTATGTCACAAGCATGGCACCCCTGCGCTTCTTCGAGAAACGCAGGGGCTTTTTGTGCCATAAACGATAATATGGCAACGGTCGAGAAAGATATTAACGAGACATCGGAGAAAATAGATGAGGTAAAGCGCATAGTGCAAGAACGCGCTCTGGCATTGGAATACAAGAAACAAATTCCACAGACACCGATAACAGAAGGTGAGTCGTGGAAAAATTTGACGTTTTCACAACCCGAGAATACTGTAAGAATTGGAACTGTCTTTAGCGGAATAGGAGCCATTGAACATGCTTTCCAACGTCTTGGCTTGAAGCATCAAATCATGTTTGCTGGAGATATTGAGCCCAAGTGCAAACTAAGCTATTTTGCTAATTACCAAATCCGCGAAGAAGACTGGTTTACGGATATTCGCGACTTTGATGCTCGACGCTATAAGGGCAAAGTCGACTTTGTTATTGGTGGAGCTCCTTGTCAGGCTTTCTCAATGGTGGGTCATAGACTGGGGTTTGAAGACGCACGAGGAACGCTGTTCTATGAGTTTGCGCGTGTAGTAAAAGAAACACAACCCAAGGTTTTCTTGTTTGAAAACGTTCGCGGGCTCTTGAACCATGACAAAGGTAGAACATGGCATGTGATGCACGATATATTTGAAGAACTGGGCTATGACGTTAAGTTCCGCGTTTTGAACAGTTGTGACTATGGAATACCTCAGCATCGTGAGCGTGTTTATTGTCTTGGCTTTAAAAAGAAAACGAAGTTCGAATTTCCTGCGCCAATAGAGTTGGAGTATAAAATGTACGACTTTTTGGAAGACTACATTGATACGAAATACTTCTTAAAAGAGAAGGGTGTCAAGTTCGTTACCAGCCATAAGAACCACGACAAGTTTTACACGCAGATAAATGGAGAAATACAACTCTGCCAAAAGCGTAATCAGCAGTTCAATTGGCATGGTGACTTTGTGTATCATCCTGATTCTGAACTGACACCAACAGACGAGGCTTTTGATGAATTTGTCTTCGATGTTCGTGACGTAGAGGAGAAATATTATCTTTCAGATAAGGTTGCTCACTACGTTCTCGCTGGTGGGACGAAAAACTTCAAAACTTCGACAGAGACAGATCTTGACGTGGCTCGTCCGTTGCTCCATTCGATGCACAAGATGCATCGTGCAGGGGTTGACAACTATGTGACACATAAAGGCCGCATTCGTAAACTCACGCCTCGAGAATGCTTGCGTTTGATGGGATTCAAGGACACATTTAAGATAGTCGTGTCCGACACCTCGATGTATCAGCAGGCAGGCAACAGCATTGTTGTTGATGTGCTGATAGCTATTCTAAAGCAGATGGACATCACAAAATACGGTGAACGATTATGATTATTGAAGGTGAAAGATTTACGTTTGAAGATACTTTTGACACGCCCATTACGGTGGCCGACAGTTGGGTTATGCCCAAAAATAAATTAGGTGACGGAAACGGCGAGGCAAAACTCTACTTTGGTTCACGAGATAAAATGGAGCAGTTCTTTGGCGAAATTGGCTTCACCGCAACATGCTTTGTTCTTCGTCAGGACTTACAGGCATATATGCAAGCCATTAAAGCCGAATATTTTACACCCTCACAAAACTATCGTGGCCGTGATGAAATGCGTTGGCTTTGGTCTGAACGTATGGAGAAAATAAATGCTCTTCCATCAGGTATTGTCGACTTCACGATTTGCGAGCAATCACAAATAGCAGGGCCACGCGGTTATGTCAATTCGTCAGATAAGGTTTACAAACTGATACGCGAGATATCGCTGCCGCTTGTCAGCTATATCTCTGCTATGCGCCTTGACTATAACGGTCATCCGATGTTCTACCTAAAACTATTTGCTGATTTTGAGGAGATAGAGAAGCGTAAGGCTTTTATCGAAAACTATGGTGCAAGCATGCGCCAAGAAGAGGAAGAGACACCTTGGAGAGTATGTGATGATGAGCCGGAACCAAAGACATCTGCCCCACGTTATGGTCGTGAGGGCCAGGATGAATATCGCCGTAAGCTTTTGGAAGAATGCCCATTCTGTCCCATTACTATGATAAACGAGGAATCGCTTTTGATTGCCAGCCACATCAAACCTTGGGCGGTTTCAGACTCTGTAGAGCGCATCGACCCCAACAATGGCTTCATCCTTTCTCCACTTTATGATAAGTTGTTTGATCGCGGCTATATTACTTTCAGCAATGATAAGCGTGTATCAATCTCCAACTGGCTCTCTCGGCAGGTAAAAGAACGTATCGGTATTAAGGATAATCAATTCTTTCAGTTCTTGCCAATTAATGATGCAAGGGCAAGGTATTTGGAATATCACAGAGCCACAGTTTTCAAAGGTTAAGTTTTAAACCTTCGTTTTTTTTTGCATACGATATTAATTAAAAATAATGTGAGACTTGTCTCACTAATTTCAGATACTTGGGAGAAGGCTAAAGGAAGAGCTGCTCTTGCAGTAAATACAGAATTGCTTGATGCCAATTGGCAGACGGGTAGATACATTGTGGAGTTTGAGCAGGGCGGTAATGCGAAGGCTCGCTATGGAGAGCAGTTGATTACCAATCTTGCTAAGGACCTTACGCGATTGAGAGGCAAGGGATTCAGCCGCTCAAACCTTACCTTTATGCGCAAGTTTTACCTAACCTTCCCAAAAAGTGAGACGCTGTCTCACCAATTGACATGGAGTCATTATTTTGAGTTGTTGAAGTGTGACGATTCCTTGGAAATGCAATTCTAAGTGCACAGCAGAACCGACCCTTCTGTGCACTCTGGAAAGTAAAGGGTGGAAACTTGAAGTAGCTCAAATTAGCGGGAACGCTCATACTTTCATCATCAGATATTATCTAATGAGTAAGGTGGCCACAAAAGAAGAACTTGAGGCAGGAATAACTGGTGTAACAGAAAAATGAACGGTGAATCGGAGAGACATATTTTTGTTTGCTTACCATGTTGTAATCGAAAAAATGCCGTCACGTTTCACCGATATGGCTGGGATGCCGATAGACAGGCGGTTTGCGGGCGTGTACGGTGCGCGCGGACGTTTCACTTCGCTTCCACTTTGCTTTCATGCCATGGGCTGTTAGCGAGACAGCTGTTCCTGCGTGCGGGATAGCTGTAGCCAAGTGCACAGCAGAACCGACCCTTCTGTGCACTCTGGAAAGTAAAGGGTGGAAACTTGAAGTAGCTCAAATTAGTGGGAACGCTCATACTTTCATCATCAGATATTATCTAATGAGTAAGGTGGCCACAAAAGAAGAACTTGAGGCAGGAATAACTGGTGTAACAGAAAAATGAACGGTGAATCGGAGAGACATATTTTTGT
>Ga0310697_10004767_pt1 | contig 13312 bp, 8 predicted proteins | sample 172DNAGHGlowgp2_FD_203883 | JGI IMG/M metagenome (GOLD analysis project Ga0310697, IMG submission 203883) | Sheep rumen microbial communities from Palmerston North, Manawatu-Wanganui, New Zealand - 1728 DNA GHGlow gp2 (v2) (version 2) | ecosystem: Host-associated > Mammals > Digestive system >...
CTCGCCGAAGCTGCTGAGAGAGCTGTGTACCTCCAGTGTCATTCCCTTTCCTATGCCGAGCCCGGCGAGCGAATCCCTGAGCTGCTGCTTCGTCACCATTTCCGTCTCTCCTTTACTTCGCCATTTTCCGCAGCTTTTCCCTTATCCGCAGACACGCCTCAACGTGCATTATCCAGTGCCGCGAGAACGGCATCTGTATCAGTCCGCGGACGTCCTTGCCGCACCAGTAATCTATCAGCCACGCCGCATTCTCGTCGGAGCTGACAACGTTCAGCGAAAGGAGCTGCTCTCTGTGCTCTGCCGCTGTCTTCTGCTTCATAGAATCGAACGGCAGACTGCGCAGTATCTTTTCCGTGTCCGCTTTTACCTCCGAGATGTAATCGTACAGCCCGGATATGTCGAGCTGCTCCGAGAAATCGGCTATCTGCCGCCCGGAGAGCTCGTTGCCGGTAGTTATTATCGGCGAGCCGGTGCGCTCCTTATAGCCGCCGCGGAAGAAGACCTGCTCATCGCCGGCAATGAGAGTGTGCGCGGTGATGTCCTCGATACGGAAGATGTGCCAGAGCGAATACGCTATCGTTTTGCTGTGATAGCCGTCTGCGCCGATGAACGGTATGGCGCAGAGTTCCTCGCGGCTGAGCTCGCTCCTGAACGAGCATATCACGTCCCAGAGCTTGCCGCGCAGCTCGAAAAGCCTTTCGAGCCCTTCCTCATACGTGTCGCGCTTTTTCAGCAGTGTCTGCACTGACTTGTTCAGCTCTGACCATTCCCGGTTCACAGAACATCACCTCCGTTTTATCTGTTTTTCGTGAGCTCCTGCCTCATCAGACAGAGGTCGAAGGTATCGAGCCTTCCGTCGCTCACGAGGTCGCCAGCCTCCCAGTCAGCGAGCTTTTCGCCGCGTGTGCCGAGCAGCCATTTCTGAAGCGAAACGAGGTCTGCCGACGTGAACTGACCGTCCCCGTTCACGTCTCCGCGGACGAGCTTTTTCTCGCCGAAGCTCGCTGTGATATCCATAGCCTCCCTGAGCGTTACGGTAACGGTCTGCTCCTTTCCGGAGAGGTCGCCGCTCCAGCCCGTGAACTCAGCTCCCTTATCGGGGACAGCCGTGAGAGTTACCGGACAATCTGCCGAATATTCGCCGCTCCAGCCGCTGCTTGTATCGGGAGTTATCGAGTTTATCCTTATCGTTCCGTTTCCGGAGGTCCTGAGCGTTATCGTGTTCATCGTCTGTGAAAGTCCGAGATAATCGCGCATATCCTCAAGCGTGTATCTCTTCCTCTGGCGGAAGAATTCCTTTATCTGGGGGATAGTCTTGTTCAGGTACTGCTCGCGGTTATAGCTGAGATTACTATCCTTCGAGCCGCCGTAGAAGCCCCACCAGCGCACAGTCGTCTGAGCGAGCGGCTCGGTGTAGTCCTTGACGTAGACATCCGCAAGCGCATTTGCCTTCTCGGAGGAAAGCACCTCATTTGCGTAGTCACAGTAGACGTTCACGAATCTGTCGCGGAAATCCTTGTTCTTCAGCAGATTTATGAACAGGTTCGTGGGAGCGTATTTTCCGCCGTTGTCCATATTCTCCATATGCCTGAAGCCGTCATATGCATAGCCCTCGACTCCGCCGAAATCGGCATATGTCTTGCCCATAGTGAAGTCGTAGTCGAACGAGATGAAGCGCCATTTGCCGTCGCTGTATGGGTTGCCGGGAATGGGCTCGCCCATACTGCGCCACATACCGCAGTTGCGGTTCGGCCAGTCATATGTTCCGAGGTAGATGCCTGCCGCATAGTGGTCGATGAAGCTGTCAATGTCGATGAGATCGCATACCGCCTTATAGTTCGCCTCGTTCGTCAGGTCGAGCCTGGAATAGCTGTTGCAGAAGCTCACAAAGCTGTCGAGCTCCTCCTGCGGTCCCTCCTCTATCTCACCGTTCTTTATCATCGCGACATCCTTTTTCTCGATGCCGTAATTGGTCTCGATGAAGTAGTCGGACAGCTTCTCTATCATCTCGTAAAGCCCCCAGTATTCGCCGTTTATGAAGACGACACAGCTCGTCATATCCTGCGTTGTCAGGTCATCTCTGTCAGCGATGAGCTTCTGCGCGAAACCGTCGCGGAGACGTCCCTCCTCTCCGACAGCACGCAGCGAGATAGAGTCATATTTGTCTATAAGCCTGCCCTGCCAGTCGAGATTTCCGGGTATCACCGGATATTCGAGCTTTGAGGCGCCATAGTCGCTGCGTGCATAAAGGTGGAAGCTCTTCTGCGCGGTATTTCGCGTGGATGCACCCTTTATGCGTATGCCCATATTCTGCTCGGTTATGCTCTCGCCATCGCGGAATACAGTGATAGTCGCCTCGCGCTCCCACTCCTTGCCGTGTGAGAAGAAGTTGCAGGCATTATCCGTATCCCACGCGCTCTTTTTCGGGTCGTAGGCGGAGCTTCTCAGCCATTGAAGATACTGCGTACCGGTAACGTAAATGCCCTTGTCGGGGTCGAAGAGGTTATCCGGGTCGGTCACGAGCGACACCACGGTCATATCCTTATACTGCGAAAGGCTGCCGCTTGTGATGAAATATGTCTGGCTGACGACATTGCTGAATTTTCCGTCCGCATTCCTTGCCGCGGCGCGCACAACAGTTGCCTTGTCCACCTTGAATGGCGGCTTTTTGTAGCCTGTTTTACGCGATATAGAGGTCGCGGAATATTCGTCCTCGGCATATTCGCTGTAGATGTTCGGCTCGTTTGTGCGGTCCTTCACCGTTATCGCAGAGGTATACACCTGCGCCGTCGGAGAAGTTGTCGGGTCGCTGCCGTCCGTCGTATAGCATATAGTTGTTCCGCTTCCGGCAGAGAGCGAAAGTGCGAGATCAGTTCCGTAGAATCCCGACGGAGCCGAAAATACAGGCGCAGATACAGCTGACGCATTTGCCTTTTCCGGCGTGGGCGTCATAATTTCAAAGGTATCGCTCCCGTCAGGCGTTCTGCCGTAGCTCACGTCAGTCCCGAGCGTGGGTATCTCCGTCTGCTCGAGCACTGTTCCGTCCGGAGCCGAAAGCACGATGTTATCGCCGTTCTTGCTTATCGCAAAGCCGGTGTGGAGCTCTGCTGCGGTGGACTGCTGCTTCGAGGCGAATACTACCATATGCGCTCCGGCACTGATAATCGTCCCGGCAGGGAAGGTGAACTTCAGCGGTGCGGCGGCATCGTCGGACAAGCCGTAGCCTGAAATGTCTGCCGCCTCAGAGCCGGGATTGTACAGCTCTATCCAGTCGGAATAGACGCCGTAGCTGTCGGCAAGTGCGGTCTTGTTCTGTGAGCAGACCTCGTTTATGCAAACGGTCTGCGCGGCTGCGCGGGCGTATTGCGGTGCGCTGTACGGCGCTGCTGAGAGCGCGGCGGCTCCTGCAATTATCGCTGCGGCAGATCTTAGTCTTGTTTTCACAATGAACCCCTCTCTTTCAATAGTGAAATCCAGATTTTTGCCGTGTGTATGATAAGTCAATTATAGCCGTAAAATCCGATATTGTCAAGAAAAAATGTCAGGCGGCATTCCCGTTGATCCTCCCGCTTATTGTATTTTCTCCGGCACTGGTGTATAATAGGATATGATAACAGCTCAGGCTGACAAAAAATCAACTTCTGAGGCAGGATAAAATGGACAACAAAGAAGACAGACGCATTTACACATTGAGCCGCGAGGTGCCGTACAAGGCAGTCGTGAAAATGAGCGTACCGCTTATCATCGGTATGTTCATTATGGTGCTTTACAACCTTGTTGATACGTATTTCATCGGTATGACCGGAGACGATTATCAGCTCGCGGCGGTGAATCTCGCTTACCCCGTGATGATGGTCACGGTCGCAATATCAAACATCGTCGGGACAGGCGCTTCCTCATTCATTGCAAGATGTCTCGGCTCCGGCGAAAAGGAAAAGGCTGCTCACACGCTTACCGCAGCCTTTGTGCTGACCTTCATAAACAGTGTGCTCGTCACAGTGATAGGGCTCGCATTCCTGCCCGCACTGGTACGGCTCCTCGGTGCGAAGGACAACACCTATGACTTCACGAAGCAGTACGTGCAGGTGATACTGCTCGGCAGCTTTTTTACGATGGGGAGCTACACATCAGGCGCTCTCCTGCGAAACGAGGGCTCAGTGCGATATTCGATGACGGGTATGATAGTCGGTACGCTGATGAACATCGCTCTCGACCCGCTCTTCATCTTCGCGCTCGGTATGCAGATACGCGGTGCGGCAATTGCCACGATACTCAGCAATGCAGCCGGATTCGGTGTATCAGTGCTGTACTACGTCCGCCGCAAAACGCTTCTGCGTCCCTCCGCGGCTATGATAATGCCGACGGGCGAGATACTCCGCGAGATATACTGGGTCGGTATCCCGGCTTCGCTCGAAACTCTCCTCACCTCCGCCGCATACACGGTCAACAACAATCTTGCGGTCAATTACAGCGAGCTCACCGTAACTGCAATGGGTATCGCACAGAAGGTGCTCTCGCTCGGGAATTACGTATATCAGGGCTTCGCCTCGGGCACACAGCCGATAATGGGCTACAACTACGGCGCACGCAATGCCGATCGTATGAGAAAAGTGCTGAAAGCAGGCGTGCTGACCGTCACCGGCACTGAGGCTGTACTGATGATGATGTACTGGCTGCTCGCGCCGCTGCTCATCGGCATTTTTACCGACTCCGCAGATGTCGTGAGAATCGGCTCTCACGTACTGCGCAGGCTCATATTCATTCTCCCGTTCGTGGGAACTGTTTCGATGTGCCGTATGTCATTTCAGGCAATGGGCAAGCCGCATCTCGCATTCGCCGTCACTCTCGTCCGGCAGCTGATACTCTATATACCGCTGCTGCTCACGCTCGACTATTTCTTCGGCTTCAGCGGTATGCTGTGGGCTCAGCCTGTGACTGAGGCGATAATGATGGCAGCTTCGCTTCTGCTCCTCATATGGACTATCAAAGATATATCAGAGAAAAAGCCGCTTGTATGAAATATACAAGCGGCTATCTTTCGAGGAATATAACGAATTCCATCTCTGACGTTCCCTCTATGCGCCTTGCGTGGGCGCTTCCGCCGAGAGCTTTTGCGGTCTCGTGTACGACGTAGAGACCGATACCGCTCCCGTCCTTGCCGGCAGCATTCGAGCCGCGCCAGTAGCTCCTGAAAACATACGGCAGCTCACTCTCGGGAAGAAGTCCGCCGCGGCTGCGCACCGCGATAGAGAAGCCGTCATCCTGCTTCATCATCTTCACTGTGATGCCTGTACCGTCACCGTATTTCAGCGCATTTTCAAGCAGCTGACTTATCGCGCGGTACAGTGCGTATTTGTCGCTTTCAAGCAGCGGTGCGCCCTCGCATTCCACACTGAACGGTATATGCAGGAGCTCCATTCTGTCCGTATATTCGCTGCGTACAAGCTCGGCAAGCTCATTGAGATAGAACGTGCTCACCTCAATATCCTGTCCGTCAAATGAAGCGTCTGCGGCGTCCATAAGCGCCTGTGCAAGAGACTGTATCTTTTCGGCGTTCCTGTCTATTTTATCGGCAATATCCGACGTCATGCCCGTACCGGTATAAAGCCCCGTCCTCACCGCGTCTGTGTAGAGGCGGATATTCGCAACGGGCGTTTTTACACCATGAGCGATAGACGTAACGAGCTTCTGGTGCTCGCCCTCAAGAGCGTGGATACGTCGGCTGCTCGCGGACAGAACGTCTGTGAGCATATTCATTCCCCACACGTATTTCCCGAAAAACCGGCTCCTGCTCTCCGGCAGCTTCTGTATGTCCCTGAGACGCGCGAGCTTTTCCGGATAATCGGCGAGCTTGCGGAAGGGCATTATTATCTTGATGTATGTGCCGATGATGAATACGGCAGCTATGATGAAGCTCGCTGCAAGGACGATGTTCACACAGAGCCTCAGCATTTTCAGTGAATCGTCCGCAAATCGGTACTCAACAAGTCCGCACAGTCTTCCGTCGCTGTCATACAGGCTGCAAACAGCACACCTTTCATCGGCGTCTGTATAAAAGACCGTATCCCCGTTCTCGCTTACCGGGATAAAACTTATTTCGGTCGGAGCTTTTTTACCGTACTCCCTCCGCCAGCTTTCAAGGCTTGCGGAAATGATGTCCTCCGGCGGCTCACTGCTCTGCGCGAGTGCGTCGGATATGCTGTGGTTTATCCTGTTCACGGCGATATTCCGGTCGCTCAGCTGCCGGCTGCATATCTTTCCGGTCACGATATTGAAAGCCGCGGACAAAGCGATGAAAATGGCAGCGGCAGCCGCTGTCATACGATACATTTTCTTCATATGCCGTCACCGAATCTGTATCCGACCTTCCACACCGTCTGTATCAGCTTTGGTGAATTAGGGTCCTGCTCTATTTTCTCCCGCAGCCAGCGGATATGCACGCTCACTGTGCTCGGCTCTGTGAAGCAGTCCGCGCCCCATACGGCGTTGAACAGCTCTTCCTTGCTGACTGCTTCGCCCATATGCTCCATAAGATATTGCAGCAGCTCGAACTCCTTCGCATTCAGCCTCAGCTCCCCGCTGCCCGATGTGACACGGTGTGAAGCAGTATCAAGCGAGATACCGCCGCCGCTCAGCACTCTTCCGGCAGCTTCCGGAGCCTTTCGCTTCATCAGCGCGCGCACCTTCGCTGTCAGCACCTTTACCGAAAACGGCTTGTCGATATAATCGTCCGCGCCCGTATCATATCCGAGCAGCTTGCTGTCCTCGTCTGTCTGTGCGCTCATCATAAGTATCGGTATGTCCTGACTCCGGCGTACCACCGAGCAGGTCTCATATCCGCTCATTCCGGGCAGCATAACGTCCAGCAGTATAAGGCTGTATTTTTTGCTTTCAAGCAGTACAAGGGCTTCCTCGGCGGCTGTACACAGCTGCACCGAGAAGCCCTCTTTTTTCAGAAAATCTCTTACGAGCTGACCCATTTCGGGGTCGTCCTCTATGATAAGGATATCAGTCATTTCATTCTCCTGATGTGATCATTTCCAGCTGCCAAGGTCCACGAATCTCTGCTCATCGTCAACGCCGCCGGTATCCGTGAGTATCGCCTGAAGGCTGCAATCGGAATAGTCCGCGATGACCATATGGACAAGACCGTTGCTGCGGATACGCACGAGATCGTTATCCGTACTCTCGCAGGTCAAAAGATGCCGCATACGTTCCGGTGACAGCGCTGTCTCGCCGCAGAAGAGCTCGTTGTACCTGTTCCACCTGACGATATTGTCGGTGTAGTGCGTGATACGGTCGGCATTACCCTTTGCCGCGAACGAATTGACTGCACAGATGTATTTGCCGCTGTCCCATTCAAGTCCGTCAGTGAGCGGAGTCGAGCTGTCGCGCAGAAGCGCTGTGCCCTCCTCGGGAACGACTGCGAGCTCGGCAACGACAGCGTCGCTCTTATCAGTCGCAAAAACGTTCACACAGTAGGGATAATCCGACGCATTCGCTGCAAGATAGCCTGCGGCTTCGCGTGCAGTAGTGCAGTTCTCGAGCGCGTACCTCATAGCGTAGGTATAGCTGGTCTTACCTTCGCAGCTATATTCTACCATATTCATACTTCCCACGTCAAGCTCTCCGAGCATGACTCCGTCATTGTTGACAGCGGTGAGTATCGTCAGGAAGCCGAGATACGTCACGGAAACGAAGCTCTTATCGCCGTTCTTCATATGCAGGAGCGTGTGACACTCGCAGAGCTGGTTTTCACTTCCGAGCTGCCATTCGAGCAGGCGGCAGGAAAGGCGCTCACCAGTCGATGTCACGCTTCCGTCCGCAGACAGCGCACTGCACGCTGTTCCGCGCAGAACGTCCGGGATAAGCTGCATAAGACAAGCCTCCTCAACCGAGAGGATGCCGTCCTCTTTTATGCCCTCGCTGTCGCCGCTTATCTTTTCCGCAAATCCCTCAAGCTCGTCGCGGTAGTTCCTGCCGAGCGAGTCAAATAATATCTCCGTCCGGTTCTCGATGCCGGAATAATCGCCGTTGAGGTCATTGAAAGCCGCCTTGATATTCTCGAAGATGTAACCCTCGCACAGCTCCTGATACCCCTCGAAAACGAGCGGTATCACCTCTGCATAGGCGGCTCCGGCATCGCGGAAGCTGCCTTTTTCGTAATCGAGAGTAACGTCGAAATAGCTGTCCATACACTCTATCACGCACAGCCCGTCAGAGCTGCGGACAGTTCTGTTTGACTCTTCCCTGACCGGTGTGAGGTCATCGCCGCTGTTGTCCCTGTATATGTCGGAAACGGGACGGAGCGTGCTCTCTTCCTGCTCCGGGAACGAAAAATCATCGTAGCCCGTTCTTCCGCAGCTGAACAGCGATGCCGCAAATACGAGAGCCGATGCAAGGGTGAAGATCTTTTTCTTATCCATAGTCCGCTCCTTACCAGCCGCGCTCGATGAGCCAGTCCCTGAGAAGGCGCTCCCTGTCCGCGAGCCCGCTCTCGCCGTCGAACTTGCCAAGCTCTATCTCGCCCTGTATATCGCCGTCCATAAGGTAGAACACCTTGTCGCTCATCGCTGCGACCCTTACGCTGTGAGTCACCATCATTATGCTCGTTCCGTCACGGTTAGCCTTTACGAGCTCATCCATAACGTCCGCGGCAGCTTTTGAATTCAGCGCACCTGTCGGTTCGTCCGCGAATATCACCTTCGGCTCGTTGATAAGTGCTCTGCACAGGCAGGCGCGCTGGAGCTGTCCGCCGGATACCTCGTTCACCTCGTGCTCGGAGATCTCGATTATGCCGAGTCTGCGCATAAGCTCCTCCGCACGCCTGTTTGCGTCCGAATGCGCCATCCCTGCCTGATACGCAGGGAGCACGATGTTATCGAATATGCACAGCTTCTTCATCATATACATCTGCTGGAATATGAAGCCCATTTCAGTCAGACGGAGCTTTGAAAGCTCCTTCTTGCTGAGCGAGCCTATGTCCTTTCCGGCGAAATCCACCTTGCCCGAGGTCATCGCGTCCATTCCGCTGACTGTGTAGAGCAGCGTGGATTTTCCGCTTCCGCTCGGTCCCATAACTGTGACGAATTCTCCCTCGCCGAGCCCGAAGCTGATATTTCTCAGCACATTGTTGCTGTTTTTTCTTACTATGTATGTCTTGCAAAGGTCCTTTACCGATAAAACCCTATTCATTGTGTCTCCTCCATTATTCCTCCGATATCTTCCATATCCCGACGTTATCTATGCTTCTCAGCGTGAACAGAGATGTCAGCAGGAAGCAGGCAAGCATTATGAGCGGTATCACTATGAAGCTCACAGGGAATTCAAATTCAAATCTCATCCCTGCGACCTCATACTGCCTCATAAACCACTCAAACAGATAATTTCCGAAAGTCCATATGTACAGCTCGCTGAGCACGAGCGATATGAGCAGCAGCATCGTTATCCTCAGCAGATACTCGTTCTTTATCGTAATGCTGCGGAAGCCCATACTTTTCAGCAGAGCTGTTTCCGGTACCTCCTCGGCTGTGAAGATACTCATATAAAGATACGTGATGAGCATTAGCACGAGCAGTACAGCACCGCCTATGCCGAATTCCAGCTCGAGGAACAGCTTGTCAAATCCGCCTATATCATCGCGCACTGCATCTACAGAATCAAGGACACAGTCCTCACCGAAGAACTTCCTCATCTGCTCTATAACAGCCGGCTTTTCTCTATCGGGAGCGTCAATGGTCCTGCCGGTCGTGCGGTAGCCGTATTTGTATGCTCCCTCGTACTCGTCACCCATTATGATAGAGGGGTCGCCGAACTCCATAAAGTCTATCAGAGCTGTCACAACGAGCTCTCTTTCGACCTCCGTGTGCCCGGTGTGGTCGGCATTGTTTTCCGTTATCGCGACCCTGATGACATCGCCCGGCTCGATACCGAGCTTAGTTGCGGTATACGAGCTCATAGCCGCTTCATTCGCAAGCTTCGGAGCTGTGCCGCCCTTCCGGTATTCAAACTGTCCCGGCTCGCCTGCCTTCCACAGGACGCTGAAATAATACTGCGAGCCGTCATCGCGGTCAAGCCTCGCGTTTCCTTCGTACATCGAGTCGATGTGGGCAGGTATGCCTTCTTCCGAGAGCATATCGTTCACCGCCTCGACATAGCTCTTGCCGGTGCGCTTTCTCACCTGACTTATCCTGTCGCTGAGCTCGTCATTCAGGTGTATCGCAAAATCGTAGTGATGATTGAGCCAGTAGCGTGCATAATGCGGATTTATAACGCTGTTGCGGATATTGAACACGAGCAGCAGTATCGCCGCTCCGAGCGAATATGCAATGATGAGGAAGATGTATCGCTTGAAGCGCCCGAGAATATCCGTGAGCGCAAGGAAGAGCGGTATCGACATTCTCCTGCGCCTGTGCAGGAACATCGGCGAGCCCTTTTTGAAGCGTTCTCCGCGGTTCTCGCCGTGTATCGCGTCTATCACGGAAATGCGGTTTATGCGCCGCATAACGAACAGCGAGAATACTATCATCATCGTGATTATCGAAACAACGGACAATACGCCTATCGTTACCATCTCATAGCACTCGGGCAGTATCGCGTCCGGACCGAACATATTCACGAGCATACCTGCGACCGGAAGTCCTGCGGTGATACCGATGATGCCTCCGACAACTGCAAAGGCTATATACTTTGCCGCAAACAGCCACCGGAAGCTGAGCGAATCCACGCCGAGCGCCTTCATCATACCGATCTCTTTTTCCTCGCTCTTGAGATCGGCGACCATTGTGAAGCGTATAGTCATAAAGATTATCGCTATGAGAAAAACGCTGATGATTATGATGAATGCCGAGATTATGCGCATCATCATAATATCCACGCTCAGCGTATCGACATGGGTTATGACAAGTGTGGGAACTCCGTTCTCCTCAAGCTTGCTCTCAAGCTCGTCCTTTTTTGACGCCGAAGCGTTTTCGAGCCGGACGCTGTATGCGTTGTATTTTCTGACCGAATCCTTCGTCAGCACACCATAATCCGCGTCAGAAACGATGAATCTGCGCAGACCGTTGCTGAGGCTCTCCTTGAATATGCGGCAGACCTCAAGCTCATAGGTGCAGCCGGCATCAGTCGTGAAGCGTACCATATCACCCTGCTTTACGCCTGTTTCCATAGACATATCTATCGGAACTGCGATACAGCCGCCCGGTACACTGAACGGTTCATCTTTAAGATCGTATACAAGGTCGTGCTCACGCGGCTGAGTCGTGAGACACTGTATCTTGCTCATAAAGATGTAGGCATTTCCCTTTTCATCATAGTCCGGATAGTCTATGGTATGGTCGCTTATGAGCACCATTTCTGATGTGCTCCATTCGCTCACGTTTTCATCATTGTCGAGCAATTCGCAGGCTTTGGAACGTATCTCTTCGCTGTCTCCCTTGTGGTCGAGCGTCCACAATATCGTGTCTGAGCCGCGGCACAGCTCCTTTGCTGCCCTCTCGCGCGTGAAGTTGGAGAATATCTGCACCGAGCCCGCAAAGACAAGCACCGACGCCACGCATATGAATACGAAGAGTATCAGGTTCAGACCTTTTTTGCGTTTCAGGTCGCTTTTCAGCATCTTAAAAAACATAGGCTGTCTCCTTACATTTTTCTTGCTGATACTATAATAGCACATCAGAGTTTAAAAAGTCCTTAAAATATGAAAAAATTTTTCTTCAATGCGAAAAAAAGTCCGGAGAACATCGCCTCCGGACTCTTTTATCATTCCTGTATGAGCTTGTATGCTGAAAGCTTCTTCATTCTTCCCGACATCACAAAGCTGAAAACGAACACCATTGCCGTTACAGCCGCTGCCGAAATGACTATCATCATCGGCTGTAGCAGAAGGTCTGCATTCTTCACGCCGTAGCCGCCGAGTATCAGCGTGAACAGCGGATTGAGCAGGAAATATCCGAGCAGCGAGCCGAGCACCGCCGCTGTGACCGTTGTCGGCATCAGCGAGAGCGAGAGCTGATAGCGCAGCTGTGTGCTCGTGAAGCCGACCGCCTTCTTTATCCCGAATTCGCGTTCCTTCTTGATGAATACAGTCTTCAGCAGCAGACGTATCACCATCAGCACAGTCGCAATGCTGAGGATTATCATTATCAGCACAATGAATCCGACCGCGTAAACAGGGATATTCTCCGAGCTTCTCTGCTCGCGGTAGTAATTCTTTGTCTCGCTGATACCACATTCACTGAGACCGTCTATCCTGCCGAGGACTTCGTCCACGCGGCTGTCATTCGCGTCACTGACACGGACGCGGATGAGGTCATAGCTCGTATTGACTCCGAGCGCCTGTGCGGCTTTATCGGTCATATATATTCTCGTGTTCATGACTGACTGCTGAAGCCCCGTTATAAGATAGCGCCTGCTGTTGTCTCCGTATCTGACAGTTATCTCATCGCCGACTCCGACTCCGAGCTTCTCCGCGACCGAGCTTCCGACCACTGCCTCGTTGTCCTTCCGCATCATCTCTCCCTCGTAGACGCCGCAGTAAACGCAGTCAGGATCCGTGACGTATATGAGTGTGATCTCTTCCTCACCTGCTGTTGCCTCAACCGAGAACAAGCCGTAAGCCTGTGATACACCATCGACCTCGCTTATCGCATCTATCGCTCTGCAAGCGGACTCATAGGAATTGTCCTCGAGGTAGACGTAGGCATCAGGAGCATCGCCCTGCACCATCCTCTGAAAATTTGTTATGTCGACTTTGGTGTTGTAAAAGAGCAGCCCCGAGAACTGTGTGACGAATGCAACTGCTGTTATCATAAAGAAGATGACTGCATTCTGTCCCATATTCTGCATAGAGCTTTTCAGTGCGAGCAGCAGATTCAGCTCACCCTTGGTCTCGCTGAGCGGAAAGTGGTTCTTCTTGAAACTGTTGGACCTCAGTCCGAAGCGAAGAGCCGTTGATGGATGGAGCTTCTTCACCTTTATAGTTGATATCAGTGTCGCCGCGACTATCATCAGAAGCACTCCTGCGAGCATTCCAAGCGTGATCTCAGGATAGAATTTCTTTTTCCAGATTATACCGCTCAGCTCTCTGATGAATGCTTCCTCCATTATGGGGTAGAGCAAATAGGAAAGGACTATCCCCACAAGCGAGCCTGCCGCTCCGAGGAGCACGAATTCAGCAGTCAGAGCTGCACGTATCTGACCTACCGTGAATCCAACGGCGCGCAGTGCGCCGATATTGATGATGTCGCGGCTGATGTTATTGTTGATGGTGAACACTATCATTATCACGCATATCGCCATGATTATCACAGCA
>Ga0310697_10004768_pt1 | contig 13310 bp, 8 predicted proteins | sample 172DNAGHGlowgp2_FD_203883 | JGI IMG/M metagenome (GOLD analysis project Ga0310697, IMG submission 203883) | Sheep rumen microbial communities from Palmerston North, Manawatu-Wanganui, New Zealand - 1728 DNA GHGlow gp2 (v2) (version 2) | ecosystem: Host-associated > Mammals > Digestive system >...
CTTCTCCTCCACGCGCAGGAGCTGGTGGGAATCTCCGTGGAGGTGCTCGCCGAGGCGCTCAAGGCGGAGATCGCCGACGGGCGCGTGGTGAAGGAGGAGGACCGGCTCTACCTGAAGGATCTCTGGTTCGCCGAGCGCAAGACGGCGGCGAAGCTCCGCCGGATGCTCGACGTGCCGCAGTCGTTCGCGCCGATCGACCCCGAGCGCGCCATCGGCTGGTGGGAGAAGAAGACGGGCTTCACGCTCGCGCCCGCGCAGCTGAACGCGGTGCGCACGTCGCTCCGATCCAAGGTGAGCATCATCACCGGCGGCCCCGGCGTGGGCAAGACCACCATCATCCGCGCGCTCGTGGACATCTACCGTGCGCGCGGCGGCGAGCACCGCATCCACGTGCTGCTGGGCGCGCCCACGGGACGTGCGGCGAAGAGGATGGCCGAATCCACAAACGCGCCGGCCCAGACGCTCCACCGCCTCCTCAAGTACAACCCGCAGACGAACGAGTTCTCCTACAACGAGGACCATCCGCTCCCGGGCGACGTGTTCGTGTTCGACGAGACGTCGATGGTGGACATCCGCCTGATGGCGGATCTCGTGTCGGCCCTGCCCGCCGCAGCAACGCTGATAATCGTGGGCGACACGGACCAGCTGCCGTCCGTGGGCCCCGGCAACGTGCTGCACGACCTCATCAGCTCCGGCGAGATCCCTGCCTCGCGCCTCACGGAGATATTTCGCCAGGACAGCAGCGGCCTCATCGTGCGCAACGCGCACCACGTGAACGCCGGTGAGCCGTTCGAGACGCGCCAGGGCGAGAGCGACTTCTACTTCATCGCGCAGGAGGATCCGCAGAAGGCTCTCGCCTATGCGCTGGATTTCATGACCGTGCGCATCCCGCGCCATTTCCGCATGGAGCCCATGCAGGACGTGCAGGTGCTCACGCCCATGCGCAGGAACCTGCTGGGAGCGGAGAACCTGAACGCCGTCCTCCAGGCGCGCCTCAACGGGAGCGGCCCGGCGATCCAGCGCGGCTCGACGTTCTTCCGCGCGGGCGACCGGGTGATGCAGCTTCGGAACAACTACGACAAGGACGTGTTCAACGGCGACATCGGCTTCGTGCAGTCGGTGGAGCCGTCGGCGCGCACGATGGTCGTCCTCTTCGACGGCCGGCCGGTGGAGTACCGCTCGGGCGACCTGGACGAGCTGGTGCTCGCGTACGCGACGACGATCCACAAGTCGCAGGGGAGCGAGTACCCCGCGGTGATCGTGCTCCTCCACAACCAGCACTACATGATGCTCCAGCGCAACCTGCTCTACACGGCGATCACGCGCGGCAAGAAGCTGGTGCTGGTGATAGGCTCGCACTACGCGGTGAAGAAGGCGATCGAGACGAACACGGTGCGCGAGCGCCGGACCTCCCTCGCCGAACGCCTGAAGGTCTTCGATCGGCCTGAAGGCGTGCGAGCCCAGGACCCGGCCCGGCAGCCCCAATAATCTTTCTGAAAGCACTTGCGCTCAAGGCGCGGATGTGAGATAATACCGATGTCAAACACCCACCAAGGAGACAACAAATGAAAAAGAAAGCAAACGGTTTCACGCTCGTTGAGCTGCTCGTGGTCATTGCCATTCTCGGCATTCTGATGGCCTCTCTGTTCCCTGCAATCTCGTCCGCCATTCTGAAGGCGCAGACGACGGCCATGGCTTCGAACGGCCGCAACCTGTTCCTCGGCATCACGGGAGCGAACACGGAGCGAGAGCAGGCCGGTCTCCCGAACGTCTGGCCGCTTGAGTACAAGCCCGAAGGCGTGGACGAGACGGACATCGCCGGCCAGGGGCCGTACTCGTCCTCGGTGGCGTATTTCAACGACCTGTTCTGCCTCAGCGGCAAGGGCGGGGCGGCTGCCTACGGCACCAAGGACTGGAGGCCGTGGATCGACGTTGACATCAGCAAGCTTTCCGGCTCCGGCGTGGCCGGATTTTCAGGTGGCCAGCTGAAGGCCGACAATGTCGCCTGGGTCATCATGTGCAACGTCCAGGCGGGCATCGACGAGATCATCCCCGTGCTTGTCTCGCGCAACGTGAACTACAAGAACCTGAAGACCGATTCCTACGACGGTACGGGCAACGACGAGATCAAGTGCGGCAAGGACGCCGGCGGCGACGCCGACACGCCGTTCGGCTCGAAGGCGTGGGTGCTTGTGCGCATGAACGGCTCGACGGAAGTGATCAACTCCCGCTATTCCCGCCTGAAGGTGATCTACAAGAACATGGGCTTCAACCTGGAATCGCTCGATCACAAGCTGAAATACCTGCCTACGAAGTAATTCCGGATTGTTTGTCTCTGTAGCCATCGATCTGGGCCTCGACCGGCTCTTCACCTACGCGGTGCCGGTCGAACTCGCGGAGAAGCTGTGCGTCGGCCAGCTTCTCCGCGTTCCGTTCGGGGGACGCATCGCGCGCGGATTCGCGCTGGCGACGACGGAAGCCGCGCCCGGGTTCAAGACGAAGCCTGTCATCGCGATAGAGGACGAGTCGCCGTTCTTCTCTCCGGCGCTGCTCAAGCTCGTGCGGTGGATCGCCGACTACACGGCCTCGCCGATCGAGACGACTCTCCGCGCCGCCCTGCCCGCCGCCGTGCTGAAGCCTGGCGCGCGCGCGAAGGAGATGCTGTATGTGGATGTGGTACAGCCAACGGGGCCTCTGGCGGCACCGAACCCCGCCCATGGCCAATTGACGGCGCGGCAACGCCAGTTGGTGTCTGAAATCGCGCGCGTGGGCGGCGGCTGGATGCAGCAGCTCGTGCGCGAGTTCAAGACGACGCCGGCCACGCTGCGCGGCCTTGCGGAGAGGGGCGTTCTTTCCATCGCGCCGCGCACGGCCCGCCGCGACCCGCTCGCAGGGCGCAACGTCCTCCCCACGAAGCCGCTCCCGCTCAATCCGCTCCAGCAGGCCGCGTTGGACATCATTCTTGACGACAGCAATCCTCAATCTCGCCCCGTCCTCCTCCATGGCGTCACCGGAAGCGGCAAGACGGAGATATACCTGCAGGCCATCGCGCGTATGCTGGAAGAGGGGCTGGGCGCCATCGTGCTGGTACCTGAGATATCGCTTACCCCCCAGACGGTGCGCCGTTTTGCCGGGCGCTTCGGCGACCGCGTGGCCGTGCTCCACTCGGCGCTCTCCGACGGCGAGCGCTACGACGAGTGGCACCGCATCCGCACTGGGGCGGCGCGCGTCGTGGTCGGCCCGCGCAGCGCCGTGTTCGCGCCTGTCGCCAACCTCGGGCTGATCGTGGTGGACGAGGAGCACGACCCGTCGTACAAGCAGGAGGAGACGCCGCGCTACCATGCGCGCGACGTGGCCGTGGTGCGGGCACGCCTTGAAGGGGCGCGCGTAGTGCTGGGCAGCGCCACGCCGTCGCTCGAGTCGTGGCTCAACGCGCAGACGGGCAAGTACGCGCTCGCGTCGGTGCCCTCGCGCGTGGCCGGGCGCGCCCTCCCCGCCGTGCATCTCGTTAACATGGAGGACGAGATGGCGCGGATCGGCCACCTGCCGATCTACTCCGCCGCCCTCCTGGACGCGATACACCGCCGCCTGGAGAACGGCGAGCAGACGATCCTGTTCCTCAACAGGCGCGGCTATTCGCGCATCCTGGAGTGCCCGGCCTGCAACTGGGTGGCGGAATGCCCGGACTGCTCCGTCCCCTACACATACCATCGCGCCGACAACTGCCTGCGCTGCCACGTGTGCGGCGGCTGGAGGCACGTGCCTGCGAGCTGCCCCGACTGTCACGGCACCGACTTCAGCTACACTGGCATCGGCACGCAGCGCGCCGAGTCCGCCCTGCAGCGATGCTTTCCGCACGCGCACATCCTGCGCATGGACGCCGACTCCACCTCGCGTAAGATGTCGCACGACGACATCCTCTCCGCGTTCCGCGCCGGCAAGGCGGACGTCCTGCTTGGGACGCAGATGATCGCAAAGGGGCTTGACTTCCCGAACGTCACGCTCGTAGGCGTGCTGAACGCGGACGTCTCGCTGCACCGGCCCGACCCGCGTGCGAGCGAACGCACCTACCAGCTTCTCGCGCAGGTGAGCGGACGCGCCGGGCGCGCGGAGAAGCCGGGAGAAGTCTACATCCAGACGTTCTCGCCGGATGCGCCCGCTATCGCGGCGGCGGCGTCCGACAAGGGCTTCGCGGCCTTCGCGACGGCGGAGCTGGAGGACAGGAAGTCCGCCTACCTGCCGCCGTACTGCCGCCTGGCGACGCTCGTGTTCCGCGCGAAGGACGAAGCGCTGGCGCGCTCGTGGGCGGAGCTTTACGCGAAGTCCCTCGCCGGCTGGGCGGAGAAGTTCAATGCAAAGGACGTTAACGGGCCTGCGGCGAGATTCCGCGTGTCGGAGGCGGCGGAGGCGCCGCTCGCGAAGGCGGAAGGGTGGTTCCGCTACCAGGTGGTGGTGCGCGCGCCGGCGGCCAGGGACATCGTGGCCGCCGTCAAGTGGATCGGGTCAGCGCGCCCGGTCCCCAAGGACGTTCGCCTCGCCTTTGACGTCGACGCGCAGAGCCTGGCGTAGCGCGCCGCGCCGGGGACGTCGCGAGCGATTGCAGTACACTTGTCGCGGCGGCACTTGTTAGCGGCGGCGGATTCTGCTACAATAGCCGCATGAAAACCACATTTGTATTCACAGCGACGATGGTCGCGACGCTCGTCTCGTTCGCCGAGACGATTTCCGAGAAATCGCCCGACGGCAGGAACGAGATCCGCCTGACGACGGAACCCGTGTTGTCATACGCCGTCCTGCGCGACGGCAAGGAGCGCGTCGCGCCGACGCCGATATCGATGACGGTGGAAGGCAAGGGCGTGCTGGGCGGAAAGGTGAAGGTTTCCGACATATCCCGCGTACCGCACGCCGGCGAGTTCGCGACGCCCATCTACAAGAAGGCGCGCGTCGCCGACAACGGCAACGAGACCAAGGTGACGTTCGAGGGGGGATGGCAGGTGTTCCTGCACGCGCGCAACGACGGCGTGGCGTACCGCTACGCGACGGCGTGGGACGATCCGCTCGTGAAGGTGACGGGCGAGGCTGCGGACATTACGTTCCCGTGCGGCGACCTGACGGTATACGCGGGGCTCACGGGGAGCCACCAGTCCAGCTGGGAGTCGATCTACGCCAAGACGACCGTGGCGAAGCTGATGGACGACATGAAGAAGGAGGGGAACGGCCTCTGCTACCTGCCCCTGCTCGTGCAGTACGGGGACGGTGCCAACATGTGCGTGACGGAGAGCGACCTCTTTGACTATCCCGGCTGGAACCTTGTGGCGGACGCCGCCGCCCCGAAGCTTAACGCCTCGCTCGCGCAGTTCCCAGACCCCGCGAAGATCACGGACAACAGGCGCCAGCGCCGCGTGGGTGGCCGTCTGCCATACATTGCGCATACGAGGGGCTCGCGCTCGTACCCGTGGCGCGTGTTCGTGCTTGCGGACAGCCCCGCGAAGCTCGTCGAGGCGGACATCGTCTACGCGCTCGCCACGCCGTCCAGGCTGGATGGCGACCTCTCCTGGATCAAGCCGGGCAAGGTGGCGTGGGACTGGTGGAACAACTGGAACGTGAGCGGCGTGCGGTTCCGCGCAGGCTGCAACACCGAGACGTACAGATTCTACATCGACTTCGCCGCGAAGAACGACATCGAGTACGTCATCTTCGACGAAGGCTGGAGCGTGAAGCTCAAGATCATGGAGATCAACCCGAAGGTGGACGTGCCCGAGCTCGTAAAGTACGCGAACGCGCGCGGCGTGGGCATAATCCTGTGGTGCAGCTGGCCGCAGCTGGTCGGACGCCAGGACGAGGTGTTCCAGAAGTACGCAGGAATGGGAGTGAAGGGCTTCAAGATCGACTTCATGGACCGCGACGACCAGTTCCTCGTGGACTTCCTCGAGAAAACGTCCGCCATCGCCGCAAAGTACAAGCTGATCGTGGACTACCACGGCATGTACAAGCCCACGGGCTTCTCGCGCACGTATCCCAACGTCGTGAACTACGAGGGCGTGCACGGCCTCGAGCAGCTGAAGTGGGAGGCCGACTCCGACTTCCCGGCGAACGACCTCAAGGCCGTGTTCACGCGCATGGTGGCAGGCCCGATGGACTACACGCCAGGCGCGATGATCAACTCGACCAAGGCGTCGTTCCGCCCGAACGGACGCCAGCCGGGCTCGCAGGGCACGCGCGTGCACCAGATGGCGCTCATGTCGCTCTTCGAGGCGCCGCTCCAGATGCTGTGCGACAGCCCGTCGCAGTACCTCAAGAACATGGAATGCTTCAAGTTCATGTCGGCCGTGCCGACGGTCTGGGACGAGACGATCGGCCTCGCGGGCGACGTTGACAGGTACGCCGCCGTGGCGCGCCGGAAGGGCGACGTGTGGTACGTCTCCGCCATCGGCTCGTGGGAGCCGCAGTCCATCGAGCTCGACCTTTCGTTCCTCGGCGAGGGCGAGTGGAAGGCGGAGATATTCGAGGACGGAATGAACGCCGACCGCGACGCGACGGACTACGTGCGGCGCGAGGCGAAGCTGACATCCGGCGGAAAGCTCGCCGTGAAGATGGCGCCGGGCGGCGGATTCGCGGCCCGCATCTCCAAGGGCGGCAGCTGGATGTCCTGGTGGAAATAAGGACCGTGGAAATGATCGAGACAGATGTACTTGTCGTAGGCGCAGGCCCTGCCGGGCTGGCCACCGCAATCGCCGTCGTGCGCGGCGCCGAGAAGCGCGGCGCGAAGCCTCCGCGCGTCGTCGTGCTGGACAAGGGGCGCAGCCCCGGGTCGCACGTTCTCTCCGGCGCGATCGTAGACCCCAGCGGCTTCGACGGATTCCTCACGCGGGAGGAGGTCTCGCAGATGCCGTGCGAGGCGAAGGTGGTGAAGGAGTCGTTCCGCGCGCTGCTGACGCGCAGGAAGTCTTTCCGCATCCCGTGGATGCCGCCTCTGATGAGCTCGAAGGGTTTCCCCGTCGTGTCGCTCACCAAGGTCGCCGCGTGGCTGACGCAGGTCGCGCAGAAGGCGGGCGTGGAGGTGTACACTGGCTACGCCGTAACGGAACTGGTGGAGGAGAACGGGCGCGTCGTAGGCGCGCGCACGGGCGCGAAGGGGCTGGACAAGGACGGCGGCAGGAAGTCCAACTACCTTGCGCCGGAGGAGATCCGCGCGAAGGTGACCGTGCTCGCGGAGGGCGGGTGCGGCATCCTGACCGAGAAGCTGATCTCGGACAAGAAGCTGCAGGGGGAACGCCCGCAAACATACGCGCTCGCCATCAAGGAGCTGATCGAGGTCCCGGCGGGCACGCAGACAGCCGGCGAGGTGATGCACACGTTCGGATGGCCGAGCGACTTCCACACCTACGGCGGCGGCTTCGTGTACCACGTCTCCGAGACGCAGGTGATGGTGGGGTACGCGTACGCGCTCGACTACGCGCGCGCGGAGATCGATCCGTTCGCGCTCTTCCGCCGGTTCAAGTCCACGAAGAGCGTCAGGCTCCATGTCCGCGGCGGCAAGACCGTCGCCTACGGCGCGAAGATGATCCCCGAAGGCGGGTTCTACGCCGTCCCGACGCCATACTCGCCGGGATGCGTGATCGTCGGCGACGGCGCCGGGCTCGTGGACTCGCTGCGCATCAAGGGTGTGCATATCGCGTTCCAGAGCGGCGTGGCGGCGGCAGGCGCGATCCTCGACGAGCTGAGGGACGGGAAGGGGCTGGAGACGTATCCAGACCGCCTGAAGGAAATTCCCGGCTGGAGGGAGATGGAGCGCGTTCGCAACGTGCGCGCGTCATTCTCCTACGGCATGCCGTGGGGCGTGATGGCGGCGGGGCTCGCGTGGGCGACGTTCGGCAAGTTCCCGTGGTTCCGCGTGCCGGGGTGCGACGAGGGCGACGCCTCCTCGCTTCGCCCGCTCGACCGCGCGAAGCTCGCGCGCGAGCATGCCGAGGCGATAGAGGCGTCTCCCCTCCAGCCCGACCGGCTCACGGACGTGTTCATGAGCGGGACGATCCACGAGGAGGACCAGCCCTGCCACCTGAAGATCAAGGATCATGCCGCTTGCGCGAAGTGCGAGGAGAAGTTCGGCTCGCCTTGCACGCGCTTCTGCCCGGCGGAGGTCTATCGCCGCGACGAGGGCCGCCTGCAGATCGACTTCTCGAACTGCCTCCACTGCAAGACGTGCCGGATCAAGTGCCCGTACGGCAACATCGACTGGACCTTCCCTCAGGGCGGCGACGGTCCGCGCTACACGCGGATGTGAGCGAGGCAACCATGAAGAAGACCATCATACTTGCGGTACTGGCGCTGGCGCTGCCGGTTGCGGCCGAAGAGGAGACGGGAGGTTTCCCTCCAGCCTATCTTGGGGCGTCGGGCGGAATGTTCCTGCCCGGCAACGGCAACTCGCTGAAGCGGGCGGCGATGGCATCCGCGCGTGGCGGGTGGTATCTTTCCGACAACCTGGCGCTCGAGCTGGAAGGGGGATGCGCGCCGAACGCGGTCTCTTCCCATGGCGGAAACGCGACGGTGACGGCGTTTGCCGCGCGCGGGCTGTTCCACCTCACTGGCATCGAGGAGTTCGACCTGCTCTTCGGCTGCGAGCGCTTCGATCCGTTCGTGACGTTCGGCGCGGCGGCGCTCTTCGCCTCTCGCCACGTGTTCGCGGACGATTCGCATCGCACCGCGATCGGCCCGACAGCCGGCCTGGGCGCGTTCTACCACCTGACGGACAGCCTGAGCCTGAGGTTCGACGCCACGGCGGCGATGGCCGTCGACACTCCCTGCGGAATGTGCTACGGGCTCTCCCTAGGCCTCCAGTGGAGCTTCGGCGAATGACTTGCGGTCGCGTCCTTTTATGATAGAATAACCGAAAACATCCTTGGAGACTCGCCGAGATGGATTTAGATTACGAGAAGGCTTCTGCGGGCGTAGGCGACGGCTGGGGCACACTGGTCGTCGTGGCTCTTCTTTTTTCGTCTATAGCGCACGTAGGGTTGATGGTCGAGCTGTCCGACTGCCCGTTCGCGCCGCTGCCGGTTCCCGTGAAGAACGACAAGCGGTGGACGAAGGACATGCCGGTGATGCGGATGCAGAAGATGGCGGAGGATCCGATGGCCGTGAACCTGGAGGCCGAGATGCCGCCGCCAGCGGCGCCGGAGGTCGAGAGGCAGGAAGACCGCGTGGACCGCCTGGCGGACGCTGCCCCGCAAACCGTCGTGCCAGAGTTGCCGGCGTCCGTCGCGGAGGCAGCGCCGAAGGCGGACGTGTTGCCGGAGCCGGCGGCGGTGGCGCCTGCAGAATGGCAGCCGAGGCAGGAGATACTTGCGGTTGAGCTGCCGACGGTGCCGGACGAGGCCGCGGCGCTGCCGCGCGTCGTCATTCCCGCCGTGCCGCGCGTGAAGCATGCGGCGGACATCACCCCGGCGCTTGAGCTGATGTCGCCGGTCGACGCCGGCGGGACGGGCGGCGGCATGGGCGCGTCGGGCGCGCCGACGCTGTCAGGAGCGGGACGCGGCGGAAAGGGCGGTGGGCTTGCCAGCCTCGCGGGTCTCGCCCCAGCGCCGCCGCCCGTGGGTGGCGCGGGCGGAAGAGCCTCCGGCACGGCCAACCCGTTTGGTTTCAACGGACCGGCGCCGTCCATGACTATCCCTTCAGAGGCAGATGAGAAGCGGACGGCAGAGAACGCGAAGAAGGCCAAGGCCAAGGCCGCCGCGCTCGCGCCATCGCCGCCCGCGCCGGCGCCGAACGCGCGCGTCGACGAGAAGAAGGTGGTGAAGGAGAAGGAGGCGGTGCGCGTGCTTCGCGACGAGCAGGTGCCGGCCGGCGAGCCGTTCGACGAGCACGTGCGCGTGGGCCTGGGCGCGTGGGTCGATCCCCTGCATCCGAAGTTCAAGTATTTCCGCGTGTGCGTGTCGTCGCGCTCGGAGAAGCCGTTGCCGGTCGTCTCGAAGGACATGGTGTTCATGCTCGACGCCTCGGGGTCGATCGCGAACGACCGCCTGCGGTCCTGCCGCAAGGCCGTTTCCGAGGCGTTGCGCGCGCTCAACACTGGCGACCGATTCAATGTCGTCGCGTTCCGGGACAAGTTCTCCTACGCGTTTCCGGACGCGGCGTGGAAGGAAGTCTCGGAAGATACGCTCAAGCAGGCCGACAAGTGGCTTGGGAACCTTACGGCGCACGGGCAGACCGACGTGTTCCGCACGTTGCGCAGCGTGCTGACGCTGCCGCGGGACCCGTCACGTCCCGTGGTCGCGTTCGTCGTGACCGACGGCGAGGCGACGAGCGGGCTCACGCGCAACGCGGAGATCATATCGCGCTTCTCGGCGCTGAACGGCGGACTCATCTCCGTGTTCATGTACGGTGTCAAGGATTCGGCCAACGCGTATCTCATGGACATGCTCACGCGCATGAACCGGGGCGGATGGGCTCGCCACGAGGGGCTGCGCTGGTCCGCGGCGAGCGGCATTCCCGCGCTCTCTAAGAAGTTCGAGCGGCCCGTGCTTTCGGACGTGTCGGTGATTTTCGCGGCGTCGGCGCATGCGGACACCTACCCGAAGCTCGTGACGAACCTCTGCGAGGACGCGCCGATCGAGATATACGGCGTCTGTCCGTCGGAGCAGAAGGAGATCGTGTTCCAGATGCGCGGCCTGAACGGATCGACGGTGTTCGAGAGCCTCTTCCGCGTCCCGTTCTCCTCGGCGGAGAAGCTTGACGAGAACGTCAGGCGCGAATGGGCCACGCGCCGCATCTACGAGCTGATCGCGGCCTACACGGCGCACCCCAAGGAGGAGACGCTTCGCGACATGCGTATTTTTGCGGAGCACTACCAGATCCAGATCCCGTACGAGAAGGAGATCAAGTAGGCGGGGCCGTCGCGTGCGGCGCTAGTAGTCCACCGGCTTGCGCATCGCCTTCTTCTCGGCGTGCGCGTGCTTGTCGTCCAGCATCTTCTGCTTCTGCCGCCGCGAGCGGCACCGCTTTTGGCGGCGCTTCCTCTCGCGCTCCTGCTGCAGGGCGGTCTTGCGCCCCTGCTCGATCTCGAGTATCTTCTCCGCGAGCATGCGACGCGCGAGCCAGCGGTTGATCTCGCGCGAACGGTTTTCGCCGCAACGCACCTGAAGGCCGCTGGGCTGGTGGAAAAGGCGCACGACGTTCGACGTCTTGTTCGTCTTCTGTCCGCCCGGCCCTCCGCCGAGGATGAAGGATTCCTCGATGTCCTCCTCGTAGACGGATGCCTGCGCCATCAGGTCCTTGATCTTGGCGATTGCCTCTGGTGTCATCATGCGTTGTGTCCTTTCGCGTCGGCGGCAAGTTGCCAGCTCTTGTCGCGGGGGCGCTTGGCCGTGGGGAACGTGCATACGGCGCGCTCGCCGTCCATTAGGGTGGCCGCGCCGTTTTCGGTTCGTATCTTCGTGCCGCCGAGGACGTTCGCCGCGAGGAGGCATTTCTCGAGGCCGTCGCCCGTGCCGTAGTTCCACGCCTCGTCCGGCTGGGCGAGGCGGGAGGGTCCGTCGTAGATCGATTCGTCGCCTAGCGCGGCGATGCGGGAGATGGCGGACTGGACGTCCGCCGCGCCGAGCGCCGTCTTTGAAACGGGGCTGCGCTCCATGGCGGCCTTGACGAATGGGGCGGCTTCGGTCTCGCCGAGCTCGTGCCCCGCGTAAGGGGCCAGCGCGGCGGCGCGGTTCGTCGCGCGCAGGGCGCGGAGGCGGTCGGCGACCTCGGCATAGTCCATTTCAGGCGTGAGGTCGAGCGGGGCGTCGTCATTGCGGAAGTTCACGCGGGCGGCGTCGGGCAGGCGCGGCGTTACGAGGCGCTTGTCGTCCGCGCCTTCGGGCGGCACGAGGAATGCGTTCAGCCGTTCGGCGAAATGCGCGTAGGCCGTCGGGGCGATGGTGGCCTCCGGGTAGAGCAGGTGGATGTAGCCGGTGGCGTGGGAGACGATGGTGACGCGCTCGTGCTCGAGGGCGCGTCGGGCCTGCTGGGAGATGACAGTGCCGTTCGACCACATGGCGCGCGTGACGAGGCGGCGGTTGTTCGTGAGGATGCCGGTGTCGACGTCGAGGAAGTTCTGCGAATGGAGGGGCGTCGCCATTAGGTATATCGAATCGAGCGGCAGGCCGCAGACGACGAACGCGGCCGCGGCGTAGAGGCCGGCGAGAGAGACGCATTCGCCCGCGCCGACGGCGTGTCCGGGCTTGCGGCGGAAGGCGTCCATCGCCTCGACGGTCTCGGTCTTCCAGTATGGGATGACGTCGGAATCGTACTTGTCGAGGCCGAAGTGGCGGCGGATGTCGATGTCGTAGTAGTAGGCGTCGCCGTGGTAGCCGAAGAGGGCGTTGGACTGCGCGATCTCCTCCGGCGAGATGAACGGGGCGAAGCGGGCGAGCTCGCGCGCCTGGGTGGTGAGGCCCCACGTCTCGAGGTCGAGGTTGAACGTGTAGTTGTCCATTATGTGCTGCCGCAGGCGCTGAAGACGTTTCTTCGGGCGCATCTCGCGGATGCCTGCGAACCACTCGAGATCCCTCCAGCGCCAGAGGCGCGGAGAGAGGATGTTCGCGAGGACGAGGGCGTACATCAGCTCAGGGAAGATGAAGATCTCCATGTCCGACAGCGTGGCTGCGGCGGATTTCTCCTCGTCTGATATCGGCTTCATTTGCGTGTGCTTCCTTTATGTGGGCGAACAGTATACCCTATAACGACGCGTCGCGCAAATGGAATCATCGGATCAACATCTTGTGTCTTTTTGGGGTTGCGGGGCGCAACGGGTTGTGGTATCATGTACGCCGCCATGAACAAGTCAATTGGTTCCCAAAGGTTCTTCCGCGCCGTGCTGCCGGCCTTCCTGCTGGCGGTTTCCGTCGGCCAGATCTATGCGTTCACCAACTTCTCCACGCAGATCGCGGAGCATATCGGCGAGACGAAGAGCGCCGTGCAGTTTGCGTTCTCGCTGGGCATATTCTTCCTCGGCATGGGGGCTGCGTTCTTCGGGAAGATCGTCGAGCGGAACATCCGCCTCTCCACGATGATCGGCACGACGCTGTTCATTTCGGGGCTCCTCGTGACGGCGCTCGGCATCAAGATGAAGTCGCTCGCGCTCATCTACCTCGGCTACGGGTTCCTGGTGGGCACGGGCACCGGCATCATCTACATCTCGCCGGTGAAGACGATGATGCTGTGGTTCCCGAACGCGAAGGCGATCGCGGCGGCCGTGCCGATCATCTCGTTCGGACTCGGCTCCACGCTCTCCACGATCCTCTACAAGGGCATCCACTGGGGAAGCGATACGA
>Ga0310697_10004772_pt1 | contig 13304 bp, 7 predicted proteins | sample 172DNAGHGlowgp2_FD_203883 | JGI IMG/M metagenome (GOLD analysis project Ga0310697, IMG submission 203883) | Sheep rumen microbial communities from Palmerston North, Manawatu-Wanganui, New Zealand - 1728 DNA GHGlow gp2 (v2) (version 2) | ecosystem: Host-associated > Mammals > Digestive system >...
GCGCGAGCGACACCTCGCCGGGCACGGGATGCGTGCCGCCGCCGAGCAGCCCCGCGTCGGAAACGGTGTGGTGCGGCGCGCGGAACGGACGGCGCACCACAAACGACTCGCGCGCCTTCAGAACGCCAGCAACGGAGTGGATGCGCGTAACCTCCAGCGCCTCCTCGGGAGTGAGGGGCGGGAGGATGGACGGAATGCGCCGCGCGAGCATCGTCTTGCCCGCGCCGGGCGACCCGACCATGAGGATATTGTGTCCGCCGGCAACGGCCACCTCAATCGCGCGCTTTGCGCCGTCCTGTCCCTTCACGTCCGCGAAGTCCTCCCCAGAATCGCGGTTCGCGGCCACACACGCGGCGAGGTCCGTGCGCACCGGGTCGAGGGGAAGCGCGCCGGAGAGAAAATCCACTGCCTCGCGCAGGCTGCGGACGGGATAGACGTCGATGCCCTCTACGACTGACGCCTCAGCCGCGTTTTCCTCCGGCACGAGGATGCCGCGTTTACCGATCCGGCGCATCTCTAGGACGATTGGCAGAATACCCCGAACGCGCCGCACGTCGCCCGAGAGAGCGAGTTCCCCCGCGAGCGCGTAGTCGGACAGCTCCGGTGCCTTCACCTTGTTCGTGGCGGCGAGCAGCGTGACAGCGATTGGCAAGTCGTAGAGCGGGCCTTCCTTGCGCACGTCTGCCGGCGCAAGGTTCACCGTGATGTTCGACTCGATCTTCTTGAAGCCCGAGTTACCGATTGCAGTCGACACGCGGTCCTTCGCCTCCTTCACCGCCTGGTCGGGCAGGCCGACCATCGTAAACTGCGGCGCGCCGTCCGACGCGCACACCTCGATCTCGACGGTCTGCGCGTCAACGCCGTACACGGCTCCTGAATGACATTTTGCAAGCATTGCATGTTCCTCTCGCTGGACGACGTCCTGATCCGCCGTCCTCGCGTAAAAGAATAGCATGCGAACGCAGTGGCGCGCAAGGGGGTAAACTGTCAAAAGAAAAGCAAAAAAACGTAGGGAAAATGTATGAGAAATGTAGGCAAAATGTATGCAAATGCATACAAGTTCACTGAGCGCGGGGATGTGCCTTCATGTATTCGTCCTTGAGGTGCTCCACCGAGACGTGCGTATAAATCTGCGTTGTGGCGAGGGACGAGTGGCCCAGCATTTCCTGCACGCTGCGCAAGTCGGCGCCGGCGTCAAGGAGGTGCGTTGCGAAGCTGTGGCGGAGCTTGTGCGGGGAGAGGTCGGCGGGCAGGTCGGCGGCGGCAAGCCACTTCTTCATGCGGCGCTGGGCCTCGCGCGGACGGAACACGGTGCCGCGCTCATTGAGGAACACGTTTGTGGCGGGCGCGCCACCGTCCGCAAAGAGCTCGGCAGCGGCCGAACGGAGCGTGCGGAGGGCCTTGCGCGCGGGCTTGCCGAGAAGGCAGAGTCGTTGCTTCGATCCCTTGCCTGTCACGATCACGCCGCCCGTCTCGAAGTTGATTTGTCCCCATGCGAGAGACACCGCCTCGGAGATACGGCAGCCCGTTGAGTAGAGCGTCTCGAAGAGCGCAGTATCGCGGGCGTAGGCGTATGCCTCCTGCGGAGTGATTTCATGGTGTTCCTTCATGCGGCGGGCGAGTTCCTCCCCGGGCGCGGCGAGGAAGCGCTTCACCTCCTCGGCGGAGAGTACCTTCGGCAGCGGCTTTGGCAGCTTGGGTCCGCGCAAGCCAGAGAACGGATTTGCAGCGGCCAGCTCTTCGCGCACGAGAAAGCGGAAGAACGAGCGCATGGAGGCGAGCTTGCGTCGCGTGGTCGTGGCGCAGGCCTCCTCGCGGGCGAACGCCATGAGGAAACGGCGGGCGTCATCGGGCGTGACGGACGCCCAGTCGAACGGAGCGGACGCATCGGCGCCCCAGCGGAACGCGGCGAACTGCGCGAGATCCATCTCGTAGCTGGAGACGGTGCGCTCGGATGCGTTCCGCTCGCCAAGCAGGAACGCACGGAAGCGCCCTGCAACGGCGTCGCCGCGAACGGCAGGATTTGTCAGGAGCGACGTGCTCCCCTTCCTTTCCGCTTCTCAGCGCGCGCAGCCGCCTTCGCGTCCTTCTCCGCGCTGGTGGCCTTTTCGTGCTGCGGCAGGTCGAGAAGCCCCAGCTTGGCGGCGACTTCGTCGAACGTAGGGATTTGGTCGCGGTAGTTCACGCACACGCGGCGGAGTGCGAGCACCTGACGCGGCGAGAGCGAACTGCGGCGAGCGTACTGGTCGCGCAGGGACGACACGAACTCCTCGTCGTTGTAGACGCGGCGGCCGCGGTGTACGGGCTCCTTCCACTCCTTGACTGTTTCAAGCAGGGCGAGTAGGTCTGGCACCGCCGGGTCAACGGGGGCGATCTCGAAACCGCCGGGCACATACGGCGCGAGGCGCGCACGCACCTGGTCGGCATCGTCCAGCGCGCCGGCGTTCTCGCCCACACTGCGAGCGAGGATCGCGAACTGCTTCGCCGTCAGCAGGCGGCCGCGGTCCACCTGCTCGCGCAGGGAGTTGAGGAACGGGTTCTTCGTGAGGCCGCCGATGCGGTCGATTGTCTGGAAACACCATTTGACGAGCTCGTCCGACGGCGCGTTCTTCACGCGGTCCACCTCCGGGCCGTAGCCGAGGTCGACGATGCGCATCTCGCCGTCGTGAATCTGGTCACGGTAGGCCACTACAAGCTTGACGAGCGCCTGGAGCTGCTTCTCGGAGACGGGCGTCTTCCCTTCGGCGATCTGCTGGCGCACGGAGTCGACGAACTCCTTGTCACCGAACGTGCGCTTTCCGATTGTCATCGGCGGACGCCAATTCTTCACCTCGTCGAGCAGTTCGAAAAGCGCGTTGAATTTCTCGATCGGCGGCGGCGGGTCCTGCGCGTCGCGCACCCAGGCGGTAAACTGTCGGTAGAAGCCGGAGAGCATGTCATTGCCTTGCTCCTCGCCTTCCTCCACCTTGTCCAGCTCGCCTTCCATCTTCGCGGTGTAGCCCACGTTGAAGAGCGGCTCGATCTTCTTAACGAGCCAGTCGTTCACGTCCATGCCGCGCTGCGTCGGCACGAGCTGGCGCGCCTCGCGCGTCGCGTACAGGCGGTCGACGAGCACCTCGATGGTCTGGGCGTATGTCGACGGGCGGCCCACGCCGTTCTCCTCGAGCGCCTTCACGAGGGATGCCTCTGAGTAGCGCGGCGGCGGCTTCGTCTCCTTGCGGTCCGAAAGCCACCGGACGGGCGTGAGCGCCTCGCCCACGGCAAGCGGCGGCAGCGACTTCACCTCGTCGCTATCCTCGTCCTCCTCCTCGGCGGTCTTCGCCTTCTTCGCGGTCTTCATCGCGGCGAGGAAACCCTCGAACTCAACGGATGTCGTGGAGGCGGTGAAGAGGTAGGAATGGCGTAGGGCGTCCTTCTCGGCTTCAAGCGCCACCGTCTTCTGCACGAGGCGTGCCTCTGCCATCTGGGAGGCGACGAATCGGCGCCAGATGATGTCGTAGAGCTTCGTGGATGCGGCGTCAAGCCCGGCCTCTGCGGGATGCAGGCGCACGTCCGTAGGACGGATCGCCTCGTGGGCCTCCTGCGCGCCGGCCTTGGACTTGTAGAAGTTGGGCTTTTCGGGCACGAACGCCGCGCCGAACTCCGATTCGATCAGGTCCTTCGCCGCCGCGCGCGCCTCGGCCGCCACGTTCACGCTGTCCGTACGCATGTAGGTGATGAGGCCGGCCTCGTATAGCTTCTGGGCCATGGACATCGTGCGCTGCGGCGAGAAGCCGCACACGCTCGACGCCGCCTGCTGCAAAGTGGAGGTGGTGAACGGCGGATACGGATGGCGCGTCTTCGGCTGCTCCTTCACGCTCGTCACGCGCAGGCCTGCGCCGTCGAGGTCGTCCACAAGCGTTGCCGCCTGCTCTTGGCTCCGCACGTTCGGCTTGACATCGTCAAGGCGTGCAAGCTTCGCGATGAAGGCCGTCTCCTTTGTGCCCTTGGACGCCTCAACGCCGAGCACCCAGTACGCGACGGGGTTGAACCCCGTGATCTCGCGCTCACGCTCCACGAGAAGGCGCAGCGCGACGGACTGCACACGGCCCGCCGAGAGGGAATAGCCGTATTGCAGGTTCTTCCAGAGAAGCGGGGACACCTTGAAGCCCACGAGGCGGTCGAGAATACGGCGCGCCTGCTGCGCGTCTACGCGGGCGAGGTTGATCTCGCCGGGGTTCGCGACGGCGGTCTGTACCGCCTTCTTAGTGATTTCGTTGTAGGTGACGCGACGGACGGGCTTGCCCTTCGTCACGTCCGCCAGTACCTGGCTGAGGTGCCATGCGATGGCCTCTCCCTCGCGGTCAGGGTCGGGCGCGAGGAACACCTCGTCCGCCGCGCGCGCGGCCTTGCGGAGGTCGTCCACGACCTTCTTCTTCTCGGCCGACACCTCGTAGCTCGGCGTAAACGTCCAAGCGCCTTCACGTCCCTCCACCGGGGCGATTTTGATTGACAGGCCTTTCTTTGGCAAATCCCGGATATGCCCGACAGAGGACTTCACCGTGAAGTCCCCACCCAGGTACTTGCCGATCGTCACCGCTTTCGCCGGCGACTCGACGATCAAGAGTTTCTTGCTCATTGTCTCCAATTCTTTCCTTCTACCGTCTAAAAAAAGTGGCACATAGTTTACCAAAAAATCAGACGAAAAATCCATAGGGAATTTCTGAAAATTTTGGGCACGCGTCTATCGCGGACGTGCGGTCTCGAAATCGTGCTGCTGGCGCTCGACTTCCCGGAGACGCGCGTCGTCGGTCGTACGGCTGGACGACGTCTTCACATCCGGCAAACCCGGCGTGAACGTAAGCACACCTGCGGCGGGTGCGTATTTGCCCTTGCGGACGGTCGCGGCGTGGACGGTGATCGGCTTCGGATTCACCGCCGCTCGCGGACGTATCAACACCACGGCCTCACCCCAACGCGTGACCTAGGGATTCGTGCCGACGATGTCGGCCTCCCCTTCCACGGTGAACCGCACCGTCTCCGTGCAGTAGCGCTTCGGAACGCCTGCCGCATCCGCAAGTGTGGCGGTGACGGCCACGAGATCGCCGCCATCCGCAACGGGCGCAAGCCCCTCCGTATCGAGCGCAAGGTCAATCTTCGCAAGACGCATCGACGGAAGGAGAACTGTCTTCGAACCGTCGGGCAGCTCGGCGATGAAACTGTTGGGGTTATCCGTGCCCTTGCGTGCCTTCTTGCGCGCCGCCGCGCCAATGCGATGCTGCGCCTCGTAGTCGAATGTCGTCTCGCCGGGCTTGAACGGCTTGCCGAGAAGCGTCGCCTTGTAGGAACAGTTGGAGAACACCGCAAAGTCTTCAGGCGAATAGGGTGAAAGCTCGTGCGCGGGATAGACGAACGGCTTGTCCGTAAGCGCGGCCTTGAAGGCGTACCAGGAGTACTTCTTCTGGCGGGCGTACGTCATGATGCCGCCGTAGAAGTTGTCCGGATGGTAGCCGCGCGCGTGGTCCGTGCCGTGCCAGAGACAACCACCAAGGAACGACGCGGCGTTGGCGTTGAACTCGCGCAGGAACATCATGTAGTGGCGTGCCTGACGAACCATCGCCGTCTCGCCCCACTCGCGCAACACGCGGGAAGGCGAGTTCTGCGCGTTCCAGTTGTCGACGTAGTCGCCCCACTCGCGCCGGAACGAGACCTGTCCGTCGATCGGGCGGTGTCCGTACTGCACGTCGACAACCCCGCTGCCGCGCGACTGCGCATCGCAGGCGCAGAGGTTGTTCGGCGGAAGCGCCTCGCGCTTCACCACCCCGACCGCGTTCGTGGTGAAGTCGGCGGGGAAGTGCGTTTCGTTCAGGATCGGCTCCCACATGAACAGCGAAGGACGCGACCTGTCGCGACGCACCATCTTCTCGATGTCGTCGTAGACGCGGCGCTCGAAATCCGGGTTCTTCCTGTTCCAGAACTGCCAGCCGGGCGTCGTCACGATCACGAACATCCCCAGTTCGTCGCACGCGTCCATGAACGCGGGATCCTGCGGATAGTGCGCGTTGCGGAAGATAGTCATGCCGCAGTCCTTGAACTTCTTCACGTCGCGCCAGTGGAGCGAGTTCGGGAGCGCGTTTCCGATGAATGCGTAGTCCTGGTGGCGGTTCGTGCCGTAGAGCTTCTTGCCATACGGCTTGCCGTTCAGGACAAGGCCGTCCAGCGTCGCCTTGAATTCGCGGATGCCGAAGCGCACGCGCACGGAGTCCGTCAGCCGCCCGCCCTTCTTCACGTCCACGCGCAGCCAGTGGAGATTCGGCGTTTCGGGCGTCCAGAGCGCGGGCGAGTCGGGATGGAACGGAGACGTCACGGGCTTCCCGTCGTAGAACAGCTCCGCTTTCGCGCCTTCTACGTCACCGCCGAGCGTCACGTCTGCACGGACGGTCCATTTGCCGTCAACGCCGAGGTTCGAGGTGATCCGCACGCCACCCTTGTCGGTGTCGGCTACGTACGCCTTCCCCGTCTCAATCAGGTATGCGTCGCGGTAGATGCCGCCAAAGTAGGTGAAGTCGAGGACATCCTGTGCCTTGCCGGGCGGGTAGGACGGGTCGTTCGAGTTGTCGCACCACACCTCAAGGAGGTTCTCGCCTTCCTTCAGGATTCCCGTCACCTCGACGTGGATAGGCAGATAGCCGCCGAAGTGTTCCGCCACCTGTTTCCCGTTCAGCGTCACGCGGCTCTTGCCCATGATCGCCTCGAAGTGCAGGAACTGGCGCGCCCCGCCCTTCCGCCATGTAAACTTCCGACGGTACCAGGCGGGTTGCTGTCGGTTCACGCAGCCCGACGCCTCAAACCCCAACTCGCCCTCGTCGATGCCGTGCGGCAACGTGACGGCCTTGCTCGTCTTGAACCCGTCGAGGGAAAATTCCCATCCGGTAGTCAGAGTCTCAACGCGGCGCGGCGAGCCTTCAGCATCCCAGTACCCAGCCTTCGAGAATTCTACAGCCTCCGCCATCGCGCAGAACGCAATTGCGGCGGCGGATATAACGGCATGGCAACAGCAAATTGAATTATTCATTTTTATCTCTTCTTTCGAGGATGTCGGGGGTGATGAGCTGTGCGTCGAGAAACTCGCGCACGTCAGGGTTGGTGGACTTTACGAAGTCTGCGGGTTCGGAGACCTCCACCACATGGCCATCCTTGAGCATGAGCACGCGGTCGACGAAAAGGAGCGCTCCCTGGAGGTCGTGCGTGACGACAATCGAGGTGATGCCGCGCTCCTTGTTGAGGCGGCGGATGAGGTTGTTGATGGTCACTGACGTCACGGGGTCGAGACCTGATGTGGGCTCGTCGTAGAGGATGATGTCGTTGCGGCGCACGATCGCGCGCGCGAGTCCGGCGCGCTTCTGCATTCCGCCTGAAATCTCCGCAGGATAGCGGTCCGCCGCGTCCGTCAGCTCCACGGCTGCAAGCGCCTCGTCCACCCGCTCGCTGATCTCCTGCTCCGTCAGGCGTCCGCCGTGTTCCCGCAGCGGCAGCGCCACGTTATCCGCCACGGTGAGCCAGCCGAGCAACGCGCCGCCTTGGAAGAGGTAGCCGAAGCGGTTGCGGATCGACTCAAGATCCCGGCCCGTCGCGGACGAGATCTCCACGTCGTCCAGCCACACGCTTCCGCTCGTGGGCGTGAGCAGACGCACGAGATGCTTGAGCGTGACGGACTTTCCCGTGCCGGACGGACCCACAATCGCGAGTATCTCGCCCTTCTCGACGGTAAAGCTCACGCCCGCGAGGACATCTCGTCCCTCGAAGCGCTTAACGACGTTTTCAAAGCGTATCTGCGGCATGGATAACATCCTCTCTTTTGCGTGCCTTTGTTTTTAGTAGAATACCCGCCAGAGAAACAGGCCCTTCCCCGGCGCGGTCGGCACGCGCGCCGTACGCTGGGAACATTTCTCAAGAAGCTCCGATACGGCCTCTGGCCGCTCGTCGCCCTTCCCGATGCGCAGGAGGAAACCCGTCATCGAGCGCACCTGCTTGTAAAGGAAACCGTCGCCGCGCACCGACAGCACGATCCGCGGTCCCGCCTTCCGCACGGTGCATGCGAACACATGGCGCACCGTGGAGCCGATCTCGCGGCGCGGGTTTGCCGCGAAGGAGACGAAATTGTGTTTGCCGACGAAGCGCGCAGCCCCGTCCTGCATCTCCGCAACGTCGAGCTGTTGCGGCACGCCCGTCCAGTACGGTGCGAGGTGCGGCGGCAGAATGGGCGCGTTGTAGACGAAGTAGCGGTATTCCTTGCCGATGGCCGACTTGCGGGCGTCGAAGTCGGCCGCCGCAAGCGACGCGCACAGTACGCGAACGTCCTGCGGCATACGTGCGTTCATGGCGTACACGAGCTTGGCGGGGGGAATGGGCTGAACGAGGTCGCAGTGCGCCACGAAGCCGCGCGCGTGTACGCCCGCGTCCGTGCGGCTGCATCCGAACACGCGCACCGGCGCACGGTCGAGGTAGGTGAGCGCCTCCTCTAGCACCTGCTGGACGGAGACGGCGTTCTCCTGGAGCTGGTAGCCGGAGTAGTTCGTGCCGTCGTAGGCGATCACTAGCTTGTAGCGGCGGGTCATTTCACAGACATCTTCGCAAGCAGTTTCTTGAGGTCCTGCACGCGGTCTTTCGCGGCCACAAGCACGGAGTCCTTCGTTGCCACGACCACGATGTCGTTCACCCCGAGAACCGCCACGTGCGGACCTTCCGAAATCGCGACGGAATCCGTCACGTCAAGAAGCGCCACGTTGCCCTTCGCGACGTTGCGGCGCGCGTCCGTGGCGAGGTGTCGGTCGGCGGCGGACCATGTGCCCACGTCATCCCAGCCAAACGCGGCGCGCGAGACTAGGATGTTCTTCGCCTTTTCCATCACGGCGTAGTCGATTGAGATGCGAGGCAACTGCGGGTAGAGTGTCTCGAGCACGGCGGGAACGCGGTTCTTCTTGTCGGCGACGGCCGCCTCGAGAATCGCAAGCGCGGGCGCTCCGGCCATGAGCGCGGCCTTCATCGTGGACACCTTCCACACGAACATGCCGGCGTTCCAGGCGTATTTGCCCGTGGCGAGGTACTTCGCTGCAGTTTTCGCGTCCGGCTTCTCCACGAACCGCACGGCGCGGTGGAACACGGTCTTCGTGCGCAGCGGCACGGGGTCGCCAACCTGAATGTAACCAAAGCCCGTTGCGGGATAGTCGGGCGCAACGCCCATCGTGACGATGTCGTCCGTTGCGGACGCTGCGCGCGCGGCGTCAGCAAGCAGACGGCGGAACGCGGGCACATCGCGCATGAGGTGGTCTGCCGTGAGGATTGCTGCCACGGCGTCCGCACCGCCTAGCCGTTCCACCACGCCGCACGCCGTGGCGACTGCCGCAGCCGTATCGCGCCGGCATGGCTCTGCTATCACATTAGAGCGCGGAAGTTCTGGTAGTTCCTGATGCGTCGCCTTCACAAGGGATGCAGCCGTAACCACCAAGATATGCTCAGTCGGCACAAGCCCCCGCAGGCGGTCCACGGCCTGGCGGATCAGGGACTTACCGCCGAAAACGCTTAGAAACTGCTTGGGACGGTCTGGCGTGGAGAGCGGCCAAAAACGCTCTCCGCTCCCGCCTGAAAGTATAATTGCGTAAAAATCTTTACTTTTCATGTCATTATCCTATCACACAGTTGCAAAGCCGTCAAGACGGACCTTTTAGTCTTCCTTAGTCACGCCGAGACGCAAGAGAGGCAAAACAGCCTCGGCGCGGCGGTCGAAATTGAACACTGTGAAGCCGTTGAGGCCGAGGTCGCGCACTGCCTGTATCTGCTTCGCGAGACGCACGGCGTCCTCACCGTCGTTCGTCCAGCACGAGAGACCTATACCGGGATAGAGCTTCGCGGCGCCGACAGCATCCCGCTGCACGCGAGCCTGGCTCTTGAACATGGCGGACGACTCAATGTAGTCCATGGGGCACACGAAGTCGACCCAGCCCTCGCGACACCAGCGCGGCCAGTCCTGACCGACGGTGTCCGCATCCGTTGCGGGCGTTCGGAACACGGCGGCGGATATCTGCACGCCCGAAGACTCGGCGCGCACGCGCTCCGCAACCGAGCGCACGACCGCTGTGATGTTCGACGCGCGGAACTCCGCCCACTTGAGCTTGATTGCGTCGTCCTCGCGGACCTGCGCTGGCCAGTTCGTGAGGGACGCGCCCGCGAACATCTCGAAGCGCGTGCGGCAGCCCGCACAGAAACAGTGGTTCGCGTCTGGATAGCGGATGTAGTCGAAATGGATTCCGTCCACGCCCGTTCGCGCGAGTTCGCACATGGCTTCGATCTCCAATTGCTGGTTTTCAGGGTTGGATGGACACAGCCACTTGTCCTTAACCACGCCGCTGAAACCAACCTGCACGCGGTTCGTGGCTACCATCCGGTCAACGAACGACTGCGGCGTGTGCGAACCCATGTTCCAGCATACTTTCCAGACATGGCACTTCACGCCGTACTTGCGGCAGGCGGCCAAGCAGTCCTTAAGCGCGTCTCCGCGCTTGGCCACGTCGGGCGAGACTGGCAGGATCTTCGAATCGTAGAACGCCACGCCGCCCCAGCAGAGGTTGGGGAGAACGACGTTGAAGCCAGTCTTCTTCAGGAAACGTATCGAAGTGTCCCAGTTATGTCCGCCGCCGAGTCCGCGTGCGCTATGGCACCAGAACGCGCGGTGCTCGCCGGCCTTTGACGGACAATCGGCGAGCCAGGCGCGGATGGCGAGGCGGCGCTCTTCCCTCGCCTTTTCGCGAGCGGCGATACGCGCCTCGAGCTCCGGTGCGAGTTCGCCGACGATTGCGCGCATGAGCTGCCCCTGCGCCCCCGATGTGCCGCCGAGCCACACATGGGCCATGTACACGCCTGTCGAGGCGCGTACAAGGGCGGGGTACTTAATTCTCTCCTTCTTGCCAGCACACCATGTAGCAACCGTCTTCGCGCCACGGAGCGGACGCGCCACGCTCGTAATCCAGGACTGCTGCGGTGCGAACTCTGGCTGGTTGGCGAGCCCCTTCCCCTCACGCAGGAAACCGGTAATCGGCGCTAAGCCACGGTCCGCGGGGCGCACCGTGCCCTTTAGTTCCACCCCAAGCAGGTCCGACACCTCCTTCGGCAGCGCATAGCAGGCAAAAAGCTTTCGCCCTCCAAGCACGAATGAGCGAATAGCCGCGACGGCGTTAGTTGGCATAGATGGGTTGTACGGCAAAACAACGGCCTTCATCGACGCAAGTAGCTCCGGGGTGAGGTCCGTATCGGCGATTATGGTCGCGCCCACGCCCAGCGCGTCGAGCGATGCGGACACATTCGCGGCGAACTGCATGTAGCCGTTGGCATCCGCCCCACCATTCGCGGCCAGCGACTCCGCATAGACGATTGCCAGGTCTGGCGCACCGCCGGACGTTGCGACGTTCGCAATGGCGCACACCGTGCTGTTCGTGCCGGCCCGCCAGCCGCTGATGCGCATTATCGAGATGTCCTCCCAACCTTCCGGCGAACCTTCGGAGCGGAACTGCCCCTTTGGAATCTTGACGTGCGTCCACACCGAGTCCTCCTCGGGCGCGAACGGCGCGCTGTACCAGCCGTTTCCGCTCTTGAGATAGCAGCTGAAGGACGTGAACTGCGTCAGGTCGCCGCAGACGAAGTCGAACTGGAGGCCTGGCGATGCGCGGAGATCGCATGGCAGCTTCACATCCCAGCTCGCGCGTGCCGCCTTCGGAGTCCCCGTGAAGTCCACTGGCAACTTTACCGCTCCGGGCGCGAGGAACTCTGCCTGCCAGGTCGATTCCCCGGTACTGAACGCGGCCTTGACTGCTGCGACGTTGGTGAGCGCGGCCCAGGCGGGCAGCACGCTGACCTCTCCGACGGCGGGGATATCCGGCAACGCGAGCTGCGGCGGAGCGTCCAGCTGCGTGGGCCGCGCGGGCTTCGGTTTCGTCGCCTCTGCGGGCTTCTTGCCGCCGTCACCGCATCCGGCGAAAAGCAACGCGATCAGTGCGGCTATAAAAACGTTTTTCATGGCATTAGTCAATGAGTCCGTTTTGGCGAAGAAGTGCCTTGGTCTCCGGCGAACGTCCGCGGAAGAGCTTGAACACCTCCAGCGGATCCGTGCCGCCGCCGAGGGCCAACACAGTCTCGCGGTAACGGCGGCCCGTGCGGCACACTGCCTCTTCGTCGTCTAGCCCCGCCTCCTCGAACGCGCCGAAGCAGTCTGCGCTCATCACCTCGCTCCACTTGTAGCTGTAGTATCCCGCCGCGTAGCCGCCAGCGAAGATGTGGGAGAAGGAATTGAGGAAACGGTCCTCGGGCACCGTCGTGCCGGGCGTGAGGTCGTCGAACACACGCCGCTTCACGTCGTCGGGCGAACCCGCGAAGCCGCCGACGTGCAGGATCATGTCCAGCGTGCCGAAGGACAACTGCCGCAGCATCGCGTTGGCGGCACGGTAGTTCTTAGCGGCGCGCACGCGCGCAAGGAGCGCATCGGGGATCGGCTCGCCTGTCTCGACGTGGCGGGCGAAGGAACGCACCGTCTTAGCATCGTAGCACCAGTTCTCCATGAACTGCGAGGCCACTTCCACGGCGTCCCAATCGATGAGGTTTATGCCGCTCGCGCCCGCGTCGTCCACGCGCGTGAGCATGTGTTGGAGGGCGTGGCCGAATTCGTGGAAGAGCGTCTCCACCTCGCTGAAGCGCATGAGCGCGCGGCCCTTCGCGTCTGGACGCGACTGGTTGCACACGATGAGCGCGAGCGGAAGCTCCACCGTGCCATCCGACCGGCGCGCGCGCGTGCGGAACTCGTTCATCCAGGCGCCGCCGGACTTTGTCTCGGGACGCGAATAGGGATCGAGGTAGAAATGCGCGATCGGGCGTCCATCCTCGCACACGCGGAAGAAGCGGACATCCCTGTGCCAAACCGGCACGTCGCCCGTGCGCTCCTCCACCGTCACGCCGAAAAGACGATTGGCGAGTCCGAACAACCCCTTCAGTACGTCGGGGAAGTTGAAATACTGCATCAGCTCCTCCTCCGAATAGGAGTAGAGCTTTTCGCGCTGGCGTTCGCTCCAGTAGGAGATGTCCCAAGGTTCGATCTTCTCGTGGGCAAACGCGGCAAGCTCGTCGTCCTCGCGCGCCTTCACGGGCTTAGATGAGGCGGCCAGTTCGTTCTCCATCGCCTGCACGGCGGCAACGGACGGCGCGCACTTCGTGGCGAGCGAGTAGTCGGCGTAGGTCTTGAACCCGAGCAGGCCCGCCATCTCCTGACGCAGGGCGAGGAT
>Ga0310697_10004773_pt1 | contig 13303 bp, 10 predicted proteins | sample 172DNAGHGlowgp2_FD_203883 | JGI IMG/M metagenome (GOLD analysis project Ga0310697, IMG submission 203883) | Sheep rumen microbial communities from Palmerston North, Manawatu-Wanganui, New Zealand - 1728 DNA GHGlow gp2 (v2) (version 2) | ecosystem: Host-associated > Mammals > Digestive system >...
GCTAAAAGCAAGTGCCGTAGGGCAACTTGCTAAAAGCAAGTGCCGTAGGGCAACTTGCTAAAAGCAAGTGCCGTAGGGCAACTTGCTAAAAGCAAGTGCCGTAGGGCAACTTGCTAAAAGCAAGTGCGTAGCCAAACTTGAAACTTGAAACCTGAAACCTGAAACCAGCACGAAGTGCCTTGAAACGTGAAATCTGAAATAAGAAAACAAATACGATTGCTCAAAAAGCAATACAATGCTGAGGAACTGAAGGAGATGAGCCGAAATGCCATTCAACGCATCGAGGCTCATCCTTCATTTTTGTCTGCAAAAACAGTTTTGCTTTATAGCTCCCTTGCAGATGAAGTGGATACGAAACCACTCATCAGCAAATATGCAGCAAAGAAAACGATTCTCCTTCCCACCGTTGTAGGTGATGATTTGGAACTTCATGTCTATCATGCAGAAAGTGAAACGAAGAAGGGCATCTTCGGCATCGAAGAATCGGAAGGTCCACTCTTCACGGATTATGCAGCCATCGACTTGGCGGTGATTCCAGGAATGGCTTTCGACAGGAATGGCAATCGTTTGGGAAGAGGAAAAGGATACTACGACCGCCTCCTTCCTCAACTGAATGGCAAAAAAATCGGAGTCTGCTTCTCTTTTCAATTGCTTGATTCCATCCCATGCGAGAAGCACGACATTCCGATGGATGAAATCATTACGACCTAATACAACCTAACAATACGTAAGTTGTATTATTTCACTCTCCCCCCTGCAACAAACCTTTGTGAATAGTAGTTCTCCATGAGCGAGCTAACCACCACCCCCCTTGAACTACTGGCATGGATGAATTTTGAATCTTTCAGATAGATTCCCGTGTGGTTGATATTCTTCTTCTTGGCATCGGGTGCAAAAAACACAAGGTCTCCACTCTGTAATTTCTTGAGAGAAACTGAATGGCAATCCTTCTCATACTGCTGCTTGCTATTGCGATGCAACTGGATGCGATAGACTTTCCTGTAAACCTCGCAATTCAAGCCCGAACAATCCACTCCATTCTTCGTGTTGCCCGCATATTTGTAGGGCACTCCCAACCACTGAGCAGACTCAATCATCAAGGGCCAGTCGTCCATTTCGTCAATGTCGAAGCCCAATGCCAAGCCAGCCCTTGCCAATTGTCGGAAGTCGATGCCCCCTACTCCATTCTTGCCCATGTGTTTCGACGAGCGGCAAGAACTGAGCAGGAAGCACGCCATGAGGGCACTAAGAATTATGTATGAAGTACGCTTCAATTTCTTCTGTCAGATTTGGATAGTCCTTATCGCAGTCCTTGATAATCTTTCCATGCTCCAAAAGTGTAACACGCGTACAAATATCAAAGGTGTGCGTCAGGTTGTGTGAAGAAACAATGATGGTGGCACCCGTTTCCCGATTATAGCTCTCCAGCAAATACTTCATGGCATGTTGGGAAGAAGGATCCAGGAAATTGAATGGCTCATCGAGCAACAACAACTGAGGATTGTGGAGCATAGCACCGATGATTCCCACTTTCTGCTTGTTTCCTGCCGAAAGATTGCGAATCAGTGTGCCATTGCCTATCACTTCGCCATTCATGAAATGCTCGAACTGCAACAGGCGGGCATCAAGGTCCTCCTTGCTGACGCCATTGACCTTTGCGACAAAATCAAAGTATTCTTCGGGAGTGAGATAATCAATCAAGAAGCCAGTATCTACGTAAGCACCCGTATATGCCTTCCACTCTTCACTATGAGCAGTGGCAATTCCACCAATGCGTGCCACTCCTTCATCGGGTTTGATGAGGTCGAGAATCACACGGAACATGGTCGTCTTACCAGCTCCATTGTTGCCTACCAATCCAACGATTTCGCCATCGTGGATTACGTATGTTTCAACATCCAGAGCAACTTTCTCTCCAAATGTCTTTCTTACATTTTCAAGTGTTAGTTCCATCAGGAATTATGGGGATTTTTAAGGATTAATTTTCAAGTGATGATAATGATTAACTTTCGAGGGATTCACGGAATCCTGCCATATTATCGTATCGGCGAATCATGAAACGATGGTAGATATTTCTGAGCCAAACAGGACTCAGCACCGTGCCCAGCAAGCCGATGGCGAGCATCACCCACGATGCCACTTCCACGTTGAAGAAGACAATCAACAAATACATAATCAGCATCGGTACCAACAAAGCAGCCAAGGAGAAAATCATCTGATGCTTCGTACTGCGTCCCGACTTCGTCACCTGCACATTCAGCTGAAGCGTCTGATTGTTATAGGCAGCCAATTGGAAGAGGAACGGGAAGATGGCACCACTCGTGAAGAACATGCATCCCAATGCCTCAATGAACAGAATCTTTCCTTGCACAATCGGTGCAATCGAGAACAGCATCGGGAAAATCAGCATGAGGCAGTTGAAATAGTATTTAGCCTTCAGCAGTTGCAATACAGATTCCTTGCGCGACATGAGAAAATCGATATAATTGCCTTCCATGCACATTACGTTGGTCAGTGTAATCGTACCCAAGCAGGCAAAGCAATACACGCAAATGTAGGTGCGCATGAAAGTCATGTCGTCATACACGTCTGTAAAGGCAAAAAGCAAGCAGAACATCAGTGTGCAGATGGCTCCCGTCATGAATTGCTTCCTCACCACCTTGTTGCGCATCGTCGATTTGATTTCGAGTTTCATAAACTCGCCGATGATGCCAAAGCGATTCAAGTACGACATCTCCGTAGATTTCACCTTTTCGATATGTTCCACCTGTGCAATTTCTCGATAGACACAAGCGCGTTGCATCCTCTGATTGATGAAGAAAAGCACCACTATCAAGGCAAAAATAATCAAGTATGACCAAGGCATCCATTGACAGAAAGCACGCCCCAACTGCACGCTTCCTTCAAACAGCCATTGGTTCTCGCTGTTATGGAACATGCCGAAGTAAATCACTGCAGCATACACGGCAGTAGGAATCAACAGATAGAGCCAACTACGCTGATTGAGTGTGCGGAATATCAAATACCAATAACTATTCAGTACAAACAGCAGCCACCAACCGAACAGCCATCCCAACAATCCTAAAATGCCATAGAATTTCAGAACGGCAAGAATTCCGAATGGTAAAAGGAAGAAAAACCAAAAGAGATTGTAACCACGTAAGCCCAAGCGTATTAGGAATACATTGAGCAGGAAATTCTGTTTGATGGGAAGGAGTTTGTATGGTTTGATTTCCTGAGCAGGGGTTTCCTGCATGGTGAAACGGAGGTAGAAATCAAGCACGAGGAACCAAATCATTCCTCCATCAATCATGTCGAAATTCTCAAAAGCACCGAAGTCAATCGTCCCGAACATGATGCCAAAGAACATGAGATAAGCAGCCCAAAAAGCAGCCATGATATAGATGAACACCTTCATGGCCTTGTTTTTGTCTATCATGGGATGGCGTCGAGTAGCAAGTTTCTGATTCTTTCGAATCAGTTTATACAACATTTTTGCACGCGAGAAGTTCATGGTGATATTTTTTAAATGTAAAAATTAAAAAGTAAAAATTAAAAGGAAGAAATAATCATCTTTGGAATTGGAACTTCTAATTTTTAATTTTTAACTTTTAATTTCCATCAGGTATTTTTCAGCTTCCATAGCTGCTTTACAACCAGACCCTGCTGCCACAACAGCCTGACGATACGTTGGGTCTGCCACATCACCCGCAGCGAAAACGCCTGGGATATTTGTTTTTGGAGAAGCACCTTCTGTTTTGATGAAACCCGTTTCGTCCGTTTCAATCCAAGGCTTGAAAATATCAGAATTTGGTTTGTGACCGATTGCCAAGAAGAAACCATCGATAGGCAAGTCATATTTCTTCTCATCAGCCTCACCCTTGCGATGCACCAAATGAGCTCCCTCCACACCATTCTCACCATAGAGTCCAAGTGTGTTCGTCTCAAACAAAACCTCAATCTTTGGATTGTTCATCACGCGCTCCTGCATGATTTTTGAAGCACGAAGATAGGGTTTGCGAACAATGAGATAAACCTTTGCAGCAAGTCCTGCCAAATAGATGGCTTCACCACAAGCAGTGTCACCTCCACCCACAACAGCAACGACACGTTTCCTGTAGAAGAAACCATCACAAGTGGCACAGGCACTCACACCCTGTCCCATATATTTCTTTTCGTCTTCAAGTCCAAGGAACTTGGCAGTTGCACCTGTAGCAATAATCACAGCATCCGCCGTTACTTCCGAATCATCATCAAACCAAAAATGGTAAGGTGCCTGACTTAAATCCGACTTCACGCAGATATTCTGACGAATCTCCACGCCGAACTTCTCCACCTGCTGGCGCATCAAGTCCATCAAGTCGGGACCGCTGATTTCCTCTGGATGTCCTGGGAAATTCTCAATCGAGTCGGTGATTGTCAACTGTCCTCCTGGCTGAATTCCTTCATACACAACAGGCTCCAAATTTGCCCTACTTGCATAGATGGCTGCAGTGTAACCCGCAGGACCTGAACCGATAATCAAACATCTGATATGTTCCATATTTTTATACTATTTAGGTGTAATAATTTTATTGTCAAGAATGAGTGATTGAAAGTCCCAAACGCTTCATCACCTCAAATCCACGATGTCAATATTTGGATATTTCTTTGGGTTGAATGTGAATGTGTTGGAATTATATTTCTGATTGACAGCATACTTCGTAACGGTAACCTTATTCACAACACCATCCACAGTAGTCAGTTTCACATAGCGAGGTTCGTAGGTGTTCTTCAAGATATGCACCACCACATTCTTCATATTATTAGAAGCGGAAGTGGAAGTCAGAACCACTTCATAATAAGTGGCTGTTGATTTTCCCATACTTGCCTTATAGCCCGACTTATACATATCAAGAAAAGAGTAAGGATTGATACCTGCCAATTCCTTAGGCGTTGGTGTCGTCACATTCACTTCTTCATTTTCTTTCACAAGTGTCCAAAGTGTCTTACCATTAAACCAAATGACATGGTCGGCAAAAGTATTCACGAATTTCTTTCCTTGCATCTTGATAGTACCCTTGCCCGTTTCACCATTCATATCGTAGGAATAGCCAATGAGCACTCCGCCTGCCGCCTTAAACTTACTGGCAGCTTGGTCCAAAATCTTTGTTGCATTATCCGCAGCAAATACATTTACTACCGACAGCAACGAAATCATAAGAACAAATAGTTTTTTCATATTTAAGTTTTTAAGTTATTATGTTCTAATTAAAGAGAAGAATAGAATCTGCTTTCTAACAAAACAAAATCCATTTCTCTGTTACTTTTTCACTTTTCTCTTTTCACTTTTCACTTTACACTCTCCTCCCCTCGGGGAGGTTGGGAGGGGGCTTCTTCTTTTTAATTGGCTCCCAGCGCATTGAGCACACTATCAAGCGTAATCAAATCCGTGATGAGCACTTCGCGAGGTTTGGAACCCAACTGAGGACCCACGATGCCTGCCGATTCCAACTGGTCCATCAATCGTCCTGCACGGTTATAACCGATGGAGAACTTACGCTGAATCAGCGAAGTGGAACCTGCATTCTGCGAAACCACCATCTTGGCAACATCCGCAAACATTGGGTCGAGATGGTTCATATCCACATCCTTGCTTCCTGCATCGCCATCTTCCATTGGTGGTTCTGGCAAATAAGTCATTTCAGGATATTTCTGCTGCTCACTGATAAACTTACAAATTCTATCTACCTCAGGAGTATCCACGAATGCACACTGCACACGCACTGGGTCGGCACTCTGCAAGTAGAGCATATCGCCTCGTCCAATCAATTGGTTGGCACCTGGACGGTCGAGGATAATACGTGAATCCATCATAGCCGACACCTTAAATGCCACACGAGCAGGGAAGTTAGCCTTGATGGTACCCGTAATGATATTCGTGGTAGGACGTTGCGTAGCGATAATCATGTGAATACCCACGGCACGAGCCAACTGAGCAATTCGGCAGATTGGCAATTCTATCTCCTTACCTGCTGTCATAATCAAATCACCGAACTCATCCACAATCACCACATAGTAAGGCATGTAGTCATGTCCTTCAAGCGGATTCAACTTGCGAGCCTTAAACTTCTCATTATATTCCTTGATGTTGCGCACCTTGGCTTGCTTCAAGAGCAAGTAGCGGTCGTCCATCAATTTGCAAAGCGCATTCAGAGTCTTCACAACGCGCTGATTGTCAGTAATGATGGCATCCTCCTCGTCTTCCAACTTAGCCAAGAACTGGTTGGCAATCGGAGCATAAATGCTGAATTCCACCTTCTTCGGATCGACCATTACGATTTTCAGTTCCGATGGATGTTTCTTATAAAGCAAGGAAGTAACGATGGCATTCAGTCCTACAGACTTACCCATACCCGTTGCACCAGCCACAAGCATGTGAGGTGCCTTTGCCAAATCCACCATAAAGACCTCGTTGGTGATGGTCTTTCCCATCGCACAAGGCAACTCCATCTTCGATTCCTGATAGGTCTTGCTATTCAGGATGCTATACATCGAAACAATGGTCTTCTTCTTGTTTGGCACCTCAATACCGATGGTTCCCTTACCAGGAATTGGCGCGATGATACGAATACCTTCCGCAGCCAAACTCAAAGCAATATCGTCTTCCAAGTTGCGAATCTTGCTGATACGCATACCCTCGGCAGGAGTGATTTCATACAGCGTGATGGTAGGACCGATGGTAGCAGTAATACTGCTGATTTCCACACCAAAACTTTTCAGCACATGGATGATGCGATTCTTGTTAGCCAATTGCTCAGCAGCATCAATCTGTGGATTGCTATCCTCACGCTTATCGAGCAGGTCGAGCGTTGGATATTTATAATACATCAAATCCTTCTTAGGGTCGTAAGGAGTCGTCAAGTCGTTGTGCTCAATGCCGTCGCCCTCTTCAGTGTCAGCCGCTGCCACCATCGTGAAATCAGGATCGGCATTATCCTTCTTCTTTCCCTTCTTATCGTTTTCGTCTTCGTTTTCGTTATCGTTTTCGTCCTTCTTGCTACTCCCCTCGCCCATTGGAGAGGGGTCGGGGGTGAGGCTTAGGTCGGGAGTGAGGTTATTATCATTGTCTTTGTCCTTCGCATCCAACTCGATGAGATTTCCTTCATCATCGAATGCATAGGTTGTAGGTGTCTCATTGGTGAAATTCTCAGGTGTATCAGTTTGGGGAATATCCAAATATTCACCCTCATCTTCTTCACCTTCACCATCTTCAGCCCCGTTTCCATGATGCTTCAACTTCACAGAAAGATCATCCTTCATTTTCTTCAATCTGCGGAAGCGGAAGAACTCTGTGATTTGCTCCACGGTGCTAACACCCAAGTAAATCAGCACAATGAGCGTCGAAAGCAGGATGATGCCGTATGTTCCCACTTCACCCACAGCATTAATGAGCAAAGCATGAATACGGTCTCCATGTCCACCTCCCAACTTCACGTGGCATTCTTCAATTCCAGGAATCCATTTGCTCACCACTGCCAAAACGATGCTCAACCACACCATCAGCAATGCCAACTTCACGAACAACTTGAACATCTTGAACTTGAACGAGCCAATCAACTGCAACGAGAGGAATATCAAGAAGATAGGAATGAGATAGGATGCCAAACCAAACTGTTCGTTGATGAAGAAGAACGACATCATCAAACCAAACTTACCACCAGCATTCTTGATTTTAATGCTTTCGTCCAACACATCTCCATTCTGCAAACCTTCGCAGAAACTAAAGTCCTGAGCACCCGAATAGATGTAGGAACTAAAAGAGAGAATCATGAAGACAGAAATAAACATCAGCACCATTCCGATGATAACGCGTGCTATCTTCCAACGCGAAATCACCTCTTCGTTCCGCCCCTTTCCGTTACCAGAAGAAGCCTTTCCTCCCTTTGTTTTACTTGTCGTCTTCGCTTTTGTATTTGTTTTCGTATTCGTCTTTGCCATGTAGTTTTTGAACGTCTTTTTTAGCGCATTTGTCGTGAAATGATGAAAATGAAAGTACGTGAAAAATCATCCGAAAGTATATTCGTCATCCTTCATTTTTTCATTCTTTATTGAAATTGTGTCGTATTCTTTGCAAATTTAGCAAAAATCCCCCGCTTTGCCGCATTTCTATTTCATTTTTTGATTTTCTTTAAAGAAAATTATGCATAAACCAACAAACCGGCGCAAGCAAAGCACCATTTCACATCGAATGAATCCCTAATTTCTCCCAAATAAATAGCTTCCACCTCTTCGAAAATTTTACAATAGTATTTTACAACCTTAAAAATTTCTGCGTTTTGATGGTAAATCCGCACAAGAAAAACGCAGTTTCGCTTCTTTTGAAGTTCCACTGCGAACGGACCATTACGTTATAGGGGACGCACTCTTACGCTATAGGGGACGTACTCTTTCGTTATAAGGGATTTACAATTGTTTTATAGGGGATTCACGACAGCGATATAGGGGACAAACTGCATCCAATCCCCTATGCCATTTTACAAATGTTTAATGGAAACTTTTCTTCATCCCCTACCCAACTTTCGTTCCTGTGGGAAGCAAATGAAAGGTGAGGCCATCTCATTGTAGCCTCACCTTTTCTTGAATCAATTTGATTTCCAAATGTTGGAAAACCTTAGATGCCGAGCGACTTGCAAATTGCTGCAACGGTGTCTTCTGCTTTCTCACAAGCAGCCTTATAGTCTGCAGCTGTCTTCATCTCGCCTGGAGCTTCTACGTAGAACTTAATCTTAGGTTCTGTGCCAGAAGGACGCACACTCACCTTCGTGCCATTCTCCGTGAAGTACTGGAGCACGTTGCTCGTGTCAGGCATGTCAATCTTGCACTTGTTGCCCTGTGCATCAGTTGCTTCGAGCGTCTTGTAGTCCTTTGCGAGAATGACAGGAGAACCAGCCAGTTCCTTTGGTGGGTTGGCACGGAAATTCTCCATCATTGCCTTGATTTCGTCTGCACCGCTCTTACCTGGCTTCACCACGTTGATAGCCTTGTTGTAAGAGAAGCCATACTCGAGATAAATGTCCATGAGCACATCGTAGAGCGTCTTGCCCTGGTCCTTAGCCCAAGCACAAATCTCAGCAAGGAGAGAACAAGCGCTGACAGCATCCTTATCACGAACGAAGTCCTGAGCAAGGAATCCATAGCTTTCCTCACCACCACCGATGTAAGTCTTCTTGCCTTCGTTGAGACGAATCTCACGAGCAATCCACTTGAAACCAGTGTAGCAATCCACCATTTCAACACCCTTCTTATCAGCCACTTTCTTGATGAGCTCAGTAGTAACGATGGTCTTTACGATGAATTCGTCACCCTTCATCTGACCCTTTGCAATGCGGTTGTTGATAATGTAGTAGAGGAAGAGGAGGCAAGTCTGGTTACCATTGATGAGTACCCATTCGCCCTTGTCGTCCTTGCAAGCCATACCTACGCGGTCTGCATCTGGGTCGGAAGCCATCACGATGTCAGCATCAATTTTCTTAGCGAGGTTGATGGAGAGAGTCAGTGCCTCTGCATTTTCGGGGTTTGGAGAAATAACAGTTGGGAAGTTACCATCCTTTATCATCTGCTCAGGTACGCAGTTCACATTCTCGAAGCCCCACAACTTGAGTGAATCAGGGATAAGCTTGCGGCCTGCACCATGAATTGGAGTATAGACGATAGAGAGGTCCTTCTGGCGCTTAATGACTTCAGGGTCAATAGAGATACCGTGAATCATATCAAGATAAACCTTATCCACTTCCTCACCAATAATGGTAATCAACTTGTCGTCACCCTTGAACTTGATGTCCTCATAGTTCACCTTGTTGACTTCGTCGATGATGCCCTTATCGTGTGGAGCAAGCACCTGTGCACCATCATCCCAATAAGCCTTGTAGCCATTGTACTCACGAGGGTTGTGGCTGGCAGTGATATTCACACCACTCTGGCAACCGAGGTGACGAATGGCGAAGCTCACTTCAGGCGTTGGACGAAGGTCGTCGAAAAGATAAACATAAATGCCGTTAGCAGAGAAAATCTGAGCACAAGTCTCAGCAAAAAGACGAGAATTGTTGCGGCAATCGTGACCTATCACCACACTAATCTTATCGCGTCCTGCAAAGTTCTTGTTCAAATAGTTGGCAAGTCCCTGAGTTGCAGCACCTACCGTGTAGATATTCATGCGGTTTGTACCAGCACCCATGATGCCACGGAGTCCACCTGTACCAAACTCAAGTGTCTGATAGAAGCTATCGATGAGGCCCGACTTATCTTCAGCCTCAATCAAAGCCTTGGCAGCAGCCTGAGTGTCAGCGTCAAAAACTGGGTCAGTTGCCCACTTCTGAGCAACTTCCGTACATTGCTTTAATAATTCTTGATCCATAATAGAAATTGTTTTTGTGATATGAATTTATTTTAATTGAAAGTATCTTCGAAGCATTAACGAGTCTGATAACGGTTACCGGTCTCCTTTATCACTTTTTTCCAATAACCCTCGGAATAGCCTGGGCGAATCACTCTGCCGCCATAGCCATACTTCGAGCGGGTGAATTTACCATCTTTTGTTTCCTTCAGCACCATGTCGTTATGTTTCACCACAAGGAACTGGAAAAGCTGTTGCCAACGGCTCATCATCCTATCAGCAGCATCAAGACTATACTTTGTAAGCAAAGCCACTGCCTTTTCATTTTTACGCTCGTAGAACGACTTGCTCTTGTCGTTATTCTGCTCATAAAATGTCATTGCTTCCTTCTCCACTGCTGTTTGCTGCTGTTTGTAGTATGACTCCAATTCATCGAGCGCAGCACGAAGGTCGGGATACATCTTGCTGTAATAAGGATAAACTATATTGCTGACAGTGTTCTCCAACCAGAAAGCCGACTTCCAAGAGAATGTGATTTCGTCCTGCACATCTACCTGACGCAGATAGCACTGAGGCACCTCGCTGACGGAACAATAGATAGGTGTGTAGGCTGCCATGTTGGCATCGTCGTTGGTCCACCACACCACTCCACCAATAGCATCAGGCAAAGAGGCACGCATCTGTCCCACGAAAGAGAAACCTGTCTGCTGTGTACTGATAGGACGCTCATTGAAATACTCCTTCCCATCCACCTTCTTTGACAGCGGAGAAGGACGATATGGCATTTCGTATGCACCAGCACCAAGGTCGTTGCGTATGTCGAAAACGGTGCCTTCGTAGTGGTCGCGCATTCCGTTCTGCACATCCTGCACACTCATCAAATGCTTAGGCTTCAAGTAGAGAGGCATTTCGCCTTTCTTGTCCTCACCATTGATGTAAGGAATATATTGACTCATGTCAGCATCAGCATAAGTGTTGAAGAAACTCCACACTCGAGCGTCGCAATAGCGGATGCCACCGAAATCGAGTGGATTATATGCATCGCGGAAAGAGAATTCTGAATCTTTTCCTGAGAAGAATCCCTTCTCGCGAGCAAATTTTACTACATCCTTGGAAAACATCACATTCTTCTTGTCCTTCATGTTGAAGCGAGTGATGCGACTCTGGTTGGCATGCGCTGAGATACAATCATCGGGGATGCGTACTGCCACCCAAACAGCACCTTTGGAACCTGCACCCTTACCTACCATTTCCAAAATCCAAGCCTCGTTCTTGTCTGCCACCGTGAAACTTTCGCCTTCACTATAATAGCCATATTTAGCTACGAGGTCGGTCATTATCTTGATAGCATTTCGAGCAGAAGTAGCACGTTCCAAAGCAATATAAATCAGTGAGCCATAATCAATTAATCCAGTTGAATCAACTAATTCTTCACGTCCACCAAAAGTAGTTTCTGTTACGGTTACTTGGTTCTCGTTCATCTGTCCCACCACGTTGTATGTGATGGCAGCTTCAGGAATCTCACCCAAGTATTTGTTGGTATCCCATTCGTAAATCTTTCTCATTTCGCCAGCCGCATGTTTGCCACCCACATGACGATGCATTGTGCCATACATGCCATAGCTATCAGCGTTGTAACTCACAATCACACTTCCATCCACCGATGCTTTCTTACCTACGATGAAGTTGGTACATGCGGTAGAATGAAGAATGAAGAATGTAAAACTAAGAATGATGGTTAGTATCGTTACAAGAAATCTTTTCATTAAGATTTTAATTTTTAACTTTTAATTTTTAATTCTCAACTTGTCCGAGTCAGCAGCCTTGAAACTCATATCGAGTCCTTTCACGGAATGAGTGAGTGCACCAACAGAAATGAAATCTACACCCTGCTCCGCATAATCACGAATGGTATCGAAAGTAATACCACCCGACGATTCTGTCTCGAAGCGTCCAGCAATCATATCCACTGCCTTCTTGGTTTCAGCAGGAGTGAAATTGTCGAGCATGATGCGATCGACACCACCGAAATCGAGCACACGCTGAAGTTCAGCAAAATCACGTACTTCGATTTCAATCTTCAAATCCTTGCCTTTTGCCTTGAGATATTCATGGCAACGACTGATAGCGTTTTCAATTCCTCCAGCAAAGTCAATATGATTGTCCTTCAGCAAAATCATATCGAAGAGTCCTATGCGGTGGTTCGTTCCTCCACCAATCTTCACAGCCTGTTTCTCCAGCATACGCATGCCAGGAGTAGTTTTGCGAGTGTCGAGTACACGAGTCTTGGTTCCCTCCAATCGCTTCACGTATTTCGCCGTCATGGTGGCAATACCCGACATACGCTGAAGGATATTGAGCATCAATCGCTCGGTCTGGAGCAAACTCTGAATCTTTCCTTTCACACTCATCACGATGTCGCCTGGCTTCACGTGAGTACCGTCCTGAATATAGACTTCCACCTCCATCGTTGGGTCGAAACGGCGGAACACTTCCTTGGCAATATCCACACCGGCAAACACGCCTTCTTCCTTGATGAGCAACTTGGATTCACCCATCGCATCCGCTGGGATGCAACAAAGAGTGGTATGGTCTCCATCACCTATATCTTCGGCGAATGCCAAATCTATCAATCTATCATTAAGTTCTTCTACTGATAACATGGTATTATATGAGTTTTTAAGTTTTTGAGTTTTTGAGTTCTCGCGAAGAGGAGAAGAGTAACTTCGTTAAACTTTAAACGTTAAACTTTAAACGTTAAGCCCTAATTATTGGTTGCTTTTGGGCAAAGTTAAGAAAAAGAATTTATTTCGTGCAATGTTTTTGAAATTATCTCGCGAGAAATGCGTAAATTTGCACCCGATTTGATGGAATCATCAAATACACACACAGATTTCAAAGAAAAATAGTAAGGTAAAAAGTAAAAAA
>Ga0310697_10004775_pt1 | contig 13301 bp, 15 predicted proteins | sample 172DNAGHGlowgp2_FD_203883 | JGI IMG/M metagenome (GOLD analysis project Ga0310697, IMG submission 203883) | Sheep rumen microbial communities from Palmerston North, Manawatu-Wanganui, New Zealand - 1728 DNA GHGlow gp2 (v2) (version 2) | ecosystem: Host-associated > Mammals > Digestive system >...
ATTTTTGAAGTCGACACCTATGACGCGACGAAAAGTAAACTCATGAAGATTTCGGGCAAGTGATATGAAAAAATTTAAATTTCAACTCGAAACGCTGTTGAAGGTCACGAAGCGCAAAAAAGATGATGCCGAAATGCAATTTGCTGAGGCGTCGCGCTACCTTGAAGAATGTCGCGCTAAGTTGCAAGACTTACTGCGCGAGATGAAAGAAATTCAAGAAGAGTTCGCGGCGTTGACGAGCGAAGGCAAAACAATTACAATCGGGCGGATAATGGTTTACAATCAATTTTTTAATTGGAAACGCACCCAAATCGAACAACAACAGCAAGTCATTTTGAAGGCAACGCAGGATAAGCAGCAGAAATTGAAAGCACTGATGAAAATCATGACGTACCTAAAAAGCATTGAGCAACTTAAGGAAAAACGGCTGAACGAATACAACGCGGAAGTGCTTTTCGAGGAGCAGAAAACGCTTGACGAAATCGGTTTGCAACTATCAATGCGTAAATAAGGAGTGAGAAATTTTGATTGAAATTCAAGGCGTAGAGCGCGTCGAGATGACGAAGCGCATAGACCAAATTAGGCGGCGTATCGCTGAAATTGAAGAAAAAATCGGCATGATAGGCGTTGGCGGCGATTTTCAAACGACGCTGGAGCGCGAAATTGCTAAGCAAGCTAAATTCGCTGTCAAGCCGCCGCAAGCAGTTAATGACGTTCAGAAAGTGCAGAATCAACCCGTCAACGAAAACGACGCGGCGAACTCTGCTAAAGTCGCTAAAGCTCTTCAAGAAGCTGAAAAGACCGCGCCCGCGCAGAATCAGAAAATTTTGCCCGGCGAAGAGGCTTTGCCCGGTAAAATCGGTCAGCCGCCACAAATTAAACGCGCTGATATTCCCGATACCGAAATTGAAATTCCTAGCCGCGACGATAAAGTTTTCGATGACAACTACAGCGGCAAAGATGCGGAAGTTACGCCCGTTGAAGATTTAATCATGCAAGCGGCTGATAATTACGGCGTCGACCCGCAACTTGTAAAAGGCATTGTCGAATACATTAATCAACGCCAGACGCCCGCGCAGATTGCAACCGAAGAATCAGCGTCCATTGAAGATTTAATCACGCAAGCCGCTTACGAATACGGCATTGCCCCGCAACTCGTCAAGGCGATTGCCATTGCTGAATCCGATATGAATCAAGATGAAATTTCGCCGGTCGGCGCAATCGGCGTTATGCAACTCATGCCCGAAACTGCCGCGGGGCTTGGCGTTGACCCTTACGACACGAACGAAAATATCGCGGGCGGCACGAAGTATCTTAAACAAATGCTTGACACCTTCGACGGCGACGTTCCCTTAGCGGTCGCGGCTTATAATGCTGGACCCGGCGCAGTCAAAAAATACGGTGGCATTCCGCCCTATTCTGAAACTCAAAATTATGTCGGACGTGTTATGGATATGTATAGGTAAGGGGCAAGGGAGATGGGAGTTGGGAAAAGATTTTTGATAATCTGCGCGGCGGCTTTAATGATAAGTTCGTCAGCCTGCGCGGAAGAAATTTTTACCGACAAATTTATTCTGTGGACGGCGCACCGCGACGAATTGATTGACGAATACACGCTCAAGCACTACGGGAAAATTTATCGCGAAATAATTCCGCAAGCAGTCGTAGTGCATTGGACGGCGTTTGGAACTCTTGAATCGAATTGGAAATTTTTCTACGCCGAGGAAATGCCTGATGACGAAGGCAGATTAAATGTCGCGTCGCAATTCATAGTTGACCGTGACGGAACAATTTGGCGGCTCATGCCCGAAACAAAATTTGCGCGGCACGCAATCGGCTACAATCATTGCGCGATTGGCATTGAAAACGTCGGCGGCTATGAAGGGCGCGAAGATTTAACAGAGGAACAACTTGCGGCGAATGTTCGTTTGATAAAATATCTGCACGAAAAATATCCGACGATAAAATATGTCTTCGGGCACTATCAACAGGACGTGGCGCGGGCAAGCGGGCTTTACATTGAGCTTGTGCCGGATTACTACGCGAAAAAGCCTGATCCTGGGAAAATTTTTATGCGCGGCTTGCGTTTGCAACTTGAAAAGGACGGCTTAATTTTCTATGAAGAATGAAAATCGGCAAGCGTTAATGGAAGGATTTAGAGACGGCACGCCGATTGGTTTAGGATATTTTGTCGTGGGCTTTTCGCTGGGCATTGTCGCAAAGGCTGTCGGGCTTAGTCCTTTGCAAGGATTTATTCTAAGTTTGCTGAACAATGCCTCGGCGGGCGAGTACGCGGCGTTTATGGTTATCGGTTCGGATGCGCCTTATCTTGAAATCGCAATGATGACGCTTGTAGCCAATGCGCGTTACGTTTTAATGAGTACGGTTTTAAGCCAAAAGTTTTCGCCCGATACGCCGTTTTACCATAGAATTTTTGTTGGCTTCGACGTGACGGACGAGATTTTTGGAATAGCAATAGCGCGGAGCGGACGTTGGCTGAATCCGTTTTACAACTACGGCGCGATGTTGACAGCGTTGCCAGGTTGGTCGCTGGGCACGGCGTGCGGAATTGTCGCTTGGTATTTCTTTTCGCCAGCGGTAGTTAGTGCGCTTTCGGTCGCGCTTTACGGAATGTTTTTAGCGGTGATAATTCCGCCGGCTCGCAAAGAAAAAATTATTGGCGGCGCGGTCGCAGTAAGTTTTCTGCTGAGTTTCCTTGCCGAAAAATTTTTTCCAGAAATTTCAGCGGGCAACAGGACAATTATCTTGACGATATTGATAGCGGGCGCGGCGGCAATTCTATTCCCCGTTCATGAAGAGGAAAATAAATGACGCACGACATTAACATTTACATATTGGTTGCAAGCGCGGTGACTTTAGCGATAAAAATTTTGCCGCTGACATTGATTCGCGGCGAGATAAAAAACGTGACGATACGTTCATTCCTGCACTACGTCCCCTACGTGACGCTTGCAGTTATGACTTTTCCGGCGATAATCGACGCCACGCAGTCGCAAATTTCGGGCGGACTTGCGCTAATAGCGGGGATAATTGCGGCGTGGTTTGGCGCGAGTTTATTTAAAGTTGCCTTGCTGTGTTGCTCGGTGGTCTTCGTCACGGAGCTTTTCATTTGACTAACGCGGCGATGAGCCGTAAATTTTTTACATTAAATCGCGTAAGGGTGAATTAAATGCAATACAAGTGCAAGATGACAGTCATTGATAAAAAAGTTTTTGGCGACCTGCAAGAAAAATATCTTGCTGACCCGAAGTCGGGCGCGTGTCCTTTCTATGAAGTTGGCGCGGAATATCTTTTTGAGCGTTACGGCGACGAGGATACTTTTTGGACGCAAGGCAAAGGCGCACATTGCTCCGAGGCGTGGGATTGTTTTAGCCGCTATGTTTATACGGCGTTGCAAGGCGGCTCGATTATGCGCGGCTGGACGAATGATGAACACATGATGATTGCCTGTTGTAATGACGGCACGCGCCCTGTTATTTTCAGGATTGAGCGACTTGATTACAAGGTTGTTTATGTCGACGCGCCCGCGAAGATTCAACAAGAACTTGCCGACGTGCTGAAAACTTTGGACGGGGTGATTGATTCTGTTTACCGCGCCGATAAAAATTTTATTGAAGTCTTCATGGACAGAAATAACGAAGTCAGCGACGAGAGAATCATTGCGGCGGCGGGCAAGTTCAAAGTTTTGCAGATTGATTAGGAGGAAAATTTTTGGATAAAGTCAGATTAGCGGCAACGAGAATTGTTTATAACGTGGTGACAAAGGGGGCGTGGGCTAACGTCGAACTTGCGCAAGCTCTGCGGCAAGAAAAATTCACCGACTTAGACAGAAAATTTTGCACAGAATTAATTTATGGCACGGTCAAGGCGGGCGCGTCACTCGATTGGAAGATTGCAAAGTATATCAATCGTCCAATCGCCAAAGTCGACCCGAAAATTTTAGCTGTCTTGCGCGTCGGCTTCTATCAAATTTTTTTCCTAAACAAAGTTCCGGACTCGGCGGCGGTCAATGAGTCTGTCGAATTGTCGAAAATGTTTTGCGGGATTGGTGAATCAAAATTCGTCAACGCCGTTTTACGTTCAGCACTTCGCGACCCACATAAATCCGATTTTCCAACCGGCAACGACATAAATTCTTTAGCGTTGCGGACTTTCCACCCCGAATGGCTCGTTAAACTTTTCGCCGAAGAATTCGGGCTTGACGCTACAAAAAAAATTCTGGACTTTGATAACTCCGACCCGCCACTTTGCTTGCGCGTCAATGCCCTTAAAACTAACCGCGAAAATATTTTGTCCGTGTTGAAAACTTTTGGTCTGCAAGCTAAGCCGTCGACGCTCGCGCCCGAAGGTATCATTTGCAAGGGGCATGGCTCACTTGACAATTTCCAAGCTCTCCGCGCAGGTCTCTGCCAAGTTCAAGACGAAAGCTCCATGACCGCGGCAAGAATTTTAAATCCTGTGGCGGGCGATTTCGTCATTGATTGTTGCGCGGCTCCCGGCGGCAAGGCTACTCATCTTGCCGAACTCATGCAGAATCGCGGAAGAATCATTGCCGCCGACATTTACGAGAAAAAGCTCAAGCACATTAGCCAAAACGCTGAACGGCTCGGCATTACAATTATCGAACCATGCGAGATTGACGCCCGCAAGATTGACAATAAATTCCCCGCGCAAGCCGATAAAGTTTTAGTCGATGCGCCTTGTTCGGGCTTAGGCGTCCTTAGGCGAAAGGCTGATTTGCGTTGGAAGAAAAATCCCGACGAAATTAAAACCTTGCCCACTCTCCAATTAAAAATTCTTTCCAGTGCGGCTAAAACTCTCAAGCCCGGCGGAACTTTGCTTTATAGCACCTGTACAATTATCCGCCGCGAAAATCAAGACGTCATCGAAGAATTTTTGTCCGCCAACGAAAATTTTCAGCTCGTCGAAATGAAAACTCTTCTGCCGCACGTTACCGACACTGACGGATTTTTTACCGCTAAACTTATTCGCACAAAATAAAGAACCCTCAACGAAATGTCGAGGGAATATTTTTTGCCTACTTCTATAAATTCAACTCTTGCAAAACGCTATCACCGAAAATGTCTGCGATTTTATTCCGAGCTTTTCGTTTGACTTCGTCGTCAATGTAAAGTTGCGCCAAACATATTGCCAGAGCTATCGCGCCTGCGTCGTCCGAGTAACCAACAATCGGTGTGAAGTCCGGAATAACATCGATTGGCGAAATGAAATATCCCAGAGCCGCAAATATCGCCGCTTTGATTTTCATTGGGCAATTCGGATTTTCAGTGACGTAAAACAACAGCAACGCTTGATAAATCAGCTTAAGCCCCGCGCTTTTAATCGTGCTCTTGACCTTGTCGAAAAAACTTTCCTCTGAATAACTTTCCGTGTATTTATTTGATTCCAGAACCTCAACGTTAAAATCCGCATTCTTCATGAAATGATTCCACCTTATTTTTTTGTTTCTTCATTAAGATATAGAAAAAAATGTTGTTCGTCAAGTGACATTTGCAAAAAAATTTGATTGACGCAAATAAACTTGCTTGTTAAACTGCCATTAAAAAGATTTTTTGATATGCAATTAGTCATAACGCGGCGATTGCAATGTTTGAAACGCGCTCTGTTGCATACGGCGCGATTAACTTTCAGAGGTGAGGACTTGAACGAAAAAAATTTAACGCCAATGATGGAACAATATCAGGCAGAAAAATCACAGCACCCAGACGAATTATTATTCTTCAGGCTCGGCGATTTTTTCGAGATGTTTAACGACGATGCAATCACCGTTTCCAATGCAATCGGTTTGACGCTTACTCAACGGCAAGGTGCTCCTATGTGTGGCGTTCCGGCTCATGCTGTAGAAAATTATCTGCAAAAACTCGTTGCCAAAGGTTTTCGCGTCGCAATCGTCGACCAAATCGGCGACCCGAAAGCTAAAGGCTTGACCGAACGCGCCCTAACTAAAATCGTTACGCCCGGCACCATTTTAACCGAAGATACTCTTTCCGACGTTAATAATAATTATCTCGCGCTGATTCTGGCGCAAAATAATCAAATTGCTCTTGCTGGCGCGGACATTTCTACCGGCGAATTTTTCTATTCCCTTTATGACGGGCAGAACCAAATTCAAACGCTCTTCGATGAACTCTACCGCCTTAACCCGCACGAAATTTTAATCCCCGCCAACTTGCCTTTCGTCAAGCAGCTAAAAAATTTTGCCGAACTCAAATTGGATAACTGCTCTTTCACGACCGCCGAAATTGAAGACATTCCAGAACAAAATCTTTCCGCGCAACATTTCGACGAAAACCAAATCCCTACTGCGCAAGTTGCCGCACTTGCCGTCGAAAATCTCCTAAGCTATATTCATAAGACCGTACGCACAGATTTAAATCATATTTCAAAGCTCACGCGCCTTGATTCTTTCAATCATATGATTCTTGACGCGACCGCCCTTAAAAATCTTGAGGTTATTCGTAACCTGCGCGACGGCTCAAAAAAAAATACGCTTTTCGACGCGCTTGACTATTCCAAAACGCCTTTAGGCAATCGCCTGCTAAAAAAGTGGCTTGAAAGTCCGCTTGCAGACATTACCGCCATAAATCGCCGCCTTGATTCCGTCGAAGAGCTTTTCAAGAATTTTAACATGCGGAAAAATCTGCGCGAGGCTCTTAAAAATATTCGCGACTTTGAACGCCTCATGACTAAAATTGAAGTCGGCTCGGCTAATGCTCGCGACTTAATCGCCATAAAAATTTCAATGCTTGCCCTGCCGACTATCGCCGAAACTTTGAGCGGCGTCACCAGCGATATTCTAATCGCTTGCCGCGACGGGCTAGGAAATTTCGCCGACGAAGCCGAACTTATCGACAAAGCTATCAGCGAAAATGCGTCGCCATCTGTCCGCGACGGCGGCATTATCAACGCCGGCTATGATGCGGAATTGGATAAACTCAGAAACTATTTTACTGACAACAAAAGTTTTCTGCAGAATTTTGAGGCTGAACAAAAAGCGAAAACCGGTATTCGCGCCTTGAAAGTTGGATTCAATCGCGTTTTCGGCTACTATATCGAAGTCAGCAAAAATAACGCAAGCAAAGTTCCTAAAGATTATGTCAGAAAGCAGACGCTCGCTAATGCTGAACGTTACGTCACTGACGAGTTGCGCGAATATGAAACTAAAATTCTCGGCTCTCAAGAAAAAATTGTTAATCTCGAATACAACATTTTTTGCGAAGTCCGCGACCGTATCAAAGCCCGCCTGCCGCAAATCCAAGACACCGCTAAGCGTATCGCCGTCATTGACGTTATCGCAAGCCTTGCCGAAGCCGCTTACATGAATAATTATTCGCGCCCCGATTTGAACATTGACGGCAAAATAGAAATTCGCGACGGGCGGCACCCTCTGGTTGAAAAAATTTTGACGAGCAGTCTTTTCGTTCCCAACGATACTAACCTTGCGCCGAATCGTTGCGCCTTGATGATTATTACCGGTCCGAATATGGCGGGCAAATCGACTTATATGCGGCAAGTTGCGCTTTTAACTTTGATGACGCAAGCCGGAAGTTTTATCCCCGCCGCAAGCGCGAATATTTCGCCCGTCGACAGAATTTTTACTCGTATCGGCGCAAGTGACGACCTTGTTAGCGGGCAATCAACGTTTATGGTTGAAATGAACGAAGTTGCGCAGATTCTGACTTTCGCGACCGAAAACAGCTTGATTATCCTTGACGAGGTCGGACGCGGCACTTCCACTTTCGACGGCATGAGTATTGCCCGCGCAGTCATTGAGTTCATTGATAAAAAAATTCGCGCCAAAACTCTTTTCGCCACGCACTATCACGAGCTGACCGATTTAGCGGATAGTTCTTCGCGGATTGAAAATTTTTCCGTGGCAGTCAAGGAGCGCGGCAACGAAGTTATTTTCCTGCGCAGAATTAAGCCGGGCGGCGCGGATAAATCTTACGGAATACAAGTTGCCAAACTCGCGGGACTTCCAAAAGCTGTCATGAAACGCGCCGAGGAAATTTTAAAGTCAATGGAAAATGCGGAGCCGGTTCGCCCCGTCGTAAATAAAAAATCAGCACAGACAGATTTATTTGCCGCGCACGCGCTAAAAGATTTGCTCGCTTTAGACGTGCCCAGCTTGACACCGATTGAGGCTATGAGTAAACTTTATGAACTACAACAAAACGCAAGAAAGGAATTAGGACAATGATTAATTTTCAAGACTTCGACGTCACCGACAACGAACACTATTTGGATTATCTCAGCCGTTGCATTCAGATTCCGTCCAATGCTTCGCCAATGCTGACTCTTGCCGCTAAGGAAAAACATAAAGTTCGGCGCGCTTACGTCGATAATCTCTGCTGGCAAAAATTTTCTTTTGGCGATATGGAGTTTTGGGGAGCACCGCTCGGCGATTGGGACGAAATCGACTGGAAAAAAGTTTTCGCGGCGCATGTGCCTAAGGGTACCGTTTTTAATTTCGTGCCGGAGTATTTGCTTAAAATTTGGCAACGCGAACTCGGCGCGGCGATTGAAATAGAAGAAGACCGCGACTTTTGGGATTATATTTTGTATCTCGACCGCATGGAAAATCTTAGCGGCAAAAAGTTTAAAAGCATTCGCAACGCTAAAAACGCTTTTGAGAAAAAATATAATTACACGGTTGAGGAGATTAAGCCGGAAATTTTTAATGAGCTGTGGCAGTTTCATATTGGGGCGGAAAAAGACCTTCAAGAGCGCGTCGACAACGTAGAATTTGCAGAAGATGACAACGACAATTTTTTATACGCGCTTGAGCATTGGGACGAGCTGAAAAATTTATTCGGTTTTGTAGTTCGCGTGGACGGAAAGATTGTTGCTTACTCTTTGGACGAACAAATTGACGAGACGCACTCAATCGCGCCCTTTGCTAAGTCTGATTATAATTTTACCGGCGCGAATCAATTTGCCTACTGGTACGAAGCGAAAATCAGTTTGGAGCGCGGCATTTTGACGGAAAATATTATGGACGACGTTGGCGAAGAAAATTTGCGCTTTTTCAAAGAACATTTATCGCCGCTTGTCATGTTGAAGAAATACAACGTGGTTTATAATCCCGCCGAAGTTCGCGACGTGAAAATTTCTTCTAACCGCGACGGGAACGCTTTGACGGTAAAAATTTCCGGTAAACTCAACACCAACGCGGCGAATTCTGCTAAGAATGAAATTTTATCAATGCTTGACGGCGTAAATAATGCTGTATTCGATTTGGACGGGCTGGAATATATTTCTTCGTCGGGCTTGAGGATTTTAATTGCGGCAATGAAAAAAGTTCGTGCTCAAGGCGGAAATATGACGCTTAAAAACATCGGCGAGCAAGTTCGCGAAGTTTTGGATATGACAGGCTTTATTCAGATTTTCAACGTGGAGGATTAAGTTTTGAAGGATGATTTTTTCTCGGTAATCGGCGAGATTATCAAGTACGGCGGCTCGACATTTGCGGCACTGGTTGCGATGAGCATTTACACGACGACTGACGGCTTTTTTATCGGAAATTGGGTTGGCGCGGAAGGCTTGGAGGCAATGGCGTTAATTTACCCAATCACGATGATATTTGCCGCACTTGGAACACTTTTTGAGACGGGCGGCAGTGCGGTAGTCTCGGAGAAAATCGGCGAAGGAAAAAAGCAACTTGCGGAAAAAATTATGCGTGCAAATTACGTTTACGCGGTAATTTTGGGCGCAATTTTCGCGATAGTCGGCAACATTTTCATTGAACCGATACTTCATATGTTAGCAAGTTCGCCCGAAGAATATCGCGTTATCGATTTAGCGATTGGCTTTTTGCGGATTAGCTTATGCGGGCTTCCGTTCCTTTTGACGATTTATTTAACGGGCGCGTTTATGCGTTGCATAGAAAAGCCGACGCACGTTTTTTATTTTGTCGGGACAACGTCGCTGGCAAATGTAATTTTGGATGCGCTTTTCGTAGTTTTATTTGGTTGGGGCATGAACGGCGCGGCGTTTGCGACATTATTAACGCAAATATTAGGCGCGGCGATTGCAATTTGGTATTTCCGCCACTCAAAACAGCAATTTACGAGTTCATTTGAATTAGGAAATTTAAAATATCTTATACAGGAATTTAAAATCGGCGCGGGTTTTGCAGTCGCGACTGTGATGATGTCTTTAATAGAATATTTCCTAAATGGCGTCCTGCTCGAATATGACGCGGTGCATTTACTTGCGGTTCTGACAATATCGAACATAGTTTTGAGTTTAGTTTATTTGCCGCTGAACGGATTAGATACGGGAATACAACCGTTAATCAGCCGACTTTTTGGCGCGAAAAAAGAGCACAGTTATTTAAAAGTCATGCGTTACGGCTTTTTCTTGACGATGATTTTAACTTTTGTAATGTATATCGTCTTAATGATTTACACGGAAGAAATTGCGCGGATATTTGTCAATGAAAACGAGCCGATAACGCCGGAAATGATACTTTTCCTGCGATTTACATTTGTTTTGCAACCGTTCGTAGGAATTTATACATGGTTAAGCGGAATAATGGCGGCAATGGAGGACGAATGGCGCAATTTAGTCGTGAGTTTAACGCCGCTTTTTGTGCAGTTGCCGTTGATTTGGTTAATGCCAAAATTCTTACCGATAGAATATGTCGCGCTGAATTATTCAATTAACGACGTAGCGGAGGCATTAATTGCTTTTGTGTTGATACGCTCATTTTTAAAGGAAAAAAGGATTTCATTCCAGAAAATATTTGATTTACGGTAGAAGAAATGCGGATTTTAAAAAGTTTATTCGGGTTAATTCGCGACATAATAATCAATCGGAAATTTCTATGGCAAATGATGATTCGCGACTTTAAACAGCGATATATCAGCTCATATTTAGGAATTTTATGGGCATTTATTCAGCCAACAGTGACGGTTTTTATATTTTGGTTCGTGTTTCAAGTCGGATTTAAATCGACGCCTGTAAATAATTTCCCGTTTATTTTATGGCTTGTCTGCGGAATGTTTCCATGGTTTTTTCTTAGCGAAAGCATTCAGAGCGCGACGAATTCAATAATTGAAAGCGCGTTTTTAGTAAAAAAAATAGTTTTTCGCGTTGAATTGTTGCCGATTGTCAAAATTATTTCGGCATTAGTCGTGCACGGCTTTTTTATCGGCGTTTTATTTATCATGTTCGCGATTTACGGATACTTCCCGACAATTTACAATCTGCAAATAATTTATTATCTGTTCGCGATGATTTGTTTAGCAACGGGAATTTCTTGGCTGACGAGTGCTTTAACAGTTTTCATGCGCGATATTGGGCAATTCGTCGCGATGATGTTGCAATTTGGCTTTTGGGGCACGCCGATTTTCTGGAATTTAAAAACCATTCCTGAACAATTTCAGCCCTTTTTAAAGCTAAATCCGGCATATTATTTAGTTGAAGGTTATCGCCAAAGCTTTATTTACAAGGAATTTTTCTGGGAACATTTGCATTTAACGATATATTTTTGGCTCGTGACGGCGGCAATTATGTTAATTGGGGCGTGGTGTTTTAAGAAATTGCGTCCGCATTTTGCTGACGTTCTCTAATCATTTCGCGATATGTTGGGAAATTTTCCAGTTCGATATATTCTTTCGCGTCCAGATAAAAAAAGTGCGTTTCATTTATATTCGTCAGCAAACAATATTCACAGCCCAATTTCTCCGCATAATCAAACGTTTCATTAAATGCTGATTCCTCAAGCGGCAATTCTGAAGACTTACACTCAACCACCATTAACGGTCGAGTGTTTTTTTCTTCCCTGTCGAATTTTTCAACGACAATATCGGCTCTGTGACGGAAATTTAATCCGTAATAAGATAATTTCTCGCCGATACGGAGCATTTTGGGCGGCACTTCCAATTCTTGGAGCAGAAACGGTATCACGCGCTGGCGAACGGTTTCGCGCGGCGTCACGAGCACATATTTTTTCCTTATCGGGTCGAAATACATTTGCTGGCTTTCAATCCGGTAGATATGCGGCGGCAAAAAATTTTTCAGCATAATGAATCACCTTTCCAAAAAAAATCCCCCTGCTCAAAACTTCGGGCGAGGGTTTATAGAAAATTACATACGCTTGCAAATTTATAATGTATGAACGCGGCGACTGACTCCAAATTATCGCAACGTTGGAGCGCGTCCGCTGTTCCGTCGCTTTTAAAGCGACCGCTTGCTTATTTAATTTCGACGGTTGCGCCGACTTCTTCGAGTTTAGCCTTAAGAGCTTCGGCATCAGCCTTGGAGATTTTTTCTTTGACGGGAGCGGGTGCGCCGTCGACGAGGGCTTTAGCTTCTTTAAGACCGAGACCGGTTGCTTCGCGGACAGCTTTAATAACTTTGATTTTTTCCTGACCAACGTTAGCAAGAACAACGTCGAATTCGGTTTTTTCTTCTTCGGGTTCAGCTGCTGCCGCGGGACCTGCCGCCGCTGCGACTGCTACGGGAGCCGCCGCAGATACGCCGAATTTTTCTTCCATAGCTTTGACGAGTTCGCTAAGTTCAAGAACCGTCATGCTTTCAATAGCCTGCATAATTTCTTCTTTAGTCATTATATTCAACCTCCAAAATTTTTCATTACGCATTGCGCATTTCTAATTACGCATTGCTTTTAAGCCGCTTGCTCTTTTTCTTTCTTTTCGCGAATAGCATCGACGACGCCGACGAAATTGCGAATAACAGCAGACAGGACGCCAACGCAATTTGCAATCGGGGCGTTCATGCTACCAAGAAGTTTGGCAACGAGTTCTTCGCGGCTCGGCAAATTCGCCAGAGCTTTAACGCCCTTATCGTCGATAACTTTGCCTTCGACCATACCGACTTTGATAGTCAGAATGCCTTTGTCTTCGAGTTTATTTTTCTTAATGAAGTCGCAAATAACCTTCGCCGGGGCGACAGCGTCTTCAGCGAAAGCCATAGCCGTTGTGCCCTCAAGGTGAGCGTCAAGCCCTTCAATGCCCGCCTGTTTAGCCGCAATGCGGAGCATGGTATTTTTGACGACTTTATATTGAACGCCCGCCGCACGAAGTTCGCGGCGCAGTTGCGTATCGGTTGCAACGTCAAGCCCTTTGTAGCTTGTCAAAACGACGCCCTTAGCAGAAGTCAGCCAGCCTTTGATTTCGGCGACGACCGCTTCTTTTTTGGGCGTAACCTTGCTTGTAACTGCCATAAAATTTCACCTCCCGCAATGTAATGAAAAAATCCTTCGACCACAGCAATCGAAGGAACTTTTAATG
>Ga0310697_10004777_pt1 | contig 13296 bp, 12 predicted proteins | sample 172DNAGHGlowgp2_FD_203883 | JGI IMG/M metagenome (GOLD analysis project Ga0310697, IMG submission 203883) | Sheep rumen microbial communities from Palmerston North, Manawatu-Wanganui, New Zealand - 1728 DNA GHGlow gp2 (v2) (version 2) | ecosystem: Host-associated > Mammals > Digestive system >...
GTTAAGGTTGGCATCGGTCACCGTGACACGGTGAATCTTGGATTTCATGACCTGGATGTACATATTTGTGTTAGTTTTTAGTTTTTAGTTTTTTAGTTTCTAGTTTCTAGTTTCTAGTCCCTAGTTTCTAGTCCCTAGTTTCTAGTCCCTAGTTTCTAGTCCCTAGTTTCTAGTCCCTAGTTTCTAGTCCCTAGTTTCTAGTCCCTAGTTTCTAGTTTCTAGTCCCTGGTTTCTGGTTGGTATTGGCAAACGCTTGGAACTTAAAGCCTCTTGTAGCAGATGTTGTCGATCTCGCGCACGTCTCCACAGTACACGGTAATGCACCCCACGATGTAATCGCTCTCGTCCCAACTGGTGACGGGCTGCAAGGTGATACCGTCACAGATCGAGAAGTATTCCACTTCCATCTCGGGCCAAGCGTTCAATGTGGCTACTACCCAATCGTGGGTCTGCTCGATGCTGTGGTCCTGGGCAAACTCAAGGCTGCGCTTGAGGGTGGCATAGATTTGAGGAGCCACCTTGCGGACCTCGGGAGTGAGGCGCACGTTGCGGCTGCTCTTGGCCAGGCCGTCTTCCTCTCGGATGCAGGGGCATTGCACGATGTCGATGTTGAAACCCAGCTGCTTGTTCATCGCGCGGATGACGGCAATCTGCTGGAAGTCTTTTTCACCGAAGTATGCACGGTCGGGCATCACCCAAGTGAAGAGCTTGCTCACAATCTGGCACACACCGTTGAAGTGGCCAGGGCGCATGGCGCCTTCCATCACTTGCTGGACGGGGCCTAGGTCAAACACGCGGGTGTCGGGCTCGGGATAGATTTCCTCGACGGTGGGCATGAATGCGATGTCCACGCCACAGGTTTCAAGCATGGCTGCATCGCGCTCGGCGGTGCGGGGATAGGTGCGCAGATCCTCCTTGTTGTTGAATTGTGTGGGATTCAAGAAGCAACTCACCACAACGGCGTCATTCTCCTTGCGGGCACGCTCGACGAGCGACTTGTGCCCCTCATGAAGTGCTCCCATCGTGGGCACGAAACCTATCGACTTTCCTGCTTGACGAAAGGCTTGAACCGCCTCGCACAACTCATTGACCTTGCTGATAATCTTCATTTTTCTTTACTTGTATTGATGTGAATTCAAACTGCAAAATTACTATGCAAAACTCACATTGGCAAATTTTGTGCCAACCGAGGGCAAAAAAGTATACTTTATTTGCCGAGGTGCCGCCAAAATTATTGAAATTTTGTGCCAACCGAGGGCAAAAAAGTGTGCTTTATTTGCCGAGGTGCCGCCAAAATTATTGAAATTTTGTGCCAACCGAGGGCAAAAAAGTGTACTTTATTTGCCGAGGTGCCGCCAAAATTATTGAAATTTTGTGCCAACTGAGGTCAAAAAAGTGTACTTCTATTCGGGCCATAGGCCGCTCAGCAGATAGTCGATGAGGGTGGTGACGTCGGCAATGTTGATGGTGGTGTCCAGGTTGCAGTCGGCGCCCGTGAGGCTGATGTGACCCTCATTGTCGCTCAGCAGGTAGTCGATCAGGGTAGTGACATCGGCGATGTTGACGGCGCCGTCCTCGTTGACGTCTCCACGCAGGATGCCGCCCTGCTTGGTTAGATTCCACACGGTGATGTGCCCACCAGGATAGTACTGGTAGATGGTCACATGGCGCGAGTCGATGACCTCGGCGTTGAGCCAGTTGGCTTGAAAGGTGTTGGCATCTGTGTTGACGGTCTGCGGGACATAAACGATGGGTGCAGCGGCATTGGGCTCAGCCACGGCAAAGCCGTCGTGGTAATTGTTCATGGTGGGATAGAGCACATAGTCCTTGCCCTCCCACACAAATGGGAACGCACCGTTGCAGTTTCCCTTGTTGGGCAGCGCGATGCTGGTGCCGACATAGTTGTCCCCGTCGGCCTTCATCTTGACTAATGTTCCGCTGGAGCGGTTTACATAGAGCACCGCCTCGTCACCACTGGCATCGGTATAGGCATTGAGTACTGTGCCTGAACTTCCGCTAACCCCATCGCAATGAGCGAGATAAGTGTTGTCGTAGTCGAGTTCGCCATTGGTGATGTTGATGCGGCTGAAGGTTGAGCCGCTGGTGGCACCAACCAGGAAGAATTCGCCATCAGCAAGCAGATTTCCGCGTGCTAAGCCCAACAGGTCGCAACGCCCAAAGTTAGTGACATCGGTGGGAAGAGTGTGGGTCACTACGCTGTCACTAGCGGGATTGATGACCTTGATCTCGGGACGGGTCGCCCATGGGTTGGAGAAGGGTGCGTTGCTCACCAGCAGATTGCCTGCCTCGTCTCGGGTGAGGCCCACATTGGTGCCGCCTTCATAGGTCGTTCCCGTCAGGCCGTTCTGATCTACCACGAGAATAGTGGCAGTGCTCTTGTCATTGATGTAGAACTTGCCGTTCATGCCTATGCCTTGACGTGCGTTGGCGGTTGAGAGGAAATTGAGGTTGTTGATTTCCCACACCTTCTCGATGCTGTAAGTGACCTGGGTGGGGTCGGGATCAACGGGCGTGACGTTTACCCCTAAGTAGGCCGGTTCACTCTCGTTGCCATAACCGTCGATGACGCACACGGCATACCAGTGATCGCTCTGGTAGGCGGAGGGAAGGATATAGCTGGGTGAATAGGTGACGCCCAGCAGGTAGTCGCCCTTGATACCGTCATAGGCTGTGCTCATGGCATCCTCGACCCTGACACCGCTGGGTGCAGCATAGACTGCATACTTGACCAGCGTGCCCGCCTGGGCGTTCCAGCTCAAGATGGCACCATTCTGGGCAAATCCCGTGGGAGCACTGTAGCCAGGCGCCTGTTTCCACGTCACGGCAGGAATGATGGCTGGATGCTGGAATGTGTTGGTTAGCAGGTAGTTGCCTAGTCCGCTGGCGCCACCGTTGTTGCCGTTGATGTTCTTGGCGCTGTAGAGCACGGCACCAGGGGCGTTGTTCTCGGCGTATTGGCGGGAATAGTTGATCTGTTTAGTGACCTCGGCCCAATCGCTTGTCGTGTTGCTCGACTCGGCCAGGAAAGAGATGCTGTGACTGGCATAGTGGTGGCGGCCAAAGTGGTTGGCCACATAGCTCCACCACTGGGTGAGCGGTCCGAATGGGTTGGTCGAGTGGTTCGTTTTCCAGTAGAGCTGGGGCGAGATGTAATCGATGGTACCCTGTTCGAGCCACGCCAGGGGGTCGCTGAAGATGCCGTTATATTGCCAGTCGCTGCCAGTGGGGCACGGGGTCACGCCATGCTGCGAGGCCGATGTGCTGGCTGTCCCCGCTACACCAGCGGGGCTGATGCCGAAACGCACCTCGGGCTTGGTCTGCTGAATCATATTATACACATCAGCCACCATCATGTTCACGTTGTGGCGGCGCCAGTCGGCAAAGGTCATGTCCACGTTGGAATCATTCCACAGGTTATAGTCTGGTGCACTGCTGTTGGTGGGGATGCCATTAGGGTAGAAGTAGTCGTCAAACACGATGCCATCCACGTCATAGTTGGAGATGATTTCCTTGATGACGTTCACAATGCGCTCACGAGTGGCCGGTAGGCCCGGGTTGAGGATGGTGGTCGTGGTGCTCCCGCTGGTATAGGCCAGGAGCATGCCGGTGTTCTTGAGAGCCTGGTCTTGGGGCGTGTTCCAGTTGGAGCCAGTGCTCCAGCGGTAGGGGTTGATCCAGGCGTGACACTGGATGCCGCGGGCATGGCACTGCTCGACGGCATACTCCAGCGGGTCATAGCCGGGATCCTTGCCACGGGTGCCCGTCAAGTAGCTTGACCACGGCTCGTAACTGGACTTGTAGAACGCGTCACACATCGTGCGCACCTGCAAGAAGATGGCATTGAAATTCTGTGCCTTGAGATTGTCTAGATAGGCATTAAGTTCATTTTTCTGGGCAGTGGCGTTGTTGACCGATGTGGGCCAATCGATGCGATAGACGGTCGCAACCCACGCAGCTCGCATCTCGCGTTTCTGGGCCTCAGTGGCATGAGCAGTGAAGCATGCTGTCACTGCAATGGCAGCGAGTATCAATACAATACGGTTTATCATATTCATCTTGAATTTAAGTGGTTGTGAAAAAACTTTTTGGTTATTAGCCACAAAGTTAGGATATATTTCCAAAATTTTTTTCATCTTTGTGCAACTTTTTTGTGGCGTTGCCGCATCTAATGCATGAAATGGGTTTGACGAGGCTTTAAGCTATCAGGCCCTTGAGACAAACAACAATATTAATGACTAAAATAACAGAACAATGAGAAAGACGATTTTAACACTCGCCATGACGCTGACGATGGCACTGACCGCTACCGCAGGCCCAGTCATCACAGCGACACCTTCCAGCAAGGCCCATGTGGCCGTGAAGGGCGACACGACTGCCGTGACCGCTGGCCAAGCTGCTGTACCCGTTAACGGTGTGGACTTGCAGAAGGTGAACAAGAAGATTCAAGAGGCACTTGACGACACACTCACTGGTGGGCCAGGAACGACTGTTGAGATTGATGGCCGTCAGGGCGAACTTGCACCCGAGGACATCAAGGAGATCAGCAACCAGTGGGCCAGTGTGGTTAAGCAAATGATCATCAGCGGCTCATTCTGCTTGCTGGCTCTGGTGGCCCTGGTGTTACTGTTCCGCTTCTTGAACCGCCGCAACAAGTACCGTGTCATTGAGAAGGCCATCGAGAACAATTATCCGCTGAATGAATTGTCGCTGAACGACGTGAAGCGCAGCGCCATCTATGTGCAGCAGCCCGTTGTTCAAGCGCCACCTGTGGTGAATGTGGCATCTTCCCCGCAGCCGGGCGGTGTGCCCGTGGGAACACCCATTCAGGGTCAGACGGCCAGTAATCCCATCGTGATGACCGACATGATCAACTGGCGTGCCCTGATGCCCGCTGTCAAGTGGATAGGGTGGGGAACATTGCTGGTACTCTTCAGTGTGGCAATCGATAACTATGAGAATCCATTCTGGCCCATCGGTCTGGCGCTGATTGTTGTGGGCGTGTGCAAGGGCTTCATTATCTATAAAGAGCAGAAGACGTTGCAAGAGGCCTGGAAGCGTGCCGAGCAGCAACGCGGCTCCCATTCCCAACAGGAATCCATGCGTGAGGGTATCCCCGTGCCGCCAGCATTTGATAACGATTACAAGGAGGATGACAACACCCCTTATCAACCCTATTAATATTGATTCTCCAACGATGAATCTTCTCGAAAAATCGAGTAATCGAAAAATCGAGTAATCGAAAAAAAATAGAAGATGCTATCCAAACTTGATGAAATAAGACTGCTGTCGCAATGCGCCCTGGCCGACAACCGGGACGCATTCGGCAGGCTCGTCGAGGCCTATCAGCCGCGCGTGCGTCGGTTCCTGCTGAACTTGACCATGGGCGACGAGATGCTGACCGACGACCTGGCGCAGGATACGTTCATCAAGGCATACGTGGGCGTGCGCGGTTTCAAGGGGCTTTCGTCTTTCGGCACCTGGCTATACCGCATTGCCTACAATGAGTTCTACAATCACGCTCGCCGTCACCACGAGGAGCACGTCGAGGACATCACCCGACTGTCAGACGTGAGCACGGCAGCCAGCGACGCTATCGACGCGTCGATGACCGTGCAGCGGGCATTGTCAGAATTGAATGACAATGAGCGTGTCGCCATCACTCTGTTCTATATCGAGGATCAGCCGCTCAAGCAGGTGTCCAAGATCATGCAGTTGCCCGAAGGCTCGGTCAAGTCGCTCATCTACCGTGCCAAGGGGAAAATGAAACAATTTATTGACCAATGAAACGTTATCAAGATATGAATACCATCGACGAAGATAAGAAACTGGCACAAGTGCTCAAGCAAGGTGCCCATGACCCGGGAGAGAACCCATGGTTCACCCGCCGTGTGCTCAACAAGCTGCCCGAGAAACGTCCTGGGGGCTCATGGCTCACAACGGTCTTGTATGCCATGGCTCTGGTGGCATGTGGCGTGTGCTGGCTGATGATGTGGCGCAGCCAGGACTGGGGAGCCGTCACCGTGCGCGATCTGCTCTATAATGTCGCAATGGGCATCGTCACCCTTACCGTCCTGTGGCAGACTATCGCCTCGCTGCTCCACGCAGCCGACGTGTAATCGCCGTTCAGACAACCCTTTTTTTAAAAACAACTGGAACAACAATAAACAACTTAGACAACAAATTAAAAAAGTTGTCCAAGTTGTTTATTGTTGTTCCAGTTGTTTGACCTGTTTGGAGCGAGTGTTTACTTCAAACCCACGAGCTGCTTGCTGCGGGCAAGGATCTTGGGATCCTTGATTTTCTGGAACTCATTGAGTACCCATTCGGGGCTGACCTCCTTGAGGATTTTGATCAGGCCATGGGTGAGTTGAGCGTCGGGGTGGTCGAGGCACCATTGCATCACGCCCTGTGTGTCGCAGTACAGGCGACCCATAATCAATGTGTGGAAGTCGCCCAGTAGCTGGTTGGGCTCGGTAATGTGTCCCTGGGCTTCATCAAGCAGAACTTCCAGCCTGTCACAGAAGGTGGTGTCGCTGAGCGGTGTCCATGCGATGACCTCGAGTTGGCGTTTATAGCGCCAGTAATTGGTGAGTAGGGTGGTGTCGGAGCTATAGACGGTGCCGATTTTACCGATGGAGAAACGGCCGTCATCACCAACGGTCACGGGCAACTCGTTGTCGATAAACCATAAGGTCGAGTCGGCGTCCATGCCATCGCGTTGCTGGCTGTAGGAGATCCAGCGGCTCACGTTGATGGGCTTGCCCCACTTGTCGGGCAAGACCATGCGCATCGAGTCGATGCCCACGAGGCGGGTGTGCTCATCGATATCGTCCCAGTAGGACAGGTTCATGCCGCCGCATTCGCCCAGACGCATGAAGTCAATCATGCCCTGCTTGCCATAGGTGGCCAGCCAACAGGTGCGCGTGTCGCTATAGGAAGTCTGTCCCATGAGCAGGGTGATGCCTTTGTCGGAATAATCAAGTACGTTCCACACACGCACGATGGTCGTGTTGGTGTCCACATGCATCACCCGGTCTAGCCCGATGGCTTGGCAGGTGGCCAGGTCGAGGATGCGGTGAGGCAGTTTCTCGCCGTCGTTGTCATAGCGGAATTCCTTGTCGCTGGACATGAGCGAGTCGTCACAGATGCCGGCACTGCACAGGAAGTCGTGGCCGTTGTTGATGTCGTCACCGTGCTGCCACTTGCCGGTACACGACACGATAGCCAGTGCTAGAATAATTAATACAAGATGTCTCATGTTGTTTTCAATTTTCAGTTTTTCAGTTGTTAGTTGGCGTAGGCAAACGCCTAAAAACTAACACCTAAATAGAAGCCTAATTATCAAGTTTGCGGTAGCGCACGCGGGTGGGCTCTTCCTTGCCCAGGCGCTTGAGTTTGTGCTCTTCATACTCGCTGTAACTGCCCTCGTAGAAATAGACGTTGCTATTGCCCTCAAAGGCCAAGATGTGGGTGCAGATGCGGTCCAGGAACCAGCGGTCGTGGCTGATGACCACAGCGCAACCGGCAAAGTCTTCCAAGCCTTCTTCCAGGGCGCGCAGGGTGTTGACGTCAATATCGTTGGTGGGCTCATCGAGCAACAGTACGTTGCCTTCTTCCTTCAAAGCCAATGCCAATTGCAGGCGGTTGCGTTCACCGCCCGAGAGGACACCGCACTTCTTCTGCTGGTCCACGCCGCTAAAGTTGAAGCGCGACAGGTAAGCGCGCGCGTTCACGTCACGTCCGCCCATGCGCAGCAGTTCCACACCGCCCGAGATGACCTCATAGACTGTCTTGTCGGGGTCGATGCTTGTGTGTTGTTGGTCAACATAAACCGCCTTAACGGTCTCTCCGACCTCAAAGGTGCCGCTGTCGGGTTTCTCCAGACCCATGATCAGGCGGAAGAGGGTCGTCTTGCCAGCACCGTTGGGACCAATGACGCCCACGATACCGTTGGGCGGCAACATGAAGTTCAGGTCATCGAACAGCAGTTTGTCGCCGAAGGCTTTGGCCACATGCTGAGCCTCGATGACCTTGTTGCCCAAGCGAGGACCGTTAGGGATGAATATCTCGAGCTTTTCCTCTTTCTCCTTGACGGTCTCGTTCAACAGTTTGTCGTAACTGTTAAGACGGGCCTTACCCTTGGCCTGGCGGGCCTTGGGAGCCATGCGCACCCATTCGAGCTCACGTTGCAGGGTCTTCTGGCGCTTGCTTTCGGTCTTCTCCTCCTGGGCCAGTCGTTGGGTCTTCTGTTCCAGCCAGCTGCTGTAGTTGCCTTTCCAGGGGATGCCCTCTCCACGGTCGAGCTCAAGTATCCAGCCGGCCACGTTGTCGAGGAAGTAACGGTCGTGGGTCACGGCGATGACCGTTCCCTCGTATTGCTGCAGGTGTTGCTCCAGCCAGTCGATCGACTCGGCGTCGAGGTGGTTGGTGGGCTCATCCAGCAGCAGGACATCGGGTTTCTGCAACAGCAGGCGGCACAGGGCCACGCGGCGGCGCTCGCCACCACTCAGGTGCTCGGTCAGCTGGTCGCCCTCGGGACAGCGCAGGGCATCCATGGCACGCTCCAGACGATTGTCCAGGTTCCAGGCGTCGGTAGCATCGATGATGTCCTGCAACTCGGCCTGGCGGGCAAACAGCTTGTCCATCTTCTCGGGATCCTCATAGTACTCGGGCTGTCCGAACTTGAGGTTGATATCCTCAAACTCCTTGAGGGCATCGACCACGTGCTGCACGCCTTCCTGCACGACCTCCTTGACGGTCTTGGTCGGGTCGAGTTGCGGGTCCTGGGGTAAGTATCCCACCGAGTAACCAGGTGCAAACACCACCTGACCTTGGTATTGTGTCTCCAAGCCGGCGATGATCTTCATCAGCGTGGATTTTCCGGCGCCGTTCAGACCGATGATGCCAATCTTGGCCCCATAGTAGAACGAGAGGTAGATGTTCTTGAGAATTTGTTTCTGGTTTTGCTGGATGGTTTTGCTCACGCCCACCATCGAGAAGATGATTTTCTTATCGTCAACTGTAGCCATATTATTATTGTTGTTGATTTAGTTTCAATCTGCAAAGGTAATGGTTTTCCCTCATTTTTGCAATACCTCACTGGTTTTAGGGGTGCAGGGTCAAGGGCTTGTCGTCCCACGACTTGACCAGGGCATTGAGCCACAGACGCGCTTCGGCGTCATCGAGATTGGCAATCTCGTGAAGCAGTTCGGAGCGGTGGCTAGGCTTCATTTTAAAATATCTGGCCAGGCTGCTTGCCCTGTTTTGGGGCTGCGCCAGCCAGTTCAAGAAGCGCTGTGGATTCATCTTGTAGAGTTCGGCAACGTCCTGGGGGAAAGGGTTGTAGGGGTAATCGGGGGCGAATGACTTGTGGATGAGTGCGGCATAATCGTTCCACACATCCATCACGCTTGTGTCGTAGAGGGAGCACACCTGCATGTCCCACGACTTGAATTCCATCACCGCATACTCGTCCACCGGTCCCTGCTGCTGGGTGGCTTCTTGTCCATGCAGCACAAAATGTCCCTTGCTGTTGATGGTATAGTCCTGCTTCCATCCTGCTTGCCATTGGGGCTTGCCTTTCAGGTCGTTGACAAAGTCCATCACGCAGCGGCTCATCAGGCGGTGCAGTGACAGCTTGTCGCCGTCGAAGGTGATGTAGCTGTCGAGCGAGAAGGAAGTGTTGTCGTTGGGGTTGGAGAAATCAATGCGCCACACGATGTGCAACTCACGTGCGTTGATGGCATCGAGTGGATGCCCCTGCTTGTCAAATGTTATCAGATCCACATTATATCCCATGCCATTGCCGGCATAGAAGGCACCCAGCGTGATGCCGTTGCCCATATCCCTCACCCCCAGCAGTCGCCAGTCGCTCATCGTGTCGGGGAAACCATGTCCCAGCGGCACGATGAGTGCCTCGTGCTGCTGGCTGTTGAGTTTCTCTCCCTTGAGGTCGCTGAGCTGTTGATTGGGGTCGCCGCAATAGACATCGGGCAAGGCGAGTGTGTCGCCCAGTAACATGTCATCGTTAACCGTGATATCTAACGGGTTAAAAAACGCAAACTGCTCGTTGGAAACCTTGCTGCCACCCGAGCAAGCTGCCAGCACTAATGCCATCAGCATAGACATCAACGGAATCAATCTGTTATACATGATGAAAGAGGCGATTTTTCGGTTTAATGTGAAGTTGAATGAGCGCAAAATTAAGCGATTTGCTATTGCTGGACAAGAGTTAAGGGAAATTTTTGCGGCGATTGGGGAGTTTTTTGTAATTTTGCAGGATGATGGAAGGCAAAGAGAATATAGACATACAACATCCCGAGGCATGGGAACTGCTTGTCTCGATAGACGACAAGCAGGTGAAATATATCCTGTTCACCCCCACGGTTGCCAACTCGCTGATTACTGGTGAGGTGGCATGTGTGGATGACTCCTTACAGGGACTGGAAGATGCGGTATATAACACCCCATTGTTGTTGAATGAGTACAAGCGGGTGAGAATTATCGTCCATTCCCCACATTTCGTGCTGTTGCCTGGTGAAACGTCCGATGAGGATGCCATGCGGCTTGTTAGGGTGGCATTCCCTGATGAGGATGCCGATGCGCTTGTCTGCACGATGCCGCACCATGGCGTGAAACTGGCCTACCTCTTGCCGCGTGGCATGCAGGCTTTCCTGGGTCGCACGTTTGTCTATCCGTTTGTCTGTCATCACCTGATGCCGTTGTGCGAGTATTTCTTGCAACAAAATAGGGGCAGTGAGATCTCCAGGATGTTCCTCAACGTGCAGGATGGCAAAATGGATTTGGCTATCTACCGTAAGGGTCAATTCCAGTGTGCTAACACCTACCCGTTCACCGACATCCAGGATGCCACCTATTTTGTGCTGAACGCTTGGCGCACCTATGAGATGGACCAGCTGACCGACGAGTTACAGCTCATGGGAGCCAATGCGTTGTGTTCGGCCATGACCCCCGAGTTGAGAAAGTTTGTGAAATATGTGATGCCTGCTGTGTATCCAGCTGCCGCTATGCAGCTGGGGCGCAATGCGATGCAGGCACCATTGGAATTGATATTGCTTGCCCTATGCGAATAATCAGTGGTAAATATGGCCGCCGTCGTTTTGACGTGCCCACCAACATCACCGCCCGTCCCACGACCGACATGGCACGAGAAAACCTGTTCAATGTGCTGGGCAACGTCATCGACCTTGAGGGCAAGACGGTGCTCGATCTGTTTGCTGGCACGGGTGCGATGAGTTTTGAGTTCCTGTCCCGTGGCTGTGCCCATGTCACATCGGTCGAGAAGGCTCGTGTCCAGGCCGAGTTCATCAAGCGGGTGCAGCAGCAGTTGGGCGATCCTAACTTGACGCTTGTCCGTGGTGATGTGTTCAAGTTTGTGGCCACTTGCCGCCAGTCGTTTGATATCATCTTTGCCGACCCGCCTTATGACCTGCCGCGCTTTGGCGAGATTCCCCAACTGGTACTTGACTCATCGCTGGTTCACGATGGCACATTATTTATCATGGAGCATCCCCGTGAGCATGATTTCAGCACCTTGCCTCACTTCACGCAGCAGCGGGTGTATGGTAAGGTCAATTTTTCACTATTTGATGTTGGCAATGAAGGACGAGAGTAAATATGTCACCAGGCTTGAGCTGCATGACGTGAAGCCCACGGCCATACGCATCCTGTTGCTGCGCACGATGATGGCCCACGAGGATGCCTTCTCGTTGCAGAGTCTAGAGGAAGAACTGGACACGGTGGATAAGTCGACCATCTACCGTACCATCACCCTGTTCTTGACCCATCACCTGATACATGCTATCGACGATGGTACGGGCATGTTCAAGTATGCCGTGTGCAGTCCCGATTGTCACTGTGGTGAGGAAGAAGGCGCCATCGACCACCTGCACGCCCACTTCAACTGTGAAAAGTGTGGGCGCACCTTCTGCCTCCAGACGACCCATGTGCCACTGGTCGCCCTCCCAGGCAACTTCCAGGTGCACAGCATCAATTACGTTCTCAAGGGCCTGTGCCCCGAGTGTGTTAATTCGGTTAGGTTTTAGGTATAAAAAGGTTAGGAGTTAGGCAATGAACAAGTTAACCCGCTGGATGCGCAACATATTGATTTTCTTCTTCACCTCGACAATCCTGTCGGTGGTGATCTTGAAGTATATCCCCGTGTATGTCACGCCGCTGATGCTGATTCGCGCCGTCGAACAGATGTTGGCTGGAGAGTCACCCAAGATCAACCATTACTGGGTGCCGCTCGAACGTATCTCCCACAACCTGCCCCAAGCTGTAATGGCCAGCGAGGACAATCTGTTCCTCAAGCACAAGGGGTTTGACCTGGAACAAATCCAGAAGGCTCAAATCGAGGCCCAAGAGGGCAAGCGGCAGCGCGGTGCCAGCACCATCAGCCAGCAGACGGCCCGCAATGTCTTCTTGTGGCAAAAGCGATCATGGCTGCGCAAGGGGCTTGAGGCATATTTCACCTTCTTGATCGAGGCCATCTGGGGTAAAGAGCGCATCATGGAAGTCTATCTCAATTCCATCGAGATGGGCAAGGGTATCTATGGTGCCGATGCTGTTGCCCGCATCAACTTTAAAACCACCCCCGACCGTCTGACCCGTGAACAGTGTGCCTATATCGCCGTCTCGCTGCCCAATCCACTGGAGCGTGATAGCGCCCATCCCACAGCCAGGATGCGCAAGATGCACAACACCATACTCAAGCGCATGAAGCAGATCGACACTTTTCCCCACGACGCCTGCGCCAACTAAAAGCCTCTACCCATCTCCCTCTATCAATTCCAGTATCTCCAGTGATTCCAGTATCTCCAGTGATTCCAGTCCCTCCAGCATCCCCTACAGGGAGCAAAAGAAGGTGACCAGAAACGGTACCGAGAAATCGACAAGAAAACCGTGGAACAGCGACAGGATGACAAAATCCTGGCCACTCGTGCGTGTGATGATGGGCAGGGTGGTGTCCATGGTGGTGGCACCACCACAGGAGATAGGGGAGAGGGGGCCAAAGCACTTGACCAGCAGAGGGGCTCCCAGCAGGGTGAATACCTCGCGGATGATGTTGGCCAGCAGGGCTATCGTGCCTAATTCCGGCCCTCGGTATTGCGTGATAAAAATACTCGATAAGGAATAGTAGCCAAAGCCAGAACCGATGGCCAAGCAGTCGGTGAGACTGCGGTGTGGCAAACCCAGGGCAGCTATAGTTGTCGCACTCAGTGTGCCCACGATGGTCATCAGCGGCAGTAACAT
>Ga0310697_10004778_pt1 | contig 13294 bp, 11 predicted proteins | sample 172DNAGHGlowgp2_FD_203883 | JGI IMG/M metagenome (GOLD analysis project Ga0310697, IMG submission 203883) | Sheep rumen microbial communities from Palmerston North, Manawatu-Wanganui, New Zealand - 1728 DNA GHGlow gp2 (v2) (version 2) | ecosystem: Host-associated > Mammals > Digestive system >...
TGACCTATCTGCCGGTTCCTTTAAAGCTGATGGAAGTACAAGAGGCACTTACTGGGCAAACAAAGGCGGCGTCCTTCGGCAGTATTATGGCAACTCGCTTAGGGATATTGGTATTATCGTTCCCAACCTAAAGTATCCCGAACTTAACGATATTTCTAAAGAAGGCGACCAAATTACAGGAAAAGAATTGGCGGAATGCTTTGAACACAGCATCGGAGTTGATGCGTCACAAACGTTTCTTAACTGCGTGAAGAATCATTCATCTTCAAAAGAAGAAAGGCCATACGTGATGCATTCATTATGAAGAACGTTCTCTCTGATGAGGGCGAAAAACGATTGCTTTCAAATCTGCTTATTCAAGAAGACCTTCCTGGACGGGGCGACAGATGTTATAGAAAAGATACTATCCGTCTGTTCCTAGAATACTATAACGATACTGCTGAACACAATTATAAAGACGAACTTGAGTTTCCAAAATATTTGTACCAGCGATATCTACAAGGGGAACGCAATGTTCCATGCATCACAGGCTGGTATTGTTATTACCTGGATGACATTTGGCAATTCAATGCGTCTGTAGTACTCGAAAGCATCCTTGATATTCTGAACAAGGACAAGTATGGCAAATGGGTTGAACTGGATAAGTTTACCTCTGAATTGTCCGGAGAAATATCCGAAAGGTTTGCCGCCGGAGACCGAAGTCTTGAGCGCATCCTTACCGACTTGCCTGAAATCTCCGGAAAGGATAATTGCGCCAAGATTTGCAAAGCGATTCATAGCGTCCTCCTGTACCATGAAACTAACAAAGGCCTTTGGCCAGAGAATGATTATCTAAAGAAGTTGTTTGGATATGATAGCACGAACGATTTTCATTCAATCTCATTATTCATTGATAAGCATTTGACAATGAGATTTGAGCAGTTTATAAAATACCTGCTTGAATCAAAAATCATTTATAGACATTACAATGTATCCCTGCGGAAATTCTATCAAACGGGTATTGCCTCACATAAATTCATGTTGGAGGATGGATATATCAGATACCTAAAGGATTCCGTGGCCATCGCAACGCATACTTCTCCAAGACTGAACAGCCTAAAAGGCTTCCTGTCTGATTTGGGAATGATAAGTCAGAATGGACTAACGCCTTATGGACAAGAAGTTTATTTAACCTTAACTTAATGGAAATCGCGCGGAGAAACATCTTTGATGAGATAATTGGGAAAGCCGGTTCTGTTTATGAATCTGCCATCCTGACGTGTTTCTCCTTTGACCCTCTTTATTTTATTCAGTACTATCTGCCTCGGTTAAACGCCATCAACGTTTCAAACATTCTGGTCTTGATTGATGCTGGTCAATATGACGAGGCTTGTGAAGAGTTTATACGCTATAAGGAACAAACTGGAAGAAGCGTTCAACTCAATTTCTCTCCGGTAAGAGTAGTCCCGTCATTCCATGGTGTTTTTCATCCGAAAATCGCATTTCTGGTTGGGCCGCGGCAATGTACAGCATTGATTGGTTCAGGCAATTTGACATATGGAGGAATGTCATACAACAATGAGGTCTGGAATGCTTTCTCCGTAAATAACGCTGAAGCAGACGAAGCACCAATCATCTATTCTGTCTGGACTTATCTGCTATCTCTGGTTTCTAACGGACAGGATACCGTCCGGGAACAACTGGCATGGATGACCATTTATTCGGAGTGTTTAAAATCAATAGAATCATCCAGCCCCCGCGAACAGATTGACTTCCAATTCTTAGTAAATACAAACGAGAAAGGTATTGGCCAACAATTACTTGATATTCTTGGGACGCAAACTGTCAAAGATTTGACCATTGTTTCTCCGTATTATGACAGGGATGGGGCTGCTTTGATATCTCTGATTGATGGTTTGAATCCGAACTCTGTCTTATGTTTAGGAGACGAAGAAACCGGGACATGGCCATTGGCTATGAAAGAGAGTTATAGGCAAAATATCGTATTTAAGGGTATCAGCGGAAAAGACTTGGAAGCAAGGACTCATGCCAAGATTATCCAAATCCACACAGCGGATTCGACGTTCCTTTTATCTGGCAGCCCGAATGCAACGGCTGCAGGATTAGGATTCGGCACTATAAAAAACGATGAGGCCGGCATCTTGATAATCCACGCGGGGATAAAAGATTATATCACTGAGCTAGGCATATCTCCAGGTAAAGACATTATTCTTCATGAAAATCCCGGGGCAAAGTCACAGAGTACACGTAATGATAGCTTGGAAGCAGCTATCTTGTCATGCGAGCTTTGGAATGGCGAATACATCATAAAGTTGAATAAACCACTGTCTGATATTGATTTACAGTGGAAGGACGCATTTGGGAACGATGGTGCTGCTCTCCACCTTGAATCAATACCAGTAGTCGCTAAGATTAAATACGAGTTGCTCCCTGGGGCAACATCGTTGGCGATAAGTAGAGGCGATAAAGTTATCTCAAATCGCATTTTGATTCTGGAAGACAACACTATCCGTAATTATTGCCCGGACAAAGCGATGAAGCAGCTTTCACGGTTGATGGATGTCTCAAAGGGACAGGACTGGGATTCAAACATTACCCAAATCCTATCATATGTCTCTTTCGAAGAAGAGTCTCTGCCCCAAACGGCAAAAAGGGTCGCAGTAAGAACAGGTAGCTCCTCAAGATTGTCTCAGGATACTATTATCGATAGAAAAGACTTCGCAGCTAGCCCTTTGGAAAGTGAGGCTGCTCGAAGAAACAATAGGATTCTGGATTTCTTCTTCAAATATATCAGTTCTGACGACGAACCGTCTGATGAAATTGAGGAAGAATACTCTTCCACACAAATAGACCGTGGTGATGCAACGGGAGATGAAGATGCTGATTCACAAAAAGCCAGGAAAGAATCCAGCCGCAAAAAAAAGCTTAGTGAGTTGGATGATTACCTGAACCGCATCTCCCGTCACTATGATAAACTATGTAATAGATTCGACGCCGCTCCGCAACCCTTGTTTTTGGATGATAAGACAGATATTCGGCAAGTTGCTAAGTCTAAGGCCTACTCTTCATGTCTGATTGCCGTTGTGCTTCTATATCAGCTGACAAAGGATAATGAATCCTCACAGGATAGGGTTGAAGAACATCTCCTACAAAAAAGATTGTTTAGTATACTGGGACGTTTCCTTCTGATTTATCGAGATATGACTATTGATCAGAATGGTTATTTGGCAATGAAAATGCGGGAAATGAAGCAGAGCTTATTCGTCCATTCACTGACGCTGATAAGCCACTTTGATTGGGTATATGGCAAGTTCAATTTGTCCGAGCTACTCGTTCTCAACTTACTGGATATGTTTAAGGACGACGAGGTCCAGTTCAATGAGGCCATCGACAAATTCAAAAATAACATCGGCAAAGCTCCGATTTATATTGATCAAGAATCGTTGGCTGCCATCTATAGTTGCATCTCGTCGTACCAACACAATAGGAACGTAGCAACCCCCGTTGCAGCAACAACCCTCCCGGCAATACTATATAAAAAGAAACTCGGTTTCATACTATGTTCGGAAGTTCGGCGAGCTAAAACGCCCAATAGTAATTCCCTTGAATACGCAGTTACCGTGATTTCTCCTGGATTTAAGGATTTTTCGCCTGTACTGATACATAATGGCAATATGCTACCAATATTCCAGAGTCATGAATAATACAGACCACACCGACCCTGTCTGGGAAGAATACCTTTCCACCGGCATAGACCCCACCGGAGGCGAACTTGGGCCGGATTTCGACCCGGAGACCGGCGAGCCGCTGGAAGACGATGAAACCGAAGAATAAAACCTACACGATATGAAAAAAGCACTCATAGCAATCGCAGCCGTACTGATAGTCGGCGTTGCTGCCGTTATGACCTGCCCTGACAAGCAGGCCCATAAGGACGCCATCATGGCGGTGGTCAATGAGAAAATCAACGAAGAACTCAAGACGGACGACGCAGATATGCAGGGACTGTCGGCCCTGTTCGGTTCCCTCGGCACAGGCATTGCCAGCCGCATAGTGGATAACCGCCTGGTGGTCAAGAACCATTTCCTTTGGTCAACCGGCGAATTCCAGGACCTGGACGGTGAATACAATCAGATTTCCGTCGGGGTTTTCGGCCACATCTTCACCTTCAACAAGGAAGATCTCGACAAAGCTATTGACAACGCACTATAAAGTTTCAACCCATAGCAATCCAAACCCGAATCATCGACGTTCTGCGTAAACCCGTCAAGAGCACTATTCCGTGAAGATTACCACAGAATTCGATGAGCAGGAGACGCTTACCGTTACGGCGGCCAACGAAGCCGATGCCGAAGAAACGGCACGCAGCATCATCGCAAAAGGCGTTTTGGGCCTGGACGGGACCATCTGCAAATCCGCAGATGCCTTTGAAATATAGGCTAGACCTTGCAAAGAATTGACAGTCTCAACCCCTTTCCTTATCTTTGCCCCGAATGGAAAAGGCAGGTCTTCCGGACGGCCTGCCTGTGAGCAGTCGCCACATCCATAGCCGCGGATTTTGGCAATCTGCCTTAAAGTCTGTGCGTTTCCCGGGCATAAAAAAGGAGGAAAACAGGTTACTCCTTTCTTATTCACCGAGAGGGCTAGCACACCCACGAGCTTATAAGTCCGTTTCGCCTGCATCCTCCTTGGAATGCAGGCATTTAACGTCCGGACCGCTCGTTTCAAAATGTGCTAGATTTCTCGGTTATGGTCCAATACGGTAAACGCCGTTTATGTCTAAACTATGTGTTTTCGCTTGTTTGCAAAGGCAAATTTAGCAATTTTCTTTAATTCCGCCAATCGATCGAGGTAAAACTCTGATTGACCACCCATTACGACCGCCTTCAAAAATTTTGGGCATATGACATAAGCTGTCACACCCATGCAGTAACTTTGCCCCTTGGTTCAAATTGTGAAGAGTTAGCATACATCACTAAAACAACCACCGTGAGAGAAAGAGCTGGTTTGCAGTGATGTACACCGGCTCTTCACTATTTACCGCCAACTGATGTTTAACACTTAAAAACAGATTGCCTATGCAACACTCACGCGCTGGTTAAAAAGTGATTCCGCCACGGACTGAAGCAGTCCTGGGCGGAGAACGCCGCAGGCCACGACGCGTCCACCGGCCGGCAGCGGCGCTTGTCAGAACCGTCGGCGGTTATAACTATGCTAACTCTAGTTTATAACCTTCAAAAACGTATTTTATCATGAATACACAGTCAATTTTGAACCACATCCATAGCCGCGGTGTGACAATCATCAGGACTCTCAACCACGCAATGCTTCTGCTTGATGGAGTACCCTTCGAGAAGAAGGAGCAGATCAAGATGCAGAAAGAGTATGAGGACACGCTCGAAGACCTCATCATCGACGTAGCCTCCCTCTGCTGCGAGGAAGACACCTGGGACGCAACCCGCTCCCTGCTTGACAAAGCGGACATCGACATCTCCGAGGAATATGATCTCCAACGGAGGTATGTGGAAAGGACGATGGACAGAGTCAGTCCTGAGAAAGAAATCTAAAAGCTGAACAGCTCCCGGGCCCGGGTTTTTCTTTCAGCGCTTAATACTAAAGAAGCGGAGACCTTCACAGGCGTCCGCTCCGAGTTTAATGTTTAACTTTTAAAGCGTTATGAAAAAAACTTTAGAGGTTTAGGTCGTCTGTCTATATGGTTACTTCGAATATCACCGGACCTTCCCATTCCATCACCGTGATGGTGAAGGTCTTGGCAGGGAGGTCGGCCATAATATGAATGTCTCCGAGGCTTTCCCTTCTCCAGTCGAAATGAGCCTTTGCAATCAGCTCACCGACGGGAATTGTATCCACAAGCGCGTCTTCGCTCCATAATTCCGCCGTCAGGGAATTGTCTTTCTGTCGCGGAACGCGGAACTGATATCCGCGCTCCGGAGCAGCCTCAGGAATGCATCTGAACGGGCCATCCCTCGGTTCCAGCGTCTTGTAATCGGTGCCCTGGATGTTGCCTTTGACGATGATGTCATAGTCCGTCCGGCCATTTTCCGCATCTTTGAAATCCAGCGTTACCGTGGTAAACTGCTTTTTCAGCTGGACCTTTGCGAAGGCCTTTTCGCCGTCGGTATCCACGTGCAGAAGTTCGGCGAAGAGTTCGTCCATTTGGCTGCCTTCCTTTACGGTGAATTCACCCCTGGATGAGATAATGGCAACGTCGCCTCTCGGTACCATCCGGTCCACGAAGCCGCCCTTATGGCCGTCAAAGATTCTTTGACTACCATACCAGCCCGTGAGCGTGGCGGTACTCTCGGCTTCAACCGTAAGCCAGCAGGGGCAGTCGCTTCGGTCTTCCTTGACCGAGCAGGATGCCAGGGCTCCCAGCCCCAGCAATCCAATCAGTATCCACCGTCTCATAGCACCAGATTGTCAATTTCGGCCGTGTTGCCATGAACGCGCCACTGTTCTACATCTTCGGTTGCTGCCGCCTTCGTAACTTGACCGCCGCGAATCCATGTGTTGGCATACTCTCCGGGTTCGCCTTTGAGTGTGATGTTGTTGATCTTGTAGCACATGTTCGGGTTCAAGCCTTTAATCATCTTGGAGTAGAAGTAGAGCGTCCCGTTGATTTTCACGGCCAACACCAGCCGGAGCTCATTGTTCTGTTGGTCCGCGTTGTAAGCGGGCTCTTGGAACCAGACGTTGAACTTGGTCGGGAGGGTGTAGAAGGCCCGGTTTACATTCAGCGGACCCAGGTAGCCGTCAATGTCGCTGCAAAGCTTACCGGCCAATTGCGGCAGATAGGCATTCGTATCCCACGTCTGTTGGGACAGTTCCTTCAACTCGGCCGGGCACTCCAGATTAATGGTGTTCTTGGGCTGCATGTGGTTGTAGTTATAGATGTACCTGTAACTCTGGTTCAGCTTGCCGCGTCCGCCATAAACGCCCTGATTGAAGGTTCCCGAACCCATGTCGGCATAGGTCATGTCGTAGGTGCTCCACTGGTCCTGCTCCAAAAAGCAATTGGCCATGTAATAGTGATACGACGGGCTTCCGAAGGCATTTGCGCCCGAGCTTTTTGGGCCGAAGATATCCTTGGTCTCGCCATAGAAGTTCCTTGGCGGTGTCTGGCAAATCCGGACGATATTCCAGGCATTCACAAAGGCGATATGCTGGACATACACGTTCCGGTACAGGTCGGGGTCGCCCCAGAACTCGGCGCTGATGGTTCCAATCTGAAACTTGGACATGTAGCGCATCAGGTTGACGCTCACCTTGGTTGCAGAGCCGAACAGCACAAATGCGGTCGCTCCCATCAGCGGATAATTCACACGGGCATTGCCGGCACTCCAAGGAATAAACCCTTCCGGATACCTTGCCAAATCCACGTTGTCCAGGAAACTGATGTACCGGGCGCTGTCCGGGTCCAGGTTGGCCATAATGAGGTAATGCCGCTGCTCTCCGTTTTCACCCTTTTCCTTGAAGCTTACCTGCGTCAGGTCCAGCGGCCCGCCGCCGTATTCTCCGATGACATAATGGTCGTAAATCCAGCCATCCTGGTCGTAGGCAAAGATGTCGATGCGGTCCACAAGGCCGTCTTCAACATCGGCCGAATAGGCCTTGGTGGAAGGCTCGTCATAGCCCATGACACTGAAATCAAAGACAGTCACTTCCTGGCCGGAGTTTTCGGCTGCGAAGGCGGTCGGAATCGGCTCCGGGTCGCATCCTGCCAGTGCTGCCAGCAGCACTCCCGCCCATACTGTCATTCTGAGCGGAGCGAAGAATCTCTTTATTCTCAGTCTCATAGGCCTAATAGATTTCAGTTCCGGGGTAATCCTTGTAACCCATATCGATGTTGCTGACTTCAAGTTCATCCCAGCCGGTAATCGTGACGGGAGAAATCTCGCCGCTGTATTTCTTGACGTAGAAGTTGGAATAGTCGCTGCCGATGCCCCTGAGCGAGATATTCCGCACCTTATAGATGGAGTTAGGCTGGAGATTCATCGCCCGGTAGGGATAGAAGTAGGTCTTGCCGTCAATCTCCACCTCGATGACCAGTTTGGTGGTATCGTCCTGCCCGTTGAAACTCGTGCACATGTAAGTGCTATAGCTGTTCCGGTAATTGGGATAAACATAGAAAGAACGTCCTACATTCAGCACATGGGATTGGCTCGGATTCGTGGAAGAACAGATTCGGCCCGTCTCCCCGGTGAAGGTATGGACAGTGGCTGTTTGGATGTCTGCGGGAGCGTCGATATTGAGCACGCCTTTCTCCAGCTCAAAATTGTTGTTGTAGATGTAAGGGAAATCGGCCGCCAGCGCACCAGTGGCACCATATCCGGAAAGGTTGTAGGTCTCCTGCAGGCTCACCCAGCCGTGATGGTTCTCATTCGCCTGGTAATAGCGGTATCCGCTCTCATACTCAAGATTTCCGAACTCCTGCTCAGGGAAGTAAGTGGACCGGCTCCCCCAAAGCGGAGACGGACTTTCCACCTGGTTGTAACTGGGGAAACTGAAAAGCGGCCGAAGCGCATTCGGCACATTGATCCAGGCAATCCGCTTCACGATGACGTCGGAGTTCATCAGGGCCGAATCGTCAAAGTTTGCCGTAATCTTCTCAATGTCAAAGCGGCAGATATATCGGTAAAGCTTGATTTCGATGACCTTGTCACCCGGGCTGGAACTGTAGTAGGAGGCAGGTCCCAGATAGGCCGTTCCCACGCCGCCCATAATGTGCCTGTGGGGCCTATAGTTGCCCTTTTCCAGCGTAATAAGGCCGCCATAGTAGGTCTGCACGCGCGTGCGGCTGAGTGAAGCGAAATACTCCGCTGTCGCCGGATCCAGATTGGCCAGAATGAAGAAATAGATGTTGGTTCCGCCAACGTCATAATACTTGACATCCACCGCCGAAAGGTCCACTCCGGCGGGATTGGAATAGACATGATGGCCGATGGAGACAGTGTCTTTGCTGTTATAGACGAAGATGTCCAGCCGGTCGATGAAATCGTCATCGGCAGAACCGATGGCATCGGCCTTGGTCTTCAGGGACTGCATAGGCTCCATCTCCAGGCGGAGCGAGACGCCGTACTGGCCATCCTTGCCCGGCATATCCGGCCCCCATTCTTTGTTGCAGGCCGTCAGCAGTCCCGCTGACAGCACTGCGGCTATATATAGAAACTTTCTCATATTCAGTCGTTTTTAATTCTGTTGGTTTCCAACGGGCTGTCCGGTGACGGGGTCCACGCCAAGGTCAAGATTGCTTACTTCCAGCTGGTCCCATTCCTTGATGGAAATGGTGAAGGTGGCATAATACTTCTGCTCGATGAAATTGGAGTACTCGGAGCCGTCGCCCTTGATGGTAATCTTGTCCACCTGATACACGGTGTTGGGCTGCGGATAGGTGATGCACACAGGATAGAACCGACTCTTCCCGTCAATCACCAGTTCAACAACCAGTTTAGGATACTGCACCTGCTTGTTGTAGGCACTCACTGCACTATAAACGCTGAAACATCCGCGTCCCATGAAACCGTACAGGCTCTTTCCCACAGCCATTGTCTGAGCCGATGTGTTGCCTGCGTAAGCCAGATGACCTTCTCCAGCGGCGATATTGTAGGTCTGGCAGGTGGCCTCCAGATACTTCCCGGTAGCATCGATATTCAGAACGCCTTTCTCCTTCATGTAATTGTCGTTGATGGTTCTGGGGTAGTCCTGATTGAGTTTTCCGGGGCCGCCCGGATTCCAGGTCCCGCCCTGGGACCATCCCACAGGTGCATTGGTATAGAAGCTGAACCCGTCATCAATGCCACCAAAAGCGCCAGTGGATGTGCCGGCATAACCGCTGCCTCCAAAGAACAGATACCAGGAGTAAAAGTGGCCGATACTGTCGGACTTGGTGGGATTGAAGTGGTTGCCGATGTTGGTGATGGCTATGTTTTTCACATAGACATCTTTGCCTCTGAGACTTTCATCCTCGGGGTCATATACGATACTGCCGATGTCAATGCGCCACATCAGGCGGCGAAGTTCCAGCTCCACGGTGGTATCTCCCGTGAAGTAAGTATCCCGCGCACCCACCATCGGAATCCGGTCGAAGTCAAAGTTATTCGCCGTCCATACGATGGGACAAGGCATGTTGTACTCGTCGGCAAACTGGCTGAGCGTCTTTCCGGAAAGGAACTCCGCCGTATCTTCGTCCAGATTGGCCATGGCAATGATGCCCACACGCTCTCCGACTTTTTCCTTGATCTTGAACTCGGTGGTACCGCTGGGGTCTGGCGTTATGCTTACGTGATAGTCATCCTCGATGGCTGTCCTGTGAAAAATGTAAAGGTCCAGCCGCTGGACGCCGTCTGTGAGCGGGACATCGGTCGTGTTGCGGGCCTTGGTCTGGGCTCCGGAAGCGCGAATCAGCAGCGTCACTGTATGCTCTTCGTCTCCTGTGGGGTTGTGCTGCGCTGGTAGTTCCTTGCTGCAGGAGACAGGCAGCATCAGGGCCAGGGGCAGCAGAAGTGTCAGTATTTTTCGCATAGTAAAATGGATTTGAAAATGGGGCCGGCGGGACCGGCCCCGGGTAATTATGAACAAGTATCAAAACACGTCCTCGCGACGTTTAGATATTCACTCCGCTGGTTACAGGAACAACGGTCCAGTTGGCCACAGAGATGTCAAAGGTTCCGTCGTTGACGGTGATGGGGATATCAGGATCCGTAGAGCCCTTTCTGGTGATGGTGAGATTCTCTATCTCGTAGGACTTGTTGCTGTTGATGTACTGCAGGTTGATGGGATAGTAGTAAGTGGTCCCGCCCAACTCTACTTCTGCAACGATACGGGTAAAGCGGGGACTCCAGGTCGTGGACTGAGTATCCGGCTGCTGGAGATTGGGATAGCAGTAGTGGATGCTGGGAATCTCGTAAGCACCGTTTTTGAGGTTGTGACCGGGACTCAGGACAGTGTTCAAATGCTCGGTCAGTCCGGAGACTTCCTCATACTGGCGTTTTGCATGCCAGATGGTGGGGGTACTGTCGCCGTAGAGTTTCGCGTCACCTACGACATTGATGAGATAGATACGTTTCAGGATGCAATCCATGGCAGCTTCTGCCGGATTGGTAAAGGCAGCGGTCACCTTCTTCAGGATGACGCGGGTAGCGATGCGGCTCACGGAGATGGGAACATCGGTCGCGTTGGAGTTATACTGGCCCACCATCACGAAGCCGTTGGTGTTGTCCGAGAGCAGGGTCTGCGTGTTCTTGAGGTCATTCAGAGTCAGAATCTGGGTGAGGTCAGGTGCGTTCACGACGGCCCAGTACTTCTTCTGTCCAGCCTTGACACGCATGACACCTTCGTTCGTATTGGTCACTTTCACATAGGCGTCCAGCTTTTCGTCATCGGAATTGAAAGCAAAGAACTGGACACTTTTGATTTCGCTGAGCTCCGCGTCGATGTCTTGATTGGCCGACTTGGTGGGAGCGTCTCCCTTAATGGAGAGCCTTACTTCTACACGCCCGTCCTCATCGGGAATGGGTGCAGGTGTCTGGGAGGAGGAAAAATCTTTGTTGCACGCTACGGTGCAGAGGGTTGCGGCAACTGCCGCAAGAAATGCAATTTTTCGCATAACTTTTTGTGTGTTAAAGGTTTGAAATTAGGATTGTATTTGGTTTTAGAACCTATTCCCGGTTCAGATTGTATCGCTTGATAAGCGCTGCTATCTCTGGATCCAGATTGCCTCGGTGCCAGTAGGACGGCGTGAGCTTACAGGCTTTCAGGTAGTGCTCTACGGCATCCCGGTCTCGGCCCTGGCGGCTGTATATAACGGCCAGCATGTAATGGACCTGGTCCGTTTCCGGCAACGTTTCCAGAATGGCCAGCGCCGATGCATTGTAGTCCATCGCACAGAAGGCTACGGCAGCATTGTAATCCTTATAGGGCCGCAGAATTTGGATGGCCGTCTCATAGTCGCGGTCCCGGATGGCTTGCACACCGGCCATGTATTCCTCATCCAGCACGGTGGTCTGGATGGTATCCTTCACCATTCCTTTCCGGTGGAGATGGAAATCAAACTTCACGGTACGGAGCCTCGGGTAGAGCACTTCGCGGAGGAACCTGTAGTAGGGTTTCCGGGAGAGCATTTCCTCCCGGGCATCAAGGTCCCGAATCTCACAGATGTCGATGTATTCCCGCTTCTGGTCAGCCGTCAATGAATCGCTTTGGGCAATCAGCACATCCAGCATCCGCCAGTTCTCCGGATTGTTCCGGGAGATGAAGACCACATCATTCCCGGTCTGACCCGGAATATCTTCCTCGGCCATCCCGTCAAAATAGACATGGACCATATTCTCCTCTCGGAGTGAGTCCCTGTAAGCGCGAATATACTCTTCAAAGTACCGGCTCACGGACTCGGAGCGCCTCTGCGAAAGTTTTGTGTTGAATGGCACAGAGCCTTCCGGAGAGCAGCTCGCCGTGACGATGATGCTGTCCAAATCGAACACCTTGTTCTCAATAAGGCTGGCAAGGTTCTGCTTGATTCGGCCAATCTCAAAGTGGTTGTTGCTCATATCCTCGTCTATCTCCGCAGAGCCCTGCTCAAAGTCGATGTAGCAGGCGGTATTGGCCTGTACCCGGCGGCTGGTAATCTGCTTCTTGTATCTGGGCGTGCCGTCCACAAAGGCCGACAGGCTGCTGATATAGTAAGTCAAGGGCTCCGTTTCGGGGATTTCATACAGGCGCTTGTCCTGCTCAAAGATGTCTCCGGACAGCACAACGTCCACCTTTCGAAGCTTCGGACGGGTAGTGATGGTCTGCACGTAGTTGTAGATGAAATCACCGTTCGCAGCCGTAATCACGGTATCCAGCCTCAGGCCCTCGTGAACGATCGGAGCTTTGACGTACTTCCGGTACATCTTTTCTCTCTGCTCCCATCGACGGGCATTGAGGCGCTTGGATATCGTGTTGGTATAGTGCTCGATGGCATCCCGGCCGGTTACACCGAACTCGGAAGCGAAACTACCGGCCACTTTGGTGTCCAGGATGGCATTGAAATGCTCATCGGCTACATCGGTGGAATCGGCTTTGAAGGCATATAGGTCGGGGATGTTGCGCTGGATGAATAGCTCCAGAAGCCGCATGTTGATGAACCTGGTTGTATCAGTAATAATGGATGCCAGGTATTTCTCGTACTGCTGGTATCCTTTCAGCTGGGCCTTGCGGTACTTGGCCCCGGTGATGACAACCTGGTCCAGATGGAGGGTATCTTCCAGAATATGCATCCTAGGATAGAAGCGCA
>Ga0310697_10004781_pt1 | contig 13285 bp, 9 predicted proteins | sample 172DNAGHGlowgp2_FD_203883 | JGI IMG/M metagenome (GOLD analysis project Ga0310697, IMG submission 203883) | Sheep rumen microbial communities from Palmerston North, Manawatu-Wanganui, New Zealand - 1728 DNA GHGlow gp2 (v2) (version 2) | ecosystem: Host-associated > Mammals > Digestive system >...
CTCAAAGAAAACATACAAACTAAAAAAAGCCCTGTCCCTTTCAGGGCAAGGCTACATACAAACTAACTCTTTCTTGCCTACGGCGCAGGTATCATATCGCGACACATGCCCACGGCCCCGATTCGCTGAATTAAGAAATCTCCCGTAGTCCCGGCCACGCCCGAGAACTTCAGCCTAACAGAAGCAACCTTTTTCAAGACATCCGTTAAATCGGGACTTACGCCAGCACCGCAGTTGTTCTTGAACTTTTCCCAGCCGAAATCGCTGATTTTTTCGCTTGTAGAAGCCGGAACGCTCGCCACAAAACTGCAGGAGCCCATTGTAGGGATTGCACCGTTTTCAAGACCAAGCTCGATCTCGAAATCAATAGATGATTTGTACTGAAGGCAAATTCCGCCCCACGGAGAAACATTCACACCTTCCTGTTCTTCGTTCCAGACATTGAAAGCCACACCCGCATACGGCTTTTCGTAGCCTTCTCCGAACTTGACTCCCAACTCAATTCCGTGGTATTTTTCGATGAGTTCCGGGAATGGAGAACCATAAATTAGCGTATCAACATCGGACGGGAACTGAAGTGCAGAACTTCCTCCGTTATCGCGATCGTTAAATTCATACCAGTAACCTGAAGTACGCTTATCGCCACCCGTTTCAACTTGACCTACGCCGCGATCGTTATAGCCATCCCAGAGCATGTTCCCGATAATGAGCTTGGCACTGGAAGACGATTCCACAACGCTAGACGAAGAGGACTTCGGCGCAACAGCGGACGAAGACACCGGAGCGCTACCGGAGCCGCACTGCCCGAGGGAACCGATCTTCGTGAGAAGGAAATCACCCGTATCTCCCGCCTTGCCTTCGAATAGCAGGTGCACCGCAGCAGCATTCGCAAGGACCGTATCCACATCGAACGCCTTTCCGCCCCATCCGCAACTCTGGCCGAACCTGTCCCACGGGATATCAACAACCTTCTTGGATTCCGAAGCGCCGATACTAGCAATAAAATCGCATCCCTTCATGATTATGCCATCTTCAACATGAATCTTGACCACAAAATTGAGTTCAGAAGAGTATTCCAGGCAGAGGCCTCCCCATTCCGAGACATCGGTACCATACTGGTCCTCGTTCAGAATGTTGAAGCCGAGACCCACATGCGGAACTTCAGCTCCAGCGCCCAAAACAACCTTTTCCTTTATTCCGCCATAGAGTGCCATCATGAATTCGTAGCAATCGCCGGTATACCAGTTACCGTCACATGTTTCTTCCATATCCGGCGGACAGGTAAGTTTCGATGAGCCCCCATCGTCAATGTCATTGAAATCATACCAGTATCCCGCAGTCCTGTCGTCACTTCCGGTCACTACACGGAGTTCCTCATCGGCGGAACCGTCCCAGAGGAACTGCGGCCAGACACCCCCCGAAACCAGGGCGCGACTTTCACTCGAAGCGACAGAGGAAGACGACGCAGGAGCCGCCTCAGATAATGAAGGGGTCTTGCCGGACGAGGAAACATCCTCCACCGAGGATGAACTTTCGTTCCCGGAAGCATCCGGGGATGTGGACGAAGAATCGTCACCACAGGCCGCAAGCATCGCGGCAAAAGAGACGGCAACACAGCCGGCAAACAGCTTTTTCATGAAATCCTCCTTTTTTCACCTTAAATATAAACTAAAAAGCCCCGCCCGTACCTGGGCAAGGACCTTATTTTTTCATTTCCATTATTGTATGAACAGAATCACAACATTTCAACCAAAATGCCAGTCGGGATGCTCTTCCATTTCGGTAATCTGGATCTTGTGCAGCACCACGTGCCCTTCGGAAAGGCTCTTCTGCACGTCGATAATGCGCTGGTTGCTGGAGCCGCGGAACTTGAGCTCGAGCGACTTCTTCGCCATGATGAACGGGCCATCAATCAGGATATCGGCAAAGGAAAGCAGTTCCAGAAACTCCGGCTTCTCTTCCCAGTGCTGCTGCAGGTACTCATAGGTGTAACCGGTAAAAATCACTAGGTTCTTGCCGCGTTCCTTGATCTCCCGTGCGAGCGGGGTAAGTGCTGCAGCCTGGTCCATCGGATCGCCACCGCTGAACGTGACACCGTCCAAAAGCGGGTTCTCGTCGAGCATCGAGAGGATTTCCTCGATATCAATAAAATGACCCCCGTTGAAATCGTGGGTCTGAGGATTCTGGCACCCGGGGCAGTTGTGATGGCACCCCTGGGTAAACACTACCATGCGGATTCCGGGACCGTCCACGAAAGATTCGGGCTCGATACCGGCAATCCGCAAACGCGGGTATTCGTCCATGTTATACGCCGTGCTTCACGCGGTCGTTCACTTCGGCACGCTTTGCGTTGTTGAAACGGTCGACCGTACCCACGAGGTAACCCGTGATGCGGCGGATGCGTTCAAAGCACACGCCTTCGCCATAGAGGGATTTTTCTTTATCGGACATTGTTTTTACTCCTTGATATTAAATGGTTATCTGATGCCTCTGAACGCAGGCATTCCCGGGAACTTCTTCCGGAGTTCATTCAGTTTTTCTTCAGAAATGTAATGGCCGTCGCTACGTCCGCAGCGGGGGCAGGTGTCGCCGATGACGCCCACAAAGCCGCAGACCGGGTCGCGGTCCACCGGGTGGTTGATGGAACCGTAACCGATACCCACCTCGGCCATGTAGCGCACAATCTTCTCGAACGCGTCGAGGTTCTGCGTCGGGTCACCGTCGAGCTCGATGTAGCTGATGTGGCCAGCGTTGGTGAGCGCGTGATACGGGGCCTCGAGAGCGAGCTTCTTGAAGGCCGAGATCTTGTAGTACACCGGCACGTGGAACGAGTTGGTGTAGTAGTCGCGGTCGGTAACGCCCGGAATGATGCCGTACTTCTTCTTGTCCATGCGCACGAAGCGGCCAGAAAGGCCTTCTGCCGGAGTGGCGAGCAAGCTGAAGTTGAGGCCGAGGCGCTTGCTTTCCTTGTCGCAGAATTCACGCATGTGGCCGATAATCTTGAGGCCGAGCTGCTGCGAGGATTCGGATTCACCGTGGTGCTTACCCGTAAGCATCACGAGCGTTTCGGCAAGGCCGATGAAGCCGATGGAGAGCGTACCATGCTTGATGACCTCGCCCACGGTGTCTTCCCAGCCGAGCTTGTCGGAATCAATCCACACGCCCTGTCCCATGAGGAACGGGAAGTTCTTGACCTTGCGGCGGCTCTGCACGGCGAAGCGTTCCATGAGCTGATCGCTCACGAGCTGCAGCATGCGGTCGAGTTCCTTGAAGAACAGGTCGATAGAACGCATCTTGATGGCGATGCGCGGGAGGTTGATGGAGGTAAAGCTCAGGTTGCCACGGCCGTAAGAGATTTCGCGGCTCGGGTCGTAGTTGTTACCGATGACGCGGGTACGGCAGCCCATGTAGGAAATTTCGGTTTCCGGATGGCCCGGCTTGTAGTACTGCAGGTTGTACGGAGCGTCCTGGAAGCTGAAGTTCGGGAACAGGCGCTTCGCGCTCACCTTGCAGGCAAGCTTGAACAGGTCGTAGTTCGGGTCGCCCTCGTTGAGGTTGATGCCCTTCTTTACGCGGAAAATCTGAATCGGGAAGATGGCCGTCTCGCCACCGCCCAGGCCCTCGTCCGTGGTGAGGAGGAGGTTACGCATGACCATGCGGGCTTCCGGATCGGTGCACATACCGTAGTTGATGCTGCTGAACGGAGTCTGCGCACCGGCGCGGCTATGCATGGAGTTCAGGTTGTGGACAAACGCTTCCATGGCCTGGAACGTAGCCTTGTCGGTCTCTTCGTAAGCCATCTTCTCGGCGAACTTCTGGGCCTTCATCACCATCTCGGTATCGAAAGTCTTGGAAAGTTCGCGGGCTTCGGTCTCCACGAACTTCTCGTTCGGCACGAGGGTCGCCACCATGCCCATCTCCGCCATTTCGGAATGGAGCTTCTTCACTACCGGCTGGACTTCTTCCTCTTCCTTGCCGGTAAAGAGCATGAGAGCCTTCACCATGTTGGAGAGGTAGGCCTTGCGGTAAGTGATACGCACGCCGTCGGCCATCGCGTAGTCGAAGTTCGGCACCGACTGGCCGCCGTGCTGGTCGTTCTGGTTACTTTGTATGGCAATTGCCGCGAGGGCGGCATAGCTGCGGATGTCCTTCGGTTCGCGGAGGTGGCCGTGACCGGTATTGAAGCCGTTCTTGAACAACTTAATCAAGTCGATCTGGCAGCAGGTCATGGTGAGGGAATAGAAATCCAAGTCGTGAATATGGATATCCCCGTTCATGTGGGCCTGGCTGTGCTCGGGCTTGAGCATCATCATCGTGTAGAAGTGCTTCGCCGATTCGGAACCGTACTTGAGCATCGTACCCATCGCGGTATCGCCATCGATGTTCGCGTTTTCGCGCTTGAGGTCGGATTCCTTGGCAGAACTGAACGTGATGTCGCGGAGCGTGTGCATGAGGCGCGTGTTCACCTCGCGGATGCGGGTGCGCTCGGCACGGTAAAGGATGTAGCTCTTGGCAGTATCGGCGTAGTTGTTGTCGGTAAGGGCCTTTTCAACGGCGTCCTGAATCTCTTCGATGTCCGGCTTGGTCTTGCCTTCGGCCTCGAGGCGGCCAACAGCGTAGGCAGCGACCTTCAGGGCTGTACTGCTCAAAATGTCTTCATGTCCGAGGAGGTCGATCTGTTCCTGGGAAGCCTTGATCTGGTCGTTGAGTTCACCGGAGGCACGGAACGCCTTGATAATGGCGTCGGAGATCTTCTCAATGTTGAACGGCATTTCGCGGCCGTCACGCTTCTTGACTGTAAAAATCATCACCAAATCCTTGATTCTTTCGGCATTTTTCAATGTTTCAAAAGAAGTTCAAATCTACTATATCTTGTGCCGAAGGTCAAACCAGCACCACAAGATGTAGATAACAAGATAATAAAAGATTTTGTAAAAAGGGAGGTTTTCCTAAAAAAAGATGTATTTTTTTTGTAATAAAGCCTTAAACTTATCAACAGCGTCCGTCCCAGTTTATCAACATCGAACTAGGGGTGCCAGTTCGGTCCGCCGATAACTCCCTATTTTGCAAGCACTTATCGCCTGGTGGAGATATCAACAGGGTAAAGGGGGCTTTTTCGAGCCCCCTCTCCTTGACAAAAAGATGCTTTTATACTTATACCGCCACCTTTTACTCAATCTCGGCCATGATGGCCAGGTACGCCGAGACGGAGACGGAATCGGCGATATTCATCCCGGATTCCGGCGGGGAATTCGACAACAGATCATAAGCCGGCGATGACCTCCTCTTGAACATGCTGTACATGGCTCCACTGCGGGCACCGAGAACAGTTGTTCCGAACTCGTCTACAGGCTTGTTGCTTACTGCAACGACCTTGCCCAGGGAGCCGTCAAAGCCCTCGGCAATCGCCTTCGCGCGGGCCATCGCCTTTTTGCCGGCAATATTTGTAACCTGAACCCTGAGCGAATCCTCGTTCTTCAGGACAGGCTCTGCCTTATACACGTTGACGTTTTCAAGGCCGACGATTCCATCCAGGAAAGCCCCTGCGGCATCCTTGGACGTAAAGTTGACCGTAATCCTCTGGTTCGCCCTAAAGGCGTTCTTCTGGGATTCGTTGCCGTAAAACTCATACTTCCGCTTCTTGCGTAGCGTCATAGACTGCGCTTCTATCTCCGATTCGGCAACGCCCAAGTCTTTCGCCATCTGCACCACGTCACCCCGACGTGCGGTCATATCCTTAAAGAGCGCTTCCTTGTCAGCGCCATCAAACGTGATATTCGCGGTCACGACAAACTTGTCTGCAAGGAACTTCTTGTTTTCGATCTGGACAACGCGTACATACGACTTTCCGCTATTTTCAACACCGTCCAAGGAAAGCGTCGCCGAAACCGACGCCGACACTTCTACGGAATCCGAGGTACTCAACTTTTCTACCTCCGAAGAACCTTCCACAGAAATCACCTTCCCGACCTTCGCTCCTACGCTATGCGCATTCTCTTCGGCCAGGCGGGAAGCCTTCTTGCAAGCGCTCTTGATAACGTCGACTTCCAAGGCCTCCGCATTCTTGAGTCGAGAAAGCGTAGATACGTCATCGACAAACGCAAAACTGGTCAAGTCGAATTCCAGGGAATCCGATTCCTGCTTGCTATGCAAAACCACCTTTACCGTCTGCGATGCCGTATACCCCAAGAAATACCTCTTGCCCTTCGCGTAATTCCATTCCTTCTCGAGCGACGTACTGAGAAGTTCGTACTCCTGCGGGCCCACGGAATGTTTCTGCAGCAAGGCGAGAATCTTTTCGCGACTCTCATTCAGGCGTTTGTAGGCGACGTCCTTGTTCTTGTCCTTTAGAACAATCTTGAAACTGGTGACGTACTCGTCGGCAAGGAAGTTCTTGGTTTCTTCACTCGAAACGGTCACGCCACTAGAAGGCAGGCCATCCTGTTCCGAAACCGGCTCCAGGGACGACACTTTCGGCTGTGCGGCCACATCGGAAGCGCGCCCAATACTCAGCGAAAGCACGAGACACACGAACGCAAGCACGATGATGACGACGCATGATACTTTGTTCTGCATAGGAACCTCCCTGTTGTAATTCATTTCCAATCTACACAAAAAGGAATCCCGAAAGCAACGGCTTTCGGGCAAAAAGAATTTTACTGGATTTTATAGTCTAATCTAGAATATGCTTTTTACTTCTTCGCGAACAGGAGTGTCGCATACTTGAGCACGACGGCTATAAGCACCGTTGTCGTCATGCTGATGAACGGCATCCACGGCCAGCTGAAGATATCGCCAAGCACTGCAGGCACGCCAAATGCAGGAATTCCCTGCACGAGTACGAGGCTTGCCATGCCGCAAAGGACAGCCGCAATCACCTGCCAGCTCTTGAGGCCCTTCACGAAGAAGGCGAGCAGGAACATGCCAAGCAAGGGCCCCGTAAAGAGGCCCGTAAAGAAGAGGGCGTTCTTGAGGAGGCTTCCCTGCTGCGTGGCGGCAAAGAGCGCAAAGAATACGCCGAGCACGCCCCAGACAACCGTCCAGATTTTTGCACGCTTGAGTCCGCCCATGCCCTTGGATTCTTCCCAGCCCAAGAAGTCATGTTCCGACGTATTGCTGAGCGAATTGATGGCGCCGGAAAGGCTACTCATGGCAGCCGCACAGATGGCGGCAACAATGAGGCCAGTAAGCCCCTGCGGAAGTGCGTTTACGATAAAGTAAGGAAACACGTCATTCTGCCCGATACCTTCGGGAAGGGTTGCTGTATGCGCCGCCTTGTAGTACACGTAGAGCGCCGCCCCCACCCAGTAGAACAAAATGGAAACCGCGCACCCAAGCACCATCGAAAGGATGCTCGAACGGTTTGCCGCCTTCACGTCCTTGCAGCTCAGATAACGTTGTACAAACTGCTGGTCACACCCGCGGATGGCGATTTCAAGTATCGCATAGGCAAAGCCCGCAGAAACGAGTGTACGCGCATCGGAAATATCTAACGAGGGGTTCCACCAGCGGGTCTTGCCAGCCTCGGAAGCAAGCGTCGCCATCTCGCCAAAGCCGCCAACGGCATTGGATATAAGGATAAGCACCACCACGCCGCCGCCAAAGAACACGCAGAACTGCAGCACGTCGGTCCATATGACAGCCTTGATGCCGCCGAACCAGGTGTAGAATATCGCCACCGCGGCGGACACGATTATCGCAACCTTCATGTCGACGTGCAGAATCTGCGCAAGCACGAGGGATGGCCCATAGAGCAAGATACCCGTTCGGAGCAAAAGATGCAGGCAGTAGAACACAGCGGCAAGCCTGCGGACGGTCTTCGAGCCGAAACGCACTTCGAATAGTTCGTACGCGCTATTGATACCCGCGGTCCTGAACCTCGGGATGAAGACTAGGCCCACGACAATGATACTGATGAGCGCGCCTATCTGGAACATGAGGAACGTCATGTCGTCACCGAAAACATCGGCAGGCGCCCCGAGGAAGGTCGTCGCGCTGACAGATGTCGCGATGAGGCTTATGCCGACGGCCACCCACGGCATGGCACCGCCACCGAACATGTATTCCTTGAGATTCTTGTTGCCGCGGGAAACCCAGAGCCCGATAAACAGGGAAAAGAGCAGATACGCCGCAAGGACGATCCAGTCGATAACGGTAAACATAATCTTGTACTAGACCTTCAGTGTAGAGGTAAGGACGGGAATCTCGTCTGCCGGGGCAGAGGTATCGACAGGAATTTCCGTATACTGGATGACCTGGTTACGGCCGCCTTCCTTCGCCTTGTAGAGCGCCTGGTCGGCATAGTTCACGGCCTTCTTCATGTCGTGGAATTCCGGAGTCACGAGATAGGCTCCGATACTCACCGTCACACGCAGCGGTTCCTGGCGATGCACGTCGAACTCGAGTTTCATCACCGCATGGCGGATGCGTTCCGCAGTCTCGATCATGCCTTCCGCAGTCGTGTCGATAAGGCCCACCACGAATTCCTCGCCGCCATAGCGAGCGACCACGTCGATTTCCTTGCGGATTTCGCCACTGATGGCGCCGGCGATTCCCTTGATGACCACATCACCAATCGGGTGGCCGTAGGTATCGTTCACGCTCTTGAAGTGGTCGATGTCCATCATGAGCACACCGATATTGTACTTCTGGCGGTCGGCGCGGATCTTCTCGGTGCGGAGGTTCTCGTGCAAGGTGCGGTGGTTGATAAGCCCGGTAAGGCCGTCACGTGTCGCGAGGTCCTTGTCCTGTTCCGCCTGGCATGCACGGGCATACGCAAAGCCTGCGACACCGGCGAACGCCTTGAGCAAGTTCATCTCGTGTTCGGAATAGCGGTCGTTCCTGCGGCTTTCGAGGCAGATGGCCATTTCGGCCTGTTCCGCAGTCGGTTCCGTGGGCACAGGCATCACGAACAGCTGGCGGAACTCCATGTTCTTCTTTTCCTGGCTGTCGATGCGCGGAATGTAGGCATTGAATGCGGACTGGTTGAAGGTCCGCTCCACCGGGCGGTTGTGGTACAGGGCCAGGATGGCAAGGCCCTTGTCCGAAAGCGTAAACTTCTTGTTGACGAACTGGTCGGCATCGATACCGTCGCAGCAGACGACGCGCCCCATACGTTCCTGATGCAGGTTGTTGTCGTTCTGGCGGTCGAGCGCCAAAATCATCATACGGTCAAACGGGATGTTGCCCTTGACGTATTCGAAAATCTGGCGGAACACGTCCTTCACCGTCATGTTCTTGAAGAACTGGTGCTGGTAATGGTAGAGCACGCTGAACTGCTGCTGCTCGATGTAGTTTTTAGCCGAGACAAAACTCTTGAAGTAAAGCGTGTAGAGCGTACTTGCGATATAGGTAAGCGCCTGCGCCGTATGCTGGTTGAACGCATTCGGGTAGAGCGAGTCCATAACAAGAGCGCCCACACGGTTCTTGCCGCGGTCGAGCATCGGGACCGCCACCACGGACTTGACCATCGGATTATCGATGTAGTAGAGCAGGGGCTTGCCGCCCGAAAGGTCACCTTCGAGCAGACGGTTCACGTCCATGCGGAACAGCTGGCTGATAAGCCCTGCGTTCTCCGTAATCTTCACGTCGGTCGCAATCTTCGCCTCGGGATTCGAGCAGGCATATGCACGGATGCCCCATTCCTTCATGGAATTGAGGGGCGAAAAGAGAACTAGCGTGTGAACGTTCGGGACAATGCGCTTCAGGCCCTCGAGCATGTCGCTGAAAGCCTTCTTCACGTCGGCATCAGCGCGGGCCCATACCTGGTTTACACGCAGCGTAGAACCGGGCTCGTTATAGTCGGCGGCAGAATCGTCGAAGGAGTTCTTGAGTTCCGGAGTCACCGCGGGCGAGATTCCAGTCGCCTTCACCGCAGACCCCACCACAGGGAGCGAAGCGGTCTTCCCGCCGGGGACGCGAGGCAGGTTCATGTAGCCCAGAGCAGCAGCGACACCTGCAAACGGGATGAGGAACAGGAACATGCCCCCCTGGAAAGCGACTCCCAGAAGCAAGCCTGCAACAGCGAACATAATCATCGATATCTGCATCTGCATCCTCTTACACTTAAAGCCGGAATGAATGGTAAAGCATAGCGCACGCGACGCCGCCAAAGATGAAATGGCTTATCCATGCCGCCAAGAACGGCGACAGGGCCCCATTTTCACCCATCTTCAATCCGATTCTCTCTAGAATATAATAACTAAAAACGAGAAGGAGGCCAATACCGAATTTCTGGGAAAGCCCTCCAGAACGACTATACCGGTGACAGAGGGCCGCCCCGATGAGCAGCACGATAAGGTTCATCCAGTGGGCAGAAAGCTTGAAGTGGAGCGCAGTCTCCATGGCGCGGGTGTCTTCGCCGGAGCGTTTTAGTACCTCGATACGTTCCCGGACCATCTTGGAATCCATCTCGTCGGGAACCTGGCGGTCGTTGATGAGGTCGGCCGGGCGTGTCGACACCTTGCCGTTCATCTTTTCGCGGCGGAACTGAATGACCGTCACCGAGCCGTCCTTGTTGAAGACACGCTTCATTCCGTGTTCGAACAGCCAGTAGGACTGTTCCGCAAAAGTCTTGATCACGCTATCCCGCACGGCGCTGTCGAGCGAGGAAGTGTCCGGTTCTACCCAGCGGACCGTCTTGGCGTCGTAACGTTCCGTAAGGCGGCCCTGTTCACGCAAAAGGAGCACCACGTCACGGCCCACCTTCGCCTTGCCCGAATAGAACTTGAAGAACCAACTCGCCCTCTCGCTATCGATGAAAGTGAAGTCGCTCTTTTCCTTGACGCGCGGGTTCTTCTTTTTCTGCGCATTCGTCTCCATGATTTCGAGGCGTTTGTGGTTTGCATCCGGAAGCCAATGCTCGCTCATCTCGTACGAACCGACAGAAACAAGTATGCCCAGAAAGAATATGGGAAACAGAGTCTTGAGCGGGCTCTGGCCGGAACTCTGCATGGCGCTCATTTCCAGATGGCGCGACATGTTCCCGACCGAGGCAAGCACCGCGATGAACATGGATACCGGCGTGATGAGGTAGAGCATGTACGGGATATAGCTCACGTAGTAGTCGAGCGCATCCTTCATTTCGCGGGCAAGCCACGTCTTGATGTTGCCAACGAAGTCAATAACGGCAAACATGAAGATAGCGCCGATTGTCACGATGAGGAACATCTTCACGAAGTTCCAGATCAGGTAACGCGAGAACTTCATGCACGCCCCCTGCCGATGGAACGGAACCAGCGGCCTATGGCACGCATGGCCCTGAAGAACTTGGAATCACCCGTAAAGCGGTCGCGCACCATCGCGATGGTAATGAATACGCCGAACGCGCCGATGATGATATTCGAAGCCCACATGGCAAGTTCGGGAGAAATGATAAGGCGGTCCGCCAGGTTCTCGCCGCCGATAAGGCAGATCCAGTAGATGACAAAGAACGCAAGGCTGTAGATGATACCCGTGCCGATGCCGCCCTTGCGTGCCATGATTCCGAGAGGAGCGCCAATGAGCACAAAGATAAAGCACGCAAACGAAGTACTGAACTTCTTGTGAATTTCAACGAGGTACTGAGCCGCACGCTTCTGCTCGGATTCCATTCTCCCCCACAGCCTCTCCGTCGTCCGCAGATTCGAGATTTCCTGCATGCGGATACGCTGAAGCGACCGCCGCCCCTGGATAGAATCGAGCGGTTCCGTCCCGTTCGCCCCATCGGGAACGACGCTATCCCCGAGAACAATGTTCCTTGTCGAGACAAGCGAGCCGAGCCTCTTCTCGCGGGCAAACGCCGAAACCGTATCGTATTTTGCACGAGCCTCGTTCACCACGTCCATCATCATCTCGACCGGCATCTCGCGGTCGCTGCGGTAACTACGGCTCCGGCGTTCCAGACGGTCGTCCACGTTCTGCATGGCGAGGTCCTGCGAGAAGAACCTGATACGGAAGTAGTTCTCCGGCTTGTCAGGATCGACAATATGCGTCTCGCCGCTACGCATGCGGAACATGAGGGTAGCACCGTTATCCACGTAGTCGAGAGTCGCACTGTCTGCATATACAACTCTCGGTGCGCCCTTCTTTTCCATCTCGTAGACCTGGATGCCGTATAGCACACCCGACACGGGATCGATGCGGTTCACCCAGAGTTGCACGTCAGGGAACTGCGTGATGAGCCTACCTGCATCGATAAACACATGGGGCTTCTTGCGCGAGACGGCATTCATCAGTTCCACGGAGCGGTGATTTGCCTCGGGCAATATCCAGTTGTTGAAAAGTATCATCAGGACCGTAACCAGAAGCGCCACGAGCATCACTGGCCGCATGAGCGACAAGGGAGAAACACCCGCAGCCTTCACTGCAGTAATCTCATGGTCACCCGAAAGGCGACCGAACGCCATGAGGCATGCGACAAGCACCGCCATCGGAATAGAGAGCGAAAGCATCCATGCCAAGTTCAGTACGAAAATCTCAAGGACCGTCGATGCGGGAAGCCCCTTCGAGAGCACGTTGTCCAATATTTTCACCAGAAAATCGACGACGAACAAAAACGTTATGCCAAAAAGCGCCGCCAAAAAGGGGCCAATAAGTTCTTTCAACACATAACGAACTAAAATCATTTTTCCCGTCGGTCTAATTTTTCTACTTTAACAGTGAAAAATTAGAATTAACCGAAGAAAAAAAATGAAACTTTCTCTAAAGACAGCCCTGTTCCTTAGCCTTTTCCTTTCTGTCGCCTTGCTCGGCGCTTGTTCGTCCAATTCATCCGAAAGAATCACGCACACCCAGTTCTGCAAGAACAAACTGGACAAGGCGGAAGAACTCTTCAAGAAGGAAAAGTACGGCCGCGTCATCGACAAGCTCGAAGAAATCATGAGCTACTGCGCCGGCACGGGCTACCTGGAACAGACCTCGTTCCTGCTCGCCGAAAGCCACTTCAATCTCGAGAACTGGATCGAGGCCCGTGGCGAATACGGCAGCTTCGTCATGAACTTCCCCGGTTCCCCGTACGCCGAGACCGCCGAATTCCGCAAGGCAATCGCATCGTTCAACATGGAATTCCGCGTGAGCCGCGACGACGCGAATACGACGGTCGCCATGAAGGATTTCGAACGCTACCTTTCGAACCATCCGGATACCCCGCTCCGCGACTCCATCAACTACTACTACGGCCTCCTGGTCGAACGCCTCGCCGAGAAGGAATTCCAGACCGCACGCCTGTACCTGCGCATGGACAAGCCGCAGGCAGCCGTTATCTACTTCAAGGAATTCCTCGAAACCTACAAGCAGTCCAAGCGCC